>OHAE01000534.1_pt1 | contig 34501 bp, 9 predicted proteins | sample 1577061 | NCBI WGS metagenome assembly OHAE01 (sample SAMEA3541535, study PRJEB24748) | human gut metagenome | biome: human gut; feature: human-associated habitat; material: faeces | place: China | collected 2012
GACGAAAAATTTGACGACGCATCTGTCGCACAATCTTTGTGCGGTATTGCCTTTATTATAGCGGAAAAAGCGGCTAATGTCAATAAGAATTATAAGATATTATTCTCACTGCAATGAAATAATAGCACAATTTCTTATAAAATAGCATCATATCTGATTGAATTATCTCATGAACTGTGATAAAATATAGCTACAATCCACAATACCAAAACAGGAGGAATTGGGAATGAAACAACAAAGAAAGAACAAACACCTGCTGCCCGCCATACTGACCGTACTGGCAATTCTGAGCAGTCTGCTTGGAATTCTGCCGGCAGGTTCTGTATCGGCTGCGGACGTGACCGCTTATCCGGCACAGGCGGTACATTTCGGGGCGTACACCACGAACCGGAATCTGAACAATGCCGGCAGTGCTGCCAACACGCAGAAAGCCGCCGGAACCAATTCAGAGGACTGGCGTATTGACTATGTTTCTGCCGGCGTGTACCAAATTGTCAGTCTGGCTGACGGCAAGTATCTGACTGCCAACGGCACAGCATGCACACTGACGGCAAAGGCTGCTGACAGCAGCCAGAGCTGGAACATCGAAAGCGTACAGAAAGACTTCGAGGGATACGATCTGTACTACAAGATCACCAGCGTTTCCACCGGTGCGGCACTGACCTATTATCAGGGAAATAACACCATCGGGCTGACCGCATACACCGGTGACGGTGCCCAGAAGTGGAAGCTGAATTGCAGCGGACTGGAGGGGTACGCCGCAAATGCACTGGCAAATGGCAAGGAAAAAGCGGGAACCATTGGCGGTCTGCTGGGCGAAACCGTTTTCGTTTCCACAGCGGACGACTTGGAAAAACAGCTGAATACCACAGAGCCGAAAACCATTGTCATCACGGCGGATATTGATATGCAGAACAAGTCCCACACCCGCATTCGGGACAACAAGACCATTGTGGGTTCTTACGGGAACAAGACCATTTACGACTCTCAGTTCCGCACCAATGACACCTACGGTGCAGTGGACGACAATCCCAGCGACAACATCATTTTCCGGAATCTGAACATGATCGCAAAGAATGTGAAGAACCGGATCTTGATCAATATCTGGTCCTCGCGTCAGATCTGGGTGGATCACTGCACGTTTATCTCCTACTTGCCCTCAGATCATACGGGAAACGGGCAGGACGAAGTGGGAAAATTCATTTGGCTGAACACCCCCTATGAAAGCTATCTGGACGCAAAAGACAACGGCAGAAGTCCGGACTATATCACGATTTCCTATAACACATTCAAGAACCGTTTCTGGACGGTGGCATACGGCACACAGAACAGTGAAACTTCCCGCTGCCGCACCACGCTGATGTACAACTGGTGGGACGAATGTGTCCGTCGCTGCCCGCAGATCGGAAACGGCAGCGGTCACATCTACAACAACTACTATTCCGGCGATGACAGCTTTTTGCCGAACAGCTGTAACCAGATCATCAGCGGCGAGGGCTCCAATATGGTCAGCGAAAACTGCCGATTCCAGGCGGTTTTCGGACGGGAAATCATTGTACAGCCGGATACTTCTCCGTATCGGGACAACGGTTCCTACACGGCGAAAAACAGTTCAGAAACCCCGACCAAGCTGAATTATACCGCAAAAGTCACCAGTACATGGAACCCCAAGGACAACTACGGCTACACACTGTTAGATGCCTACAACACCAGGGGCACAGACACCAAGGATTTCTGCACCAAATACGCCGGTGCTGCATCATCTTCCGGCGAACTGAAATACATCACAGACAGCAGCCTGCAGACCTTTGCGGCAACTGTTTACACAGCACCATTCCTGACGGACAGCTTTGATTCTGCCTACGGCAATCCGGTGACTGACTACACACCGGCAGTTTTGCAGGAAGGTGCAGTCTACATGATACAGAACGTCAACAGCGGACTGTATCTGGAAGTGGACGGCGGAAAGGCTGCGGACGGCACCAACGTCCAGCAGTGGGGTGCAAATGAACCCGCAGCCCACAATACATGGCGGGTACTGTCAGACGGTGACGGCTATTATACCCTGTATCCCCAGATCGGTGACAAGGTGAGCTATCTGCTGGACGTTGCCGGAAATGCTGCGGCAAACGGCACCAATCTCGGCATCTGGTCTGCCACCGATGCCGATGCACAGCGGTTCAAATTCTACGAAGCCGCAGACGGTGTCTATTACCTGCTCACCAAGACCAGCGGCGACCAGAGCTGCGTTGCCGTACAGGCAGCTTCCGCAAGTGCCGGAGCCAACGTGGTGGAATGGGCAGTCAACCTCTCCGACACTTCCCAGCAGTGGAAGCTGACACAGGTAGAGGACACCGGCTGTGTCATGGATACCACAAAGACATACCAGTTCCGCAATGCCAACAGCAATCTGTATCTGGAAGTGGCAAACGGAAAGGCTGAGGACGGCAGCAACGTGCAGCAGTGGGGTGCAAATGAACCCGCAGCCCACAACTCATGGACACTGAAAGAATTCGGCGGCGGATACTACTACATTCTCTCTGCTCTGGCAGATGGTAAGACCTACTATCTGAATTCTGTGGGAGAAGCAGACGGCTCCAACATCGAGATCCACACCAACAACAAGTCCAGCTCGCACCTGTTCAAGTTTGTCAAGAATCCCGACGGAACATATACGATCCTGACACGCACTTCAAAAGATCGGGCTGCTGTAGAAGTGGCAAACGCGGAGAAATCCAGCGGTGCCAATGTGCAGCAGTGGACGGTCAACGGCAATGCCTGCCAGAAGTGGAATGCGGTCGCCTTTACCACGACAGCTGCGACAACAACAACAACAACAACAACAACTACTACTACTACAACTACTGCCACTGCCGCGAAAACAACGGCAGCAACTGTTCCTGCTACGACCATTGCCAACACGCCCAAAACCACCGTAACTTCCGCACAGGAACAAACTACTGCAACAACGACAGCGACCACACTGCCTGCGGCTACATCTGCGGCTACAGAAACTGAAACAGCTGCATCTACGCAAGCTACCGTTTCCGAAACCACCGCAGCCACAACCTCCCTCACAGAGCAGGACACCACAACTCTGTCCTCTGCGGAAACCACCGCCGCAACTTCTGCCACAACGGCAACTGAATCCTCTGGTACGTCCCCGACAACGGAAACCGTGATCTTCGGCGATGTCAATCTGGACGGAAAGGTGGACATTTCAGACGCGGTTCTGTTGAACAAGACGGTTGCCGGAACCATCAGCCTGAGCGAATCTGCCCAAAAAAATGCCGACTGCGACGGTGACGGAGAAACCGGCAGCAATGATGCAGTTGTGCTGCTGCGGTTTCTGGTGCACCTGATTCAAACGCTGCCCAGTACGGAATGACGCTGCATAATGTTTGTGCGGTGTTGCCCTAAGTCTGAAAAACCAATGCGGGAAAACGCCTTTTGAAAAAGAGTTTTCCCTTTGCATTACAACCAAAAAGCACATCACGTTCGCCAGACCAGCGGGGTCTGCTGCGATTCGCGATGTGCTTTTTCTGTTTTCGATATTTCGTTTCCGGTTTCTCCGAAAGCGTTTTGGGAAACAGCATCGTTGACAATACTTTCACACCTTCGTTTTCAGCCCTGTCGGATACAGCAATCCGGCAGGGCTGAACAAAACTCATTTTTTCATTTAGGCAATATTTCAAACGATCGTTATTTCACCGGCAGGCTATCCACAGCATGCACCAAGAACTGCATCAGAGTAGTGACATCATCAATATCGATCTCGCCGCTGCCGTCGCAGTCCATGTTCTTTTTCTGCATGTCATTCACAGTCACACTGCCGTTGACCGCCTTTGCCAGCAAGACAGAATCCAAAAGGTTTACCTTTCCGTCCAGATTTACGTCCCCGCAAATGCCGGTATCGTCAGGCAGATAATTGCACTTTAAAAAATCAGCATAGGAACAACCGTCGTCCTCTGTAGATGCTATAATTTTTTCATATTCTTTCGCAAATGGACTATTGGGGTAGCAATATATTTGACGAATTTCATTAGGAGAACGAAGTGTTATTGACATTACAAACGTATTTAAATCCGTATGTTCATAGAACTTATTTTCCGGCGGAATGAAATCTTTTTCAAAAACAATTTTACGGCAAGGAAGTTGCGGCATTTCATCTATTCTTATCGTAGAACCGCTAATATGCAATTCGCGATTAGGATAGTCATAAGTCCATGTTGCACCAGATGCACAGGTTCCACTGGACGGATATTTTGAATCGTCTGTAGTTTCCATGTACGATGTTGCCGTTGCGACATCAACCGCTGCCGCCGGCAAAGCAAGGCAGTTCACACTGCCAATCAATGCGGAAAAGAGAAGTACGTTTTTCAAAATCTTTTTCATAGAAAACATCTCCTTTCATGAAAAGAAAATTATAGTTCTACTTGTCCTGCTGCTACCTTAGAGTACAGTATAACGTCCTGATCGTCCAGTCTTCCGTCGCGGTTAATATCCGCAGAAATTTTTGCAAGATCAATCGGTGCTGTAACTCCCTGAAAACCAAAGTCTAAAGCTTCGTCTGCATTAGCAGGATTTTTCTTAAGTCTTGCCATATAAGTTGCAATTGCATTCCAGTCGTTAGAATCTACGCCGCCATCTCTATCCAGATCTCCAAATACATATGTGGCAATGTCAATAGTAGAACCAGATGAATCCATTGTATATGTATAGTTAATTCTTCTTCTAAGCTCTGCTTCGCTTTTCACTCTCTTAGTGTAGGATAAATTAGCTACACCGATTACTTTAGCTTCACTGGACGGATAAGCTTTCATATTTGAAAACATAGCATCATCAAATACCACAGTTTCATCATCATCGAAATAAGCACCTGATGTAGAAAGACGACCACCATAGTTTACATAAGTGAACGGAATAGTCATAAAATTAATAGAACTGATATAAGAGGTATCTGCATTCAAATAAACATTAACACGTCCTGTTGTACTTTCAGCGTTTGTAGTAATCAAAGCAACATAGTGTTCTTCGTTAAGCAAATATTCATTGTAATACGCTCTCTTTCCAGAATTGCTTGCATAAGCAACAACTTCGTTGTTTGTTTCGCCCTGCTGATAAAGATTCATCAGTTCTGTAGTTTCATCAATTGAAAAACCCAGATCGAGCAAATACTCTGCTACCAGCTGTTCATCACCAACGGCATAAGACTGAACAAAATCCGCTTCCTGCACTGCCTCATACTCATCTGCAAATGCCGGAACAGCTGTCGCACTCAACGCCGCCGTCATTGCCAGTGCCGAAACACCAGCTACGGTTTTCTGAATAAACTTTTTCATGTTTCATTTTCCTCCTCTAATTTTAAATGACAGACTTTGTAACTTTTTTCTCTGCAAGCACTCGATTTTTCCAACTATCGACATTACTGCTTCTGTGGACAACCCCAAGGCTATAATTTTGGCTGCCACATTGATATGCAGACACAATGTAACTATGGTCACTGCAATTTCAATTCCCAAAACAATATATGTCCGCATACGATAAACATGCTTCTCTACTTCATCTAAAGGGTTATTTTCTGTTTCTACGGGCGATAAAATCGCAATCACCACACTTGAAATCAAAATCAAACCGCCAGAAATCCATAAATTTATCGACACCCATCGCACCAAAACCAACAGTCCTGCAATCATCACCGTAGATGACAAGTAGCACTTTACCGGACTGCTGGCGTGATGTCCGCCTGCACACATACGAATCGGAATATATGAGGCGTTTAACAACAGGCACTGCCAAAACTGACAGAACACAACCCCAAGAAATATAGTTGTGACAACGTTTATCAGCATCATGAAAAGCTGAAAAAATCCGAAGCTGTAGATCTCTGCATCTTCTTTCTGAACAATCCCCAGAGAAACTAATTTTTCGGTAAACCTCTCCGAAAGTTTCTCCAGCATCAGAACTTCCGCATTTCCTTTACAGACTTGGGCATTTTCGGCTCATAGTTCCAATAAGAGCACGGGAAGTTCGACCAGAACGAAGATGTCTTTCTTGCTGCCTCCGCCATTTTCTTCCACACTATTTTCGAATTCTTTTTCATGTAAAATATTCCTCTCATTTTAGATTTAATAAGATTTCTCTTACATTTTTAGTATAGCAGTCCAACTGGAAAAAATCAATAGCTTTGCACTAAACGGGAATAATCTGCATTATTCGGGAATGGGGTAACAAAAACCCGATAGCATTTTTGTGCAAAATCACTATCGGGTTCGAATTTCATATAATTGGCTGAGAATCTATCGGAATCGTGATAGACACCACAAAGCTGTTATTTTCAACTGTCGCTTTCCAAATTCCATTATATTTTTTAACGGTCATTTCAATGTTTTTTAAGCCGATTCCCGCATGTCCATTTTTAGTAGACAAAAAACTGTTCTCCGTATTTGGACTTAATTTTTCATACTTATTTTCCGTGTGAATCATACAGCACTGCATTTGTTCTTCGATTACAAACAAAACAGTTCTGTCTTTATCCAATTCCGAAACCGCTTCTATTGCATTATCTAAAAGATTCGAAACGATTGTTGTTAAGTCCATATCTGATAAAAAATCAAGCTTATCATATAAAATATTCAAGTTTAATTGAATACCTTTCTGTTCTGCTTTCAGCAACTCATGATTTAGGATAACAGATAGCAGTTGATTGCTGCAATGAAATGATGGGTGCAGTTTGTCCAGTTGTTGATATAACGATTTTTCATACTGTTTTGCTTCTGTCAGATTTTCAGTCTGTATCAATCCCTCTAAAGCATTTACATGCCGCTTTACATCATGTATGATCGTCATAGAATTTTGATACCGCTTTTCAAGATCACGATAAACTGCCATTTGCATATCTGTTTGCTGCTGCAACAATGCGTTTTTCTTTTCCATTTCCCGAATCGCAGAAACACGATAAAATACAAAAACAATGTAGACATCTAGCACAATACAGCCTGTTAAAAAGAAAACCAAGAATGTTCCGGAATGCGTATTTGCAATATTTTCTATGATGTAATTGGCAGTGATAATTTCTCCAGTTGCTAAAATTGCATATGAGATCGATTCATACCATACAAAACTACTCTTTTTCTTTCGAATCATAGAAAAGACAATGTGACATAAAATAAATGTAAGCAAACAAGTTCGAAGACAGCTTGAAATCGTTAAACTATCTTCCGCAACCGCAGACGAAATCGTTTTTTGTGTCACAAAGGACAAGCTCAGCGTTGACATAGCATCAGCTATAAAACAAATCAATGCAATCAGGAAGTCATAAATTAAAAATGAGATTTTTGGTATACGAAAACAAATAATCGTGGATAAAACAATCATTGCCAACATACTTATTGTATTTAGAATCGGAATTCCAAATATACACATCAATCCTTGTAAAACAGAAATTATCGTCACACTAAGAAAACGCAGCCAAATCTCAGATTTTTGAATGGAGAAAAAATTAGATAACGCCCATATTCCAGAAAAGGTACAAGTAAGGCTTACCATACAACTCAATAATAATTTCATTAGAAACACCTCCTATTTCTGCAAATGGTGATGCAAATAGTCACTTATCTTTTCATGGACTTGTTTTCTTCTGTTTTTTGCAATTGGTATTTTCATGCCATTTGAAAGAATAATATCATTGTAAAATGAATTGATACATGCCACATTGACCAAAAAACTTTTATGCGGCATGATAAAATGATATTGTTGTAGTTGGTTTTCTAATTCACTCATGCTGCCAATAATATGATATACAGTTTCTGTAGATACCAGCTTGACTTTTCGATTTCCCTCATATTCAAAATAAAGAATTTTTTGAGGTTCTATGACAACATTTCCGTGATGCATGGGAAATGAAATATAATTTTTTTCCTCTGTGCCATAGTACTGTAAATACTCTGCTAGTACTTCCCGAATTTTTGAGTTTTGAATGGGCTTTTCTAAAAAAGAAAATGGATGTACTGCAAAAGATGCTGCCATTTGCTCTGAATAATTACTAACATATATCAGAGCAACTTTTTTATTTTTTTGTCGAATCAATCTTGCCGTTTCAATCCCATCAATACCTTCCATTTGAATGTCCAAAAATATCATATCGAAATCAGTGCTTTGCGTAAGCAGTTCTTCCCCCTGTGTAAAACAAGAAACCATAATGCTTTTCCCCTTTTCATGAAAAAAGCTTTGAATGATTTTTTTCAACTGAAAAATCTGATCTTTCTCATCATCTACCACCGCGATTCGAATCACGCCATCTACGCTCCCTTCGACACATTCTTCCTCATTTTTATCATACCACAATTTTTTCCAAAAAGCAAGACACCTTTCTGCTTCAAAAACAGAACCGCACACGCTCATACGCAAAAAGAGCCACACCCTTTCGAGTGTGACTCTTTTTCTGATGCCGCCCAGAGCCATCTGAGCATGCAGTTACTTTTTACGCCGCTTTGTCAGGATTGCCAGAAGCAGTGAGAATCCGCAGGCTGCGATCAAAATGGTGATGTGCAGTGTGGTATCTCCGGTTTTCGGCGTTCCCGAAATGTTTTGCTGCCGCGGAAGCGGTATCCGCTTTGTTCCAGAGGTCTGTGCAGAAACATCTGCCGCCGTTGTCGTCGTCTGCGTGTGATGACCTGCCGCATGCTCTCTGTTTGCAACTGTTGTGGTAGTCGTGACAGTGTCCCCGCTCACGTGATTTTTCCGCAATGTGGTCTGTCGAATGCTGGTGGAAGCACTCGATGTTTCACAAGTGCTGTTCACCGTTGTTTCAGTAACTGTAGTAGTTTGTGTCGTGGTATGCGTGCTGTGGTGTGTGGTCTGTGTTCCAGTCGATGCACTGCTGTCTGTCGTTCCCGTGCTGGTGGTTCCAGTCGTGGGAACTGTCGCAGAAGTGGTGCGGCTGGTCGGTGCTACAGACGTGGTATTCGTCTGAGATACCGTAGTTTGTTTCGGCGTTGTCTGGGTACTGGTGGTATGTGTCGTAGTTGTCACGCTGGTCGGACCTGCACTGGAGAGTGTCACCGTTGCTGTAGTATGCTGTGTTGTCGAAGATGTCGTGCGGTGTATTGCGGAAGTAGTGACTGACGTGCTGCCAGTAGTCGTTACAGTAGCTGTCGTGTGGGTCGTTCCCGTGGTTCGGGAAGTCGTCACAGATGTTCTCTGGGTAGTGATACTGGTTGTGCCGGCCGTCGTTCTGTGACTGGTGGTATGTGTCGTGTGCGTGGTTGTTTTTGCAATCGTATGTGTTGCCGGTGATGCGGTGACTTTCGCTGTTGTTGTGTGTGATGTGCTGTGGGTAGTCTGTTTCGAGGTTGTAACGCTGCTGGTGGTTTGTTTCGTAGCTGTAGTATGCGTACGTGTGGTTGCAGTAGTATGAGACGACTGCGTTTTCGCTGTAGTCTGTGTTGTTGTGGTGCTGGTTTTTGTAGTGCTTGCTGTAGTCCGTGCTGTTGTGGTACTGGTTTTTGTAGTGCTTGCTGTAGTCCGTGTTGTTGTGGTGCTGGTTTTCGTAGTGCTTGCCGTAGTCCGTGTTGTTGCTGTACTGGATTCTGTAGTGCTTGCTGTAGTTTGTGTTGTTGCTGTACTGGTTTCCGTGGTACTGCTTTCCACAGAGGTAGTTTCCGCAGATGCCGAAGTACTGGTCTGTGTCGTCGATTCCGTAGAAACTGCGGTTTCGGTTGTTGTCGTAACAAGATCTGTAGCCGTTGTTGTTTCCGTAGATTCTTCCGGATCACGATTCAGAAAGACATTCAGAAAAGCCATATCCTCGCCCTTGGCGATGTTGAATCCTTCCAGACAAGTTCCGGACGTGACGCCCTTTTCTTCTGGAATTCCCAGAATCATACAGCCGTCCAACGTGCGTTCCTCTGCACGAATCTCCACACTGCCCGACGATATGTCAGCATATTCTTCCGCATTGTATCCTGCCGGAATCGAATCGATCCACAGGCGGTATCCTGCCAGATATGTGACACCGTCCACCGTCACAGACAGCGGCAAGTCGTCGAAACGATATTGTCCGTCTGCATTGGTATAGGCAACTTGTTTTGCTTCAGGCAGCAGTTCCCACTTTCCGTTGCGGCGATAATACTGCCGGAGTATGATCTTCACATTGGCGATACCGGATTCGCCGTCGCTGATCTGATGATCTCGGTCTGCATCGTCCCAGACAATACCGGAGATCGATACATGAGAATCCTTCTGCACAATGCCGCCGTCATATCCGGTGACATCTGCCGCCTTTACAATGTCATAGTCCACGCCGCGAACCTGACAGCAATACGGTGTATTTCCGCTGAATGCTTTCGCCAGGATCAGGAATGTATCCGGCTCCTGCAGATCCAGTGTGCCGGCAATCAGATCGCTGTCCTTGTCGCTGTCAGCAGCCGCATGATATTTCGTTGCAGCATATCCTTCCGGCATTTCACAAAGCTGCATCTGATACCCCACTAAATATCTCTGACCGTCCTTTTCTATGTAGGTCGGCAGGTTGTCAAAGCGGTAGTGTCCGCCAGATGCGGTTGCCATTGGCGTGCCAGTTGCCACAGGTGTTGCTGTCGCTACCGGTGTACCTGTTGCCACAGGCGTTGCCGTTGCGACTGGTGTGCCAGTTGCCACCAGCACAAAGCTGTCGTCCAGTTTCCAAGTGGTATCGCGGCTGTCGTAATAGCTTCGTGTCAGCTTGACCGTTGCGGTTGCAACGCCCACTTCGTTTTCGTCCTGTATGCCGTTGTAATTCTCGTCATTCCAGATGTAGCTTTCAATGGACGCAGTTTCGATTGCAGTCAGACCGCCGTTGTGCGGTGCGATAGATTTCGCCAGATTTGCCGGTGCATATGTGGTACCTGCAATGGTAATGGTATGCTCCCGATCTGCATCAGTTGCCTTCGCCGCCAAAATGATGTGCGACTCGTCCTTTGCCAGCAGACTGCCGTCACAGGGATTCAGGAAACTGTTTTCCAGAGCCTGCTCCGATTCCGCATACTGCTTGGTCACCGCATAGGTATCCGGCACAGTTGCCAGATCCAGCCGGATCTGATAGCCATAGATGCGATCCTTGTTGCCAGAAGTGCTGTCATCTGACAGGTCTGCCGGCACGTGAACGTCCAGATCCGTAAACTGATACTCGCCGTGATCCACAATTTCAGAAACCTCACCAAATGCAGTATCCGGTATCCAGTTTCCGTTTTCATAGATCTCACGGGTCAGTATCACGCGAACCGAAGTTGCCAACGGCACTTCGTTGGAATTATACAAACCGTCATAGTTCGCATCGTTCCAAATGGTACCGCGAATCACGCCCTTGTCCTGCTGCTTGAGTCCGGCATCATAATTTCCGGTATTCTTGCCGCATGCAAGGTCTACTGCGTACATGGTACCGTTGCTGTCCGGAACTTCCCGTACAGAAGCACCATTCTGGTTTCCGTTGGCATCGTCATACGCATTTGCCGCCGGAACAATGTATTCGTTCGCACTCGTCAGATATGTGCTGTCCAGTCGGAGGTCGCTGTCCTTGGTGCGGTCAGTTCCCACACGATACTGTGTCGCCAGATAATTGCCGCGGAGATTTTCCAGACAGAGCTGATAGCCTGCGGCAAAATCCATATTGTTGATTCTCACCCAGGTGGGCAGATTCGCCAGTGTGTATTTGCCGTCTGCATCTGTGCTTGTGCTGGCTGTATACGCCGTGTCGTTCGGCTGCCACTGGCTGCCGTCATAATAATACTGTATTGCCTTGACGGTAACATTTTCAATTGCCGTCTTGTCCTCTGCGGTATTCGCCGCATCATCTGCTTCGTCCTGCATGCCATCATAGTTGTGGTCGATCCAGATCCGTCCGGAGATGTCCCCTACTGCCAACTGTGTAAAGCCGGCATCATAACCGGAAACATCTTCCTTTCGGAGAATATCTCTGCCGTCCACTGTATAATCCGTGCTGTCCGTATCCGCAGCTGCACAAACAAAATAGGTGTCTTTCGTCAGATAACGGCTCTCCGCATCCAGATCGCTGTCCCTTGCGGGATCATCGCCCTGCCGGTACCAGGTAATGGTGTAATTGTCCGGCACTTCGCTTGTCATCTTCAGCTGATAATAGCAGAGGTAGGTTTCGCCGTTTGCATTACAGAACGTATCCACATTGTCAAACCGGTACTCGCCGTTGGCATCAGAATTCTTCTGGGATATGCCGGTAGGCTGATAGTTGCCGTTGGCATCGCGGTAGTACTGCTCCAACGTAATTTCTACGCCGGAAATGTTTCCCTCGCCGGTATCCTGCAAGCCGTTGTAATTCGCATCGTCCCAGACACGTCCAACGATCTGTGCCTTTTCGACCTGTTTCAAGCCGCCGTTCCAGTCTGTCTGGGCTGCGGCATCTGCAATGTCATAGTCACTGCCGTTGTAGTGCTTTCGGTATGTCGAATCGGTTTCTGTCTTTGCCTCAGCAGCCAGAATCAGATACTGATCCGGTGCTGTCAGATAGAGGTTCTCGCTCTGATACGGGTTTTCAAGTCTTTGGAATTTGCTGTCGCCGCCTGCCTTGGTAATGCCGTAGGTGATCTTACCGTCAGCGTCCTTCGGCAATGCGTCCAGCTTCAGCCGATAGCCAGCCAGATACCGCTCGCCGCCGATCTCCACAAATGTGGGAACATTTTCGAAATGATAGTCCCCGTTGCTGTCGGTGTTTACAGTTGCAGTGTAATTTTGCTGTGCTGTCGGCAGCCATGTGGTGCCGTCCCAGTAATACTGTTCCAGCGTCATCGACAAGCCTTCCATGCCAGCTTCTTCCGCCGCCATGCCGCCGTCATAATCGGCATCATTCCAGATTCGTCCGCTGACAGACGTTGTCTGGAACGCCCGAACGCCGCCATGGTACTCGTTCTTGCTGTCACGGCTCTCTGTGATGTCGTAGATCGTATCCGTATTCGGAACTGCACTGTAAGTGCGGTCGTAATACGTGTTGTACTGCGGTGTGTTTCCGGTATGTTCTCCGGTAAACGACTGTGCCTCTGCTGCAACGATCAGATATTCCTGCTCGCCCATGAGAGTGAGTTCGCCGTTCTTCCAGTGCAGCTTGTTGTCGTTGGCAAGTACAGTAACTGCATTGCCGTCCGGCAGTGCATCTAAGTGCAGCTGATACCCAGCCAGATACCGCTTGCCGCCGACTTCCGCATAAGTGGGAATACCTTCAAAATGATACAGACCGTTGCTGTTGGTCACTGCTGTCATAGTCGCCGCAGTCTTTTTCCAGGTCGTTCCGTCCAGATAATACTGATACAGTGTCAAATGGAGATCGCCGCAGCCGCTTTCGTTCAAACCCATTGTGCCGTCATAATTGAGGTCGTTCCAGATTCGTCCGTCCATTGCCGCAGTCTGTATGGATTTCAGTCCGCCGTTGTATACGCCGTCAGAATCTCTTGCGGTAACAATATCATAATCGACATTGTCGTACTTCCGCACGTAGTATTCGTGGAATCCTGACTCCTTGCTTCCGGGTGCACCATGAACAGCCTTCTTTGCCAGCAAGATATACTCGTCCGGCTGGTTGAAGTCCACCGTCTGATCTGCATTCGTTTCCTGAGACGCTGCCAGCAGGTCACTGTTGATGCAGCTTCCTGTGGGATCCAGCACCTGATACTTTGTCACAGCATAACCGTCCGGCACCGCATTCAGCCGCAGACGATAGCCTGCCAGATACATCTTTCCGTCAACCGTTACAAACGTCGGCTGCTTGGAGAACTGATATACTCCTGTGTTTGCCGCAGTCTTTGCGGAGCGTGTCTGATGCAGCTTCCAGCTTCCGGCATCGTCCAGATAATACTGATCCAGATAGACCGTCTGCTGTGTCGGCATTGCCGATTCATCAGTTTCCTGCAAGCCGCTGTAGTCCTTGTCGAACCAAACCGTGCCTTGAATCTTTCCGGTTTCGAACGCTTTCAGACCGCCGTTATAAATGTCAGTCACGTCTGCATTCAATATGGAATCGTATTCCTTGTTTGTGACAGCATCAGTCAGATTATAGGGAGCGTTGCCTTGTGCCGGCTGTGCTGTCAGGAAGTAATCTCCATTGTCCGGTGCAGTCAGATAATTCGTTTTTGCGATCCAGTCGCTGTCTGTTTTCGTGTCATCTGTTGCCTGACGATACCGTGTCACCGCATATCCCGCCGGCACGTCCGCACGAATGCGGTAATATGCCAGCTGATCTGTGCCGTCAACCACAAAGTGGGTCGGCACCTTGGCAAACTGATATACGCCTTCGGCATCAGTTTTCACAGTCATGTCATTGTTCATGTGAACAAACTGCTTTACGGCAGCATCATAGCGATACTGTTCCAGAGTGACAGAAACGCCGCTCTTGCCCTTTTCACCGCTGTTCAGAATGCCGTTGTAATCCGTATCTTCCCAGATCCTGCCCTTTACTGCCGCAATGTTGCGTTTTTTCAGACCGGCATTCAGATTTTCATAATCTCTTGCTGTTACCAGATCATAGTACTTCTGCTGTGCAGTATTCGGCGTGTCAATATTTTTGATGTTCGTGCCGCAGACATATGCCCAGTTGTAATCCGTATACGGTTCTGCATCGTTGGACTGTGTGCCTGCCTTTGCCTCCCGTGCCGGAATCAGCATTTCGTGATTGCCTTGCAGCACAGTAACCGGCAGGTCGCCTGTCCGCTGGCTGTCCTCGACACCATCGGCATCGGTCACATACAGTTTGCTGTAAACCTTTGACGGATCTGCATCATTCCAGTACTTCGTTGCCGCATAATCTTTCGGCATTGTTTTCAGAACAACCTGATAGCCTGCCAGATACCTTACGCCGTTCTTTTCCACATAGGTGGGAAGATTGCTGAACGTGTAGGTTCCGTCTGTTTTGGTTTCGTGTGTCTGGAATACTGCATTTTCCGGCACCCATTTGTCGCCGCGATAGAAATACTGCTGCAAGTTTACAACTGCCGGATTTTTGCTGTTATGATATGCTGCTTCGCCGTCGTCCTGAATACCATTATAGTTGGTATCCTCCCAGACCACGCCGCTGACAGAGGCGGTTTCAAATGCTTTCAGACCGCCGTCATAGCCGTCATAATCCTTTGCCTTGATGTAATCGTAGGCGTAATCATGATTTCCGTCGTGCACTGCCGCATCATCATAGAGAATGTACGGTTCAAAATAGGTGTTTCCGTCAATGCCTGCTTCTGTTTCCGGCTGGGACTTCTTTGCAGTGATGAAATAATCACCGTCAGCCGGAGAGGTCAGATAGGACACGATATCATAATCTGTATATCCTGCTCCGTGCTGTCCGTTCTGCGAGATCAGATGGCTGTCCACCACTTGGGTTTCCGCATCGCCGTTCTGCCGATAGCGGGTAACAGCATAGTTTTCCATGCCGCTGGGCAATGGCAGCAGCTTCAGACGATAATGTGCCAGCACCTTTTTCCCATTGATTTCCGCATATGTGGAAACACCGGAGAATGTGTACTTGCCGTCTTCATCAGTTTTCACAGTACGGTTTCCGCTTGTTACCGGAACATATTTGCCGTTTTGCAGCACATACTGTTCCAGCTGAACAGTCGCTCCGGCAATTCCCTTTTCATAGAATTGAGTCGTGCCGTCCACATCGGTCACGGTATTGCGGATACCGTCATAGTCGAATGCCTCCTGATATTCTCCGGCTGCATTCCTGCCGTTGTCCTCCCACAGATAACCGGTTACTTCAGAAGTCTGAATCTCCGTAAAGCCGCCGCTGTAGTCCAGCAGACGCTGTGCTTCGCCGGTATCATAATGGGTGTTCTTATAGTCGATGACGTTGCTGTTCTGGTTTTTCGTTTCTCCGGCAATGATAATGATGTCGTCTTCTTTATCATAGTTGTGATAGGTTGCTGTAACATTGCCGTCTGCATCATACTCAAACCAGTCATCGCCAATGAGGTAGTACTGCATCTCGCCGGTATACTGCAGATCACTGTTTTCCGCAGAGCGGCTGTTTGGATACTGCTTATACTTGGTGATCGCATACTTCCGGTACAGATCGGCATTCTTATCCGGATCGACGTACAGCCGATAGCCTGCCAGATATCTCTTTCCGTCCTTCTCATAATAGCTGGAAACATTCTGGAATACATATGCGCCGGATTCCGCCGTCTGAATGTCTCGGTCTCCGTTGGTAATGTACTCCCATTTCTTCGTGTTCACATCGTAATAGAATGACCGCAGGGTAACCGTCACATTGCCGATACCCTTTTCATAGGTATCCCGGATGCCGTTGTAGTTGGCGTCATCCCAGATCCACTGTCCGACAAAGCCGCGGGAACCATTCACAAATCCCAGAGAAACACTCTTGTTGATCTGGAATGTCTGTCCGTCGTCTTCATACAGCGGTTTATGATTTTCATCATAAGGAACGCTCGTCAGGAACGGGCTTGTGCGGAAGCTGCCTGCTACCTTCATCAAGTCATTGTCATTATCCTTTTTCAGCGGATCATCATACAGCATAAAGGGTGACGGCTTATAGGGAACACCGGAAGTTCCGTCATACCTTGCCACTGCCACATAGTTCTTGTTCGGATACAGACGGAACTGATAATAGCCTTCATCACTGGTGCGGACGACTGCCGGATTTCCGTCACCGTCTACCGCAATTTCCGATGCGATGTTGCCGTCTGCATCGACTTCGTGCATTTCCACCGTCACATCTTTCAGCTTCTGTTCGGTTTCCTGCATGATGCCGTCGCTTTCGATGGTGCCGTTGTTGTCTGTTTCATCGACCCATGCCCAGCCGCCGTAAGTGTATCCTCTGGAAACACCCAGCATATAGGAAGTCATGGCGGTGTCATATGCCTGATGCTTTGTCAGATCTTCTTCCACCGCATCTACATGAATCGGTGCCGTCTGTACGATCAGCTGTCCGGACGAAGCCTTTTTGTTGGCAATTTCGTTGGCAACTGCCGTATGGTCATCTTCTGTGCGAATGCCGGTATAAACGACATTTCCGTCACGGTATACTTTCAGTGCTGTGCCAGTCTGTCCCAGTTCCCGTGTTGTAACCGAGTACTGGTCGTATCCCTGCGGCAGTGTATACCGCAGCCGGTAATCTCCCGGTGTCAGATTCGACAGCATGAAGTAGCCCTGATTTCCGTAATAGTCGCTTTCGGTGGTATAAGTCACCGGTCCGTCAAACGTATACTGATAGGAATTGATGTTGTTTTCTACAATGGTTTTCGGCTGACCAGTTTCCTCGTCAATGACAACATAACGTGTCTTTTCCGGATTCGGGTTACTGTCAGGATCCGGATCGGCAATCACTGCCTCACCGTTGACGTTGACGGAATAGCCCTTCTTCGTCAGCAGTTCCACCTTTACGCCATTGATACCCGGATCGTCCGGCTTTCCGTCAAAGTCAATATCGGTCGTCCATTTGCCGGTAGGCAGCAGCCGTCCGTTGGCAGACATCTCATATTCTGCTTCGTTACACTGAGCGTCATAGTTGAGGTCGCTCCAGACATAGCTGCCGATATAGCCCTTTCCGCTGGGGGCAGAAATATAGGCACCGGCCTGTGTGTTTTCAAAGAGCTGATAGTTCTTGCCGATCGCACTTGCAGAATCATAGCCGGAAGCAAAGGTGTTCCATTGTGTCACACCCTCTACCTGCTTGCGAATGCTCTCCGCAGATGCTGCACTTTCATTCTCGTCCTCAGTTGTAGGTGTACCAACATACTTCGGCAGATTCAGCGGTGCATGCATCTCATAGTAGAGTTCCATACGGTTCTTTTTGTTCAGTCTGGTGTCGGCATTATTCATCTGTGCCCAGATTGCACGGATCCCCCGTACCAGCCGATCGTATTCGGCATCAGAGATCCTGCCGGCTTCGTGATCGCCGATCAGTTCAGACAGCTTGACAAAATACGAATTCTTTCCGTTTACATCTTGATACAGACTCCGGTAGAAATTGTTTTTCTCGGTATCCATCAGATTATCTGCCGGCTTCGGGAGGATGCTGACATCCTGCAGCACATAGCTACCGTTCTTCTTGATGATTGGTCCGACCCAGACGGTGTACATAGACGGATCCAGATTTACTGTACCGCTGGTGGATACCTGCTTCAGCTGCACGGAATCCGGAATCAGATAACCGTTCCACTTCGATTTTCGGGGTACGTTTGAATCAGTTGCCTTGGTGTCATCTGCATAGGGCAGCACATCATAAAACAGCAGCGTCTTATACTCGGTATCCGAATCTGAACTGTTCTGCATGGAAATGGAGTAAGAGTAATTGCCGCCCTCCTGTACCCGAACTGGAATTGCCGCCTTTACGGAATCCAGATCGGAAGTGGCTGTTTTCATTTGTGTGACATTATCGATCGAAAGCAGGGTGATTGCCTGTGATGTGATCGTCAGTGTCATATCGCCGCTGCTTTTGTTGTCGTTGACATCATGGCTGTCTACTTCATAGGCAACGATCTTGACTTTTCCCTGCTTATCCGGAATATACGGCCGGAAAGAACCGTTTTTAAAACCATATGCCTTTGCCTGCATCAGTTCCGCAGAAACGATGTTACTGTTGCTGATGTCCAGCGGCACCATGAGTTCTACCACAATACGCTGTCCCGGCTCCAGAGTTCCGGAGAACTTGAAGTTGACGATCTTCCGGTTCAGTACATTGGTGGAGATCGGTTTTGTCACAAAGTAGGGATTGGGGTTCTTCTGCGTGTCCATAGCGACTTCGGTGTTTGTCACGTCTGCATACGGGAGTTCTTCCACGTCTACGTCTTCCAGTGAAACATCACCGTTGTCTTTCAGGGAAACAAATTCGCCCTTTTCGTTTTCAATATGCCATGTCCACTGCGGTGTCACATCGTCCAGATTCTTCGCAGGCGTTACCACTTGATTGTCGCTGTTCTTTTCCGCAGTGCTGGTGTAGTGATCGCCGACGAAATAGCCGTCAATGCTGCCGTTGGAATCGTCCTGATACTGCACATACTGGAATGCGTCCGCAGAGAGCGATTCCAGATACGGCAGTGCCAGAGAAACCGTAGGATCAGACAGCTTGTCTGCCTCTGCATTTTTCCGGTTATACGTGCTTGTGTTCAGCAGTTCCTGACTAAGATTCTTATAAGTCACTGTATATTTCAGCATCTTGCCGGTGCCGCTGGAAATACCGCTGGTATTGGAATCCCATTTGTATTCCTTGTTTGCAGCACCGCTGAAATACTTGGCATCAATATCGATACCCAGCCACGGCAGCTGCGGATCCAGATAGAAGCCCACTCTGGACGCATCACCGGAAACCGCATACTTGAAGTCATCGCTACGCAGGATCACGCTGGCGAAATGGTTGTTGTGTACAGAATTGGAGATAGACGGGTCATTCGGTGCAGTGGTAAATGCCACATGAGGGCTGTTTTCCTTAATGCTTTCGCTCAGGGGTTCCAGACCATAGTGATACTTGTCCACATCGTTGCGGTCCTGTCTGCCCTCTGTGGTGTCGTCTGCATCTGCATTCACATACAATCCCTTCGGCACCGGAAAATATCGGGGTGCCTCTGCGTTGGTCAGCCGGACCTGAGTTCCGGAAATCGTTTCCGTAAAGCCCTCTGTCCGAATCACCCAACGCACCTGACGAATCGATTTGTGCAAATTGATGCTGCCGCTTGTGATCTGCGGCTTCAGCTTTTCGTTGGTGCTGTCAAAATGCAGGTTGCCGGCTTCCAGTGAAATCGTCTGGTTTGCGTCCAGTGCATAGCCCTGTTCTTCGCCGATGCGTACCCACCAGCTGGTTCCCTTGTCGTTGTTGGCATAGGCATTTGAATAAATGCCGTCGTCCTGCTCCGTTTCCGGTGCAAGGAATGCTTCTTCATTGGCAGGGTTCGTGCTGATCAGCACATACGGATACACTTTCAGGTGCTTTTCCAGAATGTCATGAACCAGCTGCCGGTCTGCGGCATACTCGGTTTCCAGTGCATCTGCTGACGGAATCGCCCAGTTACCGGTAGAAATTTCCGTTACATTCGGATAAACCAGCTCTGAAACGTGAGGCAGCACGCCCGGTTTGTTGACCGGTGCCACCTTCGTGGTACCACGCAGCGTTGCGTAGTTTGCCAGATTGTAGTTGACCACGAATTCGTTTACCGATGCGGTATCGTTAGACACCTGATCGACATAGCTGACAGTTTTATAAACCTGCTTAATATGCGGGTCTTCCGCAATGACAATAGAGGAGTTCGGGTCGTTGACACGCACACGCTCATAGTTCAGATCTGCACGCACCGTGGTTTTCGGTGCAGTAACAGCAACTTTCGCAGAAGAAGCGGTCAGATAGATCTCACCCGGCACAACGCCGTCAAAGGGTTCGATCTCCGGAATGGCATTGTTCTTTGTACTATTGGTATCCTTCACCCGCACCGCATTTTGCAGCTGCATGCCCTCCATAGTCTGTCCGGTGAAGTTGAAATCATAGGTATCATATACAATGTCACTTGCCGGCACTTCCTGCCGCTGTTTCTTTTCATAGACAATATTGCCGTAGTCGTTGTAGACATAGCCGTTCTTGTCCTGCTTCGGCATCAGGCAGCCGCCGCGGGTGTAGTACTTGCCGTCTGCATCACGTTCTGCAAACAGACCGTCCTTTGTAATGGCGAACTTGCCGTCTGTCTGTTCGAACGTTGCATAGACCTTGGCATAATAATCCTCCCAGCTGCTGTCCGTATCCGCCGGCAGTTCCAGATTGTCGATTCGTGTCTTGATTTTAAAGTTCAGCGTGCCGTTGAAATAGCCCGCCGGATGACAGCCTGCCACATAGGTGTTGTCATTTGTGCAGTCGAAGCCGTCATCTTTCGGCGTGGTGATCTCGAATACCAGCGTTTCACCGCCACGCTTTGTGGCAGAATCTGCCCGTGTCAGTCCGTCCGCCGTATTTTCTGCCGGTGCAACATCTCCGGCAAAGTACCGCTGTGTCAGCTCAATGCCCCAGCCGGCAGCCTTTGCCTCTTTCATGGTAAATGTCTGCTTTTTCCCCGACTTATCGGTGTATTCCAGATAGTAGTCGTCCAGCAGATTGTCCTCGTCCCAGTACCGTACATTTTCCGGCAGCTGGAATGTGACAACCATTTTAGCGTGGAAGATGCTTCCGCGGTAACGATAGTCTGCCTCCGACTGGCTGGAAACCTTGGCACTGTACCAGAGAATATCACTGTAGTCAAAGTTTTCCCCGTTGTTCTGATACTTCTGACGGGTTTTCACTTCGTCCAGATCTTCCTTGTTTCCGGCAAAGCCCTTTTCGCCTTCTTCGGTCTTTTCAGCAGCTACCATGTTCTCCGCCTTTAAAGACGGAGTCTGCGTGCGGATCTTCAGCGTATTCACAACGCCGGAATCCTGCATCACATTGGCAGAAGTAATATCCTGGAAAAGCATATCACTGCTGTTGTCACGCAGTGTCACATCGCGGTTCAGTGCGGAACGAATTTCCTCCGACAGCGGCTTGTCCTTTCGGTACTCGTCCATTTCCATGGGATCGCTCTCGGCGTACCGGCTCATGCTGCCCAGCATATAGGTACCGTTTTCGTACTTATGGGTCAGCAGAACGTAAGGATCCGGATTGGTGGTCGAAAGTCCGTCCTTGTCTGTATCCGGACGCATGGGCAGCGTATCCTGAGAGGAATCATAGTACACTCTCTCGCTGTAGTATTGCATCAGTACTTCCGTATCGGTTGCTGCAACTGCGTCCTTTCGCTTGTCTGCACTCCGGTAATCATACGTATCATAAGCGTTTACAGCTGCTCTCAGATTTACCGGTGAGCATACCTTGTATAAATTTCCGGAAATGTCGTTGTCCGTGATAAACTGGTACGCGTTCACTCTGCTGGAAACATAGGAATAGTTGTTCAGGTAATTTTCCAGCAAGTCTTCGTCTTCCACGCCGTTGATCACATCGTCCGGCTCTGCATAAGTAAAGGTCTTGATGCAGAAATTGTACAGACTGCCATTCCGAATCGCAGCGTCCTTTTCCCGCTTTTCTGCCAGTTCCGCTGCGGTCATTGCCTTTTCGGTATCATTCTCCTCCTTGGCAAAGATCTGCACCACATAACGCTTGGTAGACGCATCATAATAGACCTCGGTATCATAGAGTGCCTTCTGATCTGCCAGATTGGTAGTGGCATTTTTGTCGTACAGTTCCCAGTTCAGAGGCTTGTCATTCTTGGTGTTGTCCGTGGTATAGCGAGAGCCGTCTGCCGCAACCGGAACGATACCATATGGCAGAATATTCGTGATGACTGGCAGAGAAAGCGAACCCTTTTGCCCGCCGTCTGTGCCATAGCTGTGCAGCGTCTTTTCATGGTTATAGCCGCGTATGCCGACACTGCCGCTGTAGCCGTACTGGTCCCAGTAATAATTGTTCTCCACATGAACATTGATCCAGTTGACTTCACCCTGTGTTTCGGTGTAGTACTGCTCCACATTTTTGCCGTACATCTCGGTTTCATTGCTGCCGATCGTTTCGCTGATGGTTGTCCAGCTGCGTACCAGAGGTTTCCGCAGCACGGCTCTGGTGCCGGTTTCCGCGTAGAACATGGTCTTACCGCTGCTGTAACGGTCGATGCTGTCATTGCTGGTAAAGCGATAGCCGCTGCCGTCTGCTACGACTTCCTTGTTCTGGATATTGTAACCGTTGACAGAGGGCATATTCGGAGAAGATGCCAGGTATTTCAGGCTTCCAAGCTGCCCGTCACCGGTATAGCCGTACCAATACAGCGGACTCCAGAGATAGTCCATGCCGTACAGCTGGTTGTGCTTTGTCAGCACCTTGGTGGAACCGTCCCAGTGGTCGATGTCATAGATCTGGTAATACAGGTGATTCTGGCTGCCCTCTGCCACATAGGGCTGTGTGAGCACACGGTCATACCAGGTGCCGCTTGCCGTATTGGTGTATACTCTCGCCGGAAGTGTCACCCGTGTGATATACCCGAAATCACTGCCTCTGCCATACCACTTTTTCAGCGGCTGTTTCACTGTGATCTTTACCACATACGGTGTATACTCGTCTGCGGTATAGTATCCGTCAGCACCGTCTGTGAGATCTGCATTCTGTGCTGCGTCCCGCATTGCCTTCGGTGCCAGATACTGCGGATTTTGATCGTCCGGTTTCTGAATGATCTCTGCGGTGACATTTGCAGCATCGATCTGAGCGAATGTATTTGCCTTCGTGTCGCCGGTGTTGGCATAAGCCAGTATCTGAGAAACGTCCAGACTGCCGTCCGCGTTCATCACCGGCTTCATGCCATAGGCATAGGTATACAGGAATGTCACACCGTCCAGATCCCAGTCACCGTAGTTATACGCCTGAAGCTGTACCTTGACATCTTCATCATATTCCAGTGCAGCTGCACCAGACCGGTCTGTTACTGTGTGTACACTATTATAATAGGTGTCTAATCCTTCCCAGTCCGAATATGTTCCAAAATACGGGGAATTCGGATCGCAAAGCACATTTTCCGTGTGGTCGCCGTTTGTCTTTTCGTACTGGATATTGCTTGTTACAAATTCCGAACTGGTGGCAAGCCATGCCTTTTGCAGGTGGAGACGGGTTTCGCTCCACACAACAGGTGTATCCTTTGCCGAATCCAGATCTGCCCAGTCTGCATGATTCTTGTTCCGCTTGCCCATTGCCAGCTGGAACCAATCTCGGTTTGCACCGCCTGCCATGTACTTCACGGTCTGGGGCAGCTGCTGGAGCTGGCCAGCCGTTTCGATCGTAGAATTGGCAGTATATTTCACCGTCTGCATATTCTTTGCAGTCTGTGAATCCTCGTCCAACAGCGTGTTGTTCTGTCCGCTGATGCTGCCGCTTGTGGTGGAAGAACCCGGAATGTGGGTAATGGTCTGATCCAGAAATTCCCACATATCCACCTGTGTATTCTTATCCGCACTGAAGCCAATATCGTGCATCAGATAGTCCATATCCATCTGGATACTGCTGTTCTGCACCTGCTTGAAATTACTCCAGACGTTTCCGGTATCAGAGAATCCGCCGGTCAGCATCGGATAAAGTTTGCCGTTCGTAGAGGAACTATAATAATTATGATAAATACTGTTCTGATAATACTCACCAATGCGGGGGAAATATGCCGGGTGCAGTCCGGTTCCGTCTACTGTGGATGCCGCAGCATCATTTGCATAGGTAGACGCGGTATACACCATAGGCAGGTCTTCTTCCCGAATGGTCGCCGAGTAGCAGAACTCGATCTGTTCTCCCGGCTGCAAAACGAAGTCCGCATCGGGAGCATCTTTGTAACGCAGCCGCAGTTCGTATACTGTAAAGGAAATCTGATATGTGGAGTTTTCGTTCGGTTTCAAATCTGCAAATGCCTTTTGTGTTGCATTTTCAGAATTGAACCCGTCTGTATAGGTCATCTTTCCGCCGTAGTCATACCCATTTACACTTTCAGTCTTGTCTGCCAGATACAGTGCAATGTTGCTTAAATCCTTTTCACTGCCGTCTGCATTCAGAAGACGCAGGTGGAAATTGGGTATGCTGTCGCCGACCCCGTACGAATCGTACAAAGTCTTGGTAAAATATTCCGGTACCTTATCATAGATCACCGGATTGATGAGCCTGCCCTCCTCACCTGCCTGTTTTCCGCTGCTCAGTGCGGCCAGGTTGTTTTTCAGTGTTACCTTCTGCCAAACAGTATCGCCCGGACGATAGCTTGTTTTCTGTGCTTTCTTTTCCTCATACGCTGCCGCAGCATCGCTCTCGGAAGAAAATGTCTGGGTGTGGAACGATGCAATGGGGTTTTCCCGATAAACCTTAGGATTCAGGACTTTGGTGTCTGTCAGGTATGCCGTGTGCTCTGTCGGTGTTTTGGCAGATGCCACACTGCTGCCGCTTTCAGTCACCGTCACTGCATTTTCGTTTTCACTGTGAATATGCTCATAGGTGTTGGTGGCTGTGAAATACTGGGTATAGGTATCTGCCTTCACGCCAGTGCCGTCTGTGACATCCTGGTATCTGCCGACACCGGTCAGTGTCACATTTTGCAGAGCCGCTTTTGCCTTGGAAGTACCACTGTACGCAGTGGTCGTATCAAAGCCCTTGAGATCGTAATACACCCAGCGAACGCCCACAACATTCGGCAGGTCGGCGGCTGTCATTTTCGCAGTTGCGACTTGATCGGTGGTGCGGGAAGCATCGTAGTCGTAAGACTTCCATGTCACCTTTACACCGTTTTCGTTCGTCCGGAATGCAATGTTTTCGTCTTCTGCAAACCGCGGATCTGTACGCGGCTCTGCAACGGCATAGAGCACTTCCACTCTGCCGAACTTGTCTGTTTCCTCCGGGACTGTGTAGGGCTCCGTCAGTTCAAAGCCGCGGTAGAACACATCGCCGCTGTCCTTGGAACGCTTTTCCAGGAAAGAAACGTCTATGGTATAGGTATCGCAATGGTGTCCGGTTTCATTGTACAGGTCGCTGACTGTCAGCACGGCACCCTTTCCGTCGTAATTCTGCTTGATGTCGTTTACCTGATAGGAAAGCGTTACCGGTGCAGCAGACTGATAGGTCAGTTCGTTCTGCACGTGTGCATAATACTGTGTCTGCTTGTCTGCATCTGCCTCGGTATACCGGTAGTAATAAGACACGCCTGCACGGTCGGTCGTCGTCTTGTTCCAGTAGTATCTTCTGTCTGCATTCGGCAGATGTGTTGGACTGGTGGTGTTATAGATCGCATACTGCGGATAGCCGTGCTTGGGGGCGGCATGAATTTTGAGATCCGGTGTGCCGACAGTGACAGCATCATAGCTGCCGTCGTTTTCCGTCAGCTGTGTGGTCACACGCAGGTAAACCGTTTCACCCGGCTTGATCTGGTCATCGGATTTTGCACCCTTGCCCAGTTCTGCCACCAGCCGCCGGTATGCAGTTTCTGCCGGCTCTGCTTCTGCTGCTGCAAGCAGGGCATACTTGACACCCTGTGCCGCTTCGATCGTCGTGCCGCCGTCTGACAGAGCAGCGTGAATATCCGCAGCCGGAATATTCTCCGCGGCATTTTCCGTTGTCAGCACTTTTCCGTCTGCATCTACAACGTCCCAGCGAACGATTCGCTGTCCCTTTGGAACAGAGAAGTCCACTGTGGTATGTTCCAGCGGAATCAGTGCATCGTCCGGCGTGTTCACCCGAATGGTATACTCTACATAATCATACGGCATCAGGTGCAGATAGTCCACCTCATCGATGTTTCCGGTCTTGGAATCCTGATCGTACATCTTTGTGCGGGTGACTTCTGCGTTCAGCATACCCGTCAGATTCTTGACTGTATAGTCTGCCTCTTTCTTGCTGCCCTTTGCAGAACCGTCCGTATTCTTATAAATATAGGTATTGGCATTGGGGTCAATGGAGGTAAAGACTGCCGAAAGCTGGTTGGTGGTTATCTGCTCCGAATAGCTGTTGGGAGCCTTTCCAAAGGTCGGCGTGGAATTGGCGTTCCACTCGTCACCGGTGAAATCGTCCGGTGTCCGGTCGACATAAACGCCGTCGTACAGGAATGCACTGGTGTTCTCGGTATGATCCGCCGACAGGTATTCCCCATCACACAGCACAGTACTGCTGTCATTTCGGTCTGCCTTTTTCGCCTTGAAGTCCAGCTGGAAGCTGTTGACATATGCCTTGACATAGGTTTTCTGATTAGTCGTATTGGTATAGGTTCCGAGAACGCCGGAATCTGCCTGATACAGCTGCCGCAGAATCTGTTCCACATCAATGGTATAGACTTCCTCGCCCTGTACGGTTTCCGTTGTGCTGACATGCACCACATAGATGCCGTCTGCCATACCGTCTACGCCGGAGCCTTTTACCACGTTCACCGGAACGTTCGTGCTGCCCACTTGGAGTGTCAGATTTGCCACGCCGAACCAGTTGTCGTCCAAAAGGAATTTCGGCAGGTAGATATGCTCCAGCCGGTAGCGGCTGTCCATGGTGTTGGTGGTAGCCGCACTGTCAATACGTGCAGCCGCCTCCTGCCCGGTCGCATTCTGCTTGTCCTGATTGAACAGCTTCACGCGGAACAAGCCGCGGTTCGGTGTGTTGTTATCGCTCTGGCTGTAATCATAGTACAGCTTTTCCGATACGTTGCCATTCTCCGTTTGCAGCTGATACCCTGCCCGAAAATCGATCAGGTAGCCCATGATTATCGCATTGTCCGACTGCTTGTAGATTTCCTTGTCCGGTTCATAATCTGTGGAAACACTGGTTCGAGCAGTGTTCTTTCCGTACATGTCTTCGTCTGTCTTGTTGATCGCATACGGCTTGCCCTGCACCAGAATATCCCATGTATTGGTATTGTGATAATCTGCCTTTTCCTTGTCGGTCAGTTCCGCAGAATAGTCCCCTGTACCCGGAATATCATACATAGTCATGCTGTAGTCTGTCACAAAAGTATCTTCGCCCAGAACCACAACATATTTTCCGCCGTCCTGTTTTACGGTATAGGTCGGTTCGATCTGTGGCTGGTTTGCTCCGGTGTCCGCATCGTCTGCGTTTCCCTCGGTGCTGCCGCCTGCATTGTCCCCGTTATCTGTGTTGTCCTGCTGTTTCGGTGTGTACTCGAAATAAATGTTCCAGTCATCGGTTTCGCCGTACATCTGTTTCAGTTCAGACACCGGAACAGAAATGGTCTGTGCCGTTCCGACAACGTCATTGTTCGTGTTCTTCGCATTTATGGTGAACACAATGCTGTCGTCATTTCGGAAATACTGATAGATCTCTTTCTTGATCTGAAGTCCGGTAGTCAGAAAGCCCTTGTATTCGTAGTCATCATCCGGCCGGATCTGCGGCAGGCTGTCGGACAGCACAACCTTGTCCGTGAAGGACAGCTTATTCACCCAGTCATACTGGTCGGTACGGGAGTACGGGCTGTTCATTACCCAATGGTAAACATTGTTATTCGGTGCAACGCGACCTACACCGTCCCAAGTCGGGTTGACGCAAGATGTGGGAATAGTGCTTTCTTTGGTGTTGCCCTTCCGATAAAACCGGATTGCAAAACTGTTGTCCTTTCCAAATTCCGCATTGCGGTTTTCTGCCGTTCCGGGTGTTTCGCCGACACCCTTTTGTACATTGTCCTCATCGTTGACAATATGCACACGCGTGCTGGACTGCAAATGCTTTGCAGTATAGTCGAATATCTCATAGGTCCAATAGTGTCCACAACGATAATAATCATAGTGACTGGTCCAGGCATAATACTTGTCTGTGAAGGACCAATCTGACTTTTCCTTGTCCGCACCGGAATCTGTCCGCACCTTACTTCTGCCATTGGTGGCTTTGCCCACAGTCACATCAGCATGTGCTGTAGCAACCGCCTCATCCATGCGGTAGAAACGTCCGGTAACTTCAAACATTCCCTGTGTGGAAGAATCCGTCTGGTCATACCAGATGCCATAGTCCGGCGACTTTGCCGTTTTGCCGTCATTGTTGACAGTCTGATAGCGGTTGATGTCAATGGTCACAACGACCTGTGTCACCGGATTTTCCGGATTCTTTCCGTTATAGCTCTCCGGCTTCTTATAATAGTTGGCATCGTCCGCGGAGAACATGTCCGCATCGCTGCCCAGCAGATTCAGCCGTGCAAAGCTTCCGTCTGCATTGCTCTCGTTGGCTTCATAGAGAATTTCCTGTCCGGAACGGGTACGCTTAGTACCGTCTGCATAGATTGCTGTAACCGACTGAACATAGTCCTTGGCACGAGGATCAATTTTCAGATAGTACGCATCGAATGTGTTCGACGGCAGGTCTAATGTAATATCCACAGTTGCCGCCGTATTCAAAGACGCATTGCGCACATAGTCATACGACTGGTGTTCCTGTCCGGCAAGGGTCGGCTTTGCCTTGGGCAGATTGTTCCCTGTGTTCAGATACTGGCGGAAGTCCACAGCGAAAGAACCGATGGATTTATAGCCGATCTCCAACTCGGAGTTATCCGCACTATCTCCCCACTTCTCTTTTTCAGAGAACAGATAACCGTTTGCGCCGTGTATATGCTTATCGCTTCTCCAGGAGCAAGTCGTCATATTTTCTGTGGGCTGGGCATACTTCTTTCGCAAATGTTCCACGGCACTGGCTGCTGCGGTGTACTTCTTATCTCCGGCACTGGCATCTTTATAGAATGCCATAACAGTGGTGTCGAAATACATCTTGGAAACATAGATCGCCGTGGTGTCTTTCTTCGTTACAATATACTTGTCCTTATCGTATGCTTCTGTGATGTAGCCCTTGGATTCCCGAAAGCCGTCCAGATAGTTATGTGTATCTACTTCCAGCGTATCGGTCTTTCCGAACAGCGAATCGTCATAGCCGTCAAATTCAATATACCGCTTTTCCGATGCGGATTTGTCCACCAGCTTTACCAGTCTGCCGTTCAGTTCCACCTGTGTCAGGTTCTCGATGCCGAACGCTGGGAACAGCCGCGTGCCTGTATCTCTGGTAAATGTCAGTGCACCATCTGTATATGTATAAATGGTATCCGGTGCATCTTCCGTATAAAAACCGGTAACCTTTCCGGCTTCGTCTGTTTTCGGCAGCAGGGTTACGGTTTTCTCCTGATCGTCCGCATCTTTACCAGTCAGAATGATATTGTCAAATTTGCCGAACTGATCGATCAGATCCTGATAAATTCGCAGTTCCGTGGTATGGAAACCAGTTCGTGCTTCTCCCTGCTTTTCATAGGGAACCTTGGCAATGATCTGGGTATCGTCCAGCACCGAGATGGTTTCATTGGCAAATTCCGCACGCAGCAGAAAGTCACGGTCATACGGCACGCCGAAAATGGTTTCATTTCCGTCCGTGTTGCCCGATGCCGCACGTGTGGATTCTTTCTGATCGTTATAGTAAATATGGGTGTTGACGCTGAGCCCCGGGCGGTCTACATGGAATGCCACAGATGCGGATTTTGCCTGATTTTTCATCAGTTCATGCTGCGGTGTCACCGTCATTTTCGCAGTCAGATCGTCAAACCAGTCACTTGTGCCGTAGATACGCAGTTCCGGTGCATTGCGCTGCTCCGCGGAAAGGTCGCGTTCCAGATCGGCATAGGCGATTTCGATATTTGCAAGGTATACGCCCTGTGCTTTCCAATCGGACAGGTCTACTTCCAGTTCCCCTGCCGCATTCTGATGCTTTTCCAGTTCTTCCAGAGAAATGGTCTTTACCTGTGCAGGACCGGAAACACCCTCCGGCAGGAATGATGTCAGCTTAATGCTTTCGATTTTGCCGCTCTTGGCATAGTTGGAGGAAATCGTCACCTTGTCCGACAGATAGCCCTTTACGATTTTCGCATTGTCCTTTTCCGTTTTCACGCCTACGCTCTGGAGATCAACAGAAATCAGCGACTTCCCCGCCTTGGAATAGCAGCCAGAAGTTTCTTTGTTCTCCAGCAGGAAACCGTAGTACAGATCATTTGCCTTATTCGGCACTGTCAGGCTCTTGTTGCTGGTCTGGTTCGTTTCCGGACGATTGGCAGAGGGCGTAATGACAAGGTTGGTCTTTGCCACCTGCATAGTCGCCTTCGAAGCCGTCTTAGATGCCTCGTTGATGCTGCCAATTACCTCGAATCTCGCCGATGCTTTCAGATCACCGACCCAATCTGTCGAGCCGTACAGCTTCAGATTCATCTCCTTGAGATTGTCCAGATCTGTATTTCCGTAGATGCGTGAGAAAATGATCCGCACGCTCCGCAGACGCTGAATGGTATCCGGAACGGTATACGTAACATTGCCGTCTGCATCTGCGGTCAGGGCATCAGAACCGACCGTCAGACTGGGCACAATATTTGCCTCGGTGTCTGCGGTATAAGTTGTATTATTCCAGTCGAAAAGTTCAATTTTTTCGATGGCAGCCGCCCGTCCATCGCCGATGCCGTTCAGGACGATTTTTCGGGTGTCAAAGCCCTCTATGTCTTTCAGACAGTCTGTCGGTTCATTGCCGACACTGTCCATATTAACTTGCAGCAGTGCATGAGAACTGGTGGAACGGGAATTGTTGGTCAGCAGGAACTGATACCACGTCTGTTCCGTTTTGCTGCGGTTCGGCACAGCCAGTGTCGGATAAACGGGATACGCTATTCCGTTTTTATCATACTGGACAGACTGCACCGCAGAGGCTTCTGTGCCGTCCTTGCGAATCGCATGTACGCTCGCTTTCAGTTCCGGCAGCACCTTGGACACGTTCAGTATGACGGTATCCTCCACCGTCTGATCCAACGCGGTCTGGTCATGTTCGCCGAAGCTGTATGCCGTTTTCAGCACGCCATGCGGAGTGATGTCCCTTTCTGTGGTAGGCGTTCCGTGAATCTGCACATAGCAGTTCCCGTCATCTGCTGCATCGGCAAGCGGAATGCTGTCGCTGATACGCTGAAAATACACGGTCATGCCGGTGAGATAGGTCAGTGTGTTCCATGCAGACTTTGCAATTACCACATTGCCGTTTTCATCAATACCGTAATTCTCCAGATCGTCCAGCGTAATATCCGAATCGACCAGTGTTTCTCTGTTTACCACCTTGCCGTGCAGTACGATCTTCTCGATCTTTGCCTTCTTCAGCAGGTTCTCACTGAGCAGGATTTTCGAGGCGACCAGTCCGCCGGCAGTGTAATCCTCATCGGGATACAGACCGGTGATGTCCAGTGTTGCCGGACTGATCTCGGAAATGCTGTCGTTGGAAATCACAAAACGAGCCGCCGCGGTATCGTCATTCAGGGAAACCGTCTGCGGATTGTCTTTCTGCACCAGACCACCGATCACATCTTCATAAACGCCTACGCCGGTCAGTGCCGGTGTCGCCCGTTCTGTGCGGATAACAGCATTTGCCTGTGTGACTTCTTTCGGCTCCGAAACCCACTTACCCTCGCCGTCCTCCGATGCCGTCGGCGGCTGGTAATAGTGCACTTCGTAAGAGGTGTCGATCTTGTTGTCATATGTCCACAGGTGCGGAAATGCACCACGCATGGTAATCAAACCGTTGAACTCGGTATAGCGTGGGATCTCCTCCCGAAATACAAATTCTACCTCGTTACAGAATGTCAGACCAGTCTGGTTGGTCAGCATGTCGCCGATTTCCAGTGTCCAGTTCTTTTCTTCTGTCACGCCGGCATCGGTATCCTGTTCCAGATGCAGCCCCAGTTCGCCGGCAGTCTTATAGACCACATCGCCGTTTGCATCGGTAAAGCCAAACCGGATAAACTGGTTGATGTCTGTTCCGTCTACCTTGAACCAGTCTTTCAGCTGAATGTCCGGATAATGCACCGTGTCATTTTTCAGGCAGATCTGAATTTCCCGTAAGTCGAAATCCTCCGGCACGTGGTCTGTCGAGATCGCGTTGAATACCGGAACGTTACCGATACTGTGAAACCCGTCCAGATAGTATTCATCTACTGCACCGATACCCACTGTCTTGTCTGTCACTTCGTTGCCGTCTGCGTCCTTGACATACTTGTGGTGAGTAAAATTCTCCCATGTGTGCGGAGTGAAGTTAGTAGAATCTGAATCCTGTTTCGACCAGTGAATGTTGCTGCCGCCGCCGAATGAAATTGTTGTGGTCAGTCCGGAAGTGTTTTCAAATCCGGTGCTGCTGTTAAAGTTATTCGGATATGGGATCGCAACCATGTATTTTCTGGCAAAATAATGCTTTTCATTAGGATCACTCTGGTTCAGTTCTTTTGCTTTCTTCTCGGAATACAGGGTATGGGACTTGTCCGATACTTCCTTTTGCAGAATAATCGTACCTGTACCGGAATAGCCATATGGGATAGTTTCCGCAGGGATATTCGAAAAATGTTCCAGATCCCACTGGGTTTTCCAGTCCGGTGTATCGGTGACATCATAGACCAGAATGCCGCCCGCATTGGGCTTTCCGATAAACTCATGATGCTGGTAAAAATCAGCCGAAAAATCTTTGTTCTGCGTGTCCGGATCTTCCTTTTCCCAGCAGAGAAGATCTTCGTCCAGAACGCTCCGCATCTTGTCCGCATTGTACTGTGCCTGCAATGTGATCAGATAGTTATCAATTGTACTGTCCAGTTCTTCTGAATCATTCTGCACTGTGACTTCGTACACCATGTAGTTATACTTCTGCCACATGACAGCCTGACTTTTGTCAGTGCTGGCATTATTCAGCTGCACAGTAGGAACGCTTTCAATTTTCGTGCTCCACTCCAAGTTGGAGTTGACAAATGTAACCGTACGCTGGATTTTGGTGCTGGTGTCCAGTTCATCGGTTGACCACTCGCCGCCGATCGGCGTATTGCCGGAATCATACAGCCCGTCATAGGAAAATTTCATTTCCAGTGTTGCCGCAGCATTTTCCGGAATGCTTACCGCATTGCTCGCCGTGTAAAACTGCATGTCAAACTTCGGCGTACAGTTTCCGCTAAGGGGATCATAGGCATTTTTCAGAGTGATTTTTCCGCGGACATAACTGTTGTTTTTCACTTCCGCTCCGCTTGCATCATAGACTGTTGTCGCATTGCCGAAAGTGCTCTTGTCGTTCAGCTTTGCTTCCATGCCGATATACTCCCCTGCCTGCTGTTTGGCAAAAGGAATTTCCTCCAAGCTGTTCACCTGTACCAAAACGCCGTTGTCGTCCCAATACAAATACGGCAGCGTCAGTTCCAGATTCTGCCTGCGAACATAGCCTGTGGAAAAATTTGGGACAATATTCACAGTCAGCAGTGTTTGTTGCTGCTTCTGGATCATGTAGAAGCTGCCGACACCGTCATTGGTTTCCGGCGTCAGCGTTGCACCGTTTGAGGTAACGGCTCCGAAACCAACCTGAAATGTGCCGGAATTTCCCAACGCTGCTGCCGCCGCAAAAATCGTTCCCCAATTGCACGAAGTCAGCACCATTACGGCTGCCAGCATGCCATAAATGACACGCTTCCATATACTGATTTGTCGATACATTTCAATTCCTCCTGTCACGTGACACCATTATTTTTGTGTCAGTCATCTTCATAAGCCATATTCCTTAGATTTCAGCAATTTAGTTGAATAAAATGACTAATTTTCTGCTTTGGTTTTTATTTTGAATTGTGCTTTTTGCACATTTTTCTGTAGTTTTACGTTTATTTTAAGTATAACACTTTTATGTGAAATTGTCAATATCTATTGAAGAAAACCGCATTATACCAAACCGGCAGCTGTGCTTTGTGCAACATTCCCTTAAATTCCCTGTGGTAGTTGTTTCAATTTGTTTTTTCTCCCTTTGGATGCTGTTTTGAGAAGCCGCTTTTTTTCCTTCCTGATATTACTAAGACAATGGAGCATGGCAAAATGGGAAGGTTGCATATGTAAACTTTATATGAATTTTAAAAAACAGAAAAGGCAGCATACAAAACCGGTTATTTCACCGGATTGTATGCTGCTTAGGGAAAATGATTTTAAGGCAATACCGCACAAAGATTGTGCGACAGATGCGTCGTCAAATTTTTCG
>OHAE01000549.1_pt1 | contig 34125 bp, 28 predicted proteins | sample 1577061 | NCBI WGS metagenome assembly OHAE01 (sample SAMEA3541535, study PRJEB24748) | human gut metagenome | biome: human gut; feature: human-associated habitat; material: faeces | place: China | collected 2012
CATTCGCTTTCTTGGCATTGATAACCTTCTCCATCATGATAACGGCGCCTCGCGGAGCTTGCGCACACCGGTGGAAACCGTGTCCGTGCGCTGCAGCAGGCCGCAAACCCCTCTGTCAAAAAGGAATACTTTTTGACAGTCTAAAAAAAGACGCTGCCGGAGGCAGCGTCTTTTTTATGCATGCTTTTCTCAGCCCTTCGCGCGCTCGAGGTACTCACCCACGCGGGTGTCGACGCGGATACGGTCGCCGGGGTTGATGAACAGCGGCACCTTGATCTCGGCGCCGGTCTCCAGCGTGGCGGGCTTGGTGGCGTTGGTGGCGGTGTTGCCGGCAAAGCCCGGATCGGTCTCGGCCACTTCGAGCTCGACGAACGTGGGCGGCTCGACCTGGAACACCTTGCCCTTGTAGGAGCTGATGGTGCACTCCATGTTCTCCTTCACGAAGCGGAAGTTGCTGCCGAGGGCGCTCTCGTCGATGGGGATGAGCTCATAGGTCTCGGGATCCATGAAGTAATAGAGGTTGCCGTCGTTGTAGCTGTATTCCATCGTCTTGCGGTCGATGGTGGCGCTCTCGAACTTGGCGGTGGGGTTGAAGGACGTTTCGGTCACGGCGCCGGTGATGACGTTTTTCATCTTCGTGCGCACAAAGGCCGCGCCCTTGCCGGGCTTGACGTGCTGGAACTCGACGACCTGCATGACCTGGCCGTCCATCTCGAACGTAACACCGTTGCGGAAATCGCCTGCTGTAATCATATAGGAATCCTCCTCAAGAATAATTAGAATCAAAAATCTTATATAGTTTACACGATATTGTCTGGTTTGACAAGCGAATATTTACAGAATGATCAGATTTTTCGGGCTTCGTGTGAGAATTTCCGCCCCATCGGCCGTCAGATGCAGCACATCCTCGATGCGCACGCCGAATTTGCCGGGCAGATAGATGCCGGGCTCTGCGGAGATGACGGTGTGCTCCGGCAGCTTTGCGTGCGCGCCGGGCGCGGCGATGGGGTGCTCGTGGATGTCGAGCCCGAGGCTGTGTCCGAAGCTGTGACCGAAGCAGTCCCCGTAGCCCGCATCGGTGATGACCTTGCGCGCGGCGGCGTCCACACGCTCGCCGGTCACGCCGGCCTTTGCCGCGGCAATGCCGGCCAGCTGCGCGTCGAGCACGGTCTGGTACACGGTGCGCATCTCGTCGCTCGGCATGCCGACGGCGACGGTGCGCGTCATGTCCGAGCAGTAGCCGTTTTTGCGGCAGCCGAAGTCCATCGTCACAAAGTCGCCCTCTGCCACGCGCCGGTCGCCGGGCACGCCGTGCGGCATGCTCGTGTCCGGTCCGGCGAGCACGATGGGGTCAAAGCTCGTGCCCTCCGCGCCGAGGCGCAGCATGCGGTAAATGAGCTCGGCCGCGATCTCCCGCTCGGTCATGCCGGGGCGGATGACGGTGCAGATCTGCGCAAACGTCTCGTCCGTGATCTGCTGTGCCTGATACATCATCGCCAGCTCCTCCGGCTGCTTGGATGCGCGCAGGGTGCGCAGGATGTTCTGCGCCGGTTGGAGCTTGAGCCCGAGCAGCTGCTCATAGGCCGTGAATTCGGCGTAACTCGTCGTCTGCTCCTCACCGCCGAGCAGCTGCACGTTTGCCTCGCGCAAAATCCCCTGCACGAGCGTGCGCATCGGTGCCTCGTGCGAACACAGCAGCACCTGTGCAATACCGGCCAGCGCGGCACGTGCGGCCTCGATGTAGCGGGAGTCGGTGATGAAAAATGCCTGATGCACCGTCACGATCACCGTGCCGTCCGAGGACGGGAAGCCGGTGGCGAACCGGCGGTCGTTTTCGTTGGTGAGCAGGATGGCGTCCAGATGCGCCTGCCTCAGCGCGCGCTGGATGCGGGCAATGTTGTTGAGCATGGGATATCCACCTCCATGGAATGTCGGTTATGGTGTGTCTGTGGCGGGGTCTGTCAGGGCAAGCTCGTCGGCGGTCGTCGGCGCGTGCAGCACGTCGCCGTCCGCTTCGGCAAGGCCGACGGCCGTCACGCCGTCGAACGCCGTGCACGTCAGCACCAGACAGGCCAGCGCCTGTGTGCGCGTGATGCTGCTCACCGTCTCCGTTGCCGTCACCGTCAGCCAGAGCGTGCCGTCATCGTCTACGCGGCTGCCGTCGATCGTCAGCCAGTCGCGTACGGGGTTCGTGCACGTGCTGTCGCCCGGTTTTGCGCCGAGCGCATCGAGCGCGACCTGCACCGGGTCTGTGCCGCCGGGCACGGTGACCGTTTCCGGGTGCAGCAGAGCTGTTCCGCCGGTCTCAATGCGGTATACCGTCACGGTCTGCCGTTTTGTGCAGCCCGCGCAGCCGAGCGCAAGCAGGCCTGCCAGCAGCAGGGGGAGCCATCGCCTCATGTCTCCGGCACCTCCTTTTGCACCTCGGGCGCGTTGTCCGCCTTCGCGCGCGGAAACGTCACGGTAAAGCGCGTGCCGTGCGGCTCCACGCCGTCCACGGTCACGGTGCCGCCGTAGAGCGCGGCCGCGTCGTGCACGATCGACAGGCCGAGGCCGCTGCCGCCGTGCTCGCGCGAGCGCGCTTTGTCCACGCGGTAAAAGCGGTTGAAGATGTTCGGCCGGTCGGCTTCCGGGATGCCGATGCCGGTATCGGCCACGGACAGGATGCTCTGTGCATCGCGCGCCTCGACGCGCACGGTCACGCTCCCGCCCGGAAGGTTATACTTGATGGCGTTTTCCACGAGGTTAAAGACGATGTGGTAAATGTCGTCCTCCGATGCGCGCACGGTCGCGCCGTCGCTCATGAGACACGTGAGCGTCACGTCGCTCTTGGCCGCCAGCGGGCGCAGCAGATGCAGCGTCCCGTGCACGGCCTGCTGCAGGTCGACGACCGTCACGTCCGACTGCACGCCGTCGTCGCGGCGCGACAGGTCGAGCAGCTTCTCGGTCGTGCGCTGCAGGCGCTCGGCCTCGCTGCCGATGTCGGTCACGAATTCGCGCATCGTCTCGCTGTCCATGTCCGCGCTCTGCGAGATGCTGTCCGACAGCAGACGGATCGACGCCAGCGGCGTCTTGAGCTCGTGCGATGCATCGGACACGAACCGGCGGCGCTGTGCCTCGGTCGTCTCGAGGCGCTCGGTGAGGTTATTGAATTCGCGCCCGAGCTCGGTCAGCTCGTCGTCGCCCGCGAGCGTCAGGCGAAAGCTGTAGTCGCCGCGCTGCACGGTGCGCACGCCGTCGGCAAGCTGCGTGATGCGCCGCGTGAGCATCTTGATGGAAAACCACAGCACCACGAGCGCGGCCGCGCCGATGCCGATCGTGATCGTGGCGAGGCGGCGCTGGATGTTGCCGATGAGCGCGGCGCGCTCGCTGTCGCTCTCGCACACGTACACCGCGCCGACGGTCTTGCCGCTGCTCATGACGGGCATGGCCGCGCGGCTGAGAAACGCCTCGTTCGTGTAGTGCGAGTAGAATACGGCCTGTCCGTCGAGCGCGCGCACGAGCTCGGGATAGAGCGTGTACTTGCCGCGGATGTTGTTTTCGGCCGCGGAGTCATACACGGCCAGCCCCGTGCTGTCGGTCACGACGATGCGCGTCAGGTCGCGCAGATCGAGCAGCGCGAGCACCTGCCGGGTGTTGTCCGGCGTGAGGTTGTCGAGCAGCGACAGGGAGGAGGACACGACGGCGGCGCGGTTGGTGAGCGCGCTCTGCTTTTCGGCGAACACGATGTCGCGCGAGGCGCGCGTTGGGTAGGTGTTGATGAGCGTGAGCAGGATCGCCACGAGCACCGTGAACGTCACGGCGAAGCGAAACTGCACGCTCGATACCAGCTTGCGCGGCAGCCGGATGCGAAACGGACGTCTCTCCATCCGTCAGGCCTCGGCGAAGTAGTAGCCCACGCCCCACTTCGTGATGATGTATTCGGGGGCGGCGGGGTTGCGCTCGAGCTTTTCGCGCAGGCGGCGGATGTGCACGTCCACGGTGCGGATATCGCCCTGATAGTCGTAGCCCCACACGAGGTCGAGCAGCTGCTCGCGCGAGTAGACCTTGCCAGGGTTGCGCATGAGCAGCTCGATGAGGTCAAACTCCTTGAGCGTCAGCTCCACGTTCTGGCCGAAGCGGTGTGCGCTGCGGCGCTCGGGGTCGATCTCGATGTGGCCGCGCACGAGCTTGCCGCTGTCCGGCTCGGCGGGCGCTGCGGGCGCCATGCTCGAGCGGCGGATGAGCGCGCGGATGCGCGCCTTGAGCTCGAGGATGTTGAAGGGCTTGGTGATGTAGTCGTCCGCGCCGGATTCAAAGCCGATGAGCTTGTCCGCGTCCTCGCTGCGGGCGGTGAGCATGATGATCGGCACGGTGGAAAACTGCCGGATCTGCTGGCACGCGCCGAGTCCGTCGAGCTTCGGCATCATGAGATCGAGCAGGATCACGGCGTATTCGCCGTGGCGCGCCATGTCCACGGCGGTCTCGCCGTCGTAGCACACGTCGACCTGATAGCCCTCGTTTTCGAGGTTGAATTTGATGCCCTTGACGATGGTCTTTTCGTCGTCCACAACCAGAATTTTCATCGCAGCTCCTCCGTTTCGAGTCTTTTCGCGGAAATGGTTTGCTTTTCGCCGCCGGAATTATTATAATGGATCCGGATATCGCTTTTGTCCCGGACGTGCGGCTGCGCCGTCTCCGGCCGGATATTTCATTATATCATAGTTCTATGGAGAAAGATATGAAAAAATATCGCATTTTGCCGCTGCTGCTCATCGTCTGCCTGCTGCTGACGGCGGCCTTTCCGGCGTTTGCCGCCAACAGCTCCGCTTCGACTGCGGAGCAATCCCCCGAACCCACTGCAAACGCCGCGTCCGACGGCGTGCCGCAGAGCATGGTGCAGGCGCAGGAGGGCAGCTATGTCCTCGGCAGCGATGCGGTCAAGACCGCGCTCGATGAAAAGCTGCAGGCCAACTGTGTCATGCTTGTCGACGAGGACAGCGGCCAGTATTACTATACCCGCAACATTGACGCCAAGGCCTATCCCGCGAGCCTGACGAAGATCATGACGCTGCTGCTCGCGGTCGAGGCGGTCGAGCGCGGCGACGTGCATTTGGATGACACCGTCACCGCCTATGACGACTGCAATGCCGACATGGTCGAGGGCGCGAGCAATGCCGACATCAAGGTCGGCGAGACCATGACGTTTGAGGACTTTCTCTACTGCGCCATGATCTCCTCGGCGAACGAGGCGTGCAACGTCGTCGCGGAGTATGTCTGCGGCAGCATCTCGGCGTTCGTGGAGCGTATGAACACGCGCGCGCAGGAGCTCGGCTGCACCGGCACGCACTTTGCCAATCCCCATGGCCTGCCGAAGGACGATCACTATACCACGGCGCACGATCTTTACCGTATCACGAAGGAAGCGCTCAGCCATGAGCTCTTTGCCACGATCTGCAACACGGTCAAGCATACCGTCCCGGCCACGAATATGTCCGAGGAGCGCACGCTCTCGAACACGAACGGCCTCATCAATCCCGATTCTCCGATGTACCGCGGCTATTACTATGAATATGCCAAGGGCGTCAAGACCGGCCACACGGATGCCGCGGGCTACTGCCTCATCTCTACGGCGGAGAAGGACGGCGTGCGTCTGCTGTGCATCGTGCTCGGCGGCAAGGGCACGGCCCGCGCCAACGGCACGACGGATTTCGGCAGCTTTTCCGATACGCTCACGGCCTACCGCTGGGTGTTCTCCCACTATGGCTGGCGGGCGATCGTGAGCGCGAGCGATCTGATCTGTGAAGTGCCCGTGCGCTACGGGCGCGACGGCGACAGCGTCACCGTCCGTCCGGCGCAGACCGTCTCGGCCGTGCTGCCCGCCGCCGGCAGTGACGGCGCGCCGCAGTTTGAGCAGCAGGTTACGATCTACTCCGAGCGCGACGGCAAGCCGCTCGAAGCGCCAATCAAGGCGGGGGACGAGGTCGGTGAGCTCACGGTGAGCTATAACGGCACGGTTTACGGCACGGTCAAGCTCGTCGCCGCGGTCGATGTCGCCGTGTCCAAGGGCGCATATATCGCGGGGCATGTGGCCGCGTTTTTCACCAATCCCATCGTGCTCGTCATTCTGCTGGCGATCGTGCTGGCACTGGTCGGCTACGTTCTGTGGCTGGTGCGCCGCCGCAAGCAGATCGAGGCCGAGCGCCGTCGCCGCCGCCGCGCGCAGATGGAGGCGGAGGAGGCGCGCCGCCGCGCGCTGGCGCACGAGACCCTGCGCGAATTTGACCGCGATCCTGCCGGCAGCCGCCGGCGCTGAGCGCGCACGCGCTCTCAAACGAGACCCGCTGCGCTGGGCTCTCGTTTGAAAAAGATGCAGCTCGCTGCAGCGCACGCATTGGACACCAGAGGTGCCCAATGCGCACGTTTGCGAGCCGAGCGGTATTTTCTCCGCCGTACATGCCGCCGGAGAAAATGATCGGGCTTTCTTTGCGCCTGCGGGCGCAAACTCTGCGAGGCTTTTTTGCATTTGCCCGTCTGAATCGCCTGCCGGTGTACCGGTGGGCGATTCTTTATCATTTGTTTACAATTGCGCCCCTCAGGGCGCTCCGGACACATTGACCATTGCGGCACTTGATGCTATAATACACTGTCTAAGTATCACCATTCCGGCGCACACTGGAACTGCGCGTTCCCGCCGCCGGACAAGAGGAGCAGCTATGTGGATTTCGGATTCTTGGCAGGACTTTGAGGTGCTCGACTGTTCGCGCGGCGAAAAGTTGGAGCGCTGGGGAAAATATACGCTTGTGCGTCCGGACCCCCAGGCCATCTGGGACACGCCGCGCACCGACCCGCGCTGGCGCACGGCCGACGGGCGTTACAGCCGCAGCCATACCGGCGGCGGCAGCTGGGACAAGCGCACGCTCCCGCAGAGCTGGGACATCCGTTATCGGGAGCTGACCTTCCGCGTCAAGCCCATGAACTTCAAGCACACGGGCATCTTCCCCGAGCAGGCCGCCAACTGGGACTACGCCATGGCGAAGATCCGCGCGGCCGGCCGCCCGGTCTCGGTGCTCAACCTCTTCGGCTACACGGGCGCGGCCACGGTCGCGTGCGCGGCCGCCGGGGCGAGCGTGTGCCATGTGGACGCGGCGAAGGGCATGGTCGCCTGGGGCAAGGAAAACGCCGCCGCCTCCGGTCTGGCCGACCGGCCGATCCGCTGGATCGTGGACGACTGCGCCAAATTCGTCGAGCGGGAGATCCGCCGCGGCCGCCGCTATGACGCCATCATCATGGATCCGCCGAGCTATGGGCGCGGTCCGGGCGGCGAGGTCTGGAAGCTCGAGACGAACCTCTGGCCGTTTGTGGAGCTGGTGTCCGGCGTGCTGTCGGACGATCCGCTCTTTGTCATCATCAATTCCTACACCACGGGTCTGAGCCCGTCGGTGCTCACGTATCTCTCAGAAAGTATCTTCACCCGGCGCTTCGGCGGCCGCAGCGAATCGCAGGAGCTGGGCCTGCCGGTCACGGCGTCCGGTCTTGCGCTGCCGTGCGGGGCGACCTGCCGCTGGGAGCGCTGAGCGGAAAGGAACACCATGGAACCGATCTTACGAACCGAACATCTGACCTTTACCTATCCCGGCGAGGAGCATCCCTCGCTCGGCGACCTCTCGCTCGAGATCACGCGCGGCTCGTTCGTGGCCATCCTCGGGCACAACGGCTCGGGCAAGAGCACGCTGGCCAAGCTCTTCAATGCCATCCTGCTGCCGACCGGCGGCAAGGTGTATGTTGACGGCATGGACACGGCGGATGAAAATAACCTCCTGCCCGTGCGCGCCACGGTGGGCATGGTCTTTCAAAACCCCGATAACCAGATCGTCGCAAACGTCGTAGAGGACGATGTGGCCTTCGCACCCGAGAACCTCGGCGTGCCGCCGCAGGAGATCCGCACGCGCGTGGATGCGGCCCTCAGGCAGGTCGGCATGTATGACTTCCGCCTGCACGCGCCGCACCTGCTCTCCGGCGGGCAAAAGCAGCGCGTCGCCATCGCGGGCGTCATCGCCATGCAGCCCAAGTGCATCGTGCTCGACGAGCCGACGGCCATGCTCGACCCGTCCGGACGGCGCGAGGTGATCGACACGGCGACAAAGCTCTGCCGGGAGCAGGGCATCACGGTCGTGCTCATCACACACCATATGGAGGAGTGCGTCGGCGCCGACCGCGTGATCGTGCTCTCCAACGGCGCCGTCGTTGCCGACGGTGCGCCGAAGCAGGTCTTCCCGCAGGTCGACCTGCTGCAAAAAGAGGGGCTCACCGCGCCGGTCACGGTGCGGCTGCTCGATGCGCTGCGTGCCCACGGCGTGGACGTGCCGATCGACGCGCTCACGGTCTCCGACTGTGCCGACGCCGTCGCCGCCGCCCTGAAAAAGTAACTACCGATCTTCACCGATAAAGGAAACAAAATTATGACGCCAATCATCCGGGTGGATCACCTCCGGCACACCTACAGTGCCGGGACACCTTTTGAAAAAGTCGCCATCGACGATATTGATCTTGACATTCCCGCCGGACAGTTCGTGGGCATCATCGGCCACACGGGCTCCGGCAAAAGCACGTTCATCCAGCACCTCAACGGGCTGCTCGCGCCGACATCCGGCACCGTGTTTTTCGACGGGGAGGACATTCACCGCAGCAAGGAGGCCACGCGCGACGTGCGCTTTCAGGTCGGGCTTGTCTTTCAGTACCCCGAGCACCAGCTCTTTGAGGAGACGGTGTACCGGGACATTGCCTTCGGCCCGAAAAACGCCCGCCTCTCCGCCGAGGAGGTCGATGCGCGCGTGCGTGAAGCGGCGCGCTTTGTGGGCGTGGACGAGTCGCTGTTTGAGCGCTCGCCGCTCGAGCTCTCCGGCGGGCAAAAGCGCCGCATCGCCATCGCGGGCGTGATCGCCATGCGTCCCAAGGTACTCATTCTCGACGAGCCAACCGCCGGTCTCGATCCTGCAGGCTGCCGCGGCGTGCTCGAAAACATCGCGGCCTACCGGCGCGAGACCGGCTCGGCCGTGCTGCTCGTCACGCACAGCATGGACGATGCCGCGCGCATCGCTGACCGCCTCATCGTCTTTCACGACGGGCACGTCGCCTTTGACGGCGCACCGGCGGAGGTCTTCGCCCACACGCAGGCGCTGCTCGACATCGGCCTTGACGTGCCGCAGAGCGCGCGCATCGCGCAGGCGCTGCGCGACCGGGGCGTCGCGCTCCCGCCGTCGATCTACACGCTCGAGCAGCTCACAGATGCGCTGCTCGCCGTCGGGAAGGAGGCGGGCGTATGCTGAAAGACGTCACCCTCGGTCAGTTTTTCCCCGGCACGAGCATCGTGCACCGGCTCGACCCGCGCTGCAAGCTGCTGATGACGGTCGTCTATATCGCGGCGCTGTTCACGGCCGAGAACTATGTGTCCTACGCCGCCATGCTCGTCGTCACGGGCGTGTGCATCGCGCTCTCGCGCATCCCGCTCAAGGTCATCCTCCGCGGTCTCAAGCCGCTGTGGATCATCATTGCGCTCACGGCTGTGCTCAATATGTTCTTCACTCCCGGCCGGGAGCTCGTGTCCTTCTGGAAGATCACGATCACCTACGAGGGTCTTGTGCGCGCCGTGTTCATGGTGCTGCGCATCACGATGCTCATCGCGGGCACGTTCCTGCTGACCTATACCACATCGCCCATCGCCCTCACGGACGCGATGGAGATCCTCTTCGGACCGCTCAAAAAGCTCAAAGTCCCCGTGCACGAGATGAGCATGATGATGTCCATGGCGCTGCGCTTTATCCCCACGCTCATCGAGGAGACGGACAAGATCATGTCCGCGCAGAAAGCGCGCGGCGCGGATTTTGAGACCGGCAACCTCATCCAGCGCGCCAAAGCGCTGCTGCCGCTGCTCGTGCCGCTGTTCGTGTCGGCGTTCCGCCGCGCGGATGAACTGGCCGTGGCCATGGAGTGCCGCTGCTATCACGGCGATCAGGGGCGCACGCGCATGAAGCAGCTTGAGTGGCGCATGCGCGATACGCTCGCCCTGCTCTGGGGCGCGCTCGTGCTCGCCGGCATGATCGTGCTCTCGAGGTTCGGGCTGTGAGGCGCAACATCGCCCTGCGCCTGCAGTATGACGGCACGGCCTATCACGGCTGGCAGGTGCAGAAGACGGACGTCACCGTCGCCGAAACGCTTGAGCGCGCGCTCACGAAGGTCTGCGGCGCGCCGATCAAGGTCGTCGGCTGCGGCCGCACGGACGCGGGCGTGCACGCTAAGCGCTACTGTGCCAATTTCCGCACCGACTGCACGATCCCGATCGACCGTGTACCGCTCGCGGTCAATGCCCGCCTCCCGGCGGACATCGCCGTGGTCGACGCTGTCGCCGCGCCGGAGGACTTCAATGCCATCGGCTCGTGCATTCAGAAAGAGTACGTCTATCAGATCTACAATTCCCGCATCCGCGATGCATTTTTGGAGCACCGCGTCTGCTTTTATCCTCAGCCGCTGGACTTTGCGCGGCTCGAGCGCGCCGGCCGCGCCTTTGAGGGCACGCACGACTTTGCCGCCGTGCGCTCCGTCGGCACCGAGACGCGCACGACCGTGCGCACGGTGCACTGGTGCCGTGCCGAGCGCGACGGGGCGATGATTTCCATCGCCGTGTGCGCCGACGGCTTTTTGTACAACATGGTGCGTGCCATCGTCGGCACGATGGTCTATGCGTCCTACGGCAAGATCGAGCCGGAGGATATCCCGGCGCTGCTGGCCACGCGCGACCGGCGGCTCACCGGACCGACCATGCCCCCGCAGGGGCTGTATCTCAACCGCGTGTGGTACGATGGCGTCGTCGGCGATATGATGAATCAGGCCTGATGCTGCGTCCGCCGTGCGCGGACAGGGGAGGAATGTCCATGAACGACCGTGCAAAACCAAATCCCAGACTGCGTCAGGCGCTCATCGTCGCGGTGTGCGTGCTGGCCGTGCTGCTGTTTTTGTATCTGCTGCTGCGCGACCGGCCCGGCTCGGCGAACGACTATCTGGACGACAGCGCACCCTATACCTTTGACTCCAGCGCCAACCGCACCTTCCGCACGGTGGACAGCCGCCTTGCGGTCGTATCCTCAAGCGGCCTGCAGCTGCTCGATGACAGCGGCAAGACCGTCCTGCACGAGATCTTCACGCTCGCGCAGCCGGGCATCTCCGTCGGCGGTGAGCGCGTGTGCGCCTATGACATCGGCGGCACGACGCTGTGCGTGGCGGATTTCAAGGGCAACAAGACCGATATCACCCCGTCCGGGGAGATCATCAGCGCCGATCTGAGTGAGAGCGGCTATCTCGCCGTCTGCACGGAGGCCGCGGGCTATAAGGGCGCCGTCACGGTGTATGACGCCTCCGGCAAGGCCGTCTACGTCTGGTATTCCGGTACGGGCTACCTCGTGCGCGCCGCCGTGAGCCCGGACGGGAAGTATCTCGCCGCGCTCTGCCTGCAGGACACCGGCAGCGCGGTGCACACCTTCACCCTCACGAGCGCCGACGAGCGCGGCAGCACCGTGTGCGCCGATGAGCTCTTTGCCGACCTCTTCTGGCGCGGCGGCAAGATCTGCTGCGTGTCGCAGTCGCGTCTCGCGTTTTTTGACGACAGCGCCAAGCTCGCCGACGAGTATCCGTTCGGCGACCTGTATCTGTATGACTACGCCGCCGAGGGCGACGGGTTTGTCACCCTCGCGCTCAGCCGCTACCGCTCGGGCAGCGCGGCACAGCTTGTCACGGTCAATTCCGGCGGCAATGTCCTCGGCGAGTGCACACCCACCGGCAGCGTCACGAGCCTGTCTGTCAATGGCAAGCAGGTGCTCGTGCAGTACAGCGACCGGCTCACGCTCTATAACCAGCAGCTTGATGAGATCAAGTCCGTTGAGCAGAACCTGCTCGGCGTCCGCCGCTCGGTGCTGCTGCGCCGGGGCGCGGCGCTGCTCGTGAGCGGCTCGAGCGCCGCGGTGCTCGCCTTCTGACCCCCGCAGCTTAGAGAGAAAGAACAGGGATACGCTATGAAGATCGTCTTGACAGTGGTGCTCGCCGCCATCATTCTGGCCGCCGTCTGGAGCGGCTACCGCCGCGGCCTGATCCTCAGTGCCGCGCAGCTTGCCGCCATCGTCGTCGCGTTTTACGGCGCGGCGCTGCTCGCGGGTCAGTTTTCCGACCGCCTCCTGCCGGTGGCGGAGCCGTTTGCCGGCGGATATTTTGAGGGACAGCTCGACGTTGTCGCAGCCGGTCTCCCGGATAACGACGCCGGCCTCTCGGGGGAGGACTGGGTGGCCGCGCACCCCGACACCGCGCAGGAATACGCTGAGCAGTGCTTCGCCGCCGCCGGTGTTTCCGGCCGGGCGGGGCAGCGCATGGCGCGGCAGGCGCTCGCGCTGCGCGATGCGCAGGAGCTTTCTCTGCGCACGGCCATGACGCAGCTTTACTGTGCGCGGTTGTGCTACGTGCTCGTCACGGCGGTCGGCTTTCTGCTTTTGATGCTGATCCTTTCCGCGATCGGAAATTTACCGAATCTCACCTTCCGCATCCCGAACCGGGAGCGGCTCAACGACTTTGGCGGCGCTGCCATCGGCGCGGTCAACGGCGTGTGCTTTGGCATCCTGCTGTGCTGGGCATTGCAGTTTGCCGGGCCCGTCATCGGCTGCGACACGCTTGCGCACACCGCTCTGGCAAAAGCGCTGCAGGCCATCGACGTGCTCACGCTCGGCGCGAGCGTGTGACCTGCGCGCACGGAATCTATCGAACAGGAGAACCAGTCTATGCAGCCTACACTCTGCTCCCGCTGCAAGAAAAATGTAGCGGTGATCTTTATCACACGAATCGAAAACGGCGAGTCCCACAATGAGGGACTGTGCCTGCGCTGTGCGCGCGAGCTGCACATCAAGCCCGTCGATGAGATGATGGAAAAGCTCGGCATCTCGGACGCCGACCTCGACAACCTCACCGGCGACGTGGCGGAGATGCTCGGCAGCATGGGCATGCTCGGCGGCGACGCGGACACGGACTCCGATGCCCCCGACACCGACGCGGACGAGGACGACGGCAAGACCGCGACGTTCCCGTTTTTGAACCGCCTCTTTAACCAGAACCCGCCCTCTGCGCCCGACGCGGAGACGCCGGAGCAGCCGCGGCAGGATGCCGCCGCTGCCGACAAGCGCGGCAGCGCCCCGCGCAAGCTGAAGTTTCTCACGAACTACTGCATCGATCTCACGCAGCGCGCCCGCGACGGCAAGCTTGACGCCATGATCGGCAGGGCGGAGGAGCTGGAGCGCGTCATCCAGATCCTCAACCGCCGCCAGAAGAATAACCCCTGTCTCATCGGCGAGCCCGGCGTCGGCAAGACGGCCATCGCCGAGGGGCTTGCCCAGCGCATCGCCGAGGGCAATGTGCCGTATAAGCTGCGCGACAAGCAGGTCTACCTGCTCGACCTCACGGCGCTCGTGGCGGGCACGCAGTTTCGCGGCCAGTTCGAGAGCCGCATGAAGGGGCTCATCGAGGAGATCCGCCGCGTCGGCAACATCATCCTCGTCATCGACGAGGTGCACAACATCGTCGGCGCGGGTGACGCCGAGGGCAGCATGAACGCAGCCAACATCCTCAAGCCCGCCCTCTCGCGCGGTGAGATCCAGGTCATCGGCGCGACGACGTTTGCCGAGTACCGCAAGCACATCGAAAAGGACGCGGCCCTCGAGCGCCGCTTCCAGCCCGTCACGGTGGCCGAGCCGGGCATCGACGACAGCGTCGAGATCCTCAAGGGCGTGCGCCGCTATTATGAGGACTTTCACGGCGTCGTCATCCCGGACGCCATGTGCCGCCTTGCCGTCGTGCTCAGTGAGCGCTATATCACCGACCGCTTCCTGCCCGACAAGGCCATCGACCTCATTGACGAGGCCTGCTCGGACGTGAACCTGAAAAATGCCGACCTCATCCGCGCCGACGAGGTCGAAAAGGAGATCGGCGACTATGCGCGCGAGCGCGAGCTGCTGGCCTCCGCGCCGCCGAAGAGCGGCGACGCCTATGACGATCAGGAGCTCGAGCACCGCTATGCGCGCATTGCCGAGCTGCGCAGCCGCGAGATGCAGCTGCAGACCGAGCTCGACGCGCTGCGCGCCAAGGGCCGCCCGGAGCTCACGGCGGATAACCTCGCGCGCATCATCGAGCTCTGGACGAAGATCCCGGCCGCGAGCATCCGCGCCGATGAGTTTGAGCAGCTTGCCGGTCTCGGCGACCGCCTGCGCGCGCACATCGTCGGGCAGGACGCGGCGATCGATACCGTCTGCGCCGCCATCCGCCGCAATCGCGTCGGTCTGCAGGCCAAGCGCAAGCCTGTGAGCTTCCTGTTCGTCGGCGGCACCGGCGTCGGCAAGACGGAGCTCGTCAAGCGCCTCGCCGATGAGCTCTTCCACGCGCCCGAGTCGCTCATCCGGCTGGATATGTCGGAGTTTATGGAGAAGTTTTCCGTCTCGCGTATGATCGGCTCGCCCCCGGGCTATGTCGGCTATGACGAGGCCGGTCAGCTCACGGAGAAGATCCGCCGCCGCCCGTACTCCGTCGTCCTCTTCGACGAGATTGAAAAGGCGCACCCGGACGTTATGAACCTGCTGCTGCAGATCCTGGACGACGGCCGCATCACGGACGCGCAGGGGCGCACCGTGAACTTTGAGAACACCGTCATCATCCTGACCACGAACGCCGGCAGCAACACGCGCACCGGCACGCTCGGCTTCGGCCTGAGCGCGGACGATCAGAGCCGCGAGCGTGCGCAGCGCGCCCTCAATGAGTTCCTGCGGCCGGAGTTTCTCAACCGCCTCGACGAGATCGTCTACTTCAACCACCTCACGGAGGAAAACTTCCGCGCTATCGCTTCCCTCATGCTCGATGAGGTGCGCACCGCCATGGCCGAGCGCGGCATGACCCTGCACTGGACGCCTGCCGTCGTGGACTATCTGGTTCAAAAGGGCTACAGCGAGACGTATGGCGCGCGCAACCTGCGCCGCACCATCCAGCGCGACGTGGAGGACGCCATTGCCTCTGCCGTCGTCGCGCAGCGCAAGGCCGCCGGAGACGTCGCCATCGACGCGCAGAACGACCGCATCGTTGTCACCATGGACGGTAAGGAGGTAACTGCATGAACCGTTTCGAGATCATTCAGGGCAACATCACGAAATCTGATGTCGACGCCATCGTCAACGCCGCCAACTGCTCGCTGCTCGGCGGCGGCGGGGTAGACGGCGCCATCCACATGGCCGCCGGGACCGGCCTGCTCAATGAGTGCCGCGGTCTTAACGGCTGCCGTACCGGCGAGGCGAAGATCACGCGCGGCTACCGTTTGCCGGCGCGCCACGTCATCCACACGCCCGGCCCCCGCTGGCGCGACGGGCAGCACGGTGAGCCGGAGCTGCTGGCCAACTGCTACCGCAACAGCCTGCGCCTTGCGAGCGAAAACGACTGCCATACGGTCGATTTCCCGTCCATCAGCACGGGCATCTACCGCTTCCCGCTCGATCAGGCGGCGCAGATCGCCGTGCGCGAGATCACGCGCTATCTTGCCGACCATCCCGAAATGGAGCGCGTGCGCATGGTCTGCTTTGACAGCCGCACCTACGCGGCATATGCCGCCGCGCTGGCCGCGCAGGAATGCGCCGGCTGACGCTCACCGTCACGCCGGAGCAGGCAGGCCGCACGGTCAAGAGCCTGCTCCGGCGTGAGCTGCATATGGCCGACGGTGCGATCGCCCGCGTCAAGACCGTGCCGGACGGCATCTGTCTCAACGGCGTGCACGCCCGCACCGTTGACCGCGTCGCCGCGGGGGATGTGCTCACCGTGCGCATCGATGATAAGCGCTCCGGCGGCAAGTTCACACCCGTGGCCGTGCCGCTGGACATTTTGTATGAAGATGCCGACCTGCTCGCGCTCAACAAGCCCGCGGGCATGGCCGTGCACGGCGGATATGACCGCGGTGAGCCCACGGTCGCAAACGCCCTTGCCGCCTATCTCGGACCGGACGCTGTGTTTCACCCCGTCAACCGGCTCGACCGCGGCACGTCGGGCGTCATGCTCGTCGCCCGCAGCGGTTACGTGCACGACCGGCTGCGCCGTGTGCTGCACACCGATGGCTTCCGGCGCACCTATCTCGCCGTCGCCTGCGGTACGGGGCTGCCGCCGCGCGGCACGATCGACCTGCCCATTGCCCGCGCGGACGACGGTTCGACCCGGCGCATCCCTGCGCCCGGCGGTCAGCCGTCCGTCACGGACTACACCGTCCTCGCCGAGCGGGACGGCTGCACGCTCCTGCGCGTCGCGCCGCGCACCGGGCGCACGCACCAGATCCGCGTGCACTTTGCCGCCCTCGGCCATCCGCTGCTCGGCGATGCGCTCTACGGCGGCGATGCGTCCCGGCTCGCGCGCCCCGCGCTGCACTCCGCCGCGGCCGACTTTACGCAGCCCGTCACCGGGCAGAGCCTGCATATTACCGCGCCGGTCCCGGACGATCTGCGCGCGTTTGATTTTGAGAGGTACTTATGAAGAAACGCTCCATCACGATCCTGTATAATTCGCCCGTCATCCTCACATTTGCGCTGCTGAGCCTGCTCGCGCTCGGCCTCGGCAAGCTCACCGACGGCTGGACGACGCAGAACCTCTTTTGCGTCTACCGCTCGTCGCTGACGGACTGGCTGACCTACCCGCGCTTTTTCCTGCACGTGCTCGGCCATCCGGACTTCGCCGCCTATTGCAGCAACATCGTGATCCTGCTCGTCGTCGGCCCGATGGCGGAGGAGCGCTTCGGCGGCAAGCGCATCCTGCTTGCCATCGCGCTCACGGCACTCGTGACGGGGCTGGTGCTCTGGTTCTTTTTCCCGAACGGCGCGCTCATGGGCGCTTCCGGCGTCGTGTTCATGCTCATCGTGCTCGCGTCGTTCGCCGGCATGCGCACCGGGACCATCCCGCTCACGCTCATCCTCGTGCTCATCCTCTACCTCGGCGGTGAGATCTTTCAGGCCGTCACCGGCTCTGCCGGTCTCGCGCAGCTCACGCACATCGCAGGCGGCGTGCTCGGTATGATCTTTGGCTTCACGTGGAGCCGCGGAAAGCGCGGTGGACGATGAAACTGCTCGTCAGTGCGTGTCTGCTCGGCGTCGCCTGCCGGTATGACGGCGTGTCCAAGAGCCTTCCTGACAGCGTTTTGCGCGAACTGATGGCCCGGCATACACTCGTGCCCGTCTGCCCGGAGCAGCTCGGCGGACTGCCGACGCCGCGCGACGCGTCCGAGCGGCAGGGCAGCCGCGTCGTCATGCGTTCCGGCCGGGACGTTACGGACGCCTATGCGCGCGGCGCGCAGCAGGCGCTCGCCCTTGCGCAGCGCTTCGGCTGCACGGCCGCCCTGCTCAAGCAGCGCAGCCCCTCGTGCGGCCACGGGGAGATCTATGACGGAACGTTTACCGGCACGCGCGTTGCCGGCGACGGCGTCACCGCAGCGCTCCTCGGCGCGCACGGCATCCGCGTCTATGGGGAGGACGACATCGCGGAGCTTCTGAACGAATAATTATGTAAACCAAAAGCCCGAAAACAGAATTCTTGTTTGACAGTCTCAAGCGCAGCCTTTCGCGGCTGCGCTGCTTTTTTTGCGCCGATGACACAAAAGACTTAAAAAAATTGAAATCTCTGCGAAAACCGTTGAAAAATCACAGCCTTCCGTTATAATGAAAACAGTCGAAATCCGCAGAAAACAATGGAGGAGAAAACCATGCGCAAACGCTTTTTGTCCCTGCTGCTCGTGCTCGTCTGCGTGCTGACGCTGGCCGCCGCGCCGGTCGCCGCTGCAGAACCGGACGCTGCGCAGTCCCCGACACCTACGACAGAGCCTGCCGTCCCCTCGTCGGAGCCGACAGCCCCGGTCGAACCCAGCACCGAACCCAGCCCGGAGCCCAGCCCCGAGCCTACACCTACCGGCCCCTGGTATCAGGCGGCGATGGAATTTGCCTGTGCGCACGGCATCCTGCTCGGTGACGAGCACGGTGATCTGCTGCCGATGGGCAATGCCTCGCGCGCGCAGATGGCCGCCATGCTCGTGCGCGTGTTCGGCTGCGCGGCAGGGAAGGACATTGCGTTCTTTTCCGATGTGAACCGGGATGCGTGGTACTATCCGGAGCTGAGCACCGCCGTCCAGATGAATATCCTCAGCGGCTATGGTGACGGCACGATCGGCCCGAACCGCAGCATCACGCGCCAGGAGGCGATGTCCGTCTTCGCGCGCGCCTTTGCAGTCTCTGACGGCACGGCTGCAGACCTTCAGTCTTTCCCGGACGCCTCCGGTGTCAGCGGCTGGGCGGTCGCCTCCGTGGCCGGTCTGGTCAGGGCCGGCATCGTCAACGGCGATGATACCGGCCATCTGAACCCCACGGCCAGCATCACCCGCGCCGAGATCGCGCAGATGCTCTATGAGCTCGGCCTGCAGTTTTGCAGCGATGCCGACGCGCTGCCCGATTCCGGCCGCGTGATCTATACCGGCGCCGCGCCCCTGACGGCGGACGCCTTTACCGGCACGCTCTACCTCGGCGGTGCCGCCGGGCGCGACCTCGGCGCTCTGAACATCACCGGTACGCTGGTCGTGCGCACCGATCCGAACGGCACGGTCACCGTCGGCGGCGCGGTCGATGCGCTCACCGTTGCAGCCGAGGGTACGACGGTCGCGGGCAGCGGTCATGCCGGCCTTGTGCGCGTGCTTATGCGCGGCTGCACGGTCACGCTCGCAGCCGATCAGACCAGTCAGGAATATGACATCATGCTTCAGGGTGTCGGCACGGTTGTGACCGATCCCGTGCCCGCGCTCTCGCCGGAGTGCCGCGCCATCGACCTGTACGTGACCTATCGCTATTTCCCCGCGGAATACAAAGCCGCCCCCGGCAAGGCGACGCTCGTCTGGTATGTTGACGGCGTGCAGCAGCCGACGCGCAGCTACACGCTCGACGGCAGCTCCATTACGCCGGGCTTCCACATTGCCGAGTCGGTCTGGAAGCGCGATATGCCCACGCAGCACACGGTAGAGATCCTGCTCTTGTGCGGCACGGATGCGATCCGCACGACGTTTGTCGTCCCGGTCAACAACTATTCGGACGCGGAGTATCAAAGCCTGCAGAGCGCGCAGTACCCGTATCAGCTCCACGTCGTGCGCAACCAGTGCACGGTGCTGGTCTACGGTCTGGATAAGAGCGGAGAATACTCCATCCTCCATCACGCCTTCGTCTGCGGCCCCGGCCAGACCACGCCGATCGGCACGTTCCGCACGCCGTTCAAGGCGGCCTGGCATCCGCTGCAGGGCTGCTGGGGCCAGTACTGCACGCAGATCGTCGGCAACTATCTCTTCCACTCCTCGCCGTATAACAGCCCGAACAAGAATGACCTGTCCTACCGGCTGTATAACCAGCTTGGCACGGTCTGCTCGCACGGCTGCGTGCGCCTGACGGTGGCGGATGCGAAGTGGATCTATGACAATTGCCCGCTCGGTACGACAGTGAAGATCTACAATGCCTCGTCCCTGCCCGTGCCGAAGCCGTCGGCTCCGTGGCTGGACATCACGAGCCCGAACCGCGGCTGGGATCCGACTGATCCCGACCCGGCGAACCCGTGGAGACAATAAAACGATTCCCCGGAGCGATCTGCTCCGGGGAATTTCTGTTCAGGTCTCAAAGCGGACGATCGTGCACAGCGTGTCCGCACTGTACAGACACACAAACGCGCCGTCGTCTGCGGCGGTATACTTGAGCGTGACGGTCTTCGTGTCCTTGACCGCCTTCGGATAGACGATGCGAAAGCCGCGAAATGCGTCGCAGCGCATGGTTTCCGGCAGCGCCTCAAGCGCGAACTCGAGGTATCTCGTGTTGTGCACATGGCCGTTAAAATCAATGTCGCAGCGTCGCAGCGGCAGCACCGTCTGCGTGTCAAAGACATCGGGCGCACGCAGCCGCGGCGCAGTGTCGGGGAAGACACTGCGTGCCTCCGGCCGATAGGACGCGAAGCGTTCGCGGTCGATGCGCACGATCTTTTCCGTGCGCAGGTCGAACAGGATCAGCCGCGATTCGGCGCGCACGAGCTCCGTTCCGCTCGTGTCCGTGATCGTGTAATCGCGGAAAACGCGTCCCACGGGGGCATTGTCGCGCACCCAAGTCGCGACCTGCAGGGGGGCTTTGCTCTGCGGCCGGCGCACGATCTCGACGCGCCAGTCGGTCAGCACCCATGTGATGCCGCGGCGGCTGCCGTCGATCACATCGTCGCCGGAGGAATCAGAGTGGCGGCTTGCGGTGTTTTCCAGAATGCGCAGGATCGCCTCATAGGCGAGCTTGCCGTCGCGGTCAAAATCGGCGACGCCGGGGCAGTAGGTCTCGGTGTAAAACATGGAGCACCTCCCTCAGACTTCCGGAAGACAGCCGTTTGCGAACATCCAGCTGTATGCCAGCGCCCACGAGCCGAACAGGTCCGTCTCGTGCAGGGCGCGCACCTGTGCGCGCGTGTACCAGCCGGATTCGATCTCCTCCATGGGGTCGCTGCTCGGGCGGAACGTCCCCTCGGCGATACCGAACAGGCACACCGTGCGCTCGTCGCCGATGCCGACCGTGCACGCCGCCGGCGGCAGCACGTGCGTGATGGCGACCAGCCGCAGCCCCGTTTCCTCGCCCAGCTCGCGGCGCGCGGCCTCCTCGGGCGTTTCGCCCGGCTCGATGAGCCCGCCGGGCAGTCCGTAGATGCGCTGGCCGAGCTCCATGCGAAACTCGTGGTTGAGCGCCATGTGCTCGCGCTTTGCGTCTGTGAGCACCATGACGACGGCGTCCGTGCGGTGCTGCTGCAGGTGCGCGAGCGAGTCGATGTTCCGGTCACGGCTGACCATCTCGTAGGTGCGCGGGCAGCCGGTGCGGTCAATATAATGCAGGTCATAGCGGTGCAGGTATGCGCCGCCGTCTTTTTTTTCAATGTCAACGAATTGCATGGGCTTCTCCTCTTTGCAGGTGATAGTCTAGCATACCACGTTTTGCGCCGCCCGACAACAAAAAAGATCAGAGCGGCGCCGGAAGCAGCGGCTGCTCTGATCTTTTTTGGGGGGGAAGAAAGAAGGGGCATCTCTGACGCGAACGGTCATCACGTCCCAATGACTGTAGCACAGCTTTCTTAAAAAATTGTGAGAGATCAGCCGTTTTCCGGCATGTCCACAATGCCGTGCGCGAGCTTGAGCTGCAAAATACGCAGCACACTCTCATCGAGCGCCGCGCGCGAGAGCGTCCCGTCGGCGAGCGCCTTTTCGATGGCCGCGACCGCGCCGGGTACGTCGCTGATCTCGAGCAGCATGTCATTGCCGGCAGCGAGGGCGAGCACGGCCTTTTCTCCGTCTGTGTACTGCGCGAGCGCCTGCATCTGCAGCCCGTCCGTGACGATCACGCCGCGAAAGCCGAGGTCGTAGCGCAGCAGATTCGTGACGATCTTGCGCGACACGGAGGCGGGCGCATCGTCCATCGTCGGCACGGTCAGATGCCCGACCATGACCATGTCCGCTCCGGCGGCGATGCCGGACATGAACGGCTTGAGATCCTCCTGCCGCAGCTGCGGCAGCGTCTTGTCGACCGTGGCGGCGCCGTCATGTGAGTCGGTTTTTGTGCTCCCGTGGCCGGGGAAGTGCTTCAGGCAGCAGATGACGCCCCCGTCGTGAAAGCCCTTGACGGCGGCGGCGACAAGCTCTGCCGTCTCATCATAGTCGTCGCTGTAGGCGCGGTCGCCGATGGCGTTGCTGCGCTTGTTCGTCCAGACGTCGGCCACGGGCGCAAAGTCCGTGTTGAAGCCGTAGGCCGCGATGTCGCGCGCGATGGTCTGTGCATTGTCGTGCGCGCCCTGCGTACCCTGTGCGCGGTAGCTGTACATGCTGCCGAGCTTCGTCGTGCCGACGGTGTTCATCAGCCGCGCGACGCGGCCGCCCTCCTCGTCGACCGAGATGAGCGGCGCCGTTTTGCACCCGTTCGAAAGCGCAGCGGTGAGCGCTGCAAGCTGTTCGCCGGAGGTCATGTTCCCCGCCGAGAGCAGCAGACCGCCGACGGGGTAGTCCCACAGCGCAGCGGCGAGTTCGTCCGTCATGCCCGTGACGGTGCCGCCGCCGGTGAGCGCCTCCGGGTGTACGATCAGCAGCTGGCAGATCTTCTCGTGCGTGGTCATGCCGTCGAGCAGCGTCTGCGCCGCATCCTTGCGCACCTCGGCCGAGGTACGCGGCGTGGGCGAGGGCTGCGCGGCATCCTGTCCGCGCCGGACGCATATGACCACGAGCACGACCGCCAGCACCGTGAGCACGAGCAGGTAGACGAGTGCGCGCCAATTTTGTTTTGCAGTTATCCAAAAATCATTTCGTTTCATGCCGTCATTTTACCGCAGCGGCAGCAAAAACGCAACACCGTCTCCTCGACGTGCCGGACTTGTTTCGTTCACAAATATGTGCTATAATAATGGACAAAATTTTGGGGTGTGACCCCAGACAGGAAGTGCTTTCTTTTATGACAAAAATTGATATTTTCTCCGGTTTTCTCGGTGCCGGCAAGACCACGCTGATCAAAAAGCTGATCGCCGAGGCGTACACGGGTGAAAAGATCGTGCTGATCGAAAACGAGTTCGGTGAGATCGCCATTGACGGCGGCTTCCTCAAGGACTCCGGCGTACAGATCAACGAGATGAACTCCGGCTGCATCTGCTGCAGCCTCGTGGGCGACTTTGCCGACGCGCTGCAGAAGGTGCTGGCACAGTTTCACCCCGACCGCATCCTCATCGAGCCCTCGGGCGTCGGCAAGCTCAGCGACGTCATCCGCGCGGTGCAGGGCGTGCAGTCCGATGAGCTGGTGCTCAACGGCTTCACGACTGTGGTCGATGCCAATAAGTGCAGGATGTATATGAAAAACTTCGGCGAGTTCTTCAACAACCAGGTCGAGAACGCGAGCGCCATCATCCTCTCGCGCACCGAGGGCATCCGCCCCGAGAAGCTCGACGCCGCCGTGGCGCTGCTGCGTGAGAAAAACCCGACCGCGACCATCGTGACAACGCCCTGGACAGAGCTCGACGGCAAGCAGATCCTCCAGACGATGGAGCGCCGCGACACGCTCTCGGCCGAGCTCGAGCACCTCAAGGCCGAGGCCGCCGAGGACGAGCATGAACACCATCATCATGACCATGACGATGACGATCACGCCTGCTGCTGTGGCCATCATCATGACCATGACGAAGATGATGACGATGAGCATGAGCATCATCATGACCACGATGACCATGACCACGACCACTGCTGCGGCCACGATCATGACCACCATCATCACCACGCCGACGAGGTGTTCACGAGCTGGGGCACGGAGACGCCGCGCAAGTACACCGACGACGAGATCCGCACCGCGCTCGACGCGCTCATCAACGAGCACCGCTACGGCATCGTTCTGCGCGCCAAGGGCATCGTGCCTGCGACCGACGGCGGCTGGATTCACTTTGACTATGTGCCCGGCGAGTCCGATGTCCGCCGCGGCAGCGCGCAGGTCACCGGCCGCGTGTGCGTGATCGGTTCGCATCTGGCGGAGGATGCGCTGAAGGAGCTGTTCCACATTGGCTGATAAAAAACAGCAGGCGCCGGACGTTCCGGTCTACCTCTTCACCGGTTTCCTCGAGGCCGGCAAGACGAAGTTCATTCAGGAGACGCTCGAGGACAGCCGCTTCCACAAGGGCGAGCGCACGCTGCTGCTGCTGTGCGAGGACGGCGAGGAGGTCTACGAGCCGGACAGGTTCTGCGCCGGAAATGTCTACGTGCGCAATGTCGACGAGGAGTCCGAGCTCACGCGCGACTATCTGCTCGCGCTGCAGGACGAGCTGCACCCCGAGCGCGTGCTCGTGGAGTACAACGGTATGTGGATGCTCGACTCGCTCTACGGCAGCCTGCCGGAAAACTGGGCGGTCGCGCAGGAGTTTCTCTTCTGCGATGCGACGACGTTCGTGAGCTACAATGCGAATATGCGCCAGCTCACGGTCGATAAGCTCAAGAGTGCCGAGCTCGTCGTGCTCAACCGCTACAACGACAACATGGATCGCATGGAGATGCACCGCATCATCCGCGCTATCTCCCGCCGCTGCGACATTGCCTATGAATATACCGACGGCAAGGTCGTCTACGACGACATCGAGGACCCGCTGCCGTTTGACATCGACGCGCCGGTCATCGAGATCGAGGACCGCGACTTCGCCCTCTGGTACCGCGACATGTCCGAGGAACCGAAGAAATACGACGGCAAGACCATCGAGGTCAAGTGCCGCTGCCTCGTGCGCAAGAACGTGCCGAAGGGCTGCTTCATCGCCGGCCGGCACATCATGACCTGCTGCGTGCAGGACATTCAGTTCGCGGGCGTCGTGTGCGTGTGGGAGCACGCCGATGAGATCCGCAACGACGAGTGGGCGATCATCACGGCCCGCATGGACTACAAGTTCCACCGCGCCTACGGCCGCAAGGGCCCGGTGCTCACGGTGCTGTCCGTGCAGGAGGTCGAAAAGCCGGAGGAACCGGTGGCCACGTTCTATTAAGTGCATAAACACAAAAAATCAGCCGCCCGCAGGGCGGCTGATTTTTCTTTTCCGGAATTCAGTTTTCCGTGCCCTCTGCCGTGGACAGCAGGACGCGGTCGTTGTCAAACGCCGTGCCCGCCTGAGCGGCAAAGGCGTCGATGAGTCCCTGCACGGTCATGTCCGCGCGCTGCGCCCCGGAGACGTCGAGCACGATGCGCCCGGCGTCCATCATGAGCGTGCGCGTGCCGAGTTCGAGCGCCTGGTGCATATTGTGCGTGATCATGAGGCAGGAGATGCTGCGCTCAGAGACGATGCTGCGCGTGAGCGCGAGCACCTTGTCGGCCGTCACGGGGTCGAGCGCCGCCGTGTGCTCATCGAGCAGCAGCAGCTCGGGCGTGACCATGGTGGCCATGAGCAGCGTCAGCGCCTGCCGCTGACCGCCGGAGAGCAGGCCGACGGGCGTGTTCATGCGCTCCTCGAGCCCCATGTCGAGCTGGGCGAGCGCATCGCGGAAGAATTCCCGGTCCTTGCGGCTGACGCGGCGCAGCTGCTTGTGCTTTTCCGGCGCGCGCAGATAGGCCACGGCGAGGTTCTCCTCAATGGTCATGTGCGGCGCGGTGCCCTTGAGCGGGTCCTGAAACAGGTGGCCGATGCGGCGGCTGCGCTTGTGCGGCGGCAGGAACGTGATGTCCCGCCCGTCAAGCCGGAGGATGCCGTCATCGACATAGAACATACCGGCGATGGCGTTGAAGAGCGTGCTCTTACCTGCGCCGTTCGAGCCGACGATGGTGGCAAATTCACCGTCGGCGAGCGTGAGCGACAGGTCGCACAGGGCGCGCTTTTCGTTCACCGTTCCGGCGTTGAATGTCTTGCTGACGTGGGAAAGTTCAAGCATCGGTCTCATCCCCCTTTCCGGACAGGGCGCGCAGCTTGCGCGCGTTGGAGCGGATCTTTGCCAGATGGACATAGTCCTTCATATTCGGCGCGGCAATGGCGACGGCGACGATGACGGCGGAGACGAGCTTGAAGTATTCGGCCGAGATGTTCAGCCGCAGCGCCAGCGCGATGATCAGGCGGTAGACGATGCTGCCGAGCACGACGCAGACGACGCGCTTGCCGATCCCGCCGCGGCGGCCGGCAAAGACCTCGCCGATGATCAGACTTGCCAGCGCGATCGTGACCATGCCTGTGCCGAGGTTGATGTCGCAAAACTTGTTGTACTCACCGATCAGGCAGCCGGAGAGCGCCGTGAGAGCGTTTGCGAGGCACAGACCGATCGTGATGGTGGCCTTGGGGTTGATGGAGGAGGCGCTGACCATGTCGAGACTGTCGCCCGTCGCGCGGATGGAAAGCCCGAGCGACGTGCCGAAGAACCGGATGAGCACGACCGCGATCACGCCCAGCAGCAGCGCGAGCAGCACCAGCGTGCTCCACTGGCTGCCGCCGGTGAGTGCCTTGAACAGCGAAAAGACCGTATCGCGCCCCGTGATGGACACGTTGGACGAAAAGCCCATGACCGCGAGGTTGATCGTATACAGGCCGGTGTTCGAGATGATGCCGGCGAGGATGCTCTCCACGCCGAGGCGCGTCTGCAAAAAGGCGGTGATGAAGCCCGAGAGCATACCCGCGGCCATGGCCGCAGGCAGCGCCAGAAGCGGATGCCCCGCGATGGTGAGCATCGCGCCCACGGCACAGCCGAGCGTAAAGCAGCCGTCGGTCGAGAGGTCTGCAATGTTCAGGATGGAAAAGCTGATGAACAGCGCCAGCGCGACGAGGCCGTAAATCAGGCCGACCTCAAGCGCGGTCTTCAACACTGTCAGCATAAACGCCCCTCCTTCGGGATGTCAGATATCAGTCAAAATTCTGCTGCGTGGTCGTCTCGAGCACGGCGCTGCACTTGCCGTCAAACGCCTGCTTGACAGCCGCAAGGTCGTAGCCGAGGGCGGTGCAGCTGTCCGTATTGATCATGGCGATGCCGTTGTCGAAGGTCGCGACCGGCAGCGTGGCGGGGCTCTTGCCGTCGACCAGCACCTGCACGACCATGTCGGCCGTCATCTTGCCGAGCGCGGTGTAATCCACACCGTAGCCGACGAATGCGCCGTTGAGCGCGAAGGAGTCCGCGCCGCAGTACTGCGGGATCTTGGCGTTGAGGAACTTCTCGTAGATGGCAAGCTCTGCGGTCATGACGGTGTTGTCGGTCGGAGTAAAGACGGCGTCGACCTTTTCGGCGATGAGCGCGTCAACGGCTGAGGTGATCTCGTCGGTGGTCGTGCCGGTCTTCTCTACGCAGCGGATGCCCTTGCTCTCAAGGTAGGCCTTCGCGTCCGCGATCGGCTGCTTGGACGAGTCCTCGCTCTTGGAGTAGAGCAGGCCGACGGTCTTGGTGTCCGGGTTCTGGGCGAGCATCAGATCGAGCAGGCCCTTGGTGTTGAGCGCGTCGCTCGTACCGGTGATGCGGCCGCCGGGCGCGTCGAGCGCATCGACGATGCCGCTGCCGACGGGGTCAGACACGGCGGAGAACACGATGGGGATCTCGGTGTCCTCGGTGGCGGACTGCATGATCTTCACGGCCGGGGTCGCGATCGGTACGATCAGATCCACGCCCTTGCCGACAAGCTCTGCGCCGATCTGGTTGAGGGTCGTGGCGTCGCCCTGACCATTGTAGAGCGTGTAATCGAAGGTCACGCCCAGCTCCTTGGCCTTGGCGTCGAGCTCGGCCTCGATGGCCGCCTCGATCTGGTTGAGGGACGCATCATCCACAAACTGCACGATGCCGACCTTGTAGGTCTTACCCTCGGCCTTGTCGTCTTCGGTCTTGCTGCCGCAGGCAGCCAGGCCCATGAGCGCGGTGACGGCGAGCGCGCCGCCGACGATCTTTCGGAACGTTTTATTCATAGCAAATTCTCCTTATATTTTATGAAACGGTTGGTTTGTGATGTCCGGATACGGTCTGACGCGGCAAAAACTCTCCGGCCGCCACGCCATCGTCTGGTCCTCCGTGTCATATGCATCCCTCCTGCGTAATTTTATGCAATAAAAAAAGCCTCGTCCACGAAACGGTTCCTTCCGTTTCATGGGACAAGACTGTAACTCCTGCGGTGCCACCCATATTGGCGCTCATGCGCCCACTTTGCACGTACGATCATACGCTCCGCCGGATAACGGCCGCGGCCACCGTCGCCCCTCATGCTGCTGCAATCGGTTTGCCCTCGCGAGTCCATTCGCCATTCGTCCGCTGCAGCGCTTCCACCGTCCGCTGCTCTCTGAAAGCTTCGTAAATGGGTACTCCTCTCGGTCATCGGTTTCTCGATGGTGTTACTCTACCACGTCCGGGAGCGGATTGCAAGCCCCATTTTCACGAAACTGCACGCCGGCGGCGAAAAAAGATTTGTACAAGGCAAACAAACGTCCCTGACCGGCGGTCAGGGACGTTTCGGATTCCGTTAATTTCCGGCGTAGACAAAGGCGTTTGGCAGCGTCCGCCCGGCGGTGAGCGCGGGGTTGGAGCTGCGCATGATGTACTTGCCCTTGTACCAGATCATGGCGCTAGTGCCGCCGTCGAGGTTCATGGCCTGCATACAGTCGTGCTTGGCCATGATGGCCGCGCAGTCCGGCACGCTGATGCCGACCGATGTCGTGAGCCGGCCCTCGACAAGCAGGGCGATGATCTCGCCGTACTTCGACTGCCCGAGACAGGCGCGCGGCTGCAGGTCGGAGAAGCCGCTGCGGGCATTGACGACCGTCTCCCCGTCGATGATCATGGCGGGGGAGAACTCGACCGCGTCCGTCGTGTCGGACGAGACGGGGGAGGTGCTGTCGCGGATGTAGATGCGGTTGTCCGCATGCAGCTCGAGCCGCTTGTAGCCATAGCCCATGTGGTCGCCGTAGGCCCTGCCGTTGCACATGGCGTAGCCCGCGAGCGTGCCGCCGTTGCCGGTGCCGCCCGGATCGATGAAGCCCGAGCCGGTCATGCCGATGACGCCGCCGTGCGCCTGCGCGATCTGGCCGCAATACTGGCCGATGCTGCCGAGCGTGGTCGCTGCGTGCAGACTCAGGCGCGACGGATCCTTCATCACGACAAGTACGCCGCGATATGTGCTGCCCTTTTCGCGCACGATGAGGATCTCGTTTTGCGCATCGATCGCGAGCACCTGCTCGCCCTGGATGGTGCGGATGCTGGTGCCGTTATCCGTAAGCGCGGAGTGGTCGATGTTGATGCGGCTCCACCCGGCGGCGAGCGCGTCGGGATGCTCCTTGACATACGCCTGCATGCTCGGCACGTCTACCTCCCAGAAGAGGTTGTAAAACGTGATCTCTTCCTTGCTCATGCCCTTGGTGTCGGTGAGCGTCGGGTTGCGGGACTCGCTCTCTCCCTCGTCCCACTCACTGTTGACGCCGATCTGCGCCTCTCGCGCGGCCTCCATTTCGGCGACGACCTTGTCGATGACGCTGCGCGGTATGAAAGCCGTTGCCAGCCACTGGTGGCTGAGCGTGTTCATAGCCGTCTGGATGTAGGCTGTGCGCCACTTGGCGATGAACGGAATGTCGGAATACACCGCCGTCAGGTACAGGCCCGCAAGGATGGCCAGCACAAGGAACAGGATCAGCAGCCGGCGGCCGAGGCTCTTTTTCTTCTTCGGCTTTTTGGCTTTTTTGGCCTTGCGGCCGTGCTTGCCGGTCTGCGGCTGTGCGGCTGGCTGTGCCCGGCGGGCGTTCGGCGCGCTGCGGCGCGGCTGCGCGGCGGCATCCTCTGTCCACATACCAGCGTCCTGCGGCTGCCGCTGGGCAGGTCTTTGCGCGGGACGCTGTTGTGCGGGACGCTGCTGAACAGGGCGCTGCTGCGCGGGTCTCTGCTGCGCGGGTCTCTGCTGCGCGGGTCTCTGCTGCGTGGGACGCTGCTGGGCAGGACGCTGCTGGGCCGGTCGCTGCTGAGCGGGGCGCTGCTGAGCGGGGCGCTGCTGAGCGGGGCGCTGCTGAGCGGGGCGCTGCTGCATGTTATCGGTAGCCGGCCGCTGGGTACCCGTTGGGCGCGGCGGCGAGGAAAACAGCTTCAAGGGGCAATTCCTCCTTTATGTGCGGGAGATTACGAAGGGCTTGACGTCCGGGCGCGGAAAAAGTTCCGCATCTGCCGGAAAAACGGGAAGGCTCGTACTGCGAGCCTTCCCGAACGTGTGCGGGACCGCTCAGCAGAGCTGCGCGCCGGCGGGCACGCTGTCATCGAGCATGAGCAGGTTGAGCTTGCCGTCCTTCTCGGCCGAGAGGAGCATGCCGTTGGAGGCCATGCCCATCATCTTGCGCGGCGGCAGGTTCAGGATGGCGACGACCGTCTTGCCCACGAGCTCCTCGGGGCGGTAGTACTTGGCGATGCCGGAGAGGATCTGCCGGTCGGTGCCGCTGCCGTCGTCGAGCGTGAAGCACAGGAGCTTGTCGGACTTTTTCACCGGCTCGCACTTGAGCACCTTGCACACGCGCATATCGCACTTGGCAAACTCGTCGATCGTCACATCCGGCAGCACGGGCGCGGCCTTCGGCGCGGCGGCAGCTGCTTTCGCCGCCTTGAGCGCCTCGAGCTCGGTGAGCTCCTTGGCCATGTCGATGCGCGGGAAGAGCGTCTCGCCTTTCTGGACCGTGACGTCCGCGGGCAGCACGCCCCAGACGGCGGCGTTGTCCCATGTGGTCTGCTCCGGAGCGGCGCCGATCTGCGCGAAGGCCTTCTCGCAGCTGTCGGGAATGAACGGCAGCAGGAGCGTCACGGTGATGCGCAGCGTCTCAAGCAGGTTATACAGCACCGTAGCCAGACGCGCGCGCTTGCTCTCATCCTTGGCGAGCACCCAGGGGGCGGTCTCGTCGATATACTTGTTGGCGCGGGAGATGACCTTGAACACCTCGATGAGCGCCTGCTGCGTGCCGAAGTTATCCATATAGCCGGCGTACGTTTCGCGCAGGGCGGATGCCATGGCGATGAGCTCGTCATCGAGCGCATCATGCTCGCGCTCTGCCGGCAGCGTGCCGCCGAAGTACTTGATGACCATGGCGACGGTGCGGCTCAGGAGGTTGCCGAGGTCGTTGGCGAGGTCGGTGTTGATGCGGGAGATGAGCAGCTCGTTGGAGAAGTTGCCGTCGCTGCCGAGCGGGAACTCGCGCAGCAGGTAGTAGCGCAGCGCGTCCACGCCGTAGCGCTCGGCGAGCACGACGGGGTCGACGACGTTGCCCTTCGACTTCGACATCTTGCCGCCGCCGAGCAGCAGCCAGCCGTGGCCGAAGACCTTCTTCGGCAGGGGCATACCCATACTCATGAGCATGGCCGGCCAGATGATGGAGTGGAAGCGCACGATCTCCTTGCCGACCATGTGCACGTCGGCGGGCCAGAACTGGTCGTAATCGTTGTACTTATCGTTCAGGAAGCCGAGCGCCGTGCAGTAGTTGAACAGCGCGTCGACCCAGACGTAGACGACATGGCCGGGGTCAAAGTCGACCGGGATGCCCCAGGTGAAGCTCGTGCGCGACACGCACAGATCCTCCAGACCGGGGTCGATGAAGTTTTTGATCATCTCGTTGACGCGGCTGGCAGGCTCCAGGAACGTGCCGCTGAGCAGCAGCTCACGCACCGGCTCGGCATACTTCGACAGGCGGAAGAAGTACGCCTCCTCCTCGGCATAGTGCACCTCGCGGCCGCAGTCCGGGCACTTGCCGTCGACGAGCTGGCTCTCGGTCCAGAAGCTCTCGCACGGCGTGCAGTACATGCCGGAGTACTTGCCCTTGTAGATGTCGCCCTTATCGTACATCTTCTTGAAGATGCGCTGCACGGCCTCGACATGGTAGTCGTCCGTCGTGCGGATGAAGCGGTCGTTGGAGATGTTCATCAGCTTCCACAGCGCGCGCACGCCGCCGGGACCCTCGACGATGTTGTCTACGAACTGCTTGGGCGTGACGCCGGCGGCCTCCGCCTTTTCTTCGATCTTCTGACCGTGTTCGTCCGTTCCGGTCAGAAACATCACGTCATAGCCGCACAGACGCTTATAGCGCGCGATCGCATCGGTCGCAACCGTGCAGTAGGTGTGGCCGATGTGCAGTTTGTCCGAAGGGTAATAGATCGGCGTTGTGATATAAAACTTTCCTTTGCTCATACTGCATTCTCCTCTGTATTAGTCTTCACCGGCGTCACCGGGGTCGTAGACCGACGGGTAGGGCGTCGGCTGCGGCTTCGGCGTGGGGGTGGGGGTTGGCGTCGCGCTGGGCGTCGGGGTGGGCTTCGGCGTGGTGTCGTGGGAGTGATAGGTGCTGTTGGCCTCGACGGTGCGGCTGATCTCGTTGCCGTCCTTGTCATAGACGGTGCGGTAGGTCGTGGCGCGCAGGCCGTTGGCGGTGTAGCTCATCTTGACGTAGCTGCCGTCCACATCCGTGCCCCAGATCTCGACCGTGAGGCTGTTTTTCTCCACATAGGCCTTGATCTCGATGGGGTATTCGCGGCTGTTGGTGAACTTGAATTCCGGGCCGCCCCAGCTGACCGTGGCGTCCATGCCGGGCTCGATATAGGCCACGGGGAAGTAGTGGCAGGTGCGGGTGTTGATCTTGAGATTGGAGACCATGGCGCAGTAGTACAGTGTGGACGACACCTGGCAGATGCCGCCGCCGACCTCCTGCACGACCTGACCGCCGGAGTAAGCGCCGGCCTCCTTGAAGCCGTTGGCCTTCGTGCGCTTGCCGAGCACGTCGTTATACGAGAACGTCTGGCCGGGCTGGAGAATCACGCCGTTGATCTTCTCGGCGGCGAGTCTGACGTTCGTGATGCGGTTGCTGCTGCTGCCGGAGAGGGAGGTGGTCTTGGTGGCGAGCTTGTCGGCCAGCAGATGCTTTTGCAGGCGCTCCTGCGTCATCTCCGGCTGCGTGAGCGTGGCCGGGATGGTGACGGTGTCGCCGGTGGACGCCGCGTCCCACAGGGGCTGCGCCTCGGCCACGTCGAACTCGATGCCGACCTTGCTCTCTGTGGCGGACTGGGTCTCCGGGTCGTAGCCCGCGTTGACCGGGTCGCCGCAGATGGCATCGTGCAGCTCCTGCAGCGTCATCTTATCGTCGCCCTTCATGTCGACCGGGTAGGCCGACGTGCCGAACTTGCCGCTGCGAATGTCGCTGAGCATCCGCTCGGCGACGGCGGCGGGGTCGAGCGTGATCATGCTCGCGCCCTTGACGACGCGGATGGTACTGTGCTCCTCGTCGATCTCGACACTGCCGCCCGAGAGCTTGACATTGATCTCGGCGGCCTCGCGCTCGATGCGTGTGCGCAGGGCGTCGGTGTCTGCGCCGGCAAGGTTGTCGGTGGCAACATCGTGCCCCTTGAGCGCGCAGCGCAGCCACGTGAAGAAGTTTGTGAACGCATTCCCGCTGCGTCCGTAGGCGTAAGCTGCCTCGGCTGCGGTGTCGGGCGTCGCCTCAAAGCCGATCTCCGTCGCGGTGACGGTGATGGTCCGGTCGCCCGGGAAGGTCATCGTGAGCACCGGTGCGCTCGTATCGTCCCAACCGGCGGCGCGGATGGCCTCTGCCGCCTCGATCTGCGTCATGCCGCCGACGTCGGTGCCGCAGACGGAGACGTTCGGGAAGATGGCATCCTTTTTCGCCACGAGTACCATGCCGACGCCGAATACCGGCGTCCCATCGGCAATCATTCCCAGACCTAACTTGGCAAAGCTGTCACCAATCAGGTAAGCAAAGGTGCCTTTAATACCATCGGCAGCGCCAATCGCTTTTTTAGGTACAAAGCCAACAGCAGCCACACCAATCAACAATTGCGGGCCAAAGACCAGGAAACCCAACGCAAAGAGAGAAGCCAGATAGATATATTCGTTACTGGCATGTTGATACACACCGAGCGTGGCGATAATCAGCGCCAGCGCGATGCAGGCCACCAGGCCACGGCGACCGTTCGCCAGGTCAGAGAGCCAGCCCCACAGCAGCGTACCGACCAGCGCACCAGCTTCAAACAGCGTAAAGCCCTGAATCGCCACCGCTTTAGAGAGTTTCAGTTCCTGGAACGCGTATACGGTTGACCACTGGTCGATACCAATACGTACCACATAGAGGAAAATGTTGGCGAAGCACAGCAGCCAGATCACTTTGTTTTTCAGCACATACTCAACAAAGATCTGCCACTTGGTCATATCGGTAGATTCTGTCTCTTTGTCCTCTTCGCTGATCTCCTCGCCGAACAGTTCTTCAGCTTTGCCGAGGCCATAAGATTCCGGGGAGTCGCTGCCGTAACGCAGGCCGATAAAACCGACAATCAGCGCGATAATCGACGGGAAGATAAACATGCCGATGACATGGCCATCGAACAGGTAATTTGCCCCGAACAGCGCCACACCTGCTGCGCCTGCACCGCCAAGGTTGTGAGAAATATTCCAGAAACCGAGGAATGTCCCGCGTTTACGACGCGGCGTCCATTTGGTGATGGTGGAGTAACTGCACGAACCGCCGGTACTCTGGAAAAAGCCGCTTAAGGCGTAGAAGGCAATCATCAGGAACAGGCTAACC
>OHAE01000557.1_pt1 | contig 33961 bp, 34 predicted proteins | sample 1577061 | NCBI WGS metagenome assembly OHAE01 (sample SAMEA3541535, study PRJEB24748) | human gut metagenome | biome: human gut; feature: human-associated habitat; material: faeces | place: China | collected 2012
CCTTCCTTTCAGGGCCCGGCGGTGGCGCCGCCAGGCGACGGAGGTTAGCTGATGGATGCGCCGCAGGCGAATCAGTCTTCCTGGCTGCTAGCAACTAATAGCTAAAAGCCCCCGCCCGTTCACACGATGGTCAGTCACCATAGCGCCGCAGGCTGATACCCTCGATCTCGGTCTCGACCTCGATCTCAATCTTATTTCCGTCTGATCTTTCCCTCATCCATGGTAATCATGCCCTGTTTCAGGAGGTGTCCCACGGCCCGTTTGAAGGCTGCTTTGCTGATGCCCAGGGACGATTTGATCAGGGTTGGATCCGATTTATCGGTGAAGGGGAGGGTGCCGTTATGGCGGTCCATATAGTCCAGAAGGAGTTTCATATCCCCTTCCATGGATTTCTCCTTCTGGGGACGGAGGGAGATATTCACATGGCCGTCTTTGCGGATATAGGTGACCCGGCCTTCTACTTCTGCGCCCATGGGAATCGGTTTTGTTACTTCATCCCGATGGAGGAAGGCAATTACCCTTTCCCGGGTAATGATAAAGGTTCCTTCTCCGGTCTTGTTATACACAGAGCCTTTGATGGTATCCCCCACCCTGATCCCCTGGGCCGGCAGGGCGATGCGGCGGATGTCTTCTTCCACTTTCATGGTCACCGCCAGGCGGCCGGTCTTATCTACGTACAGTTTCACCCAGATCGACTGTCCTTCAGACACCCGTTCTTCCATCTGGGAAAATGGCAGGGAAATGCCCCGTTCCGTTCCCACATCCACGAAAGCACCGAACCGGGTGGTCAGCATCACCGGCGCATAGCCGATGCCGCCCACCGGAATCTGGGGCAGCCGCATGCTGGCGGTAAGGCGGTGATGGGGATCATGGTAAAGAAACACATGGACCAGGTCTCCCACCTTCACCAGATGCAGCTGCTGGCCGTTATGGAGGAGAATATCATCGGTATCGCTGCCTGTGCCGGCGTCCAGAAAGGCGCCGAAGGAAGCAATGCGCTTCACCGTAAGGGTGGCCAGGGAATTTTCTTTCAACTTCCTGGGTCCCAGGCCCTCATTCCCCTCTTTATTCATTGTCGTCTCCTGTTTCATGGTATTCTCCTCCACCGGCGCTTCTTTCCAGAGGGTATCGAAATCGTAGCGCCGTCTTTCTTCATCGGTGAAGATATGGACAATCACATCACCGAAGTCCAGGAGAATCCAGTCTCCTTCCCGGTATCCTTCGACCCGGAGTGCATGGATGCCGAGGTCTCCCAGTTTTTCTTCCACTTCGTCAGCCGCTGCCTGGGCCTGCTTTTTATTGCGGGTGGTGGCGAGGACAAAGTCGTCGGCAATGCTGGTAAGGCCCCGTACATTCAGGGCGCGGATGAGGACCGCTTTCTTCGATGCTAATGCTTTGCAGATGGTTTCAATCGTTTTTTCCATAGAACAGTCTCCTTGTCATGAAATGTGTATAGATATAGGAAATCAAATAGTCGTAAATAAGTAATAAGTCAGGAGTGATGGTGCGCCGCCACAGAAGAGGAAGCTGCGCCATGTATCAGATACGTATTCAGGTCATCAGTCATGAATATGGGTATCGATGAAGATAGTAGATGATAGACGATAGAAGATAGGAGATAGAAGATAGAGGAACGGACTATCTGCTTACAGCTTACAGCTTACAGCTTACAGTTGACAGATAATCAGTTGATGTGCAGGTGGAATATCATCGAAACGGCAAACCATTTCTAAGCATGCAGGCCCTAGGGAAGCGCTGATTAATTCGCAAAGTCAGATTTCATAAGGATTTTTATGCACTGCTTCGTCATAACTCTCCTTAAATAGCTCGCTATTCGCGTCGAGTTATTCCTCGCATTGCATAAAAATCCAAGAATGAAATCTGACAACGATTTAATCAGTGCTTTCCTAAGGGGGCACGCTTTTTATGGATAGAGTCACTGAAACAGAATAATCATTCCATGTCAGATATCCCGTAACCATGCAGCCCCTTGGAGATGGAACGCGGCGAAGCTACTGAAGGTCTCGGTCTCGACCTCATTTCCCGTTATCCGATCCGATGGTCAGTGCTACGGCTTTCTGGAGTTCTGCGGGGTTTACTACCCAGGTCGGGATTTTACCGATGGTCTGGGTTTCTCCAGGGAGAATGACGTAGTGGAAGCTGTCTTCCGGATAATTAGTGAATGTATAGGCCAGCTGGGCCGCTTCTCCGGCGGAGATATCCGTTTCTGAAAGGTTCCAGATGTGGTGGGCAAAGACATAGCTGTAAAGGGCAAAATGGTTGTGGAGGGAAGAGACCAGGGGCTTCAGGACCCGTTCCTGCCGCTGGATGCGGTCGATTTCCCCGTTCTTTCCATCCAGGTACCGTACATAGCCAAGGGCCTGGGCTCCCTTGAGGTCCTGGTAGCCCTGGCGGATAGTTATATCCGGATTGCCGCTGCCATCGACGTGTTCCATGTTCTTTTCCACATACATGTCGATGCCGCCGATTTTATCCATATAATTTTCAAAATCCGAGAAATCCACCACCCCGTATCCGTCTACCCGGAGGTGAAGGAGGTTCTCCACGGCACTCTTTGTTTCCTCCGCTCCCCCTTCGCTGAAGGTGGACCGGATGAGCTGGTTCTTCTTTTCCTGACGGGACAGCTTCGTATTGGGCGGGATGGAAATGAAGGTTACTTCCTTATCCCTGCTGTTCCAGGCGGTAAGGAGCAGGGCATCGGCCTCGTTGCCCCAGTTCTTGTCAGTACCGATAAAGAGGTAATAGGAAATGGGGGATGCGGAGTTTCCGTTCTTCCCCATGATGTAGGTGACTCCTTTTCCCACCGCCATTCCCAGGATGACAAGAACCGCCGCCACAATGAGAAGGAACAGGGCCAGTTTCCCTGTTTTGATTTTTCCTTTTTTATTTCTTTTCATGGGCTTTCTCGTGTTTCAGTATCAAATCATTCCTGCCGATAAAGGTAAGGTCATAAATATAGGCTTTCTGGTCCATCAGGTGGGAAATGGTGGAATCGTAGGCCGCCAGCATGGCTTCATCCAGGTCCTTTTCCGCCAGTTTCCGGAGCCTGTCCACCCCCGGAAAATCCCGGGAAGGCTCGATATAGTCCGCCAGGAAAATAATTTTCTCTAGAAGGGTCATATCCTTCCGGCCGGTGGTGTGGTAATAAATGGCTCCTTTGATGGCCGCATCATGGATGCCGTACTTTGTCTCCGCCAGTACGCTGCCTGCCGGCCCGTGGAGGAGAGCCCGGCTGGAAAGGAGATAGTCATCGCAGGAAAGGCCGGCGCCTTTCACAATGTCCTGCATTTCAGAAAGAGTGAGTTCCTTGGCGCAGTCATGAACCCAGCCGGCCACGTACGCTTTTTCCGGGTCCGCACCATACTTTTCCGCCAGGTGTTTCCCCATGGCCGCCACCCCTTCGGAATGGTGGAACCGCTTGGGGGATAAAATGTTTTTCAAATCCTTTTGTATATCTTCCAGTTTCATTTCTTATCCTTCGTATAGATGATTTTTCTTAATGAACCGAATCACGGCGTCCGGAATAAAATAGCGGGCCGATTTATTATGGGCCAGCAGGTCCCGGAGGATGGTAGAGGAAATTTCCAGTTCCGGTATTTTCAGGAAATGGATTTTTTCCTTCCCCAGTTCCCCGAAGCAGGCCACCGATTTCTTCAGTTTTTCCTCATACCCCGGCCGGCTGGCGCAGATAAAGTGACAGATTTCCAGAAGTTCCCGGTTGTATTTCCAGGTGGGCAGGTCCGCCAGGGCGTCAGTGCCGCAGATGAAGTAAAACTCTATATCCTTCCCCATTTCCTGCTGGAGGATATGGATGGTATCCACCGTGTAGGAGGGACCGCTCCGGTCCCGTTCCACCGGGGAAATGGTGAACATGGGATTGCCGCGGATCGCTTCTTTCACCATGTCATACCGAGCCTCTTTATCGATGTGATGCATGTCCTTATGGGGCGTGTCGCCGGAGGGCACAAAAATCACCTTTTCCAGGTCGAATTCCTGACACGCCGATTCTGCAATCACCAGATGGCCGATATGAATGGGGTTGAAGGACCCGCCGAATATGCCTATCCGTTTAACCATACATATAACACCGCTTCCACCAGGAGGATACAAACTACAAGAAATCCAAGAAGCTCCAGGATATGGGACAGCTCAAACCGCCCTTTCGGATGCTTCGTATAATAATAGACCAGCCATTTCAGCTTTTCAGAGAATTTCATCGCATCACCAGAAGGTTATCCCGGTGAATGACCGTATCGTAGGGGGCTTCTCCGCCCAGGGCCTTTGCCATTTCTCCGGAATGGAGGCCTTTGATTTTTTGGATGTCCCCACTGCTGTAATGGGTAATGCCCCGGGCCAGCTCTTCATCGCCATAGTAGACGGATACAGTGTCCCCTTCTTCGAAGGACCCCTCTATACCCGTAATGCCTACGGCCAGGAGACTGGAACCCTTGTCCAGCAGGGCTTTCCGACAGCCCCCATCCACCAGGATTTTCCCTTTCACCGCCGTACCGATGATGACGTCCCGCTTTTTCAGCTGGGGATGTACATTTTCCCCCTTAAAGAGGGTGCCGATATTGTCGCCGTCCATAATATGGAGGATCACATCAGGAAGGCTTCCCTTGGCAATGATCATGTCGATGCCCGAATGGACACAGATTTCTGCGGCCTGGATCTTCGTATACATGCCGCCGGTGCCCTGGCTCGTGCCGGCGCCGCCGGCGATGCGGAAAATATCCCTCGAAAATTCCGGTACCTCATGGATGAGCTCAGCCTTCGGGTCCTTGCGGGGATCCGCCGTATAAAGTCCATCGATATCGGAAAGGATGATGAGGAGATCCGCCTCCGCAATGCTGGCGACGATGGCGGAAAGGGTATCGTTGTCGCCGATTTTGATTTCATCTGCCGTAACAGCATCGTTTTCATTGATCACAGGGATAGCCCCTAATTCCAAGAGCGCCGACAGGGTACCCCGCATGTAGAGGTACCGCTTCGAATTCACCGCATCTCCCTTTGTGAAGAGAAGCTGGCCCACCACGTGGCCGTATTCACGGAACAGGTGCTCATAGATATTCATGAGGATGCCCTGTCCCACGGCAGCGGAAGCCTGCTTATAGGGAAGGAGGGACGGCTTTTCTTTGAATCCCAGCTCCGGAAATCCGATGCCTATGGCGCCGGAGGTCACGAGAATCACCTGGATCCCCCGATTCCGAAGGTCCGAAATCTGGCGGGCCAGATGATCCATGAAACGGAGATTCATTTTCCCGTTGGCATAGGTGAGGGAGCTGGTGCCTACCTTGATGACCACCCGTTTCTTCCTGGGAATATCCGCCCGTACCGTATCAGGGGAGTTCATAGTGGGACTTCTTTTCTTTCTGCCGGAAGAGCACACAGTTTCTTCCTATGATCTGGACGATTTCGCAGTCCAGCTTATCCGCCAGGAGCCCTGCGGTGTCCCGGATATCTTCGTCGGAATTCTGGTTGATCTTCACCTTCACCAGTTCCCGGGCCAGCAGCACATCCCTTACGCTGTCAATGACCGTATCCGTAAGGCCTTCCTTGCCGATCTGCACATAGGCCGGCAGCTGTACGGCCTGGCTCTTTAAATACTGTTTCTGTTTACCTGTTAACATCATTGTCTCCCCTATTCTTCTTCCTCTTCGGTTCCTTTATTTTCAGAGAACGTAAACTCTACGCCGTAGAGATTGACCGTATCCCCTTCCTGGATGCCCTGTTTCTTCAAAAGCCTGTCGAGCCCCATGAAACGCCATGCCCTGTCGAAACGGCGGAGGGAAACGTAGTCTTCGAAATTGGTCATACCCACCAGTTTCTCCACCCGCTTGCCCTTCACATAGAACACGCCGTCTTTCTTTTCGATTTCGAATTCATCCTTCGGCACTTCATAGACAATGGTCTTTTCCGGCGCTTCAAAGGATACATCCGGTTCTTCCTGGAGAATCTTCCATGCCGCTTCCAGGAGAGGTTTCAGCCCCTCTCCGGTGAGGGTGCAGATGGGGAAGAACTGATATCCCTCCCCTTCAATGGCCTTGCGGAGATCTTCCAGTTTCTTCGGGTCATCGATGAGGTCCGTCTTGTTGGCAGCCACAATCTGTTTTTTCTTCGCCAGCAGGGGGCTGTACAGTTCCAGTTCATTATTGATGACATGGAAATCGTTCAGCGGATCCCGTCCTTCGCTTCCGGCGGCATCGAGTACATGGATGAGTACCTTCGTCCGTTCCACGTGCCGCAGGAATTCATCGCCCAGCCCTGTGCCCTGGCTGGCCCCTTCGATGAGGCCCGGAATATCGGCCATCACGAAGCTGCGGTCGTAATCGAGACTCACCACCCCCAGAATCGGGTTCAGGGTGGTGAAATGGTAGGCCGCCACTTCCGGTTTGGCACCGGAAACCTTGCGGAGCAGGCTCGATTTGCCGACGCTCGGGAAACCAAGAAGGCCAACGTCAGCCAGGACCTTCAGTTCCAGGCGGATCATCTTTTCTTCCCCCGGTTCCCCTTTTTCTGCATAGGTGGGAGCCCGGACAGCGGAGGTGGCAAAATGGGAATTTCCCCGTCCCCCATGGCCTCCTTTGGCCACCATGACCTCCTGGCCGTTCTGGGTCAGATCCGCCAGCAGTTCATTGGTTTTGTCATCGTACACCATGGTGCCCAGGGGCACTTCCACGATCACGTCCTGGGCCGCTTTGCCAAACATTTCTTTCGCCCCGCCGTTGGCACCGGCCTTGGCTGCAAACTTCCGATGGCGCCGGAAATTGATGAGGGTATTGAGATCACTGTTCGCACGAACAATGACAGATCCCCCCTTACCGCCGTCGCCGCCGCTGGGGCCGCCCCGGGGTACATACTTCTCCCGGCGGAATGCCACCATCCCGTCCCCGCCGGCACCGGATACTGCAATAATCTTTGCTCTATCAATAAACATAGTCATACCTCGCTCAAAAAATCAGAAAATATCTATATTATTATAGCATGGAACGGGGGAAAGGGATATATAAGATCGAGGGGTTCCCGGTGGTTCGATTGCGTACGCACCGGCGGGACATCAAGCCTTGCGCAGGACAGCCGCTCAAGGCTCAAAGCTAAAGGCTCAAAGCCTGCGCCCGTGCGCAGGCAAGTCAGCCATCTGAGCACTGCAGGCGGATTTCCTCGGTCTCGATCTCGATCCCAATGAAAAAGCCGTGAAGAAATATCCTTCACGGCTTTTGATAACTTTCTACTCCCCTTCCAGTACTTCAATGGCTTTCTGCAGCACATTGTCCGTATCCGGATGGAAGAGGCTTCCGGTCTGCTGGACCGGGATATCCGGGGTAATACCTACTTTATCGATGGACCGGCCGGAGGGGGTCTTATACTCGGCGATGGAAACTTTAACCGCCGTTTTATTGCCCTGGTCGAAGACAGCCTGCACCGTGCCTTTGCCATAGCTCCGTTCACCGATAATGGTGCCTTCTTTCCGGTCCTGCACGGCGCCGGCCAGGATTTCAGAAGCACTGGCACTGTTCTTGTCGATGAGGACAGCCATGGGCATAGGATTTTCTACGCCCTTCACGGAGTACACTTCACTGCCCAGGGATTTGGCATTGTAGCTGACCACGGTCCCTTTGGAAAGGATCTGGTCCGCAATGGCTACCACGGAGTCGATCATGCCGCCGGGATTCATACGGACATCGATGATCAGTTTTTCACAGCCCTGGTCTTTGAGAGCGGAGAGTTGCTTTTTGAACTCCTCCGGTGTATGGCGGCTGAAGGTAAAGATGTGAATGTAGCCGATGTTGTCCTTTACCATGCGGCTCAGCACCGTGGGCAGGGTAATATTGGACCGGGTCACATCAAAATCCAGGGTTTCCCCATTCCGGAGGACCTCCAGGGCTACCTCGGTGCCGTTGTCCCCGCGGACCGCCTGGGCGGTACCCGTAAGACCGAGCTCACCGATGTCGGTGCCGTCGACGGAGAGGATTTCATCCCCCGCCTTAAGGCCCGCTTTTTCGGCGGCGCTGTCGGGGAACACATTGAAAATCCGGACTTTCGAATCCCTGTCCAGCCCCATGACGACGCCGATACCGCCGTACTCGCCGCTGGTGGATTCCATGAAGGACGAATAATCATCCCCCGCAAGAACCTTGGAATAGGGATCTTCCAGACTATCCACCATGCCTGAAGCGGCCCCTTCCCAAAGGGCATCTTCATCGATGGGCCGGAAATAATTGGCCTTTACCATATGGTAGGTCTTCATGAAATGGAAAAAATCCAGCGGATGACCGCCCGTATAGAGGGCGGCTCCGCCGAATGTAATTCCGACGCCGCCGATGATGACGGCGGCAGCATAGGATGAAATTTTCAGCAAAAATGCTTTCTTCTGTTCATTCATTACAGATACCCCATGGGGTTGACCGGAGAACCGTTCACATCCACTTCGAAGTGGCAGTGAGGTCCGGTGGAATTGCCGGTGGATCCGGCATAAGCGACAACCTGTCCCTTGGAGACAGACTGCCCTTCGCCAACAGCCAGAGACTGGTTGTGGCCGTAAAGGGTGGACAATCCGCCGCCGTGGTCAATGATGACTGCATTGCCATAGCCGGAAATCCAGCCTGCATAGACCACAGTACCGCTGTCGGCTGCATGAATCGGAGTACCGTAATCTACGCCGATATCGATGCCGGCGTGGAAAATGGTGGTTCCGAAAATCGGATGGGTTCGATAACCAAAGGGGGACGTGATAGGACCGCTGCAGGGCCAGCCGAGGGAGCCGGTACCCTGTACGTAGCCATCATCACTGCCACCACCGCCGCCTCCTCCGTCATCGGAGGAGCTCTGCTGCTGCTGGGCTGCCTGTCTTGCGGCTTCCGCTGCTGCCAGGCGCTGCTGGATAAGGCTTCTGACCTGGTCCAGCTGGGAGTTCAGGTCTCGTTCCATCTGGGCTGCTGCGGCTTTATTATTCTTCGCTGCATCCAGCACTTTCTGCTGTTCCGCTTTCTTAGCGGCGATTTCTTTCTGCGTCTTTTCCGCTTCCGCTGCCAGGGCATCCAGCTGTTTCTTATCTGCTTCCAGCTGGGCTTTCTTGGCCTCGATGGCGGCTTTCTGTTTCTGGATTTCCAGAATCAGGCTGTAGTCTGAATGGATGACCCGCTTCAGGAGTTCCAGGCGGTTTGCAAAGTCCGAGAAACTGTTGGCACCAAGGATGACTTCCAGATAATTCAGCTGGCCATGCATGTAAATCGCACGGACACGGCGGTTCAGGACGGCCTGCCTCGTCTTCAGGTAGGCTTCGGCTTTGGCAATGTCCACCTTCGTCTGTTCGATCTGGGCGTTGATCTGGGCCTGCTGGGCCTGGATGCTCTTCAGTTTCGCCGTAGCCGCATCCAGATCTGCCTGGATGCTCTTCAGCTTTGCACTCACATCCTGGATAACCTGTTCCCAGTTTTCCTGCTCCAGGCGAGAAGAATCAATCTGCCCCTGGAGGTCCGATACCTGGTCATCCAGATCATCCGCATGGACCGGTGCATACAGGGCGCCTCCGCCAAGTACGATGGAGATGGCGAGGGCAGCCAGAATAGATTGGGATTTTTTCATGCTCTCTTACACCTTCATATACTTGCGAAGGGAAATGGTACTGCCCAGGATACCGATGATGATGCCTGCCACCAGAAGAATGGCGGTCAGGTAGCCCACAAAGGGCCACAGGGGAATCATGGGAATAAATACAAGGCCTGCGCTGACCAGTTCCGAAAGTACCACCTTGTATCCTTCCCACAGGATGAAGGCAGCGATGCCGGAACCGATGCAGCCGATTACCATACCTTCGAAAATGAAGGGCCACCGAATGAAGCCATTGGTGGCTCCTACGTATTTCATAATCTGGATTTCCCGGCGCCGAGCGAATACGGTGAGCCGGATGGTATTGGAAATGATGAACAGTTCAGCCCCCGCCAGGAAGACGATGAGGATGATGCCGCCCAGACGGATGACCTGAGCCACTTTATAGAGCTGTTCGATAATGTCCTGGCCATACTGCACGGAGTCCACTTCCGGATACTTCGCCACAATGGCCGCCGCATTTTTCAGGGCCTGTGGATTGGCAAAGGATGTGGAATAGGAAGCGGGCAGCGGGTTGCCGTTGATGGCATCCAGGATGCCCTGCTGGTCTCCCAGGTTTTTCTTGAAGTCAGCAAAGGCCTGGTCCTTATTCTTGAAGGAAATCTGCTTCAGCTCAGGCTGGGCCTTCAGTTTCTTTCCTACGTTCATGACCTGGTCCGTGGTGAGGCCATCCTTCAGATATACTGTCATTTCTACCTGGCTTTCCAGGTACGTAGCCATGTGATTGATATTCAGCACGGCACAGAGGAAGACGCCAAGAATGAACATGGACAGGGTCACTGTAAGCACAGAGGCGATGGCCATGAATTTATTTCGGAAGAGGGAATGGAATGTCTCTTTCCAGAAATAACCAAAAGAACTAAACATGTAAGTGGTATCCCCCTTTTTCCTGGTCGGCGATAATGCGGCCGTCTTCAATATTAATGACCCGCTTATGCATGGCATTGACCAGGTCCTTATTGTGGGTCACCATGATGATGGTAGTCCCCATGTGGTTGATCCGGTTGAAGAGCTTCATGATTTCTTCGGAAGTCACCGGATCCAGGTTGCCCGTCGGTTCATCGGCAATGAGAAGGAGGGGCTGGTTTACCAGAGCCCTGGCGATGGCCACTCTCTGCTGTTCCCCACCGGAAAGCTTGGAAGGAAGTTCCTTTGCCTTATTCCGGAGACCTACGAGGTCCAGTACATTATTCACCCGCTCTTTGATTTCCCGGGACTTTGCCCCGGTTACCCGGAGGACAAAGGCGATATTTTCAAATACCGTTTTTTCGGAAAGAAGGCGGAAATCCTGGAACACGATGCCAAGGGTACGCCGATAATAGGGCACCTTGCTCCGTTTCAGTTTTGTAATATTGATACCATTCACTACGACGGTCCCCTGTTCCGGCACCAGTTCATGGGTCAGCACCTTGACAAAGGTGGACTTTCCGGCGCCCGAAGGGCCTACAACGAATACGAACTCTCCCTTATCTATATGGATAGAAATATTTTTGAGAGCCGTATGTTTAGAATCGTACTGCAATGATACCTGGTCAAAAGTTATCATTCAATCCTCACTTTCTAGTGATGTAAATAGAAATAGCGGCTTCGCCGCAATGAGATCGAGATCGAGACCGAGGTCGAGATTGAGATCGAGGGCATCCGCCTGCGGCTCAATATGGCCTACAGGCGTGTGTACTGACAGGGCTTTGGGCCTTGAGCAGGATAGCCGCTGCACGGCGGATGTCAAGTACCCAAGAGACGTGCGTACGGGCGAGGGCTTCCAGCCTCCAGCTATTAGCTTTCAGGAAAGCTGATCAGCCGCTTCGCGGCCTCCCCTACAGTCTGCTTCGCGTATTCGGTCTCTTTAAGACGGATTCATCCCCCGTCCTATGAGCTTCCACAGAATGGATTGAGGGATACGGCGGCGCAGCCGCTAATCACCTAGACCTAGACCTAGATCTGGATCCAGCCACTAGCCACTTTCTCCCTGCACAGCCGCAGGGCCTCAAGTCTCACAACTCAATTCTTTTTCTGTACCAGCTTCTCCGCTTCTTCAGCGATATGCTGTGCCGTAAGCCCATAGACTTCGAGCAGTTCATCAGCTTTGCCGGACTGGCCGAAGGTATCTTCGGTGCCTACCATGGCCATGGGGCAGGGAGCGTTCAGGGCAAGTACTTCTGCCACGGCGCCGCCGAGGCCGCCTTTTACTGTATGTTCTTCACAGGTCACAATGGCACCGGTTTCTTTGGACGCCTTAATAATGGCTTCTTCGTCGATCGGTTTAATGGAGGCCATGTTGATGACCCTTGCGGAAATGCCCTTCTCCAGAAGTGCATCGTGGGCAGCTTTGGCTTTCGCCACCATGATGCCGCAGGCGATGATGGTTACATCTTTCCCTTCGCAGACTTCATAGCTCTTTCCTGGCTGGAAAGTATAGTCCTCCGGCATGATGTCGTCCACTTTGGCCCGGCCCATACGGATGTATACCGGTCCAACATAGGAAGCGGCCCATTTCACAGCGGCCTTCGTTTCTGCAGCATCCGCCGGCACAATGACCGTCATGTTCGGAAGGGCCCGCATGAGGGTAATATCTTCCAGCATCTGGTGGGTAGCCCCATCTTCGCCGACGGTAAGGCCTGCATGGGTGACAGCGACCTTGACGTTCAGTTTCGGATAGCAGATGGAGTTCCGGATCTGTTCATAGGCCCGGCCGGCACCAAAAACGGCGAAGGTGGAGGCGAAGGGAATCTTCCCGGCTGCCGCCAGTCCTGCCGCTACACCCATCATGTTTGCTTCCGCAATCCCGGTATCAAAGAAACGGTCCGGATAGGCTTTGGCAAAGACCTGGGTCTTCGTGGAGGCAGAGAGGTCTGCATCCAGTACCACAATATCCGGATTCACAGCGCCCAGTTCTTTCAGCGCTTCCCCATATGCATCACGTGTTGCCTTACCCATCACTGTGCCTCCTCTACTGCTTTAATGAAACGTTCACATTCTTCTTCGGAAGGAGCCTTGCCGTGCCAGCCCACTTTGTTTTCGATTTCCGGGACCCCCTTGCCTTTCACCGTCTTCATGACGATCATGGTGGGCTGTCCTTTTACTGTCTTTGCTTCTTCAATGGCATCGTGGAGGGCTGCAAAATCATGGCCGCTCACTTCGATGACATGCCAGCCGAAGGCTTTGAATTTTTCACCGATCGGCAGGGAAGACATGACTTCCGTAATCGGTCCGTCGATCTGGAGGCCGTTGTTATCCACAAAGGCGGTGAGATGGTCCAGTTTGTAGTGGGCTGCATACATGGCAGCTTCCCATACCTGGCCCTCTTCCAGTTCCCCATCCCCCAGGACGGCGTATACCCGCCAGGAGGCATTATCGATCTTCGAAGCCAGGGCCATGCCGCAGGCGGCGCTGATACCCTGTCCCAGGGACCCTGTGGTCATATCCACGCCGGGGGTGTGCTTCATGTCCGGATGACCCTGGAGCATGTGGCCCGCCTGGCGCAGGTGGTTCAGTTCTTCCATGGGGAAATAGCCCTTTTCTGCAAGGCAGGCATACATGGCAGGAGCTGCATGGCCCTTGGACAGGACAAGCCGGTCCCGGTCTGCCTTATGGGGATCCTTTGGATCCACGTTCATTTCCCTGAAATAGAGGAGCGTCAGAAGGTCCGCCACCGACAGGGAACCGCCGGTATGGCCGGAATTGGCCTTCGTAATCATTTTCAGGATATCAATGCGCACCTGTTTGGCTTTCTCCTTGAGAGAAGCGATTTCTTCGTTGGTAAGGTGACTCATCAGTTTTCCTCCTTCTGCTTGACAAGACTTTTCAAAATCTCCACATTCTGCAATGCCTGTTCTCTTAATGCATCCACCTTTTCCCAGGTCTCTTTCTCCGAGGGATGGGAAAGAAGGTTACACGTATCATTATACAACTTATCTCCATCCATGTGGGAGACAGAACAGGCCGGTTTCCGGTCGATGAGGGCCAGAAAATTATCGATTTTCGGGTCATAGGAAATCCCAAGGAACGGTACATGCATGAGGGAGGCAAATATAAGGGCATGGAGCCGCATGCCGAGAAGGCCATCCATGTTTCCGATGAGGGACATCAGTTCATCAATGGAGTAATCGTCGGGGAGGATATACACATGGTCCCCTGCGGCGCCGATGGACTCCGCCGCCTTCACATCCTCCGGATGCTGCATGGGAATGAAAACGATAGCGTATCCTGCCTTTTCCAGTTTTTCCACGCAGGTTTTCATCTTTTCCATCCAGCTGCCGGCACCATCCCAGTACCGGATCGCAATGCCCACCTTTTTCCGGTCCTTTGGCACGCGGTATTTTTCAAGAATTTTCTTTCCCGGATTGAGATCAGCCGGCGAAAGGGACAGCACCGCATCGGCGGTGGTATAAATCTTTCTCTTCACCCCCAGCCGCTGGAGGAATCCCTTGGATTCCTTATCCCGCACGGTGATGGCATCCACATGGTTCAGCACATGCTTCAGGATGATGCGGATGGCCCGGTACCGGACAGGACCGATACCCTGGGAATAGAGGAAAACCTGTTTCCTGAAAAATACACCCATCGTAATGATGGTGAGGTAATAAATCATACTCTTCCAGCTTGTCACATCCTGCAGGAGGCTGCCGCCGCCGCTGATAAGAAGGTCCGAATGGAAAAGGGCGGACAGGATGGAAGAAATGGAAAATCGGGGCACCGCCCGAACGCCAAATGCTTTGGCCGTAGCCTCGGGGTTTCCGGAAATCACGGTGATTTCCGGATCATCGAATGTGTTTCGAAGGGCCTGGAGGATGGCGGTCAGCATGGCTTCATCACCGGCATTATTGAACCCATAATACCCGGAGATGACGATATTATACTTTGCCATATCTTTCTCCGAAGTACTTGGTAATGCGCACGAGAATCATGACGGCAATGAGAGCGGCAATCATGGAAAGGCTGCCTGCTGCCAGGCCGTCGAGGCCCCGGATGAGACTCAGCATGTAGGGACTCCGCATGTGGGCGAAGGTTTCTACCATGGATCCCTGACCGATGGTGACAGCGAGGATCAGGAAATAGTGAAGAATCTGCGGCCATTTCCGATAAAGCGCTGCCAGGGAAAGGAGCACGGCAGGGTGGCCGAAGAGGAATTCCTTCTCCCGGGGGCGGGCATACATGAGATTTTCCAGGAACCGGCGGAGGGCGATTTCAAAGCCCGGCACCGGAGCGCCATTGTTGCCGCTGCGGCCGATGAAGACGAATCCCACAATGGCCAGGAGCCCCAGGCCCACGAGGAGGCCCAGACGGATCTGGACGCTGCAGAACTTTTTCACAAACCGGATGAAGTCCTTATCCGAAGACACCACCTGTCCGAAGAAGGGGAACTTCTGGATGTAGATGATGGAAATCAGGATCACCGGCATGAGGAATGTCACCTTCACACCCTGGAAAATCTGCATTTCCAGAAGGAACCGGATATCGCCCAGAAGGCCGCTCACCATGGCGGCGCAGGCCAGGGACAGGATGCCGGCACACCAGAGGACCGCCAGGGATTCCAGGAACAGTTTTCCCCATCCCACATCTTTGAAGGCGGTATCTTTTTTCTTTACGCAGTAGTTGAGGAACAGGGTCACCACCACCACCGGCGTGCAGATGGCGGTCCCCAGGGCCAGCATCTGCAAAGGCAGCACGGAATGGAGTACCCAGAACATGCCCTGGGTCACCAGGAGTCCCAGGATTTCCAGTACATACACGTATTTTTTAAGGTACGGAATGAGAAGCACCAGGGTCAGCACCACAAGGGACAGGGCGCCCACCATGGTGAGGCTCCGAAGGATATTCTTCGGGAACCAGGGATCCATGACAGAGGCCTTCCCCACGGTGAAGCCATGGTTTTCCAGCCGCTCTGTCACTTCTGCAATATAGGAAGCATTGGTTTCAGACAGGGTCTTTCCTTCCAGGGGGAACTTGTAGGACGGGAACAGGTTCATCCGGATGTTCCGTTCAATATCGGAAATATAGAAACGGGAAGCCGCTTCCTTCGGGTCCAGTTTAATCAGTTCATCCTTGGACATGGCGTAGAGACGGACCACGTCATAGTTGGAAAGGGTGGCCATTTCCACGTTCCCCGACTGCCGCTCAAAGCCGAGCTGGCTCTGGGCTTCAATGAGGGCCAGGGGAATATGCCGTTTTTCCAGTTCGCCGGAGAGATACTTCAGGTATTCCTTGTATCCCAGCACTTCCTTGCCCTGGAAAATGACGGCGCTCACCTTATCCGAAGAATCGAGGGCTTTCAGGAAAAGGTCCACATAGGCCTTCGTCACATGGGCCTGGTTGTTCGGGCGGAGCACCACGTACATGCCATGGGTGGAAGCGTCCTTCACGGACTGCTGGAACACACCGAGAGGCATGGTCATGAACTGGTTGTACACCGCATCCACTTCCAGGGTCTCCACGCCGTTCACCGTCATGGACCGCACATCGTCCTTGTCCATGATCAGGGCCAGGTGTTCCTTCGCTTCGTTGAAGAAAGCTTTCCCCTTTTCATTCATCACCGGCTGGATGTAAATCTTATTATAGGAGATTCCTTCCACCCCGGGGTTCCGGAAGGCAAAGTCGCTTCCCCGATAGGCCCGGAGAAAATCGTGGTTCACCAGTTTCTCCATGGTCTCGTCGTACACAGCCACGGAGGTGACGCCGCTCTTTCTGTACATGTCAAACAGAGCGTCCGGTGATTTCTTTTCCACCGCCGCATTATCGATGATATTGTAATAGTCGTACACATTTTCCACGGTGCTGGCTGATGATTCCACATGAGCACGCTGCAGGGAAATGATCCCTGCAGCGATGATGCCGATGAGAATCAGGACTGCCAGCACCTTCCAGGCGCTGTTCTGTATGCCCCTCATATGATTCTCCCTTAATTATGCTTTTGCTTTTGCCTTAAACTTGTTCATCTTCAGGTATCCTTCGATGAAGGGATCCAGGTCCCCATCCATGACACCCTGGATATTCCCCGTTTCCACACCGGTACGGTTATCCTTCACCAGTGTATAAGGCTGGAAAACGTAGGAACGAATCTGACTGCCCCATTCGATGGCCTGCTGGTCCCCTTCCAGGGCAGACACTTCCTGTTCGTGTTTCTTCATTTCGTATTCATAGAGCTTGGCCCGGAGCAGACGGAGGCACTGTTCCTTATTCTGGAACTGGCTTCGTTCATTCTGGCAGGCTGCCACAATGCCCGTAGGAATATGGGTCATGCGGACTGCGGAACTGGTCTTGTTGATATGCTGGCCGCCGGCGCCGCTGGAGCGGTAGTAGTCCACCCGCACATCGTCCATGTTCAGGTCCACCTGTACATCGTCATCGATTTCAGGCATCACGTCCACTGCGGAGAAAGAGGTATGGCGCCTCTTGGCCGCGTCAAAAGGAGAAATGCGGACCAGACGGTGCACTCCTTTTTCCGATTTCAGGAAACCGTAGGCATACTTGCCTTTCACCATGAATTCAGCGCTCTTAATGCCCGCTTCATCACCGTCGAGGCGGTTCAGTTCTTCCAGCTGGAAGCCTTCCGCTTCGGCCCACTTCATGTACATGCGGATCAGCATTTCCGTCCAGTCCTGGGCTTCCGTGCCGCCGGCACCGGCGTGGAACGTGAGGATGGCGTTATTGGCATCGTACTTGCCGGACAGAAGGAGTTCGATTTCCTTCTTGTCCATGATTTCCTTCACTTCATTGATTTCTTTGGCAATTTCCGGTTCCATGGACTGGTCATCTTCTTCGATGGCAAGGTCCAGGAGGTCCTTCAGCCCTTCCGCCCGGTCGAAAAGTTTCGTGTAGGTTTCGTAAGCGTCTTTCGCTTCCGTAGCTTCCTGCGAAATCTGGCGGGCCTTTTCTGCATTATCCCAGAATGTGGGATCACTCATCTGAACGTCGTAACTTCTGATACGTTCCTTCAGCTGAGGTAAGTCAAAGTGAATCCCTTATTTCTTTTTCATGACTCAGGAGTTCGGTTAAGGTTTTTTTCAAATCTTCCAGCATTCTGAACAATCATCTCGCTTTCGGTAATATAGTTTACATATTTTTATGAATAGATTTTACATATAAAATGATAGATCGAGGTCGAGGCCGGGACCGAGAAAATCAGCCTGCGGCGCTTATGTGGCCCACTTGCATGCATACAAGTGGAGCCTTCAGCCTTGAGCGGATCAGCCGCCACGCGGCAAGGCTGCAGGATAGAGGCGGCTTTGCCACTATAGTCCTCGATCTCGGTCTCGATCTCACCACTCTTATTTCTTCTCATCCGCTGCTTCCGGCGGATTTTCGTCTACGTAGTGGGCGGTGGCCCCTTTCAGGTGGTCTTCGGCCTGCGGGGTTTCCGGTTTTTCCAGGTGTGCTTCATCGTCGGAGGCGAAGCGGATCTGGATGTGGTACAGGTAGAGAACGATGGTCTCAATCATGGCCTGCTGCATTTCTTCGAAGATATCGTAGGCTTCTACCTTGTATTCCACGATCGGGTTTCTCTGGCCATAGGACCGGAGGCCGATACCTTCTTTCAGCATATCCATGTCGTCCAGGTGTTCCATCCACTTGGAGTCCACCACCTTCAGCATCACTGCCTTTTCCAGTTCCCTCATCATGGGAGCGCCGATGGACTTTTCCCGGGCTTCATAGGTTTCATGGGCCACGGTTTTCAGTTTGTCTTCCACTTCTTCGCGGCTCATGTCTTCGATTTCATCGAGGGTAATATCGCCGGGGGCCAGGAAGTACTTTTCGCTGTATTTCAGGAGGCCTGCAAAATCCCATTCTTCCGGATACAGCTTCGGGTCCGCATATTTTTCCATGCCCTTTTCGATGATGGTATCCACCATGCGGAGGACCTGGTCCTTCATGTTTTCCCCTTCCAGGATCTTCCGGCGCTGTTCATAAACCACCTTGCGCTGCTGGTTCATGACGTCATCGTACTCCAGCACGTATTTACGGATATCAAAGTTTCTGGCTTCCACCCGCTTCTGGGCTTTCTGGATGGCGTTGGAAACCATTTTGCTGTTGATCGGTTCATCTTCATCAAGGCCCATCTTTTCCATGAACTTCTTGATGTTGTCGCCGCCGAAAATGCGAAGCAGGTCATCTTCCAGGGACAGGAAGAACTGGCTGGAGCCCGGGTCCCCCTGACGGCCGGCACGGCGAAGCTGGTTATCGATACGGCGGCTTTCATGGCGTTCGGTGCCGATGATGGCAAGGCCACCCAGTTCAGCCACCCCTTCGCCCAGCTGGATATCGGTACCACGGCCGGCCATGTTCGTAGCGATGGTGACAGCGCCCTTCTGGCCTGCCAGGGCAACGATGGCCGCTTCTTTTTCATGGTACTTTGCATTCAGCACGGAATGGGGAATCTTTGCGGCATCCAGCATGTGGGACAGTTCTTCCGACTGTTCAATGGATGTGGTGCCGATAAGGATCGGCTGGCCCGTAGCGTGGCGGCGCTGGACTTCCTTTACCACCGCTCTGTACTTGCCCCTCTTGGTCTTGAAAATCACATCGGGCAGGTCTTTACGCTGGATAGGCTTGTTCGTCGGTACCTGGAGAACCGGAAGTCCATAAATCTTGATGAATTCCTGTTCTTCCGTCTTGGCGGTACCGGTCATGCCGGCCAGTTTGTCATACATTCTGAAGTAGTTCTGGAAAGTAATGGTAGCGAGGGTCTGGCTTTCTCTCTGTACTTCCAGGCCTTCCTTCGCTTCAATGGCCTGGTGGAGACCATCGGAGTAGCGGCGGCCGTACATGAGGCGGCCCGTGAATTCATCGACGATGACCACTTCCCCGTCTTTTACCACGTAATCCTTATCCCGCTGCATCATGGTCTGGGCACGGAGGGCCTGCACAAAGAGGTGGTTCAGTTCCAGGTTTTCCGCATCGTACAGGTTGTCCACGTGGAGCATTTTTTCCATCTTTGCCACGCCGGCTTCCGTAGGCGCCACGGTCTTCTGCTTTTCATCGATGGTGTAATCCTCATCCTTCTTCAGGTTCGGCACCAGTTTTGCCATGAGGTAGTAGTTATCCGTAGATTTCTGGCCGGGGCCGGAAATGATCAGCGGTGTACGGGCTTCATCGATGAGGATGGAGTCTACTTCATCGATGAGGCAGTAATGGAGGGGCCGCTGTACCATCTGGTCCAGGGAGGTAACCATGTTATCACGGAGGTAATCGAAACCGAATTCGTTATTCGTTCCGTAGGTAATATCGGAATTGTAAGCAATCTTTCTCTGCTGGAAATCCAGGTCATGGACGATAAGGCCTACAGAAAGGCCCAGGAATTTATAAACCTGGCCCATCCATTCACTGTCTCGCTTGGCCAGGTAATCGTTGACCGTAATGACATGGACCCCTTTGCCTTCCAGGGCATTCAGGTATACCGGCGCCGTAGCCACCAGGGTTTTACCTTCGCCGGTGCACATTTCAGCAATGTTGCCCCGATGGAGGATAATGCCGCCAATGAGCTGCACATCGAAGTGCCGCATTCCCAGTACACGGCGGGATGCTTCACGGATAACGGCGAAAGCTTCCGGAAGGATATCATCCAGGGTCTCCCCCTTGGCCAGGCGGGCCTTGAATTCATTGGTCTTGTTGGCCAGGGAAGAATCACTGAGCTTCTTCAGTCCGTCTTCCAGCGGATTGATCTGCTGTTCCACAATCTTACGGATCTTTTTGATTTCTTTTTCATTAGACCCGTTGAACAGCCTGTCAAAAAACTTATCAAACATTGAAACAACTCCTTATGCAAGTTTCATAGACTTAACGAATTCCAATACAGAACACATCTAGTTTATTTTAACAAAACAGGCCACCATAGTCAAAAAAGGAGCGGGAAAAACCGCTCCTTTTCTGTAAAAATTATGCAAAATTTTATTTATTCGCATCAATGAGGCCATACTTGCCATCATCCCGGCGATAAACCACAGCCATGGCATCGGTGTCGGAATTGAAGAACATGAAGAAACTGTGGCCCAGAAGGTTCATCTGCAGAATAGCTTCTTCCGGGGACATGGGGCTGATATTGAAATGCTTTGTCTTCACGATTTCAAACTCAGAATCCTGGGCAGCCGGGGCCGGTTCCTTCTCCTGGATAAAGGCAGGGCTGAAGGTATGTTTTTCTTTGAACCGTTTAGCCAGGCGGGTCTTATACTTGTGAATCTGCCGTTCTACCTTATCGAATACCAGATCGATGGACTTGTACATATCATCGGATTTTTCAACGCCCCGAAGAATTACGCCATCCACAAATACTGTAACTTCGCAGGTCTTTGTGAGGTTGGAAATACGAAGGAGAACATTAATCTTGATAGGTTTATCAAAATATCTCTGAATCTTGCCTGTGTGTTTTTCTACATAAGAATGCAGTGCGTCAGTGATTTCCAGATTTTTTCCTCTAACCGTTAATTCCATAACGAAATCCCCCTTTCTTGAATAAGCGGAATGCTTATCCTTCTATAATTATTATACTATATTTCGCCTAATAATCAATCATTATATCTATGAAATTCAGCTTTCATTTAAAATGTTTATCAGTACTTAAAGTTATAGAAATGATTAAATGTGAGAGGGAAAAGATCGAGGTCGAGACCGAGGGCTTCAGCCGCTTCGCGGCGGTTGTCTTGTGGCTGAGTATCGTGTGAACGGATGGGGGCTTCTAGCTGCTAGCTCCTAGCTTTTAGGAAAGCTGATGCCTGCGGCGCTCCCATCAGGTTGTTTGGGGCTGCTTTTCATGCCGTAGGCTGACCAGTTTTCCTAGATGCTAGGAGCTAAAAGCTAGCAGCCCCCGCCTGTTCACACCACACTCAGCCACATACCACACGACGCACAGCGGCCGTCACTTTGATTCGGTTAATATTCTTCCCTGTTTACTTTCCCCTTCACCAGCTTTCCATCGATGAAGGCACGGATATTGGTGAGGGCAGTCTTCAGGGCTTCCCGGAAAGCGGTGCTGCTCATTTCTGCGTTGTGGGCGCTGCCGATGACATTGGGGAAGGAAAGGAGCGGGTCCCCATCCTTGGGCCAGCCCTCGTTTTCCTGCCACCACACGTCCATGGCCACGTGGAAATCCAGATTTTCCCTGACCTGCTCCAGCAGGGCTTCATGGTCGATCAGGGCTGCCCGGGCTACGTCCACAATCATGGCATCCTTCTTCATGAGAGAGAGAATATGGCCATCTACAAGGCCCTCCGTTTCCTTTGTGCAGGGCATGGCCAGTACGAGCACGTCCGCCTGTTTCACCGCCTCTTCCCAATGACCCATGTCGAAGGAGCCATCCAGGAGATCCGACTCCGGCCGGTGCCGGGAAATGGCCAGGAGTTTCGGATGGAAGGGAGCAAGCACCTCTGCCACCGCCTGTCCGATGCCGCCAAATCCGGCAATGAGTACCGTCTGTTCGGACAGCAGCTTCTGGTGGTACCCGAGAATATGGAAATTTCCCTGCTGCAGATCCCGGAGCTGCTCTCTAAGGCAGCGGTTCAGGGCGATGATCATGCCGCAGGCAGATTCTGCAATACCCCTCGCCCAGCCGCCGGAATTGCAGTAAAGAGGCATCCCCTTCGGCAGGGTAGAAAAATCAAGGTGGTCCACGCCGGTTCTCGTGGTCTGTACCATTTTCGGACTGTCCAGCAGGGCCTGTTCTTTCTTCGAAAGGTCTCCGATAATATTGCGGGAAAGGACAATGTCCGCCCGGGTAAGGGAATCCATCCGTTCCTGGGGAGTCATGTCCTCCAGCCAGTCAATGGTACAGTCCGGAAGCATTTCCTCCACCAGGGAACCCATGGACTGTCTGATGGGAGCTGAAACAGCAATACGCATAATGGTCTCCTTTCTATGCCGCCCTTATGTAACGGGCATAGTTTTCTTATCTTTATTGAAATAGTTTTTCACAAAGGAAATCCAGGTCTTCACATTCCGGTTCATATATCCCCCTTTTTGCCAGAAAAGGACAAACTCCTCCTTTATTACCGGGCGGAACGGAATGACCGCAAACTCTCCTTCCGTCGATTTTTGGAGCGTATCGGCAATGGTGTCGTAGAGGAAGGCACCGGAGGAACCTTCCCGGACAAAGTTAAGGATAGTCCGAAGCTGGCTGGAATAGAGGATGGGATTGGGCCGGGCATTGACCTTATAGAACGCCTGCAGCAGGGGCTCATTGAGCACGGAATCATCGCTCTGCAGGATGAGAGGCACCTGGTCCAGGTCCCTGGCCGTCACAGAATCCTTTTGGGAAAGGGGATTTTCCCGGGAAACGCAGAAGACGAAACGGTCCTGCAGGAGCACCTGGTAATGGAAGCGGGCCAGGGAGTCCGCCCCGAAATTCACCATGCAGCAGTCGAGCTCATGGTTCTCCAGCTTTTCCAGGGACCGGCGGGAACTGTAGTCGTGGAGCACAACGGGAATAGAGTACCGTTCATGGAATTCCCGGAGCAGGTCCGGGAAAATGACGGTGGACCGGATGGGCGGGATTCCCACATGCACCCGGTAGCTGTCCTCCGGGCGGCCGGCAAAACTGGCGTACATGTCATCGCAGCGCTGCAGGATTTCCACCGCCTTCCGATAAAAAGCTTTTCCATCCTCCGTCAGGATGACCCGGTTTCCTGTGTGGGCATAAAGCTCCAGGGAAAATTCCTTTTCCAGGGACTTGATGGCCACGGAAATGGTGGGGTGGGATACGTAAAGGGCTTCGGCAGCCTTTGAGATACTGCCGTACCGGCAGACAGCACAGAAATACTGCAATTGCATAATGGTCATAGTCATCCTCCCCCTTCTGTTACTGTAAGAATAACCTACACTGTCATAACAAAATACAACTTTTATTCTTATAGTATACCATGTATGATGAAGAAGCAGAAGGTAAGAATTCCTCCAGTCATGAAAACAGAAAGGACATGTACCATGGAAACTATTTCCGAAGAACTCAGAAACCGCACCGAAAAATTTGCTGCCCTCCACAAAGGACCGGGCATGTTTATTCTCCCCAATGCCTGGGACATCGGCAGCGCCGTAGTCTACCAGAACGAAGGATTCAAAGCCGCCGCCACTTCCAGTGCCGGCGTTGCCTACAGCCTCGGCCAGTCCGACTGCCAGCAGATTGATTTCGAAGACCTTCTCTGGGTGGTCCGCAAAATGACCAGCCGTGTGAATATCCCGGTATCCGTTGACTTTGAACGGGGCTATGCCGATACAGCTGCAGAAATTAAAGAAAATGCCCGCCGCCTGCTCCTGGCCGGTGCTTCCGGATTCAACGTGGAAGACGGAGACCCGAAGGGAGCCATGGGGCCGGTAGAAAGACAGCTCATGGTTATCGACGTGCTGAAAGAACTGAAAAAGGAACTGTCCCTGAATTTCGTCATCAATGCCAGGACCGATGCTTACTGGTATAATGTAGCCGATGAAGACAGGAAGCTCTCCCTCAGCCTGGAACGGGGCAGGAAATACGCAGAAGCCGGTGCGGACTGCGTATTTGTAGCCGGCCCTGTAGACCTTCCCGCAGTAAAGCGGATTGTCGAAGAAATCCCGGCTCCCATTAACATCCTTCTCAATGGGAAATACCATGATTTCAAAGAGCTGGAAAAAGCCGGCGTCCGCCGTCTGAGCGCAGGCTCCGGTCCATCCCGCTGCATCTATGAAGAACTGATTCATATGGCGGACGACCTGAAAGAAGGAAAATGCGATTCCATTCTGGACTGCAAATTCACCTACCGCCAGGCAAACGAATACTTCAAGAAATAAGGATTTTTAGGAGGCCCCGTAATGGGACCCCTCTTTTATACAGGGAAGGAGAAACAAATGGTATACACCTGTGAATACGAATCCCCCCTGGGCCGGATCACCATCGCCTGCGATGAGGAAGCCATTACGGGCCTCTGGTTCATTGGACAGAAATATTACGCCCAGGGACTGCCAAAGAAGCGGATAGAGAAGACCACACCCCTTCTGGAAGAAACGAAGCGGTGGCTGGAACTCTACTTTTCCGGCAGGGAACCGAACTTCCTTCCTCCCCTGAAATATGGCAGCACCCCCTTCCGGAAACTGGTATGCCAAATTATGCTTACCATTCCCTACGGCCACACCATGACCTACAAAGCCATCGCCAAAGAAGCGGCAAAGCGGCTCCACAAAGAAAGAATGTCCCCCCAGGCTATTGGCGGCGCCGTGGGACACAACCCCATCACCCTCACGATCCCCTGCCACCGGGTGGTCGGCACCTCCGGAAGCCTCACCGGTTATGCCGGAGGCATAGAAAGAAAAGTGGCCCTGCTGAAACTGGAAAAAACGGACATGCACGGGCTCTATGTACCGGAAAAGGGAACAGCCCTGTAAAGGATGTCCGTCCCTTTGGGATAAAGAGTTGAGATTTGAGAGTTGAGAATTGAGGTCCAGCGGCTCCGCCGCAGGTGTCATATGGATAAGCGAGGTGCGTACGTGTGGGCGCACGCCACCCAGCCACAGGGCCTGACGAGCTCAAGGCTAAAGGCTCAATGCCCCACACGTTCGCACAATGCTTAGCCACATTCCTCCCCATTCGAGCGTATACCCGGCCATGCAACCCATTCCATTTAGAAAGGAACTTCTCAAAAAATAATGAACAAGAAATACCTCTATTTACTGGCAGCAGGCCATTTGTCCAACGATATCAACGCCGGTTCCCTGCCGGCGCTGCTGCCATTTTTTGTGAATCTCTACGGCATGGACTACACCGCCGCTGCAGGGCTCATGTTTGCCTCCTCCTTCCTGAGCTCCATTATCCAGCCCCTTTTCGGCTGGCTGGCGGATAAGGGCCCACGGCAGTGGTTCATGGCACTGGGTATTTTCTTTACAGGTACTTCCCTGGCATTGACCGGCTTTGTGACAAACTACTGGCTCATATTCACAGCCATCACCATCATGGGCATTGCTTCCGCCATTTTCCACCCGGAAGCCGCCCGCTGCGTAAATGGCGTATCCCAGGGAAACCGGGGAGAAGGAATGAGTATCTTCAGCGTCGGCGGCAATGCAGGTTTTGGCTTCGGTCCCCTGCTTTCCGTATTTCTTGTCACCACCTTCGGTATGCATGGACTGGCCTTTTATGGCATCAGCGCCATCTGCATGAGCTTCCTTTTCCTTCTGGCATCACCCCACCTCCGCTGGGCCATTGAAGAAAGCACCATAAAGGCAGAAAAATTGGCCAGCACCGATGGAAGCCGGATCAAAAACAAGAGGCTCGAAGAAAACGACTGGTCCGCCTTTGGCCGGCTCTTCGCGGTTATTCTTTTCCGGGCCGCTGTGTATACCGGATTTTCCAGCTTCCTTCCCCTCTTCTGCATCTGCGCCCTGGGTACCAGTGAAGCCACAGGGTCCCTCACCCTCTCCATTGTCAGTATTGCCGGTGTAGCGGCGACCCTGGTGGGCGGCTGGTTTGCAGACCACCAGGGATACCGGAAGACCCTTCGCATCTGCCATGTCCTCCTTGTTCCATTCCTGGCCGTGGTGGCTTTCTCCGGCAGCATTTACGCCGTATACGCCATGCTCATCCCCCTTTCCATCGCCATGCTGGCTCCCTATTCCTCCTTCGTCGTTTTGGGGCAGGAATACCTGGCCAGAAATGTGGGTTTCGCCTCCGGTGTTACCCTGGGCATTTCCATGAGCGTCGGCGGTATTACCGCACCGATGCTGGGCCGTTTCGCCGATATCTACGGCATCACCGCCGTCATGGCCCTTCTTGTTCTCCTGTCCGCCATCTGCGCCGGAGCTACGTTCCTGCTGCCATCGAAAAAGATGGATAGAAATGGAGTAAAATAAGGAGAAATAGAGTTGAGATGTGAAAGCCCCGTCCAGCGGAGCTGATAAGATCCAGGGAAACACTGATTAATTCGCAGAGTCAGATTTCATAAGGATTTTTATGCACTGCTTCGTCATAGCTCGGCCAAGAATAAAAGGAAGGCCGATCAACTTATCTTGGCTCAGCAGTCCTATGCAGGACTGCTGCCTTAAATAGCTCGCTATTTGGGTCGAGTTATTCCTCGCATTGCATAAAAATCCAAGAATAAAATCTGACAACGATTTAATCAGTGCTTCCCCAGGTCTTGAGCGGCTTCTCCGCAAACAATCCCCCTGCGTCGGCGCATCTATCTGCCAAGGCTCAAAGCCCTTCACATGCCACTCCGCCACATATCCATCGCAGCCCCCCTGTTCTCCCAAGTCCAGCAATTGAATTTCTCTATGCAAGGAGGTATATTCCATGTATTTCGAATACGGTGAAAAAGAAACGGACTATCTCAAGTCCAGGGATAAAAAACTGGGAGAAGCCATAGACCGCATCGGTCATATATACCGCAAAGCGGACCCGGACCTTTTTTCCTCTGTCATTCATCATATCATAGGGCAGCAGATTTCTACGGCCGCCCAGGAAACTATATGGAAAAGGCTCACCCATAAGGTGGGCATCGTCAATGCGGATACTCTGCTCTCCATGAGCCGGGAAGACCTGCAGTCCATTGGCACCACCTTCAAAAAGGTGGACTACATGAGGGACTTTGCGGAAAAGGTAAAAACCGGCACTTTTGACATGGATGCCCTGAAATCCATGACCGATGAAGAGGTCATCAGGCAGCTCTCTTCCCTGAAGGGTCTCGGTCAATGGACCGCCGAAATGATCATGACCTTTTCCATGCAGCGCCCTGACATTGTAAGGTGCGGAGACCTGGCCATCCACCGGGGCATGCGCATGCTCTACAGGCACCGGAAAATCGATGCGGTGACATTCAGGCGGTACCGGAAACGGTACTCCCCCTATGGTTCCGTGGCCAGCCTCTACCTCTGGGCCATAGCCGGCGGCGCCATCCCTGGACTTACCGACCCGGCGCCGAAAAGAAAGAGTTGAGATGTTAAAGAACTCTGAATTCCCATATCCTGAAAACATAAAACTCCCTGTACATCAGGAATGGTCTCATTCCCACTGTACAGGGAGTTTTTTGATTGTGCTGCCTCAAAACAGGGGCCTGCATTTCCCGCAATGGCTGCATCCGTTGCAGATGCGCCGGCTCCCGCAGTGGCTGCAGTTCGGTCCGTCGTATTTGGGCTTATACATATCCTCCTCCGGCACAGGAAATCCCAGGTCCGTCTGCAGATGAAAACGGGGCAGATGGCCAAAATTGAGCCCGCTTTTTCAGGCCTGCCAGGACTGGAAAAGCTTATTGGGGATCCGGTAATGGCGTCCATCCTTTACGAAGTGGGTGCCGGTTTCTATGAAAGAAAAGGGTACATGGGCTGAAAGGCATTCATCGTGCAGTGCCTTCACCCACTCGTAGTGACAGGGACGGGCGCCGCCATAATTTTCCCCACCGCATTTGACCTGCTCAATCTGTCCCCCTTCCAGATAGGGAGCCAGGGAAACGGGCCCTATGAAAGGCGCGCACATGACGCCCTTATGCCTGGCAGGGATATCAAGAAGAATGGGCATCCTTCTGTCTGCCATGGCCTGGTTTTCACAGGTTACATTGATCCACACATTGTCCCATCCATCACCCCAGTCTGACGGTAAATGATCCCGAATCCGCTCCGGCCGCTTGGTGAGGAGAAAAAAAGCCACATCCCGCCGCTGGTACATCATATCCCACACCGCTTCCCGCCAGGGGTCCGCCTCGGGAAGGAAGAAATCGGAAGTCATGCAGACCCGGATAAGCTCCCCCGACTGGACCCGGTACTGCCCAGTATGGGTCCGCTGGAGGGGATAGTCGAAATTCTTCGTCCGATAAATCCGACTCCCCCTCTGCCCCCGCTTTTCGTCCAGAAAATACATATAGCAGTTCTCACAGCCCGGACTTACGCGATGGCACCCATGCCAGGGATTCCAGATATCATGCATGATTCGTACCTTCTTCCTGAATGATGGACTTGGGCGTTCGGTTCCAGCGCCTTCGCCGCAGGTGTCATGTGGCTGAGCGGCGTGCGAACAGACGGGGGGCATCCAGCTGTTAGCTTCTAGCAGCCAGGAAAGCCAGTCAGGCCCCATCCATCCGCACGTCACTCAGCTACAGGCACAGGACGCCCTCCGGCAGCCGGCCAGCCATCTGTCCGGGGCCCAGGCTTTTTACTCTGCAGCACCAGTTTCCCTGCCGCCACTTTATCCATGAATCCTCGAATCGGCATGAGTCCATCGATCACCATGCCGCCGATATTCACATAGCTCACATAGGCCTGGTGGGCACCGGGACAGGGAACGGGGCACTGGTCAACTTTGATGATCCGTCCCCCATCGTCCACATAGACTTCTCCCTTCCGGGGGAAAGGATGCACCACCACCGACTCCCAGGGCGCCATATTTCCTGTCTCTTCATCATAGCAGTACACCGGGAGTCCTTTCCGCTTCATGTACTTCATGGTCTCCACAAGGCCTGCCGTGAACTCCGTGCCGCTGCCTACCACCATGCGGATATGGCTGTCGATATACCACCGGGCACTGGTGGGGTACAGCACCTTCAGGGGCATGAAAAACTGCCGGTCTTTGTACCGGTCCTGCAGGGTGCCCAGAAGGGACACCAGTTCCTGCCGTGTCCGCTGCCGCTGCAGCTTCCGACTCCAATCGGTGTACCAGAAAAACATGCCCTTCCATTCCTTCTCCATCTCCATGGCCTCCTCCATTTAGGGAAGCGCTGATTAATTCGCAGAGTCAGATTTCATAAGAATTTTTATGCACTGCTTCGTCATAGCTCTCCTTAAATAGCTCGCTATTCGCGTCGAGCTATTCCTCGCATTGCATAAAAATCCAAGAATGAAATCTGACAACGATTTAATCAGTGCTTCCCTAGAAAACGTAAGTTCTATATGGATTATACCATAGCCCGTACGTTCTATCAAACAGATATTCTTATTAAAAATGTATGGGAATATCGAATCTCCTTCCTACCATTTTTACTATAAAAAAGAGAGCCTCAACTCGGGGCTCTCTTCACTCAACTCTTTATTTACCTGTCGGAATCGCTGGGGATATCGGACGGTTTATTCTTGAAAACTTCCTCTTCCGTTTCCAGGATCTTCCCTGCTTTATAGGCAGCGGCGGGGCTGTCCTTTTTCAGTTCTTTCACACCCTCTTTGATTTCTTCGTCAATGACTGCTCCTTCTTTATCGAATTTCTTCTCCATGATAAAGACCTCCTTTTCAAAGACTGCGGAAGGCTTTCACCTTCTATCTATATTATAATCTTTTCCTATTCCTTTGTTAAGGGGGACGTTTGTGGCAGAGAGTTGTGTAAACGTGCGTGGGCTTCCAGCTGCCAGGAAAGCCGGAAAGCAGCTTTGCGGTAAATACATTCCTAAGCCTGCTTCGCAGGTCCCGCCTCTACGAGGCGGATCCATCCCCCGCCCTTCGGGCTGCCCCCTTCTCTAAGGGGGCACCTGCTTACCAGAAACCGCGACAGAAAGGTTAAGGAAGTGCCGCAGGCGAATCAGCTTCCCTGAATGCTAACAGCTAGAAGCTAGAAGCCCACGCCCGTTCACACCTCACTTGGCCACACGAAACCTGGCCCGCAGGGCCTATACACCTGACCACCAGCTACTGATTCGCCTGCGGCGAATCCCCTCAGCTCCCCGATTTCATTCCTTTCAGATGGTCCGTGGAGTTCAGCATGTAGAGCACATTCATATCTCCCGGGTATACCTGGATGGCAGAGATGCAGGCGTTGGAGAGAGCGAGGTTCCAGCACCGGGACAGGGGGATGTGGATCATGGAACAGATGATGGTCCGGAGGGCTGCTCCGTGGCACACAATGGTCCAGGTCTTATTATCTCCCCGGCCGATGATGTCATGCACCGCTTCCATGCACCGTTTCCGGCAGTCCTCGAAGGATTCCCCATGGGGCAGCTGGAGGTCACCGGCGTCGTGGTACATGGCTTCGATCATGCCGGGCCAGATGGCTTCGATTTCGTCGTAGGTCTTTCCTTCCCAGTCGCCAAAGGAAAGTTCCTTCAGCCGGTCATCCTTTTCCAAAGGAAGGTGGCGGATATCCGCGATACCCTCCGCCGTTTTGGATGCCCGGATGAGGGGGCTCGTAATGACCCCATCCAGGGGGACATCTTTGAACCACAGGGCTGTCTGCTTCGCCTGGGCCAGTCCCAGGTCAGACAGGGCCACGTCGGTTCTTCCCTGGTACCGGCCGCTGCTGTTCCACACGGTCTGTCCGTGGCGCACGAGATAAAGTGTAATCATTCTTTCCATACCTTTCGTAAAGAACGAAGGAGCCGTTCATTTTCTTCATGGGTCCTCACGGCGAGGCGGAAGAAGCTGTTATCCAGGCCTTCGTAGTTCCCGCACTGCCGGATGAAGATATCCTCCGGCAGGAGCAGCTTCTGCAGGTCTCCTGCGTCCTTCCCCTTTCCCGTGATCCGGAGGAGAAGGAAATTGATGGTACTGGGATAAACCGTAAGGCCCGGCAGCGTTTTCAGTCCCCCTGCCAGCCATTCCCGTTCTGTTTTTACAAAGGCCCGGGACCGGTGGATGTAGTCCCTGTCCCCGGCAGCCTCGGTCATATAGAGCTGGGCCGGGCCATTCACATTCCAGGGAATCAGGGCATCGTTCAGTTTCCCTGCCATCTTCGGATCTGCGAAGGAGCAGCCGATGCGGAGCCCCGGCACCGCATAGAACTTCGTCAGGGACATCATGACCACCAGGTTCGGATATTTCCTGCACTCCTGGCGGTAGGAGCAGGCATCGCCGGCGAAGTCGATGAAAGATTCGTCAATCACCACGAGGCTCTCCGTTTCCTGCGCCCGGTCCATGATGCATTGGAATTCCTCCCGGTGGAGGAGCCGGCCATCGGGGTTATTCGGATTTCCCAGGTAAATCAGGGAATGGGAACCCATTTTTTCTTTGATTTCCCGGAGGGGAAGGTTGAAATGGTCCTCCACCGGAAGGAGGAAGCTCACCACTTCCGCTCCCGCTGCTTCGGCGGAGAGCCGGTATTCGCTGAACGCCGGCGCCGGCACCAGCACCCGGGCGGGCTTTGTGATGCGAAGGAGGGTATACATGAGCTCCGTGGCTCCGTTGCCCAGGGAAATGGTGTCTTTATCCATGCCATAGGCCTTCGACAGCGCTTCTTTCACATCCCGTTCTTCCACGTCCGGGTACCGGAGGGTCTCCACTTCCCAATAACGTGTAAGAGCCTTTCTTCCGGCGGGAGAAAGGCCAAGGGGATTGATATTGATGCTGAAATCGAGGATTTTATTCCGTTCTTCCGGGGAAAAACCGAATACGTCTCCCCCGTGTCTAGAGCTTTTCAAAGTCATTCATATCACACTTTCTGTATTCCATGCCCCGGTTTGTGATGTGCACCAGGTCCAGGAAAGTCATTCGCCCCTTCATGGCCTCGTCAATGTGGCGGCGCACTTCTTCCGCCTTCCGGTCCGGCGGAAGGATGAGCCCCAGCACGGTGCCGCTGTGGGCGCAGATGACCCCTTCTCCCCCCTCTTTAAGGCCCAGATGGTAGAAATCATCCAGAGGCTTCTTGAAGAGAATCTTCTGGTTCGCAAAGGCGCTGATGGAAGCGGCCTGTCCGATGAGGGCGGTGGATTGGGTGCGGATGCCTTCCCGGAACAGGGAAAGGGCCCTGGAAACTTCCTTTCCATTGCTCTTCTGCAGGTCCACCAGGTCCTTCCGGCTGTTGAACTGCATGGTATCCACCTCGCCGCCACAGTCGTAAATCAGGATCTGCATGGCCGGGCAGATACCCATTTCCCGGATAAGCCGTCCTTCCCGGTAATCAAACTGCACGATGCCCTTAAAGAAAGTGGCATCGCTGGGCTCTATGGACAGCGCAATATCCGCAATTTCCCGTTCCGACAGTTTCCGTCCCAGGGACAGGGCCACCGCCTGGGACACGGCGCTGATATCGGCGGTGCTGGAGGCCATGCCCTTGCCCTTCTGGATATAGGACTTCAGCCGGAGCGGAAGGGATGTCCTCTCTTCCCCCAGGTACCGGAGGGTGCCTTTCATGGCCTTTTCCGCCTTGGACGGAAGGATATCCCCCTTCTCCCCAAAGCCGGAGAGGGCATAGGAAAACCGGTCAATGGGACAGGTCACCATAAAGGAAGAACCTTCGGAATAGCCCTGGATGAATTCACCGCAGGATCCCGGCGAGCTTACAACATATGCCATAGATTCCCCCTGGTAATCAGTAAAAACAGAAGAGCCAGCACCATTTCGGTGATCTGGTTCACAAATCCATAGGTATCGCCGGTAGTGCCGCCGATTTTACGGACAATCCACCGGTTCAGGTACAGTCCCAGAAGGACCGCGGCCCCTGCCAGGATGAGGTAGGTGAAACCGAAGTACAGGGCCGGCAGCAGTGCCAGCACCACAGCTCCCGCCACCGCATGTTCTCCCCGGTAGGTGGCAAAGGCCTTCCCCATGCCGTAAGGCCGGGCATAGGGATATTCACAGATGCTGATGACCAGGTTCAGCCGGCCCAGGGTCGGCGCCGCAATGAGCACCGGATAGAGAAGGGCATCTGTGCTCCCCAGGGACAGGGTGTAAAGATTGATGAAAATAATAATGGACAGCATGCCGAAGGAGCCGATGAGGCTGTCCTTCATGATTTCCAGGGACCGCTCCCGGGACCGGCCGGAAAAAAGGCCGTCCGAAGAATCCATGAGGCCGTCCGCCAATGTGCCACCGGAAAGGAAAAGCTCTCCGATGACAATGAGAAATGCGGTGAGATAGGGCACGTCAAGGGGCTTCAGGAGGTAGTAAATGAGGCACATGAAGGCCCCCAGAATCCAGCCGTACACCGGAAACCAGACTACGCTTTTCCCGAATTCCTCGTCCTTCCATATGGTATTGTTGGAAATATGGATCCTCGTCATAAACTGGAGGCCCACCAGAAAAGAGTTCATGCCATCACCATTTGTGTTAAATAGTATATATAAATAGTTTTGAAAACATCAGAATAATAGATCGAGATTGAGGTCGAGATCGAGAAAATCAGGGCCGAAGGCCCTTGGGATCTAGATTCAGGTCCAGGTCTAGACCTTCAGCGGCTTCGCCGCAGTCTGCTGGCTGAGCTCGTGCGGACGGATGGAGCCTTTAGCCTTGTGCCTTGAGCGGGACAGCCGCTTTGCGGCGGCTGTCATATGGCTGAGGGCCATGCGACCGGATGAGGGCCCCGGCCACTTTGCGGTGGAAAACCATCGTAATCACAGGCAGTGCCAAATGAGATAAACCTTATCCATGCAGGCCCCTGGAGAAGGGCCGCGGCAAAGCCGCAGGATGGATTCTCCGTAACCATAATCGGTTAAGGAAGCACTGATTAAATCGTTGTTCGATTATACTCTTGTATTTTCATGCA
>OHAE01000558.1_pt1 | contig 33920 bp, 29 predicted proteins | sample 1577061 | NCBI WGS metagenome assembly OHAE01 (sample SAMEA3541535, study PRJEB24748) | human gut metagenome | biome: human gut; feature: human-associated habitat; material: faeces | place: China | collected 2012
GGGGTACCCCGGCGGTCAACCCCAGGCTCTTTTTACAAAGATACACCTTCTTCTTCATTCTTGTACATATCTTGTTTGTTTTTATAGTATGTTTTCCACTGTCTCTTTAATATGCCACTCTGCCCGTGCGCTTCTTCAGGAGTAAGATAGCTATTGCTCAGATGTGGTCTTCTCTTATTGTAGAGTCCTATAATCTCTGCTATCCTCTCTCTTCCCTGCTCCAAAGATTCTATCGTTTCCCTGTTCAACCATTCCTCTTTCAGGATACCGTTCACCCTTTCGGCAACGGCATTTTCCTTTGGATCACCATTTTCTGTCATACTAATCTGTATTCCGTGCGATTGCAGCAATTCCACATATGCCTTGCTGCAATACTGTACCCCGCGGTCAGAGTGATGCATCAGCCTGTGCCCGGAAAGTAGGTTCTCCAAAGCCATTCTCAGTGCGGCGAGAGGACCTTCCATGCCTAGGTTGGCGGACAGATACCAGCCCACTATCTTATGGGAATACACATCGGTCAGCAGGCTCAGATAGACGAATGTGTCGTCACGCAGCCGTATGTACGTGATGTCAGCTACCCAAACATGGTTCGGACCATCCGGAATGCGCCCTTTCCATAGATTGCTGAACTTATGGAAATGATGCCAGGACAAGGTGGTCACAGGACGGGATGTCCTCTGCTTCCTGACCAACAGCCCGTTGATTCCGAGCAAGTCGAAGAATGCATCACGCCCCGGAACGGTACCTGCGGGAAGACGATGCCGTACCAAATGCAGTAGCTTTCTTCCACCCAGAACGGGAAGTTCCTTGCGGATAGCCACAACCTCACGAAGGACAATCTCTTCCGCAAGGGCCGACTTCTGCCCGCGATTCAAGTGTTTGTAATAGGCTTGTTTAGAGTATCCAGGCAGTGCACAGCAGGAGGGGATACTAACCCTGTCAATGCCATGAAGCCTGCTCACGGCTTGGAACCAAAGTTTTTTCGGATCTCGACACCGAACTTCTCCTCTGCCAAATCTATCATCGTCTCGCTCAAACGGAAATGGAGATTAGCTTCTGCCAGTTGCTTATCCTTCTCTGTCAGTGCCTTTTGAGTTTTGGAAAGGGCACGCTCAAGCTCACGGATACGATTAGACTGGGCGGATTCCATGTCTGTCTGCAAAAGACGTTTATTACGACGCTTTACCATGATGGTGGATGCTTTCAAATCTTCTGTGCATGCAAATTTACGCTTCCAGTGTGAAATTATACTAGCATCAGGAAGAGAATATTTACGGGCAACCTCAGAACGAGACATACCGCTAAGATAATCGCGGAGGACTGCTGTACGTAAGCAAACTGGATAAGCCCTGCCCATTTGACCACGATGTTGTACTACTTTTTTTAATTCTTTTGAACTCATTTGATGATCTGTTTGAGTCAACCTATACCAGGACAAGACACAGGACGGTACAGTCCAACTTTTGGGGTGCAGTTCAAAAAACAGTGCCTTCACTTTAATTAAATAGTAATCAATAATATAAGAGCAAAAGTGATAAGGTGAAGGCAAGTCCAAGTAAAAGTTGAATAGCAGCTAAATTGACAGAACAAACAAGCTAAAACGCCTAAGGGAGCGTTGGCTTACGCTCCGGTAGATGTAAGCTGTCGCTCTCTTAAGCGTTGGTCAACGCTCCCTTGTGTGTTAGGCTACGTCCCCTTAGGTGATTTTAATGATCTCGATGTGTTTTAAAAACATCGAGGTGTTTGAAAAAAACATCAGGTCGGTTGATGACAAAGATACGGTCGAATGTCCACAAACTCCTATCGTTCGTAAACAAACGACCGTATGCTAAACAAATCGAAATAATCAGGCATACAGACAGAAAGCAACAACTATAAAATAGAATAAGATGGAGAATAATCTTTTGATTTTGTTTTTATGAAGTCATAAACAAATGTTTTTACTTTCGATTAAGTATAGAGCAAAAAAAAAGGAGTACCGCTGTACTCCAACCTTTGTTAACCTTAAAATCTAATACTATGAAAAACACAGTACAAAGATACGGCTTTTGAACAGAACTCCAAATTTTTCTGCCGGAAAACCATGTTTTATAACATCATTTAATAGTTACGACTCCGCCATCCTATTCTTCAAAATAACCGGCATATACTCCAAAGCCCATTCTACAAGTGCTTCTACGTGGGGAATAAGACTGTGACCGGTACTCGTTAAATTATATTCCACCTTCGGTGGTACTTGAGCATATATTTTACGCTCCACCAACCCATCTGACTCCAATGTACGAAGTGTAACAGTAAGCATCCGTTGTGAAATGTCTCCGATTGTTTTATGAATATCGCTAAATCGCATCGTGCCGTTTGCATTCAGCGTAACCAAAACCAGCATAGACCATTTGTCACCAAGCCTGCTCAATACGTCCCGTATCGGGCAACTTCCTGTAGGATGAAATTTTTGCATTTTTTTAATCTCTTCTATCATGTTGAACATCAGCAACAGTTACCTTTATGTAACTTCCTTATCCTGAGGTACGTTCTTGTTTATATGAATAAGGAAACATACATTTGCATTACAAAAGTAATAAACTTACGAAAAATAACTATTGTTTTATTTAATATTTAAGATTATGGCAAAGAAAGTAGCAGTTTTAGCAGTTAATCCGGTAAACGGGTTTGGTTTATTTCAGTATTTAGAAGCATTTTTTGAGAACGGCATTTCTTATAAAGTATTTGCCGTGGCAGAAAGCAAAGAGATTAAGACAAATTCGGGTATTACATTATTTACGGATGATGTAGTGGCTAACCTGAAAGGACATGAAGGCGAATACGATGCATTGGTATTTTCATGTGGAGATGCTGTTCCTGTATTCAAAGAATATGCCGAAAAGCAATACAATATTGATTTGATGGAAGTTATCAAGACTTTCGGAGAAAAAGGCAAGTTAATGATAGGGCATTGTGCTGCGGCGATGATGTTTAATTTTACAGGAGTGACGGCCGGAAAGAAACTTGCAGTTCACCCACTTGCAAAACCGGCAATACAGACCGGAATCGCTACTGATGAAAAATCTGTTATAGACGGGAATTTCTATACGGCACAAGATGAGAATACTATTTGGACGATGATGCCTGAATTAATAAAGGTGTTGAAAGCATAAAAAGACAAAGCAAACAAGGGGTTCCTATTATAAACAATAAAAAATCTGCAAACCAACATCTTAGGTCGGTTTGCAGATTCTTATATTTATATATCAGAACGATTCTCTATAATCCGAGAAGTATTTTATGCTTTCTTCAACGCAGCGATGCTTTCCTTCAAAGAAGCGATTTTGCTTTCCGCATCGGCTTGCTTCTTGCGTTCCATGTCGATAACATTTGCAGGAGCTTTACCTACGAACTTCTCATTGCTTAGTTTCTTCAACACAGATTGAAGGAATCCTTCCTGATACTTTAGTTCGGCTTCCAATTTTTCTATTTCAGCTTCCACGTCAATCATATTGCCCAATGGTACGGCATATTCTGTTGTTCCTACCAAGAATGAAACAGAGCCGTCACTCTTCGTCTCTACCGTTTTAACAGCAGAAAGATTACACAATTTTGAAACCAGACTTTGATAATTGGTTATATCAGATTCACCCACAATTTCCAGCTCCAACGCATCTTTTTGCGGAATATTCTTTTGTACACGAACAGTACGGATACCACTGACAACATCTTTGAGCGTTTCAAACCAACTTAAAACTTCTTTACTTTGTGCGGGAAGCTCCTCTACATTGCTCATTTGTTGAGTCATAAGGCTTTCACCGGCTTTACGCTCTTCAATATTCTGCCACAGTTCTTCTGTAATGAACGGCATGAACGGATGTAGAAGTTTCAAGAGTTCATCGAAATATTTCAGTGTCAGTTCATAAGTTCTGCGATCAATCGGTTGTCCGTATGCCGGCTTAATCATTTCCAAATACCAGGAAGAAAACTCATCCCAGAACAACTTATAAACAGCCATCAAAGCCTCGCTTAAACGATACTTGGAAAATAGGTCTTTCACCTCATATGCCACGTCACCTAGTTTGATAGAAAACCATGCGGTTGCCAGTTGTGCATACTCCGGCTGCTCGATATCGGCTACATTCCAACCTTTAACCAAACGGAATGCATTCCATATTTTATTATTAAAGTTACGTCCCTGTTCACAAAGAGCATCATCAAACAAAATATCGTTTCCGGCAGGAGCTGCAAGCATCATACCCATACGCACACCATCCGCACCATATCTTTCAATTAATTCTAACGGGTCCGGTGAATTACCGAGAGACTTAGACATCTTACGTCCTATTTTATCGCGAACAATCCCGGTAAAGTAAACGTTCTTAAACGGCATTTTACCTTCGTATTCGTAACCTGCCATAATCATACGCGCCACCCAGAAGAAAATAATATCCGGTCCTGTAACAAGGTCACTGGTAGGATAATAGTAATTTATTTCCTCATTGTTCGGGTTATTGATTCCATCAAACAGGGAGATAGGCCATAACCATGAAGAGAACCAAGTGTCGAGGCAGTCTTCATCCTGACGTAAGTCAGAAATGGTTAAGTTGCTGTTCCCTGTTTTTTCTTTTGCCAACTTCAATGCCTCTTCTGAAGTTTCGGCTACTACATAACCACCTTCAGGCAAGAAATAAGCAGGAATACGGTGTCCCCACCAAAGTTGGCGACTGATGCACCAGTCTTTGATGTTTTCCATCCAATATTTATAGGTATTCTTATATTTTGCCGGATAGAATTTAATTTCATCGCTCATTACCGCTTCCAGCGCAGGCTTAGCAAGTTCTTCCATTTTAAGGAACCATTGCATGGAAAGTTTCGGTTCGATAGCCACATTGGTACGTTCGGAAAAACCTACTTTATTGGTATATGCTTCCACCTTTTCCAATAATCCGGCAGCAGCAAGGTCTTTCTCTATCTGCTCGCGTACATCGAAGCGATCCATACCTACATATCTACCGGCAGCCTCACTGATGGTTCCGTTGTCATTAAAAATATCAATGCTCGGCAAGTTATATTTTTCACCCAGCATATAGTCGTTCACATCGTGCGCCGGAGTCACTTTCAGACATCCCGTACCGAATTCTATATCTACATAGTCATCTTCAATTACCGGAATGACACGTCCAACCAACGGAACAATAACTTTCTTTCCTTTCAAATGTTGATTCTTCGGGTCATTCGGATTAATACACATTGCCGTATCCCCCATGATGGTTTCAGGACGCGTAGTAGCAACTACCGCGTAACCGTCTTCTCCTTCAATCATATACTTCAGGTAATACAGTTTGCTGTGTTCTTCTTTATAGATAACTTCCTCATCACTTAGAGCAGTCAAAGCCTTTGGATCCCAGTTTACCATACGTACTCCGCGGTAAATCAATCCTTTATTGTAGAGATCTACGAAAACTTTCAAGACACTTTCACTACGTTTCTCATCCATAGTGAAAGCCGTGCGATCCCAATCACAGGAAGCGCCGAGTTTTCTAAGCTGTTTTAGGATAATGCCTCCATGCTTGTCTGTCCAGTCCCATGCATGTTTTAGGAATTCATCACGGGTAAGATCGGTTTTCTTTATACCCTCCGCTGCCAGTTTATTTACAACTTTAGCTTCGGTGGCAATAGAAGCATGATCTGTGCCCGGCACCCAACAAGCATTCTTGCCTTCCATGCGGGCACGACGAACCAGAATATCCTGAATGGTATTGTTAAGCATGTGTCCCATGTGCAGTACACCGGTTACATTCGGAGGAGGGATGACGACGGTATAAGGCTCACGTCCATCGGGTTTTGAACTGAATAATTTGTTTTCCATCCAATACTGATACCACTTATCCTCAACGTCTGCGGGATTGTACTTACTTGCTAATTCCATTTTTAATATCTTGTTATTAGTTGATTTTCGCGTAATTGCGTGCAAAATTAATAAAAAAGCTTTGAATATGTAGGAAAGAGCACAAGGTATTTCTTCTTTTGTTATTTTTGCGAAGATTATTTAAAGAATAATGATATGAAGATTAGCAAAAAGGTTCGATTAGTGATTTTAGGTCTGTTGATATTGTTGATCTGGATAACGAGATACTTCCCGGCTATGGGAGAATGGTATGCCTTACATATTTATCCTTATATTTCTATCGTATTATCTTCTTTTTCATCTCTATTTCCTTTTTCATTAGGAGATTTATTCATTCTCTTGAGCATCATCGGTGTAGTCGTTTATCCTTTTTGGGCATGGCATAGAGGATTGCCTTGGAAACAAACCCTGCTTAAAGTTACAGAATATCTGATTTGGATCTATGTATGGTTTTATATTGCATGGGGATTAAACTATTTCCGCGAAGATTTTTACACGAGAGCATCCGTCTCACCGGTAGAATATAATCAGGAGAGCTTTCAAGACTTTCTGCAGGAATATGTGAGCAATCTAAATGCATCTTATGTTTCGATGTCGAATTTGGACAAATATAATGTAGCTTTAAACATAAAAGAAGGATATGCTCGCATGGACAAATCTTTTGGGCTGGCACATCCCAAAGCCTGGCAACGGGTAAAAGTTATGATGTTTTCTCCTTTCATTTCTAAAGTTGGCGTTTCCGGTTACATAGGACCATTCTTTTCGGAATTTAATTTGAACGGAGATTTATTGCCGTCACAATACCCCTCTACTTATGCACATGAAATGGCACATTTATTAGGGATAGCGAGTGAAGCCGAAGCAAATCTTTATGCTTATCTGGTTTGTACAGAGTCTGATAATCCTCAGATTCGGTTTAGTGGCTATTTTTCCCTTTTGTCCCATGTATTCAGGAATGTATCGAATCTTCTTCCGGAGAATAAACAACAGCAGATGGTAAATTCCATAAAGCCGGAAATCATTCAATTATATAAAGACAATCGGACATATTGGTCGGAGAAATACAGTCCGGCTATCGGTGAAATTCAAGATATTATATACGATTGGTACTTAAAAAGCAATAAAATCTCCAATGGACAGAAAAATTATTCGGAAGTGATTCAATTACTTTTGGCCATCACCAATCCATCGAAGGAATAAACTTTTTGATTGCTACCTTTAATTCCTGAGGATCTATCGGCTTTGTAAGGAAGTCTGAGCAACCACACTCATATGCCAACAGTTTATCCGCATCATACGCATAGGCAGTCTGCATAATGACAGGTAGGTCTGGCTGTGTCTTTTTGATTTCTTTTAATGCTTCTATGCCGGTCATCTTTGGCATCTTTATATCCATTAAAACTATATCTATCTTCTCTTCATTAGCTATATTAACAGCTTCCAAACCATTATGAGCCCAAATTAATGTACAGTATTTTTTCAGAACACTTTTTAAAAGCAGGTAATTCCCTTCATTATCTTCTGCAATCAGAACAACGGGACTATCCCCCTTAGATTGCTTTTTTATCGTAATTACAGGTGAAACGGACATTTCTTCTTGCTGAACATCAGCCATATCCGTTGAAAGCTGATTGTCAGATGTATCTGTATTATCCGTCACTGGTACAATCGGTTCTTCTTTTGGTATAGATGCTGTTCCATCCTCTCTTTCCTTATTCTTTTTACGTAAAATAAAGAATACAGTAAAAATGAGAATTAATAACGCTCCTACTACAAATAAACAAATAAATACGATACGGTGCTTTTGAAAGTCAGGAATATTAATGATCTCATAGTTAGCAGGAATAGAAGAAACAGGTATGTTCCATCGTTTAAGTTCTTGCCAATCTACCACATACTTCTTGCGGCTTTGCGTAATAAGCAACTCATTGATACTTTCTCCTTTTAATATTCTGGATGCATAACTTATTTCTTCCTCAACTTGTATTTCGGCAGTAGTGATATACCCTCCTAATACTCCCATGTTGTAACCGACTCCTTCACTTATAACGCTAAAAGTTGGAATAGAGGCTAACTGCCCGATACGCATTGTGATAAAATCATATTTTGTTTGTACAAAAACAGAGTGTTTTACCATTCCACTTAATGACCATAATACATTTTTACCTTTATCCTCTCGTGCGTTTATATAATAAAAAGTGGTGGTATCAGGAGGAGAGAACCGTTTCTCTATTTGTTCCAGAAATGGCAAATATTTCTTTGTTATCTGTACGGAATCATTGTTCTCCAACAGATTGAATATCCATGTATTTGCAAAACGATTCTTCTTGTTGGTAAATTGTATTGCCATTTCACGGACCACTTGTTTACCGAGAAAAGTCTCATCATGAAAAAAAAGGATTCGTGATCTTCCCAGTAAACGTTCTATCATTTCCGCATTTTCTACGTAATCCGGTTTATCCCAGAATCCGGTAACGTTGGAATAGTCTTGAAGTGTTTCCCAGTTTGGGAAATTAACCCCAGAAAAAATGATTGGAATAGTTTTTAAAAAAGGATGGTAACAAGCAAGTGTAGAATAAGTAGCTTGATCTTCGTTAAGTATTATCAAATCCGGTTTCCATACCTGTATAGAGTCTATAAAATGATATACCCTATCTAATTCTTCATCTTTAACAAATTGTTCACAATCCAAATAGAAAAACTTAAGTTCGGCCTTTATTTTCTCCTTTTTAAGATTCTCAGCAATCAATTTATTGAAATGAGGATAAACCGGGTAGTTCGGTTCATAAGAATGAATCACCAAAATTCGATAATTGTCTTTTGCAGTTTTTTTTGCAAAAGCAAGAGTGCATTTCATAGTAAAAATGCAAAGTAACAAGACTATAAATAAATATATTTTTTTCTGGAAAGACATAGTGTCTTCTTTTAATAAAATTACATTTCTACATATATTATAATATGCAAACATAATCTATTTTTTTGAAATGAACTAATGTATTATTAGAAATAATGTTTGAAGAGATGTGAGATCTGGGCTTTTTACCTACTTTTGTATTCTAAAATTATGAGATTATGCATACAAAAGAAGAAAAGACGGAAGCCTTTGGGCGTTTCCTGGATATATTAGATGAATTGCGTATTAAATGTCCATGGGATAAGAAGCAGACCTATGAAAGTTTACGGACAAATACAATCGAAGAAGTTTATGAACTTTCAGATGCTCTGATGAAACATGACATGAAGGATGTACGTAAAGAATTGGGTGATGTGTTATTGCATGTTGCATTTTATGCAAAGATTGCCTCTGAAACCGGAGACTTCGACATTAAAGATGTATGTGATAGCTTGTGTGAGAAACTAATATTCCGCCATCCGCATGTCTTTGGAAATGTAAAAGCAGAAACAGCCGGTCAGGTTTCAGAGAACTGGGAGCAATTGAAACTGAAAGAGAAAGATGGAAATAAAAGTGTGCTCAGTGGTGTACCGGCTTCATTACCTTCATTGATAAAAGCTTATCGCATACAAGATAAGGCGCGCAACGTTGGGTTTGACTGGGAAGAGAAAGAACAGGTTTGGGATAAAGTAAAAGAGGAGTTTGGAGAACTTCAGGTAGAATTGGCCAATCTTGATAAAGATAAATCGGAAGCTGAATTCGGCGATTTCCTTTTTAGCGTTATCAATGCCGGACGTCTTTATGGGATAAATCCGGATAATGCTTTGGAGCGTACTAATCAGAAATTTATTCGTCGTTTTACTTATTTAGAAGAACATACTTTAAAGCAGGAGAAAGATTTAAAGGAGATGCCTCTAGAAGAAATGGACAAATATTGGAATGAAGCTAAAGCTAAAGAATGATCGTATTATATTAAATGGAGGCTCAATAATAAGATAAGTTCCATTATGAAAACTTTATAAGATATGATTATTCTTTTTAATTAAATATTGGTTCTTTTTGAATCTTTGAGAATAAAAAAAGAGACCAAAAGTTTGTTATTTCCCTGTAATAATGTACTTTTGCACTCGCAATTCGGGGTGTAGCTCAGCCCGGTTTAGAGTACGCGTCTGGGGGGCGTGTGGTCGCTGGTTCGAATCCAGTCACCCCGACATTGAAAATCAGCCATTTACAAACAGTAAGTGGCTGATTTATTTTTTAGTGGAACACATTTGTGACACAATTATCAAAAGAAATACAATTCTGTAGATAGTTATTAATCTACTTTCGGAAATCATCTCTACATTTTTATGATTAATAAACTAACCAAATCCCCTTCACACTTTATTGCAAGAGTCCCGGAGAATTAGTATCTTTGTTCGCATAAACTAGCTGTTGCACAATAGGTGCGATAGCTATCTCACAATATATGCAATAGCTATTCCACCTATTGTGAGATAGCTATTGCATATATTTTGAGACAGATAGTCGGTAAGCAATAAAATAGTAATCGAACCGCATGGGGAATATAGTTTCCCTGCAACAAACAATTAAGTCAATGAGTGCACCTTATGATTTCTTCCGTACCCCACAACGTAAAGATGAGGACAAAATAAAATACCATGCCCGATTGGTCGTTAAGAATACCATGACTACGGAAGAAGTGGTAGAATTGATAGCGTCCCGATGCAGCCTGCAATCGGGAGATGTAACGGCTGCGCTCATTGAGCTGGCCAAGGTTCTCAAAGACGAAATGGCAGAAGGACGCAACGTGCAGCTCAAAGGAATAGGTTCTTTCCGCATCAAGGCAAAATCTCCGGCTGTAAGTTCCCCTAAAGAGATACGAGCCGAAAATATCAGTTTCGGAGGAGTGGTCTACACACCGGAAGCAAAATTGCTGCGTAGTTTAAGCGGGACCCGTTTTGAACGAGCCAAAGAGATACACCGTTCGCTGGAGTTAAGTGATGGCGAGATAGACCGTAAGTTGACGGAACACCTTGCAGAGCACGACAGCATCACTACCCGGGAAATGTGCTCACTCTGCGGTTTAAGGAAAGCCACTGCTTTGCGTCGACTGAAAGAACGCGTGGAAGAAGGCAAACTGAGGCATCCGGGATACCTCCGCGCTCCGTTTTATTATCCCGTGGCAGGATGTTTTGGAAAAGAATAAAAGAGACAGATTCGGTTAATCGGCACACAAGCCCTGTCTTTCAAAATACTCTTTTCTGGTGAGGAAGAAGCATTGAAGATCCAGCACTCTGCCGTCATACAACTCGTCGGCTTTGTGCAATGTGCCTTCGTAAGTGAAACCGAAACGTTCGATAACACGTAGAGAACGAGCATTATGCGGATAACAATTTATCGTAATAAGATTCAGTTCCAACTGTTCAAAACCGAAGTAGAGGACAGCCTCTACCGCTTCCGAAATCAGTCCCCGCCCCCAATAGTCTTCATGAAGCCAATAACCCATCATCTTAGACGAATGATAGTTGCGCAAAGGATCTTTGATAAGACCGATAGAACCAATCAAGCGGTTATCTTCCAATGAGACGATAGCCCACATTCCCGGCTGTCCGATAAAGACTTCATTTAAAATCGCCTCGGAATCTTCAATCGTGCGATGAGGCATCCATCCCGCATTATCACCTAAATGCGGATTCTTGCAGCAATCAAAGAAATCATTCAAATCATTCTTCTCGAACGAACGCAACAGTAATCGCTCCGTTTCCAGTCCTGGTATACAATATTCCATTTATCTGTATTTATCGGCTATTTTAACTATCCCATGCATTCCCGGTAAAAGTCGAGCATATCGAATATATCTTCTTTATCGGCTGTTTGGTTTATCTCCACCTCGCCCACTTCTTTTAATAAAGTGAAGTTAATGATACCGGCACTATTCTTCTTATCATGCTTCATCAGCTCATAAAGCCTCTCATATTGATTGCAGTCGAAAGCAAACATTCCGTAGTTTTCTTTAATGAAAGTAATGGTCTGCCGTAGTTTATCTTTCGGGAAACCTACTTTAAGATGAGAGAAATAGAGTTCGCAAACGATTCCCCATGCCACGGCATACCCATGCAATACCGGGCGGTGTTGCTCCAAAGCAAGGCTTTCAAAGGCATGCCCCACCGTATGTCCCAGATTTAATGCCTTACGGATACCTTGTTCATAAGGATCTTTCTGAACAATATCCTCTTTTATCTGAACGGACTTACCTACCAATGCCTTCAATGCGGCATAATCAATATCCACCGTATCAAACTTCAATAATTCCGCCCAATGCCCTACCGTACTGATAAGGCCGTGCTTCAACATCTCCGCATAGCCGGAAAAGAAGTTTTCCGTATCAAGCGTACGCAGAAATTCGGTTTCTATCAGCACACTGTCCGCAGGAGCAAACGCTCCGATTTCGTTCTTCAACCCGTTGAAGTTAATCCCCGTTTTTCCACCTACCGACGCATCCACCATCGCTAGAAGTGTTGTAGGAATATTGATGGAATGGATTCCCCGTTTAAAAGTAGATGCGGCAAATCCGCCTAAGTCGGTTATCATTCCCCCACCAAGGTTTATCAGCAGCGAATGCCGTGTCGCCCCCTGGTTACTTAATTCCATCCACACATGCGCCAACGTATCCAGTTCCTTATGCACATCTCCCGCACCGATAGTTATCTGAATGGCATCTTTCAGACACGCTGTTTTACTTAAAAGCGGCAGGCAAAGTTCGCGGGTATGCTCATCCGTGAGGACAAACAATTTATCAAACGGGCATTCTCCGATAGCCTTATCCAAACTTTCTTCCAGATTCTCGCAGATGATTATTTCTTGTCTATTCATGCTCTTAGCTACATTAATGCTGCAAACTTACGCTAAAAACATAAAAAAGCAAAATCATTCTACTTAATTACTTACAAATAATTACCTTTGCGCATATTAATCAAATAAGAACATGCTATGAAAGCATTATTACCCGCATATTGCCGTCTGCTCGGTTACGCCATCCTCCTGTTGTCTATTTTCTCTCCCTTTATTTTAATGATGTATGGAATAATCACAGATGAGAACTTGTTGCTTTGCAAAGAAATCATTAAACTGTTTATGATTGTAGGCTTACTGATGATTCTACTTGCCTATACCAAGAATGAAAACGAGGAGACAGAAGTAATACGGGTTAAAGCGATGCGTAATGCTTTCTTTATCACCATCATATATATCTTTGTAAGTATGCTTTTCCGCCTTTACAAAGGCAGTATCGAGCTGATGGATACTTCCTCATTCCTTATCTTTATGGCAATGAATGTCATTTGTCTGGAGTTTGGCATTAAGAAAGCCGTCGTTGATAAAATATTTAAAAGATAACCGGTTTATTAAACCTTTTCGCAGATTCTGTGTCCAAAGAGCATAATTGTTACTTAGGATTCCACTTCATGAAAAAGATATTGGCATTATTGCTCCTTTGTTTTACAACCGTAACCTTAACGACGGCGCAAAATAAGTATGTTTCTTTGTCCGGAAGTATAATTGATGCAGATGAAAAGGCGCCTGTTGCGCAGGCTACCGTACAACTGTTATCACTTCCGGACAGTACTTTCGTTTCCGGAGAAGCAAGTTCCAACAACGGCTATTTCAAATTCCCCAACCTCAAAGCCGGAAAGTATGCACTGAAAGTCTCCTTCGTTGGTTATCAGACTTTAATAAAGCCTATAGAACTCTCTGCAGCAAAGCCATCCGTTAATCTCGGACAGCTGGCATTACAACCGGACGCAATCATGTTGGGAGAGGCGGTAGTCGTGGCAGAAGCCCCGCAAGTCACAGTAGTGCAGGATACTACTGTTTACAATACTTCCGCTTACCGGGTACCCGAAGGCGCAATGCTGGAAGACTTGGTTAAGAAACTCCCCGGTGCCGAAGTAGACTCGGAAGGAAAGGTAACGGTAAACGGGAAAGAAATCAAGAAAATCATGGTAGATGGAAAAGAGTTCTTCAGTGATGATCCGAAACTTGCTATGAAAAACCTACCCGTAGAAATGATAGATAAGGTAAAGGCTTACGATAAGAAATCGGATTTGGCACGTGTCACGGGAATTGACGACGGAGAAGAAGAAGCAGTGCTCGACCTGACCGTCAAGAAAGGAATGAAGCAAGGATGGTTCGGCAATTTCATCGGAGGATACGGAAGTAAAGAACGATATGAGGCAGGAGCAATGGCAAACCGCTTTACCGACAAAGCCCAATTCTCTTTAATCGGCTCTGCAAACAATACGAACAATCAAGGATTCTCTGAGTTTGGTGATGCCGGACAAGGCATGGGCGGCAATGCGGGTAGTGGTATCAATACATCCCAATCTTTAGGAGTGAACTTTGCCAAAGACAGTGAAAAGATGGAGATTGGTGGCGATGTGCAATACGGACATTCCAACCGGGATGCCTGGACTAAAAGTGCTACGGAAACTTTTCTTCAGAACGGTTCTTCTTATAAAAACAGTATGAACACCTCCAATAGAAACAGGCATGATGTTTCCGCCAACTTTCGTTTGGAATGGCGTCCGGACAGTATGACAAACATCATCTTCCGTCCATCCGGTTCTTACTCCAAGACAAACAGTTACAGCAACGGAGTTTCCACTACGTTGGACAACGAGCGGGATTCCGTCAACCACAAAGTATCCGACACACAAGGAAGAAACAATAATGTAAGTGCAAAAGGTGATCTGCAAATCAACCGTAAACTGGGGAATAAACCGGGCAGAAACCTGACTCTCCGGTTAAACTATAACTATAACAATTCAAACTCCGACCGCTGGTCTTATTCCGAAACGGATTTCTACAAGAACGACAGTCTTTCCATTCTTGACCGTTTCAATGACGGAAACAACTACGGTAATAGCTACAAAATACAAATGACCTATACAGAACCGGTCTTCACCAACCGCTTCCTACAATTCAGTTACAGCTACCAATACAAGAAGTCTCATTCGCAGAAATACGTATATAATGCCAATGATGAGAACTATTATCCTATAAAAGACCGTTTGGATTCACTAAGCAATGAGTCCGAGAACAAATATATGACACAACAACTGCAAGTCTCTCTCCGTACCATACGCGAGAAATACATGTATAATATAGGTGTGAGCGTAGAACCGCAAAAGTCCACCACGACTACTATTGTAGGTCCGAATGCAAAGCAACCGCTATCACAACATGTGTGGAACTACTCTCCTACCATCGACTTCCGCTATCGTTTCTCCAAGCAGGAACAACTTCGGCTGATGTATCGCGGACGAAGCTCTGCCCCAAATATCGAGGACTTGCAAGCAGTAAAAGACGTTACCGACCCAATGAACCTGGTTTATGGTAATCCGTCTCTAAAACCGTCTTACAGTAACCGCTTCATGATGTTCTATAATAAATATTCACCAAAGACGCAACGGGGGATGATGGCAAACCTCTCCTTCAACAATACGCTGAACAGCACGGCAAACAAAGTGACTTACGATGAAGAAACCGGTGGAAAGATTACCAACCTCGTCAATGTTAATGGAAACTGGAACACGCAGGCCTTTTTCTCTTTCAACACCCCTTTTAAGAATCGCAAATTCACAATAAACACGTATACCAATGCTTTCTACCAGAATCTGGTAGGATTCAGCAGTATCAATAAAGAGAATGCGGAGAAAAGTACCACGCGCAACCTGAATTTACTGGAAAGACTGACCGGAAACTTCCGCAGTGACGTTTTCGAATGCGGATTGTCCGGTTCCGTAAAGTACGGTTTCTCCCACAATACAATTCAAAAGGACAGGAACCAGGAAACGTTTGACTACGAGATTTCTGCTAACACCAACGTTAATCTTCCGTGGGATATATACCTGTCATCCGATATCAACTACAGCATTAAATCCGGCTACGGAGAAGGATTTGATAAAAACGTAGTGCTATGGAACGCGCAAATATCCAAGAATTTCCTGAAAAACAAACAAGCTACACTCCGTTTCAAGATATACGACATACTGAAGCAGCAGAATAACCTGACAAGAACCGTCACAGCCAATTATACGCAAGATTCGGAGTACAATACGCTGAACAGCTACTTCATGTTTCATTTTGTTTATCGTCTGAATACATTGGGCGGCAAGCAAATGAAAGGTAAACGAGCTCCCGGAGGCAATCATGGCGGTTCACGTCCTTACGGAGGAGGCAGACCATCTTCACGTCCGATGATGATGTAAACCGTAATCTTTTCATTCAGATGTGATTAAAGTCAGGAATTTTATATAACTTTGCTAATTGAATCCAATAAAGCAACATCGACTATGATAGATTGGAGCGGATTAGTGAATCAGATATTTACCGTTACTTTCGATATCCTGTACGTCGGAGCTGTTATCGGTACGATTATCGTTGTCATCCTCGATAATAGAAATCCGGTAAAGACGATGGCATGGATACTTGTGTTGACCTTTCTTCCCTTTATCGGACTTATTTTCTATATATTCTTTGGACGTAGCACCCGCCGGGAACGGTTGATTAGCAAAAAGAGTTACAACCGTTTAATGAAAAGACCGATGCAAGAGTTTCTTGCACAGGCTGCATTTCAGTTTCCTGACAATCAGCACCAACTGATGGCACTGTTTAAAAGCACGAATCAGGCATTGGTTTTTGAAGGAAACAAAATAGATATCTATACATCAGGACTTCCTAAGTTACAGGCTCTTATACATGAACTATATAAAGCAAAGCAATATATCCATTTGGAATATTACATTTTTGAAGACGATGCCGTAGGACGACTGGTACGCGACGTCTTGATAGATAAAGCACACGAAGGAGTGGAGATAAGGCTTTTATATGATGATGTAGGTTGCTGGCATGTACCCAACCGTTTTTATGAGGAGATGAGAGAAGCCGGTATCGAAGCACGCAGTTTTCTGAAAGTGCGTTTCCCCCAGTTTACCAGTAAAGTGAATTATCGAAATCACCGGAAAATAGCTGTCATAGATGGGAAAGTCGGCTTTATCGGAGGAATGAATATTGCAGAAAGATATATGCGCGGATTTAGCTGGGGTATCTGGCGAGATACACACATCAAGATAAAAGGTAAAGCGGTATACGGACTTCAAACAGCCTTTCTTATGGATTGGTACTTTGTAGACCGCACCTTACTTACGTCTGCCAAATATTTCCCTGAAGTGAAATCATACGGCAACAGTATCATGCAAATAGTAACCTCCGAACCGGTTGGACAATGGAAAGAAATCATGCAGGGATTAACGCTTGCCATCAGTAGCTCCAGAAAATATTTTTATATTCAAACTCCTTACTTTCTTCCAACCGAACCTATACTGTCTGCACTCCAAATCGCCGCCTTAGCCGGAGTAGATGTCCGGTTAATGATGCCGGAACGAGCCGACAACCGTATTACACATCTTGGTTCCTGTTCTTATTTGAGTGACATATTAAAGGCTGGCGTAAAAGTCTATTTCTATCAAAAAGGGTTTCTACACTCCAAACTTATGATTTCTGACGATACCTTATCTACGGTAGGTTCTACTAATATGGACTTCCGTAGTTTTGAACATAACTTTGAAATAAACGCTTTCATGTATGACAAAGACACTGCACTTAAAATGAAAGAGATTTTTCTGCGTGATCAAAAAGAATCAGTACAGATACAATTAAAGAATTGGCAGAAGCGTCCGTTAAAACGTAAAGCGACGGAATCTATCGTAAGACTGCTGGCCCCGTTATTATAATCTATTTATTATCCAACCTGAAAAAAGAGAAGTTTACACTTCCATATACTCTCCTTTCCACAAAGTGAGGATCATCCTCGAAGTTATTTGTCTTACCATGTTCCAAAACAAATAATCCGTCTTCTTTCAATAAACCTTTTCCAAAAATAAGTTGTGGAATCATTGCCAATCCTTTCAATTCATAAGGGGGGTCGGCAAAGATAAAATCAAACTTCTCGCTGCTACTTTCTATATATTTAAAGGCATCTCCACGGATAGGGAAACATTTATCAGTCTTCACTTCCTGCATTACCTTGCAGATGAAAGCATAATGCTGCGAATCTTTTTCTACCGAAATCACTTTATCGCATCCTCTTGATACCAATTCAATACTAATGCTTCCTGTTCCTGCAAAAAGATCAAGGGCGGTAACGCCATCTTCAAAATCAATCTGGTTAGACAATACATTAAACAGATTCTCTTTGGCAAAATCCGTTGTAGGACGTGCTTTAAAAGTACGAGGCACATCAAATCTCCGTCTTTTATATATTCCGCTGATAACTCGCATATTCTCTTTCTATATTATAATTCGCACAATGTCAAGGTCTGCAAATCATAAGGGATATCCTCTAACTTTGCTACTCCCTGACGGGTAAATTCCGATTTCGGATTAATAATAAATACCTGCCGGACAAACTGCTTCAAGCCGCTATTCAACTTCTCCTTATCATTGAAAAAGCCTACCAGATGCAGCTCGTCACGTTCCTGATTATAATCAAGTTGTTTCCAAACATACAATAGATAGTAAATACAATCATCTACCTGCTTACAGTCAAAGGAGTTCGCCAATAGCAAGCGTCCTCTATCAAAACAAAACACATCCAAAGAGTTACCTCTGACATAAACATACATCTTCTTACTGTTACCCAAACGGCATTTTCCTGCAAAATGTTCGATTAGCGGACTGACCTGCGAATAGAAATGCGCAGCCGGATAACGTTCAGACAATTGCTGCCATGCGCTCTTATCCATTCCAAAAGCAACTTTCACATAAGCTTTCCGAAGGTCGTTGCAAAGCACCTTTTCGTTTTCCTGCATTGAATGGTTATAATAAAAAACGGCACGATATTGTTCTTCATCCTCTGCCAATTCAAGAGGAATAAGCGTAAAACGTCGGGTCACCAATAAAACATTTACCCGCTTATAGGTATATTGCAGAATATCCGACTTCAACAATTCTTTGACGTTCGCAGCCATAGACGTACCGCTCTCTATCTCCTGAGAAAAATAACTCAGAGAACTATCAAGAATCGGATTATAGATAGAAAAAGAAAATCCATCCGTACTTAGACGGATGGATAATGTATATTGTTCCGATTTACTAAAGTCAATTCTTTCAGCAATTGCTTTTTCGGGCATATAGACTTATATTATTCCCAGTTACCTGCATTATTATTAGGAGTATCAATTGAGCCGACTTGCAATCCGGGGAATTTACCCAATTTAGTAGCCATATCTTTCAAGTTAATGATTTCCTGACGATCAAGTCCTTGCAAATACACCTCATACGGAGTTTTAGCCTCGAACAAATAGATAGGAGCACCGGATTTTGTAGTATCACTCTTAGTAGCCATTTCAAATTCTTTTCCGCCACCGAATGGAACAAATCTCATTGAATCTGCAACAAAACCTTTCGGATAAATCGTATCCATAACGCTTACCCACATCGTATCACGTTTGAATCCCATCAAACCTTCTTTCTCTACATCTTTCCAGTTTCCGGTTTTCTTTGCTTTATTAATCAAAGCCATAGCCTTTTTCTCTGTCAATCCATTTTCTAACTGAGCATCAGACAAAACACCTTCTTTAGCTACGAAAGGAATCTTTTGAGTCTTTACGAAAGTAATCAACGTATCAAAACTCGCCGTATATTGACCTTGATGTTGGTTACGATATTCCAGCTGTGCTTTACGGATATCAATCAAGCGGGCAATGACCTTCTTTTCTCTTGCCTTTTGTGCTTCCTCAAACCTAATCGGTCCCATGATGCTTCCATAGCAAATATAGGCTAGAACGCAGATACAGGCGACTAATACGATATTAATTACTGTTTTCATGATAATATTGTTTTTTTAGTTTATATTCGTAGCGCAAAAATAAAATAAATTAATCTATTTTACGACAGTTCCATGAACTTTTTTATCGCATAAAAATGATAAATAATTATTTAGAGCAACAAATTAAAGAAAATTTTCATTATCAACCAACTTTTGAACAGGAATTAGCAGTTAAATCTTTGGCTACGTTCTTGTTGTCCAAGCAAAACGACACAATATTCCTATTGCGGGGATTTGCAGGAACAGGTAAAACCTCTCTCGTCGGGGCCTTAGTAAAGACGATGGATAGTCTCGCACAAAAGTCCATCTTACTTGCTCCTACGGGGCGTGCTGCCAAAGTGTTCTCTCTGTATGCCGGACATCCTGCATATACTATCCATAAAAAGATATACAGGCAGAAGTCTTTTTCTAATGAAATGACTAACTTTTCATTAAATGACAATCTAAATACACATACCTTATTTATCGTGGATGAATCATCGATGATCTCCAATGATGGTCTATCCGGTTCTTCTTTCGGCAGCGGGCGACTATTGGATGATTTAATTCAATTTGTTTATTCGGGAACCGGTTGCCGACTCTTATTAATGGGAGATACCGCACAGCTTCCTCCTGTAGGCGAAGAAGAGAGCCCGGCACTTTCTGCCGATATATTGAAAGGTTATGGACTGGAGGTACAAGAAATAGGGTTGACTCAAGTAGTTAGGCAATTAGAAAATTCGGGTATTCTTTGGAATGCCACTAAATTACGTCGATACATAGCCGAAGAAAACTTTCTGAGCCTACCTAAAATTCGCCTAAAAGGTTTTGCGGATATCCGGATACTCCCGGGAAATGAATTGATAGATGAATTAAATACCTGTTATGGGAGAGACGGAATGGATGAGACAATGGTTATCTGCCGCTCCAACAAACGGGCTAATTTATATAATAATGGAATTCGAAATACCATTTTAGACAGAGAAGATGAATTAAATAGCGGAGATATGCTGATGATTGCTAAAAATAATTACTTTTGGACAGAGAAGAACAAAGAAATTGATTTTATAGCAAACGGAGATATAGCAGTAGTACGCCGTGTACGCCGGACTAAAGAATTGTATGGTTTCCGCTTCGCTGAAGTCCTGCTATCGTTTCCTGACTACAATGATTTCGAATTGGAAGCTAATTTATTGCTCGACACGCTTCACAGCGAATCTCCCGCCTTGCCAAAAGAACTGAACGACAAACTTTTTTATAGTGTACTTGAAGATTATGCGGATATTACAATAAAAAAGGAGAGAATGAAAAAAATGAAAGCCGATCCCTATTACAACGCCTTACAAATAAAATACGCGTATGCCATTACTTGCCATAAAGCACAAGGAGGGCAGTGGAAAAACATTTTTCTCGACCAAGGTTACATTACAGAAGAGAATATAGGACCGGATTATTTTCGATGGTTGTATACCGCTTTTACCCGTGCTACTCAAACTCTTTATCTTGTAAACTATCCCAAAGAGCAAGCAGAATAAAAGCCCACTTGATATTTATAGAGGATAAGCACAGATATCCCTTTCTTTGTACACTCTCAGAGCAACAATCACCTATAAGCTTCATCCTTCAGTTTGCCGATTTTATATTGATACTGAGTGAGTTATCCTGAATGATAGAATCATTCAGCAGATATACTCATCATTCATTATCGGCTGAACCTTTTTCTTAAAGAAAGTTCAGGGTAACTCATTGATAGTCAAACCTGAATTTGCAAACTGAAAGATTGAAGGTTATTTGAGAGCAATTTGTTTTTTATACTGTATTTCACCTATAAACACCTTGATGTTTTTAAAAAACATCAGGTTGATTGAAAAAAACATCAGGACGTTTGAAGACAAACATACGGTCGATTGTTTGCAAACGATAGGAGTTTGTCGGCAATCGACCGTATGCTGAAAATCGATTCATACTTATCCCTAATAAGTACCGGGTAAGCCGAGATATCATCAATAAAAAAAGCCCTTCTCTCGAATGAAAGAAAGGCTTTAAATATATATTAATAATCTTATTTCAATCCGGCTAGTTCAATCACCTTCTCTATAGCAGCATTCAAGCCATCCGTATTTTTACCGCCCGCCGTTGCAAAATGTGGTTGACCACCACCACCACCTTGAATTAATTTGGCCGCTTCACGGACAATCTGTCCCGCATTAATGCCATCTTTTACCAAATTATCAGAAGCCATCACCGTCAACAATGGTTTTTCATTATCCACCGTACCGGCAACGAAAAGCATATTTTCCGTAATTTCACCACGAAGTTGGAAAGCTATATTCTTAACAACATCTGCCGGTATAGGCATATTATTCATTGTAATAAGCTTAATCCCATTTATGTTTTTAGCATTTTCCAACAGACGCTCTTTAATCGCAATAGACTTTTCTTTCATATAGTCTTCCATTTGCTTCTTCAATCCGGCATTTTCATCTATATATTTACGAATAGCAACTTTCAAATCAGGAGCATTATTGAAGAGAACTTTTACTTCATTCAACGTATCTTGTATAACATCCATCATTTCTTCCACTTTCGCACCTGTAACGGCTTCAATACGACGAACACCGGCAGCGATAGAGCTCTCGGAAATAATTTTCATCATACCGATTTTCCCGGTTGCAGAGACGTGCGTTCCACCACAGAATTCGACAGAAGAACCAAACTGAACTACACGAACTTCATCTCCATATTTCTCACCGAAAAGTGCAATAGCACCAAGCTCTTTGGCCTTTTCAATCGGCATATTACGATATTCGGTCAACGGCACATTCTCACGAATCTTAGCATTCACCAGATGTTCTACCTCACGAAGCTGTTCATCTGTCACTTTCTGGAAATGAGAAAAGTCAAAACGCAATGAATCCGGAGTAACCAATGAACCTTTCTGTTCCACGTGCTCACCCAACACAATACGTAAAGCCTCGTCCAACAGGTGAGTAGCAGAATGGTTTGCAGCAGATGCAGCGCGTTTGTCCGTATCAACACAAGCCATCATCGGAGCGTCAAGATGCTTTGGCAGTTCCTTTGTGATATGTATGGGAAGATTATTTTCCTTCTTTGTATCAATAATTTCAATCGTTTCAAACTCACTTACCAACACACCGGTATCACCCACCTGACCACCGCTTTCCGCATAGAACGGCGTATTATCAAGCACGATCTGATAAAGTGTCTGATTTTTCTGTTTTACCTGACGGTAACGAAGAATAGAGACCTCATATTCTGTAAAGTCATAGCCTACAAATTCAGTTGTTCCCTCCTTTAAAGTAATCCAGTCTCCTGTTTCTACGGCAGCAGCATTACGAGCACGCTCTTTTTGCTTCTGCATTTCTGCATTAAACTCTTCAAGGTTCACATTCAATCCGTTCTCACGCAGAATCAATTCCGTCAAGTCGAGCGGGAAACCGAATGTATCATATAATGTGAAAGCATCTTTGCCATTAATCGTATCTTTTCCGGCAGCCTTTACATCAGACATAGCTTTGTCCAACAAACGGATACCCGTTTCCAATGTACGCAAAAATGCTTCTTCCTCTTCTTTAATTACCTTCTCGATCAAGGTACGTTGAGCATTTAATTCAGGATAAGCCTCACCCATGTTTTCGATTAACACAGGAAGAAGTTTATACATAAATGCTTGTTTCTGACCTAAGAAAGTATACCCGTAACGCACAGCACGACGAAGAATACGGCGGATTACATATCCGGCCTTTGCATTCGACGGTAACTGACCGTCCGTTATAGAAAAAGCAATCGTACGAATATGGTCGGCAATCACACGCATTGCCACATCATTCTGTTTATCTTTACCATATTCAGTTCCGGCCATTTTAGCAATCTCTTTAATGATTGGTTGGAAAACGTCCGTATCATAATTAGAAGTCTTACCTTGCAGTGCCATACACAAGCGTTCGAATCCCATACCGGTATCGATTACTTTTGCCGGAAGACCCTCCAAACTTCCATCCGCTTTACGGTTGAACTGCATGAATACCAAGTTCCAAATTTCGATTACTTGCGGATGATCATGGTTTACCAAATCACGTCCGCTTATCCTGGCACGTTCTTCGGCAGAGCGCAAATCAATATGAATCTCAGAACAAGGTCCACATGGCCCTGTATCTCCCATTTCCCAAAAGTTATCATGCTTATTACCATTTATAATATGATCTTTCGGAAGAAACTGTTCCCAATAGCCGGCAGCTTCATTATCACGTTCCAATCCTTCTTCCGGACTTCCTTCAAAAACAGTAGCATAAAGATAAGACGGGTCCAGCTTTAAAACATCAACCAAATATTCCCATGCCCATGATATAGCTTCCTTTTTAAAGTAATCGCCAAATGACCAGTTACCCAACATTTCAAACATTGTATGATGATAAGTATCGTGACCCACTTCTTCCAAGTCATTATGCTTACCACTGACACGCAAACATTTCTGAGAGTCTGCCACTCTTTTATACTTTGCAGGATGATTACCTAAAATAATATCTTTAAACTGATTCATACCCGCATTGGTAAACATCAATGTAGGGTCGTCTTTTATGACCATCGGGGCAGAAGGAACAATCTGATGCCCTTTTGACTCGAAGAAAGTCTTGAATGATTCTCTAATTTCTTTAGCTGTCAACATACTTATATCTAACGTTCAAGTTAATATTCTCAAAAAGGATTTGCAAAGATAGCTTGTTTTATTATTTTTGCCCTTATTATTGTGCAAAATATTCACGCATTGCACATTAAAAACTATAAAAAAGAGGACAAATGCGTAAGGTTTACTATATTTATAATCCCAGGACACAGACTTACGACAGGATATACCCCACCGTTCGACAACGGGCATTAAGTATTCTTCGCCGCCTTTTCATCGGTATGGGACTGGGAGCCAGCTGTTTTATCATCTTATTATTGCTCTTCGGCTCGCCTTCCGAAAAAGAACTCCGCACAGAAAATTCCCGTTTACTTGCACAATACAATGTTCTCTCCAAACGACTTGAACAAGCATTGGGCGTACTACAGGATATACAACAACGTGACGACAATCTTTATCGAGTTATATTCATGGCAGATCCCGTTCCCGAAGCTATTCGCAAAGCCGGATACGGAGGAACTAATCGTTATGAGCAATTAATGGATATGGCTAATGCCGACCTTGTTATCAATACCACCCAAAAACTGGATTTATTAAACCGGCAACTTTATATTCAATCCAGATCATTTGACGAGGTGATAAGCATGTGCAAAAAGCATGATGAAATGCTGAAATGTATTCCGGCCATACAACCTGTATCCAACAAAGACCTACGACAAACTGCGTCCGGCTATGGAACGCGTATAGACCCCATCTACGGAACAACCAAATTCCATAGTGGAATGGATTTTTCTGCACCTCCGGGAACAGATGTTTATGCTACAGGAGATGGTGTAGTAGTAAAGGCCGGTTGGGAAACAGGCTACGGAAATACAGTAGAAATAGATCATGGTTTCGGTTATTTTACCCGATATGCCCATTTGAAAGATTATCAAACCAGAGTTGGGAAGAAAGTGGTACGCGGAGAAATTATCGGGCATGTAGGCAGTACAGGAAAAAGTACCGGACCTCACTTACATTATGAAGTACACGTAAAAGGGCAGGTAGTAAACCCCATTAATTACTACTTCATGGACTTGAGTGCCGAAGATTATGATAAGATGATTCAAATGGCAGCTAACCACGGTAAAGTATTCGATTAAAAAGAAGATAAAATGGCATATAATCCCGAAAAAGAGCTGAAATTATACTATTCCATCAGTGAAGTAGCAAAAATGTTTGATGTAAACGAATCATTACTTCGTTTTTGGGAAAAGGAATTTCCGATCATCAAACCAAAGAAGAACGCAAAAGGAACCCGACAATACAGAAAAGAAGATATAGAGAACATTCGTTTAATATATCATTTGGTAAAAGAAAAAGGAATGACTCTGCTCGGAGCACGCCAAAAGCTGAAAGACAATAAAGAAGACACCATACAGGCTATAGAAATCATAGACCGTTTAAAAGAAATCCGGGAAGAACTTTTAAAAATGAAAAAAGAACTGGATACATTATAAATCCGGTTCTTCCCCTCACCGTATTAATCTACCATCAGTCCTCTACACGAGTAACCGATTTAATATTATTGATTTTACGCAAGTTGGTACAAATAGTCTTCACATCATCTACATCATGCACATAGAGTTGTAATTTTCCCTCAAAAATACCATCATTGCTTTCAATAGACAATTTCCTGATATTCACACTTAACTGTTGAGAGATAATCTGAGTAATCTGATTTAATAGCCCGACATCATCAATACCTTTTATATATAGATAAACCGGGAAAGACAATGCCTTATGAGTATCCCATTCCGCAGCTATAATACGATTTCCATAACTACTTTTCAATTTGGTAGCAACAGGACACTGACGCTTATGAATCACGACACGATTGTTTTCATCCAAATAGCCCAATACATCATCACCCGGAATCGGATGACAACATTCCGCAATAACGTAGTTCTTTTGAATCGCATCTTCCGTCAGCTTCAGCACCTTTTTGGTATCTATTTTCTCAACCGGTTCTTTTTCTTCTTCCTTCTCCTTTTCTTTCGTTTCTTTGTTTCCACCACCAAACGAGAATGTCAGATACTTGCGCCAACTGCTTGATGCGGTCTTATCTTTCAGCTCATTTTTATCTCCATCTCCCAGTACAATCGTCTTCTGACCTAATGCAGCAAGCAAAACATCTTTATCCGACAACTTATGATACTTTAAGAGCTTTTCAACATTAACCGAATTGGGTTCCATATCCTCTTTTTTAAAGAACTCATTCAGTATATCCTCCCCTTCTTTCTGAGCATGTTTTTGTTCCCGTTTCAGGATAGCCAATATTTTAGCCTTAGCTTTAGCCGTAGTCGCAAAATTTATCCACTCAGGCTGCACACGCTGGGATTTTGAAGTCAGAATTTCTACCTGGTCACCACTTTGCAATTTATGACTCAGCGGTACCAGCTTATGATTAACCTTCGCGCCAATACAATGGCTGCCTAAGAAAGTATGGATAGAAAAGGCAAAATCAAGTGCCGTACAGTTTTGTGGCATGGTTTTGATTTCTCCTTTCGGAGTGAACACGAATATTTCCGAAGCAAAAAGGTTCAGTTTTATCGTATCTAAAAAATCAATGGCATCCGGTTGCGGATCATCAAGTATCTCCTTAATTGTCTTAAGCCACTTCTCCAACTCGCCTTCATCCTCACTTCCTCCCCCTTCTTTATATTTCCAATGCGCAGCAAAGCCTTGCTCCGCCACATCATTCATACGTTCGCTACGAATCTGTACTTCAATCCACTGACCGTTATTACTCATCAAAGTTACATGAAGTGCCTGATAACCATTTGCTTTCGGATGGCTAACCCAATCCCTCAAACGATCGGGATGCGGTTTATATATCTTCGAGATCGAAACATAGATATTAAAACATTCGTTCAACTCTTCTTCAGGATTCTTTGGCGTAAAGATAATACGAACGGCAAGTATATCATATATTTCCTCAAAAGGAATATTCTTCGTCTGCATCTTGTTCCAGATAGAATATGGAGATTTCACTCTCGCCACAATCTGGTAGTCTATGCCCATTTTATCCAATTGGGCACGGATAGGGGTAGTAAAATTACGGAAAACCTCATCACGGGCTGCTGCCGTATCTTGCAGTTTTTCTTCTATCTGTTTGTATTCTTCCGGATGTTCATACTTAAAACTCAGATTTTCGAGTTCCGTTTTTATCTTATTAAGTCCCAACCGATTGGCCAACGGAGCATATATATAGAGAGTTTCTCCTGCTATCTTGTACTGTTTATTGGGAAGCATAGATCCCAAAGTACGCATATTATGAAGGCGGTCGGCTATTTTGATTAAGATAACACGGATATCACTGGACATGGTAAGCAACAGCTTTTTGAAATTCTCCGCCTGTGCAGAAGCCCTGTCGCCAAAGATACCACCGGAAATTTTGGTCAATCCGTCTACAATCTGCGCTATCTTAGGACCGAATATATTCTCAATATCCTCAACCGTATAATCCGTATCCTCAACAACATCATGGAGCAAAGCGGAACAAATGGACGTAGACCCAAGACCTATCTCTACACATACAATCTTTGCAACAGCAATAGGATGCATGATATATGGCTCACCGGAACGACGTTTCACCCCCTTATGTGCCTGTTTCGCAAAATTAAAAGCTTTAGTTATTATTTCAACCTTTTTACGATGTTTGGTTGCAAGATAAGCGTCCAACAGGTCCTGAAACCCTTGGTTTATCATTTCCTCATCGGCCATTTCCTTTGCTTGTATATCGTCCATTCTTATTTTCCTCCATTATCCGTTCTGCAAAAATAAGCAAAAAACATTATCATGCAAGCAAATTTAGGCAAAAGCCACGACTACCGATAAATTTTTAACCGTTTGCCGGCTGCAATCCGATCATTCTTCAAATTGTTCCAACGCTTGATCTCTTTTACGCTTACTCCATACTTACGGGCGATAACAGAAAGTGTTTCTCCCTGCCTTATCTTATGGTAAATAGCCCCGGAGGATGAGGAAGTGCGACTACTACCCGCAGGCATATCCTTGACCGCAACCGTACGCCTCTTATTAAACAATTCAGAAGCCCTGTGCGTGTAGATTGTATCCTGACTATCGATAAAAGTACTGATATAGTTACGTGGCAATCTCAAAGTACACGATTTTGTATTTCCCGGCACTATATCCTTCTTATACTGCGGATTCAAGCTGCGAATCTGTTCTACATTAATTCCGCAGATATCCGAAATCTGTTCAAAATGTAAATCCTTATTTACCTGAACAGTATCCGTACTTGCCGGAATCAACGTCTCCATCGGGCATATGTTATGTTCACAATAATAAGTCATTATATAATTGGCTGCAATAAACGCAGGAACATACCCTCTGGTCTCTTTCGGTAAGAAGTTATATATACTCCAATAATCCTTCTCTCCATTAGCACGCCTAATAGCCTTATTTATATTACCCGGCCCGCAGTTATAAGCAGCAATGACAAGATTCCAGTCCTGATAAATCGCATATAAATCCCTCAAATAACGAGCAGCCGCCCATGTTGATTTTATCGGGTCACGACGTTCATCAATCAAACTGTTGGACTCCAAACCATATATTTTCCCTGTGCCTATCATAAATTGCCACAATCCGCTGGCTCCGGCACGTGACACAGCCGAAGGATTCAGAGCAGACTCTATAATCGGCAGATATTTCAATTCCTGAGGAATATCATAGACATCCAGTGCTTCTTCAAAAATAGGCATATAGAAATTGGCAGTTCCCAGCATATAAGAAACATTCTTCCTTAAGCGAGTGGCATATTGATCTATAAATTTACGAATAATCTCATTATAAGGCATCTCCATTATAGAAGGGATGCGGGAAAGCCTGTCTATATAAACAGAGTCAGGATATAAAGGATTCACATCACTCATATTACAGTCTCCCCCCTGCATAATATAATTCTTGGAATTCCAGTTGCTCAGCAAACTGTCAACCGCATAGTCCATGCTTTCGGGCAGTTCAATCAATTCTTCATGCTTGTTCCCGTCACTCCCTACCGTAACACTGATACTCTGCGCATTAACAACTGAAATACAAATCAAGAAAACCGAAATAAATAATAGAATGTGTTTCATCTTTCATTATTAGAATTTAATACTACACTGAAGGCCTATGGAATTTCCCAGGCGGTCATTAATTATGGCAGGCTCTATCTTTAAGCCTAAGTCCTTAGAGATGTCGAAATCCGATAATTCCGCATCCACATAAGCATCAATGACCGATATTAAATAAACACCGATAAAGCAGAAGATACTCAAATCCCTGTTTCGTCGGTAAAAGTCTTTTTTCTTTTTAAATATAGCTTTATACTGTTCCTCTCTATCCGGAGTTATATTTACTCCAAAATCAAGATAACTATTCGTATTCGGATTGTTATCCATAATATCCAGATAGGCTTGTGAATAATCCGAATACATTTTATTATTCCATGTCAAAGCATAGGCACATCCTAAAAATCCACCGTAAATAATCGGTAATTTCCAATACTTACGATTATAAACCTGACCTGCTCCCGGAAAAACAGCAGCCAGCCACACTGCTCTGGAAGAATTAGGAATCCATATTTTCTTTTCAGGCTGTACTACCACACTATCTTTCGACACGACTAAAGAAGCCGTATCCACCGGAGCATCCAACTTCTTATAATTCTCCTCATTTACTTTGGTAATACTGTCCGTCACGAGTGAATCTTGTGAGCTCATTTGAAGCCGATGCAAACGCGCTTTCGGTATATTAATGACAGAATCGTTTCTCACCATTTGGTTCTGTGCATACACATCAATCCCTGCTACCTGTATTGCACAGAGAAGCAGGGCTATAACGATACGATATGTCAATGTTTTTACAGCCAACCTTTTATTCGTTTCTCTCTTTATCTTTCAACGTATCGAATATTTCCATTATACGTTCCAGATCCTCCTCATTATTAAAAGGAATACTGATCTTCCCTTTACCTTTTGAAGTGCACGACAACTGTACTTTTGCACTAAAAAAGCCGGAAAGATGTTTTTTCAATAAATTATATTCCTCCGGAAGTTTCGCTCGTTTCGGAGCTATTTTCTTATCACCGCTCTTCACCGTTTCACCCTCACTCAACGCTTTTACCAGCTCTTCAACCTTACGAACGGAATAATTATGTTCCAATATCTCCGCATACAACTTCATTTGCATCTTTGGGTTGTCCAAAGCCAGCAAAGCACGCGCATGCCCCATATCCAACGTTTTATTTTGCAAAGCCACCTGTATCTGTGCAGGAAGTTTCAACAAACGCAAGTAATTTGCAATCGTAGTACGCTTCTTTCCTACCCGCTCACTCAAACGTTCCTGAGTCAATTCATACTGTTCAAGCAGATGTTGATATGCCAAAGCAATCTCTATCGAATTCAGATCTTCACGTTGAATATTCTCAACCAATGCCATTTCCATCACATTCTCATCATCCGCTGTACGGATATAAGCAGGAATTGTTTTTAGTCCGGCAAGTGATGAAGCACGAAAGCGACGTTCTCCGGCAATAATCTGATAAGAATCATCTGAGATTTTTCGTAATGTAATCGGCTGTATAATACCTATTTCAGCTATTGAATCGGATAATTCTTTTAATGCAGCCTCGTCAAACTCGCGACGCGGCTGATTCGGATTCACCGAAATCTTCAACAGTTCTATTTCATTAATAGAAGAAGAACCTTCCGTCTTCACTTCATCCATGGAAATCAGAGCATCCAACCCTCTACCCAAAGCAAATTTTTTGTGTGCAGCCATATCTTCTATTTACTATTTCTTTTAATAATCTCTTGAGCCAAAGCTAAATGATTCTTTGAACCGGAAGAATCCGCATCATATAAGATAACAGGAATTCCATGGCTCGGTGCCTCGCTTAACTTCACGTTTCTCTGTATAACGGTTTTAAATACCAATTCCTGAAAATGCTTTTTCACTTCATCATAAATCTGATTCGCCAAACGCAGACGGGAATCATACATCGTCAGCAGAAAGCCTTCTATTTCCAAAGCCGGATTTAGCTTAGACTTGATAATCTTTATGGTATTCAATAGTTTGCTGATTCCTTCCAATGCAAAATACTCACATTGCACAGGTATGATTACCGAGTCCGCAGCCGTCAAGGAATTTATGGTTATCAAGCCCAATGACGGAGAACAGTCGATAAAGATGTAATCATATTCATCCTTAAGAGGAGTCAGTAATTTCTTCAACACCTTTTCCCGGTTTTCAAGATTCAGCATTTCAATCTCGGCACCAACAAGGTCTATATGTGAAGATATCACATCCAGCCCGTCAATATCCGTTGTATAGATAGCTTCCCTTACATCTGCCTGATTAACAATACATTCATAAATGGAACATTCCACTTGTTTAATATCTACTCCCAATCCGGAAGAAGCATTCGCTTGAGGATCAGCATCCACGACGAGCACTTTTTTCTCAAGAGTTGCCAATGATGCCGCAAGATTAATCGTTGTGGTAGTCTTTCCGACTCCCCCTTTTTGATTAGCTAAAGCGATTATTTTTCCCATATATATCTAATTTATTGGCAGCGAAATAAGCAATAATAAGTTAGAGCACCTACAAAAACAAAAGAACTTTGCAAAAACTGTTGATAAGTTAGCCTATCTGTTAATAACTCCAAAGCCCTTTTTTCATTTTTGTTTCTATCAACGATATTTTCAGCACGCAAATATACATATTTCCCACTAATTATCGTCAATTTTATATTGGGTTGCATAACATTAAGATTTGTAAACGAGTGGAAAATACATTTCTATCAAAATAAAAAGAGTTTTTTTACGTTTTGCTTATATAATTACATTTTTAGATTATGAAACACCTCTATCTCATTATTATTGTAGCAGCTCTACTAAGTGGCTGCACACAAAAACAAACAACAACCGAGGCAAACGCTTCCGTTAAGTTCATAACAATCGACGGGCAAGACCTGATACAGCCGGATGGCAGTAAATTGTTCATAAAAGGTACCAATCTCGGTAACTGGTTAAATCCGGAAGGATATATGTTCAAGCTCACAAGAACCAACTCGGCACGTTTCATCAACGAAATGTTCTGCCAGCTTGTAGGACCGGATTTTACCGCCGAATTCTGGAAAGCATTCAAAGACAATTATATCACTCGCGAGGACATCCGGTTTATAAAAGAAACAGGCAGCAACACCATTCGCCTGCCATTTCATTATAAACTGTTTACTGATGAGGACTATATGGGGCTGACTGCCAATCAAGACGGATTTGCCCGCATAGACTCAGTCGTAAAATGGTGTAGGGAAGAAGGGCTTTACCTCATCCTTGACATGCACGATGCTCCCGGTGGACAAAGCGGTGACAATATAGATGACAGCTACGGTTATCCTTGGTTATTTGAAAGCGAAACCAGTCAACAACTTTATTATGACATCTGGCGCAAGATTGCCGACTATTACAAAGATGAGCCTGTCATCCTGGGATATGAACTGCTCAACGAGCCAATCGCCCACTTCCTTGAAAATAAAGATGAATTGAACGGCAAATTGGAAGGCGTATACAAGAAAGGCGTTGCCGCCATTCGTGAAGTCGATAAAAATCACATCGTCCTACTTGGCGGAGCACAATGGAACAGTTATTTTAAACCTTTCAAAGACTCCACATTCGACGATAAAATCATATATACCTGCCACCGATACGGAGGGGAGGCTACTAAAGAAGCGATAGAATCTTTCATCAGCTTCCGCGACAGCGTTAACCTTCCGATGTATATGGGAGAAATAGGGCACAATACAGAAGAATGGATGAATGCATTCTGCCGGATACTGAAGGAGAACAATATCGGATATACCTTCTGGCCTTATAAGAAAATGGAAGGTTCATCATTCGTAGGTATCACTCCGCCGGAGAATTGGAACGTCATCATCAGTTTTTCAGAAGCCCCCCGAGGCAGTTACCAAGAAATTCGCGACATTCGCCCCGATCAGGCAGTAGTTCGCAAAGCCATGACTGATTTTCTTGAAGCCTGCAAATTTAAGCATTGCGTAGTACAAGAAGATTACATCAACGCCTTAAACTTAAAGGAATAAAAATCCGATAAATTGCGATAAGGGGGTGTTTCGACACCCCCTTTATTTATTCAATTCAGGATGAGAAAATACATTCTTATTATAAGCTCACCGACAAAATCGCACACCAAATCATGATGTAGTCCTCCCCACCGGCATAAAATTGCTTCTCTGTGCATATTTAAAATTATCGAATACTACCTTCACGTCTTCACTTTCAGATATAAACTACTATCAAATAGCCAATTAAAGTGAATGTACTTTTTTTAGTTCAGAATTTGATGTTAAGAATTAAGAAGAATCTCAATTAAAGAAGACCGATGGTTCGCGGATGACGCGGGTTGAGCAGATGAAGACGGATTTTAAAATTATTAATCCGTCATAATCAGCGTTATCCGTAAACCAAGTTCTCTAAATTTCTTTTCCATTGCCCCAATGAACTGCACCCCAAAAGTTGGACAAAAAAGAGTATTACACATGAAATTAAGT
>OHAE01000560.1_pt1 | contig 33869 bp, 28 predicted proteins | sample 1577061 | NCBI WGS metagenome assembly OHAE01 (sample SAMEA3541535, study PRJEB24748) | human gut metagenome | biome: human gut; feature: human-associated habitat; material: faeces | place: China | collected 2012
GAGCATTTTTGTGAAATATGACGGGAAATTTGCAAGCAGATGGCGTGCAAAGTCGACAGACGCTCTTTGTGCGGTATTGCCATAAGCCAAAAGGGTACCGGTTTCAATAGGAACCTGTGCCCTTTTTTGGAAAGATGGAAAGGAAAGACGACCATGTCACAGACACAAGATACCTCTGTCATTCTGGTGTGTGCCGGAAACGCCACCAGAATGCAGGGAAAAAATAAGATTCTTCTCCCGCTGGGAGATACTAATGTCATCGGTATGAGCATGCGTGCATTTGAAGCCTGCCCCAGAGTGGCAGAGATCATTGTAGTGGCACGCCCTGCCGACCATGATGCCATTCGGGAAACCGCAGAGCAGTGCGGCATCACCAAGTTTCACGCCATTGTTGCCGGCGGTTCGACCCGACAGGAAAGCGTTATGTGCGGACTGCGGGCACTGTCCAAGGGCACGACAATGATCGCCGTACACGACGGTGCAAGACCGCTGGTCAAAACGGAGCAGATCGCACAGGTGATTCAGGACGCGTCTGTATTCGGCGGGGCAACGCTGGGCGTACCGGTGAAAGATACCATTAAAGTTGTCAACGACCGGCTGATCGTGGACACCCCGTACCGTCCCCACCTGTACATCACCCAGACACCGCAGGTGTTCAAGCGGCAGCTGTACTTTGAAGCAGTGACGTTTGCCGAGGAGCATGCACTGGATTTCACCGATGACTGCCAGCTGATCGAGGCGATCAACTGCAAGGTCTACATGACCGAGGGGGACTATACCAACATCAAGATCACCACGCCGGAGGACATCGCCATTGCAGAGATTCTGCTGGCACGGCAGAAGGAGGAAGCATAAATGGAGAGATTACCGTTTCGGATCGGGCACGGCTATGACGTGCACCGCCTTGTGGAAAACAGAAAGCTGATTCTGGGCGGTGTAGAGATTCCCTATGAAAAGGGACTGCTGGGGCACTCTGATGCAGACGTGCTGCTCCATGCGGTTTCCGATGCTCTGCTGGGGGCGTTGGCACTGGGGGACATCGGCAAGCATTTCCCCGATACAGATCCTGCCTATGCCGGTGCTGACAGCCTGAAGCTGCTGGAACTGGTGGTGGAAAAAGTGCGGGAACAGGGCTATGCAGTAGGCAATCTGGACGCAACGGTGCTGTGCCAGAAGCCGAAGCTTGCCCCTTATATCGGCTCCATGCGGGAAAAGATCGCAGCAGCATGCGGCGTATCCGCAGAGCAGGTCAGTGTAAAAGCAACCACGGAAGAAAAGCTGGGCTTTACCGGCGAAGGATTGGGCATTTCTGCTCATTGTGTGTGCCTGCTGGTAAAGGCATAAAGGAAACATTGCCATAACTCCTGTCACCCCATTGCTGTCCCTTTGCATATACTGAAACGGGGAAGTGTTTCCCCGATTTTATTGCAAAGGGGTGAGAAGATGTTGGAATGTAAGGCGGCAATGGTTTCGTATACGCAGGCAAATCGGGCAAAACGGGTGTTGCAGCAGCATGGCATCTCCAGTGCGATCTACCGGCTGGAGCATCTGGGGCCAGAGGGCTGCGGCTTTGTCCTGAACGCGAATGCAGACTGCGGCCGTGTATCCGCACTTCTGTCCAGAGAGGGGATCCCGTTCCGGAGTCCTCAAGAGGGGCGTGATGTCCGGTGACAGTCAATTTTGATAATGCAGCGACCACGTATCCCAAGCCGCCGGAGGTTCGCCGTGCGGTGGCAGATGCAGTGGTACGCTATGGAAACGCCGGACGCGGCGGGCATGTGATCGCGGAACGCACGTCGGAACTGGTCTATCACGCCAGAGAAACCGTGGCGGAATTTTTTGATGCCAAGGTAGAGAATACGATTTTTACCCTGAATTGCACCCACGCTCTGAACGTGGCAATTCAGGGCATTCTCAAATCCGGCGACCATGTGATCTTCAGCGACTTGGAACACAACTCGGTCTACCGTCCCATTATGGCACTGGCACGGGCAGGAAAGGTCACCTACAGCATGCTGGAGGTTTCTGCCGACAACAGCGAAACGCTGCGGCGGCTGGCGGGATTGGTTCGACCAAATACCAAGGCGGTGGTCTGCACCATTGCCAGCAACGTGACGGGGCAGATCCTGCCCTATCGGGAAATCGCCCAGTTCTGCCGCAGCCGGAACATCTGCATGATCGCAGACGGGGCACAGGCATGCGGGATCCTGCCCCTGTCATTGGAACGGGACGGCATGCATATCCTGTGTACCGCCGGTCACAAGGGGCTGTACGGCAGCACCGGCACGGGAATCCTCATGACAGACTGCACATTTCCCATACAGCCGCTGATGCAGGGCGGCACAGGCAGTGCTTCCCGCAGTCCGGAGCAGCCGGACTTTTTGCCGGATCGTCTGGAATGCGGCACGCTGAACGTGATCGGAGTCGCGTCCCTCTGTGCCGGCATCGACTTTGTGCGGCGGCAGACGGTGGCAGGCTTGTACCGTCACGAGAGTCACCTCTGCCAGCTGCTCTGCGATGCACTGGCGGAGATACCGGAGATCACGGTCTACCGGCAGCCGGACGTGGCATATGTGCCCATTGTTTCCTTTACGGTGGCAGGGGCTTCGCCGGAAGAAACCGCAGACTACCTGAACCGGCAGGGGTTCTGTCTGCGTGCCGGACTGCACTGTGCACCGCTGGCTCACGAAAAGCTGGGCACCAAGGACGGAACAGTTCGGTTCGCTCCGTCGGTGTTCAGCAGGGCATCAGATACGCTGCGGCTGGCGGCAAACCTGAAAAATTATGTCAATATTCTGAAAAGTCCCGAAAACCTATTGAAAAATTCCGGTGATATGTTACAATAGGTATATGGGATATGTTTTGAACAGAAAATCGGCAGACAGGAGGCACAGCATGCCTTTTGTCTGCTACATAGACGAATTGCCAATGACAAAATACAGGAAAGCAGGAAACAGAGCACGCCTGTTGGCTCTGTTCCCTGTTTCCACAGAAGTCGGAAAGGAAGATGATGCACATGGCTTTACGGGATATACTGGATATGATTTTCAGCGTCATCAAAACAGCACAGCCGGTGGATATACTGGATATACTGGTACTCTCCTATGTGGTATATCTCGGAATGAAACTGATACGGGAAACACGTGCCGGTCAGCTGATCAAGGGTATTTTTCTGTTGCTTCTCGTGTACATTATCGCTTCATGGATCAACATGAAAGCCATTTCCTATCTTCTTTCCGAAACGCTGAATATTGGCTTGATCGCTCTGATCATTTTGTTCCAGCCGGAGCTGCGGCGAACGCTGGAAAAGGCAGGGTATACCAAACTGGGGCTGCGGTTCAGCGGCAGCTCCAACGTGGACAGCGATGTGTGGAGCCGCACCATTGATGTGATTTGCGATGCCTGTGTAGAACTCTCGGCGACCTCGACCGGAGCACTGATCGTCATTGAACGGCAGACACGTCTGGGAGAACAGATCGACAACGGCACGATACTCGATGCGATTCCCAGCAAGGAATTATTCGGGAATATCTTTTTCAACAAAACGCCGCTGCATGACGGTGCAGTGATTATTCGGGACGGCAAGATTCTGGCGGCAGCATGCTTTCTCCCCAAGCCTCAGAAAGAGGAACTTATCAATAAGCGGCTGGGTTCCCGCCATCGTGCGGCGATCGGCATGAGCGAAAACTCTGATGCCATTGTGATCGTGGTTTCAGAGGAAACCGGTGCCATTTCCGTGGCGGAAAACGGCGTGCTGAAAAGCGGCTTTACGCGGGAATCCCTCCACCAGCTTCTGACCAAGCGGCTGATTACCGCCAGCGAGGAAACCACGATCGGAAAGGTGGCACGGAAGATCCCGTTCCTCAAACGGCACCACAAGGACGACGGAAAGGAGAAGGACAATGCCCAAAAATCTCTGGAAGAACCGACAGAAAAAGACATCACAGAAGAATCGGAGCAGCGGCACTAATGGGACATTGTTCCAGCGGCTGTACGAGAGCCGTCCGGCAATGATGGCAACTTCGGTGGCGATTGCCATTGTTCTCTGGTTTGTGATCTCCATTGCCATTTATCCGACCACACCCCGTACCCTGCACCATGTGCCGCTGAAAGTGGAAATTGCCGGCACTTCTGCCGAGGAAAACGGACTCAGCGTCATCGACTATGACGTACAGGACGTGACGGTCCAGATCGAGGGCAATCGCTCCAAGGTGGGCAACATTGATGCGAACAATCTGACGGCAACGGCTGTGGTGGAAAATGTCACCTCTGCCGGCACGAAAAAGCTTTCCATTACGGTCAGCGGCAATGAAAACGAACAGTTCAATGTCAAGTCCATTTCGCCCGCTACAGTGAATGTGACCTTTGATAAAATCGAAACCTATACCTTTGAGATCAAGGCTTCTGCTCCGAATCTGACATTTGCAGACGGCTGTGTGCTGGACGAGGAGAACTTCGCCTGCACACCGTCTACCATTGATGTCACCGGTCCCCAGCAGCAGCTGAATCAAGTGGCATACTGCGTGGCAGAAACCCAGCAAAAGGAGCAGCTTAGTGCCTCCAAAATTCTGACCACAGATACGCTGCTCTTCTATAATGAAGCAGGCACACAGGTAGACTCCACAGATTTTACCTATGATGTGGCGGCGTTCTCGCTGGAAGTGCCGGTACTGTATCAGAAAACCATGGACATCACCTATCAGATCACCAATGCACCGGCAAACTTCGATTTGGAAGCTCTGAAAAAACGGCTGAACCTGTCAGAACAGCAGATCACCCTCGCAGCACCCAATACCTCTATGGAGGAAATGAGCGAGTTCAACATTGGTTCAGTGGCTCTGCGGGATATTGATCTGAACTACTCCAATGACTTCGTAGTCAATGTGCCGGACGACTATGTGAACCAGTCCGGATTCTCTACCGTGACACTGGCACTGGATTCCACAGATCTTGTGAAAAAGGATTTTGTCATCTCGGATATTGGCGTAGTCAACGCACCGGCAACGTATAATTTCAATGTGCTGACCCAGCAGCTGAAAGTCAGCATTATCGGTCCGGCTGATGTGATGGAAACGCTGGATGCCAGCGACCTCACCGCCAACGTGGATCTGCTGAGTTACTCCACGCAGGCGGGAGCCGTAGACGGTGACACGGTGACCTTTAATTATACGCCTACGATCACTTGCAGCAAGTACAATACCGTATGGGCAACTGGTGATTATCGTGTTGCGGTGCAGGGCGTGCGGACATCGGGCAATCCGACTGCGAATTCCGAACAAACGCAGTCAGATCTGTCGGAAAATAGCAATCATTAACAAGGGAAAAATTGGATAAAGTATAAATGAAAAGGCGGCGTTTCAAAGAGCTGCCTTTTCTTTTTTTATTTAAAGTCGTATTTTTGTTTCTATGTGAAATACTTTTATGCAACATGCACAAAACAAAACACATAAATTCTCCTGTCAAGTTCGAATGTTAATAGTTTATACATTTACATTCGAGGGGAAAGTTGTTATAATAGTGTATAGCTAAAAAATGAATGTGTCATTTTTGAAGCGTAAACGCCGCGGACAGTCTGCCGTCCACGGCGGACAATAAGACAGCTGATTGCATATCAGCTGACATTCGTGCATACAAAAGAAATTGGGACTGATGAAAACCAATTAAAAGAAAAAGGAGCGATATATATGAGCAAGATCATTCGCAAAAGAGTCAGTGCACTGCTTGTCAGTGCACTTATGGTGGCAAGTTCTGTTACAGTTACTTCCGGCAGCTTTTTTGTTGAAGCAGCAGGAAGTACTGTAACGATCGGAAAGACACTGGAAACCTCTGTTCCGAATCCGGAGGACAAGGACAATCCGCTGAACGCAGACAAATGCACATATATGTGCAAGGCTGCAACTGATGAGTATACTTCGTTTACAGATACCAAGGGCAAGTCACCGGCGGATATTTGCGGCGACAGCATCACCACCTTGCAGTTTAATCTGAAGTCTGATCAGATGGTCACAGATTTCTCCTACTACTTTGGTGCATCGGACACCAAGGCAAACGGCTACTGGTGGGGCTTTGAGAAAACGGATTCCAAGGGTGCTATCAAGTGCACACCGTATGCCAAGGAATTCTCCGTTGTCATAGAACTGCCGTCCAGCGTAGCCAAGGAGCTGACTAGCAATAAGAATGCAAAGTTCCAGTTCCAGAACTGCTATACCGGACTGATTGACGAAGAAGACCAGTCCACCCGTACACAGGATGCCAGCATTGAACTGGTTTCCATTACGGTAAACGGTACGGAAGATACCAGCAACGGTGAAAAGCCGTGGTGGATCAAGGTCGTTGACCCGACTCTGCCGAAGGGCGAGGAAAACACCGGCGGTTTGTACTACTCCAGTGCAAACGGCAACGGTGAGATCAGTTCCGTAGAGCAGAACGGTGACACTATGACTGTCAAGTCGCTGCACTCCCTGAAGCTGGATAATCTGGACATCAAGCTGACACCGGGTGACAACTGCAGCGAAGAATATTATGCTTCTGATGCATTCAAAGAAAAGAACAACGGTGTGGCTTATGAATCTGAATCGCAGATTCGTGAAGCTGGTCTGCCGCTGAACAGCCACAAGTTTACTTATGGTGAATTCAATTTCATTCCGGGTGCAACCGTTGCCAGCAATGCAAAGGTAAAGTCCCTGAGCGTTACCATCAAGCTGGACGATGAAAGTGCAAATGTAAACCGCTTTATGTATGGCGGCGGTCTGAACGTGAAGTATAAGAGCCTTGCAGATACAGAGTATGCGAAGGAGCAGGCTGGTCTGAAGGGCGGTTCCGGCGAAGGCGGCGTAGCCAAGACGGTAGGCTATTGGTACAATGATGTTGGTGCAGAAACACTGGCAGAATGCACCGAAGCCGGCGTAAAGTGGGGCAACGGCGAAGGCGACTTCAAAGTTGGCGGCGGCACTGATCTGGCAAAACAGGAGATGGGCAGCTACTTCACAGTTACGTGGGACGTTCCGGAACAGGTCGTTGACTGCGAAACACTGGCAGAAAAGAGCCAGATTTCCTTCCAGCTGTGGTATGCAGCTCTGAAGGGCGGCAAGTTTGTGGACTGCAGCATTGTTTCCGCAGCCCTGACTTATGAAGAAAGCATTACATTCCCGTACAGCGGTTCTGCTTCTGTGAAGAATGCAGGTACTGAAATGACCGGTACAGCTGCGGAGATCCCGTATGCAGATTTCGGCATGAAGTATGAAAAGACTGCTGACGTATATGCAGTACAGTTCGATGTAACTACCGATCAGGAAGCAAATCAGGTTCTGGTTGGTGCAGGTACCACGATGCTGGAAAAGGCTGGATTTCCTGACAACTGGTTCCAGTCTGATGACCTGTTTAAGAATGAAGGTCTGAACAGCACAACTCCGGCAATGCTGTATTGGGAAAAGAGCACCGCAGGCAATCGTCCGGACTCTAACGATGACACATTGGCAGATGAGGCGTACAAAGATGCTTCCGGTACAAAGACTTATACCTATATGTGGATCATGCCGCCGTCTGTTGCTGAGGGAATCCGTCAGGAAGAAACCGGCAACCTGCTGAATGCACTGAATTCAGTGGATACCGAATCGGAAGATGCACATCTGAGCTTCGGTGTCTGGTATGCAGGTCTGGGCAGCAAGGAATCCAGCAAGTACACCATTAACAACGTAACCGTTTTCTATGCAGCAGACGACAAGAACAACGAGAAGAAGCTGGATATGTTCGAGGATACTCTCGAAGTACAGGATTCTATCGATGTTGTGATCGGCGAAAGCGAAACTCTGACAGTAAACATTCCGAACTGCACCGGCACCATGGCAGACAGAACCGTTGCAGGTGTAGCAGCAGACAAGGACGACGCTCTGAAGCTGGTTATCACTGGTAAGAATGTTGGCTCTAGCACGCTGACAGTTACCACACCGGGCGGTCAGACAAAGGAAGTTACTGTAAACGTGCTGCCGCAGCAGACTACTGTTACAACAGCTGAAACAACAACTACTACCACAACCAGTGCAACGACTACTACAACAGAAAAAACAACTGCAACTACTACCGTTGGTTCTACAGAAACCACCACTACGACAGAAGAAGTGATCATTCCGCTGTATGGCGATGTGAACTGCGACAGCCGTGTAGACATTACCGATGCAGTTATGCTGAACAAGGCAATTGCCGGTGTTGTAACACTGGGCACCCGTCAGCAGAAGGCAAATGCAGACTGTGACGGCGATGGCGAAATCGCTTCCAACGATGCAGTCGCTTTGCTGAAGTTCCTGGTATCTCTGGTAAAGCAGTTGCCGTATGCAGACTAATGCACACTTGAGCAATTTTCTAATCATTTTATCATAACTCAAAAGAGCCGCAGAGCGAAATGCCCTGCGGCTCTTGTTATTTGCTGGCGGTGTGGGTGAGGGGCTGGTCTGCCTCCTCCAGTTTTTTTCGGAGCTTGCGAATGATCTTCTTTTCCAGTCGGGAGATGTAGGACTGGGAAATGCCAATGGCTTCGGCGACCTCTTTCTGAGTGCGTTCCTTGCTGCCGCAGAGCCCGAACCGCATCTGCATGATCTCCTGTTCCCGCGGTCCCAGTTCTGAAACCGCGGCGAGAAGCATCTCCCGTTCGGCTTCGTTTTCAATGTCGCGGCTGACCACGTCCTCGTCCGTCCCCAGAATATCTGACAGCAGCAGTTCGTTGCCGTCCCAGTCCGCGGAAAGCGGCTCGTCAATGGAGATCTCTCCCCGCAGCTGGGCGTTTTTCCGCAGCACCATGAGGATCTCATTTTCAATGCAGCGGGAGGCGTATGTCGCAAGCTTGATCTTTTTTTCGGGGCAAAATGTTTCCACCGCCTTGATAAGTCCGATCGTGCCAATGGAGATCAGATCCTCCAGTCCCAGACCGGAGGATTCGAACTTTTTGGCGATGTATACCACCAGGCGGAGATTGTGCACGATCAGTGTTTCGCGGGCTTCGGTGCTGCCGGCGTGCAGCTGGGCGAACACTTCCTGTTCCTCCTCCTTGGACAGCGGCGGGGGAAAGGTGTCGGAGCCGTTGATGTAGTCGATGCGGCAAGGACCGGACAGCAGTTCCCGCAAATGGCAGAGCAGTTTCCGGAACTTCGGAAAATCGATAGTCATAGAAAAAATCTCCTTTCATTCCATGAGCATAGGGTGAAAAATGGCACTTGGCTGCGTGCCGGCAATGCCGACCATGGCGTGTACGCTGCGGCTTTTCTCCGTGGAGAGGTTGCGGATACAGACCTCGTCCGGTCGGAACAGGGGAACCAGTCCCTCTGCGGTCACTGTGGTACAGGGCACCAGCCGGTAGCCGCGAAGCTGTTCCACCGGTGTACCGGCAAGCAGCGGCTCCAGTGCGGCAGCACTGCACACAATGACCGGCGTACCGGAAAAGGTGTCGGTGAGGTTGTTTCCGGTGTCGGCAAGTCCGTCCAGCATCAAGCGGCGTTCGCCCAGCCGCAGAAAGACCTGAAACCGGCTGTCGGTGTGGCGTTTCCTGCCGCGGAGCAGGGTGCAGAGATGCAGCAGAGAATATGCCGCAGCAGTGAATAGAATCAGCTGAAACAGGGAAAAATTCAGATAACAGCAGCTGTTCCCCCATGTGGCAAAGCCCTTTTGCGTCAGACTGCCGATGCCGAGAATCGCCCCCGCCAGCAGGAAGTTGCAGAGAAAAAAGCAGCCCCACTGGCGGAAGAAACTCTCCCGATGCAGACCGAACGCCATTGTCACGGACAGAGCAGCTGCCAGAAGCTTACACACCAGCTGAAACCATGCCGGCAAGGGCGGCAGCAGGATCAACAGGGAAAACAGGCTGCTCCCCGCCGCTGCCAGTCCGCACCGTATCCAGTGCAAAGGCGTATGCGTCAGTTTTGCCGCAGCACGCAGCAAAAAATAGTTGACATAGAGGCTCTGCAGCAGCAGAACGTCCAGATAGATCGTGGGCACTGTTCATCACCTCTTTCAAGAGTATAGCATGTTTTCCATGCGATACCTGTCGGGAACAGGGGACGGCTGCGGGCGGAAATCGGTGAACAATCTGTGGCTTGACGAGAGGACGGGAAATATGCTATAATAGCAGTGACAAAGGTGTCACAGATGGGGATCTATGGACATCGTTGTCACAGAAGAAAAACCGTCCATGATTCAATGGAACCGACCGGTACAGTCCGCATAAGAAATGCTGCTGTACTTTCCACAAATCTCTCACGCTTTGGAAATCTCAGGACTTGTTTCGTATCTTTGGATGCAAACAGCCGCCTCAGGGGATTCTTCTACCCTGAGGAGCACCGGACTGTTTCGGCGTTTCCCAAAAAAGGAGTATTTGAATGAATCAAACAGAAAACAATCGACCGTTAGTGGATGGCGTTCCGGCGTTGGAACGCAAGCTGGAGGAAGTGCGTCGTGCACAGGAACAGTTTGCAACGTTCTCGCAGGAACAGGTAGACCGGATCTTTCAGGCAGCGGCTCTGGCAGCCAATCATGCCAGACTGCCGCTGGCAAAAATGGCTGTGGAAGAAACCGGTATGGGTGTGGTAGAAGACAAGGTAATCAAGAATAACTATGCCGCCGAGTATATCTACAACGCCTATAAGCACACCAAAACCTGTGGCATTATCGAACAGGATCCCGCTTATGGCACCATGCGGATCGCAGAACCGATCGGGGTAGTGGCTGCGGTCATTCCCACCACCAATCCCACCTCTACCGCGATTTTTAAGTCGCTGATCTGCCTGAAAACCAGAAATGCGATCATCATTTCGCCCCACCCCCGTGCAAAAAAGAGCACGATCGCTGCGGCAAAGATCGTACTGGACGCAGCAGTCAAGGCTGGTGCACCGGAAAATATCATTGGCTGGATCGATGTGCCGTCTTTGGAAATGACCAATACCCTGATGCAGGAGGCAGATATTATTCTGGCTACCGGCGGTCCGGGCATGGTTCGTGCGGCGTATTCCAGCGGAAAACCGGCACTGGGCGTTGGTGCCGGCAACACACCGGCAGTCATTGACGCTTCTGCGGATATTCAGAAAGCAGTCAACTCGATCGTACACTCAAAGACATTCGACAACGGCATGATCTGTGCTTCGGAGCAGTCGGTCATCGTGGATACCGGCATCTATGACACTGTCCGGAAAGAATTCCAGAAGCGTGGCTGCTATTTCCTCACACCGGAGGAAACCGAAAAGGTAAGAAAGACCATTCTCATCAATGGAGCACTGAACAGCAAGATCGTAGGACAGCGGGCGGCTGCCATTGCCGGACTCGCCGGCGTGACGATCCCACAGGAAACGCGGGTGCTGATCGGGGAAGTGACCTCGGTGGACATCAGCGAAGAATTTGCACATGAAAAACTCTCTCCGGTGCTGGCAATGTATCGCTCGGAGAATTTTGAACAGGCTGTAGCATATGCCGACCAGCTGATCAGGGACGGCGGCTACGGTCATACGGCTTCGCTCTATGTGGATGAAGTCAACCACAGAGAAAAGATCGACCAGTTTGCAGCACGTATGAAAGCGTGCCGTATTGTGATCAATACCCCGTCCTCTCACGGCGGTATCGGCGACTTGTACAACTTTAACCTTGCACCGTCCCTGACGCTGGGCTGCGGCTCTTGGGGCGGCAACTCGGTTTCGGAAAATGTCGGTGTCAAGCACCTGCTGAATATCAAGACTGTCGCTGAGAGGAGAGAAAATATGCTGTGGTTCCGCACACCGCAAAAGGTGTACTTCAAAAAAGGCTGCCTGCCGGTGGCTCTGCGTGAGATCGAAGAAGTCCTGCACCGGAAGCGTGCATTTCTGGTAACAGATGAATTCCTGTTCAAAAGCGGCAAGATGAGCTGCATTACGGAACCGCTGCAGAAAATGGGCATTCCGTATCAGGTATTCTCTGATGTACAGTCCGATCCCACACTGGCGTGTGCCAAGGAGGGTGCGGAACTGATGCGGTCGTTCCAGCCGGACGTGATCATTGCACTGGGCGGCGGCTCCGCAATGGACGCAGCAAAGATCATGTGGGTGCTGTATGAACATCCCGATGCAGACTTTGCAGACATGGCAATGCGGTTTCTCGACATTCGCAAGAGAACCTATGAGTTCCCTGAAATGGGCGAAAAGGCATATTTCATTGCAGTGCCGACTTCCTCCGGTACTGGTTCGGAAGTGACACCGTTTGCGGTGATTACCGATGAGGCGACCGGTGCCAAGTATCCGCTGGCAGACTATCAGCTGCTGCCGAACATGGCGATCATTGACACTGACCTGATGATGTCCCAGCCCCGTGGCCTGACTGCGGCTTCCGGTATCGATGCCATGGTACACGCACTGGAAGCATATGCCTCGGTAATGGCAACCGATTTCACCGACGGTCTGGCACTGAAAGCACTGAAGAACATCTTCACCTATCTGCCGGAGTGCTACGAAAATGGCGAACATGCACCGGTGGCACGGGAAAAGATGGCGAATGCTTCCACCATGGCAGGTATGGCGTTTGCCAATGCCTTTCTGGGTGTGTGCCACTCTATGGCACATAAGCTGGGTGCATTCCACCACCTGCCTCATGGCGTGGCAAATGCTCTGCTGATCACCGATATTATGCGGTATAACATTGCAGATGCTCCCCAGAAAATGGGCACTTTCTCCCAGTATCCGTACCCGAACGCTCTGCCCCGCTATTGCGAGTGTGCAAGATTCGTGGGCGTGAACGGCAGCACGGACGAAGAAGTATTCGAAAACTTCCTTGTGAAGATTGAGGAACTGAAAGCACGGGTGGGCATCAAAAAAACCATTCGCGACTACGGCGTGACCGAAGAAGCATTCCTCGCGACACTGGACGACATGTGCGAACAGGCATTCGATGACCAGTGCACCGGAGCAAATCCCCGTTATCCGCTGATCTCGGAGATCAAGGCAATGTATCTCAAGGCGTTCTACGGCGAAGTGCCGGCAGAAGCTGCTGAAGCATAATTCCACTGTGAAAGGAGCGTATCAATGATGGAACCGTTATTGGAAGGGCTGGAGAAAACCAGCTATCGGGAAGGCGATACCCGCGTAAAGGTGTTCGGACACGGCTATCTGAAGTCCGACATTCTGAATGAAGCACTGAATCAGGCAAGAGTAGAAGAAACCGGTCTGCGGATCCCGAAGCTGCTGGAAGTGCGGAAAGCAGACGGCAAGTGGGCGATCGTGACGGAATTCGTGGAAGGGGAAACCCTCCAGTCCATGATGGAACAGCACCCCGACAAGATGCACAACTATATGGAACAGTTCGTGCTGCTGCAAAAGGAGATCCAGAGCAAGCGTTCGCCGCTGCTGACGAAGCTGAAAGACAAGATGAACCGGAAGATCAGCCAGTCCGGACTGGACGCGACCACCCGCTATGACCTGCATACCCGTCTGAATGCCATGCATGACCACATCAAGGTTTGCCACGGGGATTTTCACCCCAGCAACGTGATCGTGGACAAGGACGGCAGACTGCACGTTATCGACTGGTCCCACGCCACACAGGGCAATGGCAGTGCTGACGCTGCCAGAACATTCCTGCTGTTCAAGCTGGAGGGGAAGGACGACTGGGCAGAGCTGTACCTGAAAATGTTCTGCGACATGAACGACGTGGCAAGACAGTACGTTTCCCAGTGGATGCCGATTGTGGCAGCATCGCAGCTGGTGAAGCACAAGCCGGAGGAAAAGGACTTCCTCATGCGTTGGATCGACGTATTCGACTATGAATAAACGCATCAGCAAAATGATGTATCAAGAAACGAAGCGGACGGGGCGACCTGTCCGCTTTTTGTATGCCGTTTTTTCCAATACTGTGCACGGAAATCAATTTTCAAAAATATGTTGATTTAAATTGTGCAAAATTGTGAAGCTTGACAAGTAAGCTCCCCTGAAAGGGGAGCTGGCAGTGCGTAGCACTGACTGAGGGGTTTCCACTTATGCCGAAAACGTCATAAAAAGATTTTACGAAAAAACCTCTCCACCGCCTAACGGCGGTCCCCCTCCCCTTTCAGGGGAGGCTATCATGAAAATTGATTTTCGTGAATACTGTGAAAGCCCTCTGTACAATTCCCGAAAAATATGGTATACTGTTGTATATTCAGGAAAAGCTGCGTGACAGCTTTCCTTAACGCGAAGGAGGTCAACCCATGACAAACGAACCCTATACCGAGGAAACTGCGGGGCAGATCGACCCGCAGAATCCTTTTGAAAATGCATTGGAAAACGCCGCATACCGGACGGATTACCGGCGGTTTCTGCCGCAGATCCTGCTGCCGGACTTTCATATCCCGCTGTTTCCGGAACAGGAGGAGCGTTCCCGCATTCGCCGCCAGATGAACACCGCCGGAGCAGGGGCGTTGCTGGGCTGTATGGGCAGCCAGCTGTTGTTTCCGCTGACGATCATGGTGCTGCTGCTGTGCATGGACGGCACGGCGGCTTCCTACTTCAACGGCGACCAGTCCGGAGCAATTCACACCATGGAATCATCGGGCATCTACATGGCGTTGCACTGCCTGATCTTCGGGGGAATGAACACGCTGGTGGCATGGCTGGGCTGCCGCCGTATCCGTCAGCCGCTGGGCGGACTGTTCCGGACGACGGGTTTTTCCGGCTGGAAAGCCTTTCAGTACATTTGCATCGGCTTCGCATTGCAGCAGCTTTCCGTGGTGCTGTACGCGGTGACAAAGCTGCTGCATCTGGAACTGCCGGAAGCATCTTTCGACTATTTCCAAAGCACCCAGTCCATGCTGCTGGCATTGCTGTACACCTGTGTGCTGGCTCCGGTGACCGAGGAACTGTTGTTCCGCGGCTTCCTGATGAAAAGCCTTTCGGCGGTCAGCGTCCGCTTCGGAATCGTCACCAGTGCCCTGCTGTTCGGGCTGATGCACGGCAATTTCCAGCAGTTTATTCTGGGCTTCGTCATGGGGCTGTTTCTGGGGAAGATCGTGGCACGGCATAACTCTCTGCTGCCGTCCATACTGGTGCACATGGCAGTGAATACCAACAGCATGGTGCTGTCACTGCTACAGGAGAAGCTGCCGGAGAAAGTCGCCAATGTGGGAATCCTGCCGTTTGGTATGGCGGTACTGGCGTTTTCGATCATGGGCGTGTTGTTCTGGTTGCTGTACGAACGCCGCCAGCCCCTGCCGTATCCCACCCAGAAGCAGGCAACCCGAAGCCGCACCGCGATGTTCTCGCCGGTGCTGGTGCTGGCTGTAGTCGTGCTGGCGGGATTTATTGTGTTCCTGGCAGTGCGTGGGGCGAATGGGTGATGCGTTTGCTGGGAGAATGGCAGAAAAGGTGTAGAAAAAAGGCTCCCTTGAAAAGGGAGCTGGCAGCCGTAGGCTGACTGAGGGATTATCTCGTGAAATCTGAAACAAAAGAAAAAGATTTCAGTGAAAATCCCTCCACCGCCTGTGGCGGTCCCCCTCCCTTTTCAAGGGAGGCAAATTCAAGGGAAGCAGAAAAAGGCACCCGTAGGCTGACTGAGGGATTATCTCGTGAAATCTGAAGCAAAAGGAAAAGATTTCAGTGAAAATCCCTCCACCGTCTGCGGCGGTCCCCCTTTTCTTTTCAAGGGAGGCAGAAAAAAGGAGCCTATAAAAAAATCCCCGCAACATTCTCCCCTCAACTCCCGCGAAATGTAACGCGTTACACGATTTTTAGAGAAAATGTATCAAATTCGCGGAAAAGTTGGGAGTAATTTTTCGTTTGCATTTTGAAGCGGAAAATCGACTGCATTTGAGAAATCTTCAGAATCAAAATAGTTTTATGTAAAACTTGACACGATTTTATCAAAATCAGAGCCGCATTATCGGAATCGTACAAAATCGTCTAAAAAATGGAAGCTAAAAGCCACGCAATTCTGCCACTTTTCCGGTGCGTTGTAGATGTGCACAAAAAGTATGTTTGTTTGTTGTTCCAAATGCAGAATATGCACAAACGCTATTGACAACACTGCCAGATTGTGCTATAATAAACTTGCAAACAACGAGAGGGAACGTTGATAAGAACTCTCGTTTGATTCTCCTGAAACTCCGGACGCGATGCCGGCTAGACGCGAAAGCGGGGATTTCGGGAACAAGGTTATTTTATTTTACTAAATCAAATTTGAAAGGTGGAAACCAATATGAAAACCCCGATGAACGTATTCAATACTGCAATGAAGAAAAAGAAAAAGAACCGCAAGGGCTTCTCCCTCGTCGAACTGATCGTCGTTCTGGTCATCATGGCAATTCTGGCCGCTGCACTGGTTCCGACTTTGATTGGTTATATCAACCAAACTCGTCAGTCTAATGCAAAGAATGAAGCTGCACAGTGTGTATCTGCTGCTCAAACTATAATTTCTTCTGCTTATGCAAACCCTGATGGTAAGTATATCAACAATACTGATGCTGGTGATGACATCACTATTTCCGATTTCGCTACCGAGTATACTTTTTCTGAAGCGGATATGGTGGTAACAGAAAAGCTGGCTGAAGTTACAAGTGGTGCGGCTGATACGGGCATTACAGAGATTAAGACTAAGGATGGCGTTGTAACTGAACTGAAGTATACAGCTGATAATGGCGAATCTATCACTTATACTAAGGGTAGCGGCTACGCTGTTGACTAATGGTATTTGCCTATTCTAACATCTAAGACAATAACAAAGCATTCAGCACATTGGGTGCTGGGTGCTTTGTTTGGTTTCCGGCGGTTTTGTCATTCTGTCGTGGTTTTTTCACATTTGTGAAGAGATTGTGTGGAGGTGGACTATAAGGTAAAAAAGGCTCCCTTGAAAAGGGAGCTGGCAGCCGCAGGCTGACTGAGGGATTATCTCGTGAAATCTGAAACAAAAGGAAAAGATTTTGGTGGAATCCCTCCACCGTCTGCGACGGTCCCCCTCCCTTTTCAAGGGAGGCAGAATTCAAGGTGCAGAAAAGGCTCCCTTGAAAAGGAAGGCAGTTGCAAGTTGCTTAAAGGATTTGTTATGGAAAAAGATTATCATTTTACTGGCTACAATAAAAAATTGTGCGATACTGCTCGAATGCTTCGAAAAAACATGACAAAACAGGAACGACATTTGTGGTATGACTATTTGAGAAAAAGTTCTCCTACATGGCTTCGGCAACGCGTAATAGACCAGTACATTGTTGATTTCTATTGCAGCAAGGCAAAACTGATAATCGAATTGGACGGCTCTCAACATTACACCGTGGAGGGTGAGGAATATGACAGCGTTCGAACGGAAGTGCTGGAGCAGTACGGGCTGGAAGTTATCCGATTTTCAAATGATGAGATTGACAGACACTTTGATGATTCGTGCCGGTATATCGAAGAAAAAATAAAGGAACGAATCGGCGAATATCCTGTGTATCATTGAAGAAAGTAAAAAGGCTCCCTTGAAAAGGCACCCATAGGCTGACTGAGGGATTATCTCGTGGAATCTGAAACAAAAGGGAAAGATTTCAGTAGAATCCCTCCACCGTCTGCGACGTTTTCCCCTTTTCTTTTCAAGGAAGGCAAAAAAACCACACCAAAAAGAGGTGAATACAGTGCCAAATTACAAATATCGTGCCACAGCCATGAGCGGAAAAATGGTGCGTGGGACGCTTGCTGCTTCCGATCCGGAGGCACTGCTGAACGAACTGAAAAAGAAAGATCTGTTCTTGCTGGACTACACCCAGACCAGCAAGACTTCGTTCGGCTCCAAGCTGAAAGCCAAGGAACTGACGGACTTTTGCCGCCAGTTGGGCAGCCTGCTGGACGCGGGCGTTTCGGTGATCCAGTCGTTCAATATTATTTCCAATCGTGCCAGCATTTCCAAGTTCGCGAGAAAATGCTTCTCTGACATCACCACCGACCTGAAACACGGCAAGGCGTTGTCCGATGCAATGGCAGATCAGGGCAAGGTGTTCCCCGAACTGCTCATCAGTATGGTGCGTGCCGGCGAGGCAAGCGGTAAGATCGGGGATACGTTTATCAATATGGGCGAGCATTTCCAGAAACAGCAGCGTATCAAATCGCAGGTCAAGGGTGCTCTGGCGTATCCGCTGGTGCTGGTCATTCTGCTGGTGCTGGTCATTATTGTAATGTTTACGTTTATTCTCCCCATGTTCGGCGATATGTTCACCGATATGGAACTGCCGCTGATGACACGGATCCTCATGGGCATGAGCGATTTCCTTACTCATTATTGGTATGTGGCGATCGGCGTGGTGGCGGCAATTGTGGTTGTCTTTGTCATGCTGATGCGAACGCCGGCTTCCCGTCTGGTGATCGACCGCATGATCGTGCACCTGCCCAAAATCGGCAATCTGGTGCGTATCGTCTATACGGCAAGCTTTTCCAGAACGCTGGCTTCGCTGTATACCAGCGGACTTTCCATTTTGAACGCCCTGCAAATCTCGCGGGACACTGTGAACAACAGCTATCTCCGTTCCCAGTTTGACGACTGTATCAAGAGCATCCGCGTGGGTAACGCCCTGTCGGAATCCATTATGGCAATGGACGGCTTCGACAGCAAGCTGGGCGATACCATTAAAGTCGGCGAAGAAACCGGTAAGCTGGACGCAATGCTGCTTTCCACCGCGGACGACTACGAATATGAATCCAGTGCCGCGATCAAGTCCATGATGTCCATTATCGAACCGCTGATGATCGTCATTCTGGGTGTTGTCGTTGCCGGCGTTATGGTTTCCGTTCTCGTTCCCATGTACTCCATGTACGGCAATATCGACGAAAACACCGGTGCGGTCTTCTCGTGGCTCGCACAGACCGCAGGACGATTCCTGAACCGGTTCTAAGAGAAAAAGAGGTGAATTTCCGTGAAGAAAAAAGATGTTTCTGCACACGTGTATATTACCAACAGCAAGATACAGGTGCTGATGGGCAGCTGTGTGAAAAATAAATTGCAGGTGGTAAACTGCTATGAAGAACCGCTGGAAGAAGGCTGTATCCTGAACGGCATTATCATGAACAACTACTCTCTCCAGAATACCCTGACGGAAATGTGGCAGAAGTACAACCTGCCCGCAAAGGGCGTGACGCTGGTGGTAAACGGCAGTTCCATTACTGTAAAGCCTCTGAAAGTTCCGCAGATCGCTCCGAAAAATGTGCCCGGTTTTATTCGCGGGGAACTGCGGGATATTGAGGGAATTCAGAATATGCTGGTGGATTATTCCGTGGTGACTCCGAAAAATCCGGACGGCTCCTGTAGTATTCTGGCGGTGGCTTCCACCAGGGAGTTCATCACCAGCTATATCAGCCTGTTCAAAGAGGCGAAGATCGAACTGGAAGTCATTGATCTGGTGCAGAACTGTCTGATCAAAATGATGAAGCGGCTGAAATCTTTACAGGGAAAAACCTATGCCGTGTTCATTCTGGATAAGAATATGCTGATGCAGTGTCTGTTTTCCAATGACAACTTCGTCATGACCCGCCGCAGCCGGATTCTGGCAGACCCTACCGATGAGGGCTTCGAACGGGAAGTGGGGCAGAATATCAACAGCATTATCCAGTTCAACAAGTCGGAACAGACCGGCTCTGATATTACGGACGTTTACCTGAGCGGCTTTCCGGAAGATGCTGTGCAGATCTTCCCGCACTTCGCGGAAAATTTCGGCGTAAATGTGCGGACATTTCCGGAGTTTCTCCCTACGGAACTGACTGTTCCGCTGGAGATGAATCCCAGCGAGTACACGGTGCTGCTGGGCAGTATGATACGTTATTCGGACTAAATCGGACAGGAGGAATCCAAAATGGCAAAACTACCAAAAAAGGATATTAACCTGTATCCTCTTGTCGTGGCACCGAAAAAGAACACCATGAAAAAAGGTGCCCTTTTCGGCATACTGGGGACAGTGGCAGTGCTGCTGCTGGGCGGCAGTTATGCCGGTGCACGGATCTATGTCCACACCCAAGAGAATCTGGTTTCGGAAATGGAAACCAAGGCAAACGATACCGCATTGATGGAAAAGATCAACAACGCCAACGCTGTGGCGAATGACATCAGCATACTGCGGACTGCCGGTGATGTTTATACTGAGGTGCGGGCTACCATTGACGGGACACAGGAGATCTGCGACAACTTTTCCGAAGATCTGGTGCAGAAGCTGGTTGGCTGTGAGAAAACGGTCAGCCCCGGCAGAGGAGAAATTCAGGTGGCAGAGATCACCGGACTTTCCTATGACGGCAGCACCCTTTCCATTGCGGCAAGTTCGACGGACAGCCAGTATGTTTCCACATTTGTGACGAACCTGACACGGCTGGACTTGTTCTCCTCGATCACCTATGACGGCTATTCGCTTTCGGACAGCGTGTATACTTATACAGTGAACGCCGTATTCAAGTCGGCGGAAACTACTGCAACGGATGCCGACGGCAATCCTGTGGAAACAACAACGGAGGTGGTACAATGACAACGGAAATTACCCGAAAGCAGGCAGTTCTGCTTTCTGTGCTGGGTGTCGTATTGGTCGTTGTACTGTTTGTGCAGCTTCTGATCCGTCCGCTGATGACGAAAGTCTCGGCAGCAAAGGAACAGCTGGAGGTTCTGAACCAGCAGTATTCCGACCTGTTGCTGCAAAGTCAGAGTTATGACCAGAATATTGCCTCACTAAAGGATTGGAAAGAGAAAAATGGCGAGGAAACCAAGAAGCTGTTTCCGCTGAGCGATGCGGAACGGATCGACCGTTTTCTTACCTTTGTGATGAATGAAGTAGGTGTCACTGTCGATGGCTTGAACATCGGGCAGACCATGCAGTATTATATTGACGGTGAGGGCAATCTGGTGACTGCTTCGCCGGACGAGGTAGCCGGTACCACAGACAGTTCTGCCTCCGGAACAGATGCTTCGGACGGCAGCACAGGTGACGGCAGCGGTGCTGCATATACCGCCACCGGTGAATACTGCTGCGACTTTACCTATACGATGGAAGGCACCTATCAGAACATGAAACAAATGTTGGACTTTGTCAATCGGGTGTCGTTTCTGGGCGTTACTGCGTATTCTTTCAACAGTGTGGAAAAGCCGGCAGCACAGGAACAGGCTGCGGCAAACGGTGATGCAGCAAATGCGGATAAATTTCAGGATTGGTATAATTTTACCATGACGATTACCGCGTACATGTATCAGAGTCCGCTGGAAACAGACTATGCAGATGATGTGGATTCCGACGAAACCACCGAAGAAGCGGCGGAAAAAGCCATGCAGTCGGCAACAGCAGACATTGCGGCGGAAGAAATGACAACGACCACGATCATAACCACAGCAGCAGATGCTGCATAAACAGGGTGATGCCAATATGAAACGGAAAACAGCACAGCGAAACGGTGCAGCGATTTTGTGGGCGGTGCTGGTCATGCTGATGATCTCACTGATCTCGGCGGGGATCATTCTTGTAGACCGTATGTATTACATGCGGGAGCAGGAGGAAAACAACCGCGTACAGGCAAAGTTCTATGCAGAATCCGCGATCACTTTGGTACAGCAGGACATTCTGAAAGAGGGCACGGTGACGGACGAAGCCACCGGAGCAACCTATCAGAGCATTTTCGTCAGCGACGGCAACACCGCGGAAACCTTTACGATCTCACTCCCCGATGCGGGAAACTGGAAATGTACGGTAACGGTGAATCACTCTGTGGTCAACGACAGCGAAACCGATGCCAACAAAAGGCGGCTGTCCGGTGAGATCTATCTCACGGCAAAGGTGACGCGGAACACTGCCGGCAGCGGGGAAAAGGAATTGTCAGAAGTTTGTGGAAAGCTGTCAGTTCCCGCAAATGCGACCCAGTGGCGGTGGGACGGCTACTATCAATTGTAAAGGGAGGCGTGACAAAATGCGGAAACTGCGAAAAGGAACCACTGTTGTGGAAGTGGTGATTGCATTTGCCATGATCTCCATGTCCTTTGCAATCGGCATGATCGGGATCGCTTCCGGCTCGAACTTTCTGAACTCCGGTGCGAAGCTGAAGAACCAGCAGCGGAAAAATGCCGCTGTGGATCTGGCGGGAGCTGCTGCGGAAACTTCTGATACTACGATTACAGTAACATATCGGGACCGCACAAGCGGGGACGAAAAGACCAAAACTTTTGATGTGCAGAGGCGTTCCGCGGACAATTTCATTCAGTATCAACCGAAACCGTAAGGGAGGAAAGCAGATGCGGAAACTTGTGAAAAACCGAAAAGGTTTTACGCTGGCAGAAGAAGTGGTTACCGTTCTGCTGATCGGCATTCTGGTGGCTTCTGCTTCGGGAATCCTGCTGAATGCCATGCGGATCTTCTGCCAGAATGTCATCATGTTCAATGCCCAGTCCAAGGGAATCGCGGTCATGGAACAGCTGGAAAGTCATCTGGCGTATGCCAAGACCATCGGACAGCAGGAAACAGAAACGATCGCTGCTGATGACGGCTGTGCCCATCAGGTCGTACTGTATGTGGACACACAAAACGGAAAGAGCGAACTGAAAGAAAAAGGGACAATTTACTATTCAGACACCGACAGTGCTGGAACAACGGTCGATCAGGTGCTCTGTAAGCTGGGGACTTATCAGGCAAAGATCCTTGTCCAAAAAGTCGATGATGTAACAGTGACAGTAGATGTGCGGATCTCGCGGAACGATACTGTGTACTACTCGGAAACCAGAATGGTCAAGCTGCAAAATCGGGCAACGGTAAAGGCAACGCTGAATGCCTCCGACATATACGACAGTTCTGTGGCAGCTTCGCGGTATTTATACATCGGCAGTCTGGAATAAAACATAGGGCAATGCCGCACAAAGATTGTGCGACAGATGCGTCGTCAAATTTTTCGTCAGATGAAACAAAAAGCGGAGTGAATACTGGATGTATTCACGAGCATTTTTGTGAAATATGACGGGAAATTTGCAAGCAGATGGCGTGCAAAGTCGCCAGATGCTCTTTGTGCGGTATTGCCATAGGGCAGCACCGCACAAAGCCCGCCTGACGGCTTTGTACGGTGTCGCTATAGAAACAATAGAAAAAGGTGAGAACATTGCAGAATTTACCCATTGGTGAAGTGCTGAAAGAATATGGCTATATCACACAGGAACAGATCGATCAGGCACTGCAATTCCAGAAGACACAAAGCGGCAAGAAGGTGCGTTTCGGCACACTGCTGCAGGAAATGGGATTTGTCACAGAAACACAGGTTCTGGAGGCACTGGGGAAAAAACTGGATCTCCAGATGGTCAATCTGGAGGAGTATGAGGTCAATGTAGACGTGGTTGCCAAGGTGCCCAAGCAGCTTGCGGAAAAATACAATGTCATTGCCCTGTCGGAAAACGACAGCCGTCTACAGCTCGCCATGTCTGACCCGCTGAATTTCTACGCACAGGAAGATATTCGGCAGATCGTGGATATGCCGCTGGAAGTGCTGCTCAGTGAAAGTCCGAAAATCAAAAAGGCGATCGAGTATTACTATGCCGAGATCAGTACCAAGCAGGCAGCCAAAAAGGCGAATATTTCCGCAGAAGATATTGAGGTGCCCCAGCTGACGGCAGACGATGCGGACGACGATGTGCCGATCATCAAGCTGATCAACTCGCTGCTGGTGCGGGGATACAGCACCAACGCCAGCGATATTCACATTGAACCGTTTAAGGATTTCACACAGGTGCGTATGCGTATCGACGGTCAGATGGTCAGCTATCTGACACTGGAAAAGGCACTGCACAACTCCATTGTTGCCCGTATCAAGATCATGAGCAACCTGAACATTGCGGAAAAACGTATCCCGCAGGACGGCAACTTCCACGCTGTGCTGGAGGGAATCGACATCAGTATGCGTATTTCCGTTCTGCCGACGACACACGGCGAGAAGATCGTTATGCGTTATCTGGTGTCGGATACCAAGATCGACCACGCCGGTCACTTCGGCATGAACGAGTATTCCTATAACATGCTGATGAAGATGATGTCCGCCCCCAACGGCATCATCTATATTACGGGGCCGACTGGTTCCGGTAAAACGACCACGCTGTATATGGTATTGCAGCATCTGTCCCAGCGACCGGTAAATATTTCTACCATTGAGGACCCTGTGGAAAAAGATTTGCCCAATATCACGCAGACTTCCGTTAATGTGACTGCCGGCATGACCTTTGCAGTGGGACTGCGTGCCCTGCTGCGACAGGATCCGGATATTATCATGATCGGTGAAACCCGTGACGCAGAAACGGCTGAAATTTCCGTGCGTTCTGCAATCACCGGACACCTGGTAGTTTCCACCCTGCATACCAACGATGCCATTTCGTCCATTGTCCGTCTGGCGGATATGGGCGTGGCACCGTATCTGATCTCCAACTCTGTGGTAGGTATCGTGGCACAGCGTCTGGTGCGTAAGGTCTGCCAGTTCTGTAAATACGAAGAACCGGCGACAGCAGATGACATCGCCATTGTCGGGGACGGCATTCCCATGATCACCCGCGGCAAGGGCTGTAAGGTCTGCAACAACACGGGCTATAAAGGACGTATTTCCATTCACGAAATGGTATATATAGACAAAACGCTGAAACGTATGATCGCCAAAAGTGCAGACAGTCAGGAAATGCTGGAGTATGCCAAGAAAACACAGGGCATGCGGAGTCTGCTGGACAGTGCCATTGACTTGGTAAAAGAGGGCGTGACCACGCCGGAAGAAGTTATGAAGATCGCATATTATTCCGACTAATGATTGCAGAAAGGACGGTATACCGCCATGACCATGAATGAACTTATTATGAAAGCACGGGAGAAGAAATGCTCTGATATTCACATCAGCGAGGGCATGCCGGTTTCGTTCCGTATCCACGGGCAGCTGCTGGACAGCGGCTTTTCATTTCCGGCGGCAGAAACACGGGAAATGATCCTGTCCATGCTGAGTGATGAACAGCGGGAACAGCTGGAAAACGGCGACGACGTGGACTTTGCCATTGAAACGCCGGACTATTGCCGCCAGCGTGTCAACGTTTTCCGGCAGATGAAAAAGGTGGCAGCCACGATTCGTCTGCTGAACAACACCATTCCCACACTGGAACAGCTGCAAATGCCGAAAGTGCTGCGGGACTTGGCAGACCAGCCAAGAGGACTGATTCTGGTGACAGGTCCGACGGGAAGCGGTAAATCTACCACTCTGTCCGCCATGATCGACTATATCAACAAGAATCGTTCGGAGCATATCATCACCATTGAGGACCCTGTGGAATATGTTTACGAGTCGGGCATGTCGGTCATTCACCAGCGTGAAATCGGCGTGGATACCAAGAGCTTTGCAGCGTCCCTGCGTTCTGCCCTCCGTGAAGACCCTGATGTCATTCTCGTGGGAGAAATGCGTGACTACGAAACGATTTCTGCCGCTGTCACCGCCGCAGAAACCGGACACTTGGTCATGTCCACTCTGCACACCACCGGTGCGGCACAGACGCTGGATCGTATCATTGACAGCTGTCCGCCCCACGCCCAGAACCAGATCCGGACACAGCTGTCCACGATTCTGAAGGGCGTTATCACACAGGCTCTGATCCCGCTGGCAATGGGCGGCGGCCGTGTGGCTGCTACAGAAATTCTGGTGGGAACCGATGCGGTAGGCAGCCTGATCCGTGACAATAAGTGCTTCCAGCTGGCAACGGTCATGCAGTCCAGTGCGGCACTGGGCATGCACACCCTGAATGCCGATCTGGCACGGCTGGTAAGAGCCGGCACGATCCGGCGGGATGATGCCATTCGGGTATCCAACAACAAGAATGAGATTCTGGATCTGTTAAGTTAAGCGTGTCCGTCTGTATATTTTCGGAGAGGTGAGAGAGATGAAACGAAATCGAAAAGGCTTTTCTCTTGTGGAATTGATCGTAGTGCTGGTGATCATGGCGATCATTGCGGCACTCTGTGCCCCGAATATCTCTGCCTATGTGCAGGCGGCAAAGGTTCAGAATTATCAGACTGTGGCGAATAATCTGGCAGACGAATTACAGACCCAGCTGCCCCAGAGCCGGTACTGGAACTGGGACGAGGTGCAGCGGAATGCGTATGGCATTCTGTGTGCAGATGCCGGAAGATGCGTGACACTGGATACAGAAAAAAGCACCGATAATCAAAAGGTGTATCAGATCACCGGTGCCAGCAGCGATGCCAATGCGGTGTTTACGGTGACGCTGACCTATCAGCCGGCAGACAAAACCAGCCAGAAAGTGGATATTGCGGTTTCCTGCGACGGGTATGATGCGGTGCAGTCGGTGCAGGAGTGTAATTTGGTGTTGAAGACGAATTATACAGATACGAGTGCGTATCCGATGAGCAGCACCACGATCACCACAACAGAAACCAAAGGCTGGGGGAATCTGGACGATAGAGTCAATACCAAATCGTACTGGGAAGAATGGGGAAAAACACATCCCGAGAATGACTTTACAAAAGATGCAACTTGGAGTGGTTGGTGGACACCGGACACCACGATCGTCAATTTGACAGACTATGTTTCCAACAGCTGTAAGTTCGTGCAGTTTGACATGCCCTATTTTTGCGGTTATCATCAAACCAATTTGAATCCTGTCGAATATGCAGGAAGCTATGCCTTTCCGTCTATGTACAGTCTGAATGGTGCAGGCGACGGTGCACAGTATGCAGTTACCAGTTATAGTGACGGTTCCGAAAGTACATGGGGAAAAATCTATATTTACATAGGCGATGACAATAACACAGAAGATCTGAAATTCATTGATAAAGATGCTGACGGAAATGAGATCTACGACAGTGCTGCAATGTACGATCATGGCTGGGTAAAATACAGTGATATTTTTGCAAACGGGCGGGGTGATTTTCGAACCGACGGAAATCCGGATTATATCAGTGCTTTTCAAAATAAGTACGATTCTTCCATTACTGTAAATCCGGACAGTACATTTGTAAATAACACAAAGATAAAATACCGTGTACTTTTACGAACTAACAGCGGAGAGGAATCCAGCCGTGGCTGGCTCTATGTAGAAGGAACATATGCCGGAATCGGAAAAAAGTGTTCTCCGGAAAAGAAAAATTTTCTGGTGTATGCAAATAATGGTTCTCAACTGAATGACTTTTCAGATCGATATGAAGTGGATAAGCAGAGTTGGAATACTTCTATTTATATGGACGTTTCGAAATGCGGATACTCTGTGGGAAATCAGTTGAGCATTACAATTCACAATGTTGATGCCGATAAACTGATCGATTCCATGGAAAATGGAAGAACGGGAGATGTAAGCGTTGGACAGAACAAGTCCTATGATGGATATGACGGCGTAAAATATGGCAGTATTCAACAAAGTTCATTTATTTACGGAAAACCGGAAAACGGCGGGAATTACTGGGCAGAAAAGCCAGATGCATCAGACAATTCTACAGCTAGAATTGTTATTGTCATGACATACAGCCGCTACCCTTATTTGAAATTAGAATTTCTTAGCAGCTTTTGGACATCTGGTGCAACCAGTACAGATGTAGACATTAGCCTGAAAATGGATTACTCCGGCGGAAACTCGTCTGAAAGTACGATCGACACTTACACCCCCATGCTCACCCTCAACGGCGACAGCACCTACACCAACATCACCCTCGACTGGACGAAGTGCGACTATATCACCAATGCGGGCGAAGTGGGCGTGAAGTTTGTCAAGTATCCGTCCACGCTGAATTATGATGTGTACAGCAAGGATTACACCCTGCTGGCTCCGGATCAGAACCTGAAAACCTTTATGATGAATTCAAACAGTGCTGTGACATCGGCTGCTTCGGCGGATAAGATCGTGCACCTCTATTGTAAGGGTGTCAGTCCGGAGGAGATTCAGTGCGAGATCGTTGCTCCGAAAAATACGGCAACGACAACGACTACCACGACTACCACACCTCCGCCGCCTGAAACCGAAACCACAGCCAAAACGACTACCGGCACGACGACTGCGGCTACAACCACAACAACAACGACAACAACCACCACGACTACAGCAACCACCACAACAACGACTACCACGACAACTACCACAACGACCGCCGCAACCACAAGCACGGCTGCAACAACCGCAACCACTGCAACTGCCGCAACGACCACCGCGGAAACCACTGCAAGCAGTACCGCAACGACGACTACCTCCGCGACAGAAACTACGGCTGCAACGACTACAACTTCCGCCACAACCAGCACGACTATAAGCACCACTGCAACAACCAGTAATAAACAGACTGATTCCACAATTTCTTCTGATGAACTTTTAATTCATTATATTTATGATGATCCTGAGTATAGTACAGTTCACATTCTTCGTAGCGGCGGAAGTATCAGTGAAATTCCCAATTATGAGAATGCAGTTACCTATACCAAATCAGAAGATGTTTTAATCACATTTAATGATGATTACGGTGTTTTGCATATTTTCCCCAAATATAATAACAGCGATGTTTCTATAAGCGGTAAGCCAAATCAGTTAGAGCAAACAAAACAGTGTGGTTGGTGTACATATCACATTACTACTAAAATGGTAACAGATGGTCTTCACGAACTCTGGATTAAAAACGGAGTTGTTTATAAGGCTAATCCTGACACACCACTTGCTCAAATGGTAAACACTGTATATCGAGAAAACAGTATTGCTGCTTGCCTTCCTAAATCTGTTGAAGTTGTTACTACAACCACAACAACCACCGCCCCTCAAACCACCACAACTACAACAACTACCACCACCGCACCGCCCATTGCCGCCAGCGAAAACGGCAAAAACGTAGGTCTGGACGAATCCAGTGCGGCGGGCTGCAACATCACGTTCAGCGATCCGCTGTTCAACGACAGTGGCGTGTGCTACTTCACCATTACCCCCAAGGCGGGCTACACGCTCTCTGACAGCTATACCGTAAAGGTTGGCACGGAGGTGCTGTCTGCCAAGAACAACTACAACGCCAAGACGGGGCAGTGGTTCTTCTGGAGCAATAAGATCATGACGGACTACACCATTCATGTGGAGGGTGTTTCTCCGGCGGCGTAACGCTCGAAATAATCCCAAAGGCAATACCGCACAAAAAGAAAAGGCTCATTTCCGGAGCGTACCGGAGATGAGCCTTTCTGTGTTCGGGCGGTCATTTCAGACCGCAGAGCTGTAAGTACAGATTTGCAATGGGTTCGCCGACCACCAGAGCCATTGCCATGCCGGCGGAGAGGTACGGCCCAAAGGCAAATTTGGAATCGCCGGTTTTTGCCTTGTGGATCATGCCGAAGATGCAGCCGAGGATCAGCCCCAGAAACAACCCTACCACAACACCTTTGACACCGAGGAACAAGCCGCCTGCCAGCATCAGTTCCGCATCGCCCCGTCCCATGGCACGTTCGCCGGACAGAATTACCAGCAGGAACAGCGGAACCGATGCCGCTGCGGCTCCGATCAGGTGGGAGAGCAGCGTGCCATTTCCGGTGCAGACATCGTAAACCGTAACCGCAACGCCCAGCAGCCCGATGAATCCGATCACATACAGACTAATCAGCTGGGTGTCCAAGTCCATGAAAAAGACCACGATCAGAGCCGAACAGAACAGACATACCAGAGCCGCATAGACCGGCTGTTCAAAGATGCCGAAATAGGCAAAGATCAACACGTATAAGATCGCATTCAGGCTCTCCACCAGCGTGTAGCGAAAGGGGATTTTTGCCCCGCAGCTGTGGCATTTTCCCCGCAGACGGCACCAGCTGAAGATCGGGATCAGATCCCGCTTGCGAATGGGTGTACCGCAGGTCATGCAGTGGGAGTTGTTCCGCCAGAGAGATTCCTCTTTGGGCAGACGGTAGATACAGACGTTCAGAAAGCTGCCGATCGCCGCACCAAAAGCAAAAATGATGCAGTACAGCAGTACATAACAGATGTAATACATAGGGCAAATTCCTCTCTTTTTTCTTGTCCTATTGTATCACATTTTGAAAAAGATGTCAAGAAATATGGAAATTGCGTGTACAACCGGGCGGCTGTGTGATTTTCACGAAAATCGGACTATACCCTTGACGAAAGCGGCAAAAAGTAGTACAATATTGTAAGAAGCCGGTGCATTGCCGGTTAGCATTTATGGGAGGTATTACACCATGTCTGAAAAGTTTATTGTTGAAACATCTGCAAGACACGTACATCTGACTGCGGAAGCATTCGCAGTGCTGTTCGGTGAGGGAAAGGAACTGACTGTCAAGAAGATGCTGTCGCAGCCGGGTCAGTTTGCCAGTGAAGAACGCGTAACGATCGTTGGACCGAAGAAGGAACTGCCGAACGTTTCCATTCTGGGTCCGTTCCGGAGTGCCAATCAGGTAGAACTGTCTGCAACAGACGCACGTTCGATCGGCATCGCTGCTCCGGTTCGCGAATCCGGTGATGTTGCAGGTTCCGGTGCATGTACCATTGTGGGACCGGCAGGTCAGCTGGAAATTTCTGAAGGTGTGATCGTGGCAAAGCGTCACATTCACTTCACTCCGGAAGACGCAGCAAAGGCTGGCGTAAAGGATAAGGACATCGTTTGGGTACGTGTTGAAACAGACGGCAGAAAGGCAATTCTGGGTGACGTGGTTTGCCGTGTTTCCCCGAACTATGCAACTGCAATGCACATCGACACGGACGAATCCAATGCCATTGGTGCAGGCCGCAACCAGATGGGCGAGATCGTCACAGTAGACTGATCACATTTTGATGGAAAGGCAATCCTGTACTAAGCATGTGCAGTGTTGCCTGAAAGACAAACGGCGGATGCTGAAATCCTTTTGGCATCCGTTGTTTTTTTAGAAAGGAACAACCATATGAGATCATGGAAAAAATTGACGGCACTGCTTCTCGCCGGTGTGCTGGCTGGCTCGGCATTTACCGGCTGCGGCAAGCAGAGCAGCGACAGCAGCCAGCCGGAGTCTTCTGCCGCCGAGGAATCCTCTGAAAAGGAAACCACTACCGCCGCAGAAGAAACCACCACCGCGGAAACTACCACAGTTCACGTCAGCCCCACAGAAACGGTTTCCACCACGTTGGGCACGGAACTGACCGACATCAATGCCATGCTGGACAAGGGCAGCGATACCACCAACAATTACAAAGCCAAGCTGGATAACTTTATTCAGGAGGGCGACGTGGTACAGTCCTTTACCTTTATTGTGTACTCCGCCGACGGTTCGTCCAGTCTGGGCGACTTCAAGGGCGGCTACGGCGTTTCCGTCAAGGACGGCTGTGCCAGTGCCACCGATGCCGGCTGGTATCAGGCGGCAGACTTTGAGCAGTCCCAGAACAGTGCCTATGCGGAATTCACATGGAATGTTCCCGCAGAGATCCAGACGGAGATCGACCCCAGCGGCGAAGTCCTGTTCGGACACTGGTGGAGCAATGTGCAGCAGGTGAAGCTGTCCAGCATTGTGTGCACCTACACCCGTACCAAGGAAGTGCCGGTAGACGGTACCAATTCCGCCAGTCCGGCTGCAACTTTGAGTTTCAACGATGAGGCAGCCAAGACAGCGAAGATCGCTCTGTCCGACCTGATCGGGGCAGAGGATACGCTTCAGACAGTCACCTTTGACATCAGCAGCACTGGTGCACTGGGCAAGTTCACCGGTGCGTTCGGCGTGTCTGTGGACAAGAACGCGGACTGTGCCACCGATGCCGGCTGGTATCAGACCAAGAACGTCTGCGTGTTCACAGATTCCTCCAGCCTTTCCCTGACGTGGATCGTGCCGGACGATGTCAAGGAGAGCATTGACCCCAGCGGCGATGTGATGCTGGGGTACTGGTGGAGCGACCAGCCCAGCATTACCCTGAACAACATCAGCGTCCGCTACAGCAACAGCACCGGAACGACCACCAAGACCGAGCCGAAGTCGGACGAGTCCTCCAAGGGCGGGGAAGTGGCAGCAGTTTCCGGTGAAACACCTACTGCGGAGCAGGTCAACGCCATGACCAGCAAGCAGATCGTGGAGAACATCAAGGTGGGCTGGAATCTGGGCAACTCACTGGACAGCTACAACACCAGCTCCAGCGATACGGAAACCGGCTGGGGCAACCCGAAAACCACCCAGCAGATGATCGACACTGTAAAGGCTGCCGGCTTCAATGCCATTCGTGTGCCGGTAACGTGGAGCGAGCACATGTCCGCCGATGGCACCATCGATGCGGCGTGGATGAACCGCGTCAAGGAAGTTGTAGACTACGCCTATAACGACGGGCTGTATGTCATTGTGAATGTACACCACGATGACTACACATGGCTGACACCCTCCAGTGAAAAACTGGAAAGCGATAAGTCCACCCTGACAAACATCTGGAAGCAGATCTGTGCCACATTCCAGAACTACGACCACCGCCTGATCTTCGAGGGCATGAACGAACCGCGTATGATCGGTTCCGCAGAGGAATGGACCGGCGGCACACAGGAATCCTATGACGTTATCAACGCCCTGTATCAGGCATTTGTGGACACAGTCCGTTCTTCCGGTGGCTCCAACAAGGACAGAACGCTGGTTGTCAGCACCTATGCCCAGTCCGTGGAGAAGAACGCTGTCGGCGGTCTGGTGGTTCCGAAAGACGACCATGTGATCGTATCCCTGCACATCTACGCCCCGTGGAATTTCTGCGGTCCGGACGACACCCGTGCCGACTGGGGCAGCGATGCCGACAAGCAGGAACTGGACACCATGTTCCAGTATCTGGACGACACCTTTGTCAGCAAGGGCATTCCGGTCATCATTGACGAAACCGGCTGCGTGAACAAGAACGAAAACACCTCCGCAAGAGTAGCATGGTTCAGCTATTATCTCAGCACAGCCAAGAAGCACGGCATCAAGTGCTTTATCTGGGACAACAACGAAACGAAGAACGGTTTCGGTCTGCTGAACCGCAAGGACTGCACATGGTATTATCCGGAAATCATCGAAGCCATTCAGAATGCTACCAAGTAAACGGATATTGTCATAATGCATAAATCATTCCTCATATAGATGTGCAAAATGTAGAAATTTTATAAAAGCCAGAAAAAATCCCGTGTGAAACGTGCAAAAAACTGCAAAGTATGCTATAATAAGAGAAAGCACTGGAAAACGGGTACGCCCGCTTTTCAAACAAGAGGAGGCATTTTACTATGAGTCATCGAATCATTACCATTGAAAGAGAATATGCAAGCGGCGGCCGTGAGATCGGCGAAATGATCGCAGAACGGCTGGGCATTCCGTGTTATAATCGAGAAATTTTACAAATGGCATCTGAACGCTGCAATGTTTCCATGGATTATCTGGAAACCGCAGAGGAAGCTGCCCCCAAGAGTTTTCTGTACACTCTGATGCTGACCTCCAGCCCTACACGCACCATTGAGGAAAACCTGCCGCTGTCCGATAAGGTCTACATCATCGAAACCAACATCATTCGGGAACTGGCGGAAAAAGGCGACTGTGTGATCGTGGGACGCTGTGCAAGCTATATCCTGCGGGATCTGGAAAACCTGTTCAACGTGTTCATCTACGCGGACACCAAGTCCCGTTCGGAACGTGCCGTGCAGGAGTATCACGTGGACGAACGGCGGGTAGAGGCGATGCTGCGGAAGATCGACAAGCGTCGTGAAACATTCTACAGCATCAACACCGGCGGAAACTGGTACGACAAGGACAACTACCACCTCTGCCTGAACAGCGGAGCACTGGGGCTGGAACTCTGTGCGGATATTGTGGTAGAAACCGCAAAGAAAACCATTTATTAAATCATTCGAAAGAATAGATACAGGCGGGACAGGGAAGCTTCTCTGTCCCGCTTTTTTGCACGGAAATCAATTTTTTCATGATAGCCTCCCCTGAAAGGGGAGGGGGACCGCCGTTAGGCGGTGGAGA
>OHAE01000562.1_pt1 | contig 33820 bp, 27 predicted proteins | sample 1577061 | NCBI WGS metagenome assembly OHAE01 (sample SAMEA3541535, study PRJEB24748) | human gut metagenome | biome: human gut; feature: human-associated habitat; material: faeces | place: China | collected 2012
TGACCTTGCAAGAAAAAATCTTGCGCTCAACGGCACCACCGTGTTGCTGCTTGGCACGCTGCCCAACTTCACGTAGAGCAGGTTGAGGCATTTCGTGAAAGCGTAATTGAGGTTGCTCACGTTGGTGTACTTGTCTAAGTTGACGATGCGCTCCAGCGCGGTGCATTCTTTGAAGGATTGACTGAAACTGAAATCTTTAGCGGCATCGGCGGGCACGGGCAGGGTGATCTCCTTCAACGCCGCGCAGTTGGAGAAGACATTGGAGAAGCTGCTTGCCTTTGTGAACAGGTCAAAGTTAGTGATGCTTGTCAACGCCTTGCAGCCGGAGAAGGCAGCGCCGAAGCTGGTGGCATCGGCAGTGCTGCCTGCGGGCAGGTTGACGGTCTGCAACGCCTCGCAGCCGGAGAAGGTGCTGGAAAAGCTGACCACGTTGGTGAACTTCTCGAGGTTCGTCACGCTCTGCAACGCCTTGCAGTTGTAGAAGACGTCGGTGAAGTAGGCCTCCATGTCTGTCCCGCCCGCAGGCAGGGCGACGGTGGTCAACACCTTGCAGTACCCGAACAGACCGCCCATGTTATACAAGCTCGAGCCGCTGGTGGCGATACACACGGCGTCGCTCAGGTCGGCGGTGACGAGCGTGGCGTTCTCGCTGATGGTATTGCCCCCCACCGGTCTCAGGGCGTAGCACAGACCCATTAGCTGATTGTGCGTCCATGTGCCGGTGGTGGTGATGGTGACGGCATCCACCAGCTTTCCTGTGGCTGTGCTGCTGCCGGTGAGGCTGGTGAAGTCTATCGGGGTTTGCTCTCCGGCGGCGGTGGTGTAGGCCACCATCGGCTTGTTGTCTGCCGCTTGTGCGGCTGTTGCCATCGTCAGCAATAGAGCTGCGGCGGCGAGGTAATGTTTTACTTTCATACTTTTTGTTATTCATATAGGTTAATACTATGTTCTTGTTTCTTGCCCCCCCCGCTCAAGCGGGGGTTAGGGGGTGTGTGAATCTTTTTTCACCGCTTGGCGAAACGGAAGGGTCTAAGACCCTCACACACCCCTCAATCCCCGCTCAAGCGGGGAAGCACTGTTTACGCTTAAGCCGCGAGGGGCTCTTCATTTCTTTCGACAGCGAAAGAAACGAAGCAAAGAAAGCTGCCGGCTACGCTACGAAGCTACTCCGCTCGGTCGACGGCTGAACAAAACGAACTCGCTATCGCTCAAACAGCGTTTCGTTCTTTACGCCGTCTCGGTCGCTCCGTTTCACGCTTCTGCGCTCATGCCGGAGTAGCTTCTTCGCCACATCGCTTCGCTCGTGTTCTTTGTTGTTTGGGGAAACAGGGTCCGCCCCGCCTCCTCTTACGAGGGGGCGGGGCGGAAATAATGCGTATATATTAAGGTGGTGGGTCGGGTGTGTGTGGTTATCAAATATCCTCAATGAGGGTTACGGGATTCCGGCGCGTATCCCAAAACTTGACGATACGTATCGCGTCATCGTCCTCCTCTATAACATAAACAATCTTGTAATGCTCGTGCACTACAAGACTGCGATAAGTGAGTGGATCATACGTTGATTCCGCAAGGGGTTCTACTTTTCCGATACAGGGGTGGGTGAGCAGATACTTCTCATTGCTCTTCACCTGACGGTAGAATTTGGTTGCTACAATGCTCCCGAATTTTTCCCTGCATTGGATCACGGATATTTCCAAGTCGTGATCTGCTTTGCCAGACCATCTTATTCGCATAGCCACGAATACTTTTCCTCCATCCGTTTAAACACTTGTTCGGAAGAGAGTTCTTCACCGGCTCTCATTCGGGCAAGCCGTTCGTCCAGCTCTGCCTTCAACTCCTGCGGGGTGTAGGGTCTGATTTCTTCTTCCACTTTCTGCTCTTTTGCCACTTTTGCCTTTATCCGGCGGATACTGCGGAGGGCTTTTTCCGTCATTTCCTCATCATCGAGGATGGCGGCTACTTCGTTGAGCAGCGATTTCTGTAATTCCATTGATTTCATATCTTGGTTCTCCTTTCTTGTATATAACAATCGGCGCACCAAATATACGCATTATTTCTGTTTCCAATATGTCAAAGAACGCTATTTAACTCTCTCTTTGTTCTCCCGCTCGAGCGGGGGTTAGGGGGTGTGTGAATCTTCTCCTCACCGCTTGGCGAAACGGAAGGGTCTAAGACCCTCACACACCCCTCAATTCCCGCTCAAGCGGAGAAGCTTGATTACTTCTACCCGCCCCTGCTTAGTTTGGTCGACCGAAACAGGTAAGGTTCGGCCTACCGATACACTACTGTACCTGTATACCGATACACTAGTGTAATGGGGTACCGATACACAAGTGTACCTATACACAGATCAGCCGGATGTCGCTCACGATGAGGCGAGGCTCTTTCAGGAGCTTGCCGGACGTACCCGTAGCTTGCGTGGAAATCTTCACGATGTAACGCTTGCCTACCTCCAACCCGGCGGGCACTTGAAACATCAGGTGCGTAGGGGTGTTTGCCAACAGGTCGGCTTCCGAAATGTTCTTCGCGATAGTGCCCGTCTCGGCGTCACAGATGTAGACATGGGAGGGATATTCTTCGCTGCCGAGCACTTTGAGCCCCTTGCCCGTGAGTTCGAGCACGCCGCCGGAGGTGATATCCGTATTGACATGGTACGTGTTGCGGTTCACGATTTGGGCGATGACGTTGAGCTGTGTCGGTCCCATATTCTCCACGAGCGTGTTGCGGGCAGCCTCTAAATAGGCTTCGCCTGCCACGAGCACAGGGTTCACCTCATGCTTGGGGCGGCTGAAGGGCTCCGTGCTGCTATCAAACACACCGCTTACGGAGGCGCGCAGCTGAATGTACTCCAGCGACATGTTATTGCCCATCAATGACATCTCGATGCCTTTCTCCATCACCATGCGGAAGCTCTCCTCGAGGTCTTGGGCGGTCTTGACGGTAGCCCCGTCGAGCAAGACGAGCTGGACAATGTCGGTGAGTGAATACTTCATTCCGCCCGCCAATTGGAGGGTGTAATCATTCGGATTCTCTGTGAGTAGATTGGGAGTAGTGTTTCCACGTAGTTTCCCCGGTTTTACTTTCTTTGCCATACGTTTCATGGTATTAAAAGGTGAATACTAAAAACTTGTTTCCGACCGCACGTACGCGAACAAGGCGTGAGCCACTGTCAGCTTATCCATCAGCCGGGTCTTCGCATTACCCATATCGCAGATAAGCAACAGTGCTCACGCCACATTCATATACAGGGTCGTCCGCAGTTCCGTAAAAACCGGAGGTGGGGGAAGGGACTCTCTATAAACAAAGGACGTGAGCGTTTGTTGCTATCATCTCTGCGACATCATTCAAAGTTGCGAAGTTCGGCTGATGCGAGATGATATTCCTAAACGCTTTCCGTTTCCATACGTCATCGCCTCCACCGCAGCGGAGACAATCGCAAAGATAGGAAAATGCACCGGCTTATCAAACGATTGCGTAACATTTTCATGACAAATATATATCAGTATTCACCGTGATACAAGAACAACCGATGGACAATTCGATGGACAATTTGCCTTATATATGTGGAAAACAACTATATTTGCAAGGTAAAAAACCAACTGAGGTCATAACAACGGACACAATTATGAGAACACATAAAAAACAGGTTATTACTACTTTAGCTACACTAATGCTGCTTTTTGCTGCCGGTTGCGGAAGACAGTCCATACCCACAACTGAAAACCTGAAGGATAGTTTACACTACTACGGCAGTCACTTCAGCCAACTGTCCGGCGAAGTAGGCTACGACTCCGTGCGAGCCCTCTACTCCGGGCTGATGCGCAGCCTGCCGGAACATCCGTCCGGTGAGGCGGACTCCATTGCCATCTATATGGGGCGCATCCTGATGTACTACTATAATTGCGCGATACTGAAGCAACGCGAGAGCAACGGTGCAACGGACATCTTCCGCGAGGCAGTGCGCCTGCCGGACAGCCTGCTACACTCCGACCACGCTTTCTACCGCGACGTGATGCGACCGGAATTGCTCACGCTATGCGCACAGCTCCACATGATGACGGATGACACAACCATAGCGGACAGCATGGCGCAGGCATTGGCGGCGATGCCCGTCATGGCAAACGACACACGCGCCGCGTCCGTCTACCACACGATGGCATGGACGGCCATCTTCTGCTGCCCCGCAACAGACACCGCCATCCGCCTGCAAGAGCGCGCCGTGGCTGCCCTCGGACGTGGAGGGGTGTACAAGGACGAAGGGAGCCTGTACTCCCGCATGAGCTACTTCTACCAATTGGCAGGACGGTACGAGGAGGCGATGCGCTACATCCAACGGGCGATAGACTACTACACGGAACTGGGGCGCAAGCAGTCCGCCTCCACCGACGGGCCTTACCTCCCCATCTCCCGCAATGCCGACGGCAGTCTCTCCGCCGCCTCCGAATCCCTGTTGGACAATGTGATACATGCTTACGGCAACCTTACCGCGCTCTACGGCATACTCGGTCTGTGCGACAAAGCACTCGAAGCCAACGCCGTCGCCCTCCGCTTTGCCCGCGAGGCGAGCGACAACTTCCTGCTCGACCTCTACCGTATGCGTGCCGAATGTTTCAGGGAGGCGGGACAACCGGACTCATGCTTCGTCTGTCTGGACAGTGCTCTCGCCGTCATCCGGCGGCAACCGCAACAGCGCAAGTACCTGACCGGCATTGCCCTGCAACGCACGGGTATCCTGCTGGACGCCTATCCCGACTCGGCAGCGCATTATATCCGTGCCACGCAAGCCTATCTGGCGGACAGTTCAATGGTTACCGTGCGGCAACTGCCCCGCCTGTTTCACGTCTGCGGTATGGCATTGTACCACACCCCCTCACGCAAAGCGGAAAGTATCCCCTATCTGGAGGAAGCCCGCCGCCGCTACATCGTCCTGAACGACCCGGTGAACGAGGCAAACGTCACCGACCTGCTGCTGAACGCCTGCGCCGAAACGGGGCGGTATGCCCGCATGGGACAACTCTACCCCACCTACCGCCTCCTGCGCGACAGCCTGTTCCGTGAAGACCGTCAACGTTCCGTCATCGCCGCCAACATCCGCTACGAAACGGGGCGCAAGGTGCGCGAGAACGAGCTGCTCACCGCCGAGGTACAGTTAAAACAGCGCACGCTGCTCTACACCTGGACATTGGTGGGTCTGCTCGCCGCGTTGCTGCTATCCGTAGTGATTTATATGCGGCAACGCCAACGCTATCATCGCCGTATCAGCGAAGTGCACCTCTCGCAAATCAGTTCCCTGCTCAATGCCCACCGGCAACTGCACCACCACAATAACTCCCTAGCCCGTGAACTGATAATGGCATCCAACCCGCAAACGGCAGCCGATATGCGCGCCGCCATCAACACCCACTTGTTCAACACCGACAAGGAGGCAGACTTCCGCCATTCGTTCGTCGCCTTCTATCCGGGCTATCTGCCCGCCCTGCGCCGCATCTGCCCCGACCTCACCCGTACCGACGAGCTGGTAGCCATGCTCCTCTTGCTTGAACTGAGCAACGACAAGATAGCCCTTACGCTCGGTATCACAAAGGCAAGTGTGAATAAAGCTCGCAGTAGAATGAGGAAACGTATGGGGTTGGAGAAAGAGGTGAAGTTAGAGGAGTTTCTGAAAGGGGTTGGAGAGGTGTCTTAGCTAATCATCTTACATATCTTACTTCTCCCCTCCTTATCGAGGCTGTATAAAAACTATCTCAATACCCCCGCTTGAGCGGGGGCAGGGGGTGTGTGAATCGTCTCTGTCATGTATGCAAAAGGAAGATTTCACACACCCCTTAATCTCCACTCAAGCGGGGAAACTTGGATGCTTTGACTTTGGACACTACAGAGATCTCCCCTTTCCACACACGGACAGTCAACTCATCCCCTTGTTGCACTTGCGCAGGATCAGTCACCGCTTTCCCGTCTTTGAGGGTAATGCTGTAACCACGTTTCAGGAGATGCTCGGGCGAAGCACTGCGAACCTGTTGCGATAAAAGGTCGAGACGATGTTGCTCATGGGTGAGGCGGTTGGCAAGGACAGTATGCAAACGTTGCTCCATAACGGACAAACGATGGGTCTCACGCAAGCCGATCATCCCCACAATAGAAGGTAGCTTTGCTGCAAGACGTTCCAAACGAGTATGTTCCAACTCCATACGACGGTCGGCATAATAGGCCACGGCATTACTATATTCCTCTAACCGATCTGCTGTCTCCCGCAGGTGGTTTATCAGGAACTCGGCAGCGGCGGTGGGAGTCTTGACACGGGTATGCGCCACGCTGTCTATCACCGTATCATCCCGTTCATGCCCGATGCCTGTTATAATAGGCAGTGGGAACTGTGCACAGTTGGCAGCAAGCATATAGGTATCGAAGCCGGAGAGGTCGGACGTAGCACCGCCTCCACGAATGATAACGACAGCATCCCAACAATCACGTTCGGCATTGATGGCATCGAGGGCGGCAATGACACTCTCTTCTACCCGTTCGCCCTGCATAATAGCGGGAAACAGACGGGTATGGAATGCAAAGCCATAGGGATTGCCCTGCAACTGATTGCAGAAGTCACCATATCCGGCTGCCGTAGCCGAAGAAATAACAGCTATGCGTTGTGCAAGCATTGGCAGTTCCAATTCCTTGTTCAGGGTGAGCACCCCCTCCTCCTCCAGTTGCATCAGGATTTCCCGCCGACGGCGTGCCATGTCGCCCAATGTATAAGAGGGGTCTATATCAATCACCGTCAGGCCGTAACCGTAGAGTTCGTGGAACTCCACCGTCACCTTCATCAATACTTTGATGCCGGACACGAATGCCTGTCCTGTCTCCCGTTCGAAGTAGGGTTTCAGCAAGCGGAATATATTTGCCCAAATAGTGCCGCGTGCCTTTGCTATGAGGTTGTTGCTTCGCGGGTCTTTCTGTATGAACTCCAGATAACAATGTCCGGTGGCGTTGCTACGCACATCGCTCAGTTCAGCCTGTACCCAATACTCGCCGGACATACCTCCGCAAAGCACCTGACGGACGCGGTTGTTGAGTTCGTAGAGAGAGATACCGGCACTTTCCGGTGTCTGGGGGGAGTTATCAAGTCTATTCATAGGCTATTTATTATTAGGCATAAGTATAATACGTAAGAACGGAGTTCGCGGATAACGCTGATCAGACGGATTAGAACGGATGAATAGATTAAATTCGTCTTCATCCGTTTCATCAGCGTCATCCGCGAACCTCGATCTTATTACCATGCTATCCATGCCTAAATCATTTCTTCACTGTCTTATATGCTTTCCACATATCCGGAATGCCATAACCAAAGACGTTGTCCGGATGGTCGAATCGGTCGGCAGAAGACTTCACCAGTTCTATCAGCTCTTTGGCGGTCAGCTGTGGACAGGCTTGCCAAAGGCATGCTACCAAGCCGCACATCGTGGGGGAGGCAAAGGAAGTACCGTTCGCCGTACTCACATTCCCGTCCGTACCCAACACGGTTGAAGCAAAACCCACCGCCATCACATCCGGCTTCACCCGTCCATCCGTCGTATAGCCTACAGAGGAGAAAACGGCGTTCATGCCCGATGCATCCATCGCACCTACCGTCAGTACGTTCTCTGCATCGGCAGGCGGTGTAATCTTCTTCCATGTCTTCTGCCCCTCATTGCCGGCGCTGCATACGACTACCATTCCCTTGTCGGCTGCCATCGCTGCTTCACGGCTCATCAAAGCATAATGACCGGTAAGATCCTGATAGGTATAGTTCTTACTCTTATCGTCGAAAGCACGATAACCGAGCGAGGTGTTGATGACATCCGCACCCACGCTATCTGCAAACTCCACGGCGGTCGCCCAATAGTCTTGCTCCACGAGGTGCTCGCTGTCATTGTCCTCACTGCGGAGCAGCCAATAAGAGGCTTCGGGAGCTGTACCCACTACCACGTAGGGCTTGTTGGCAGCCATGCAGGAGAGCACTTTCATACCGTGATTGTTCTCTTCGTAGATATCCGAATGGGGGTTCACAAAATCTCTCGTACCCAGTAACTTCACCTTTTTCAGTGCCTTTATCTCATCGGCATTGTAGAAACCGGCATCAATGACGGCTATCGTCATACCTTTGCCCCGGAATCCTGCCTCGTGAAGGCTGTCGCCATGATGGATAGCTATCTGGCGGTAGGCAGGACCATAGTAGTTATCGGTCTTCTCCAATTTATTCTCTACCTCCTTCTTACGTTCCTTGTTACGAGCGGGGATGGAATCGGGCAAAGTCCACACCTTCTCCGTCATCTTGACGAAGGGCAGGCGGGCAATCTCGTCCATCAACATCGTATCCGATAGTTGCACCGTGACGGTATTCTGCCACTTACTCGTAGTCACCACATCCACACCCTGCCTGCGGATAGCGTCTACATACGTCCGGCATACGGGCAGGTCGGTAGAATCCACCTTCAATCCCTGCCGGGCACGGCGGTCGAGTGCTTTACGTGAGAGATACTGTTCGGGTTTATCCAACGAATACTCCGTTGCCTGTTTATCCGTCAGGCTGACCCGATATTTATAGGTATGCTGTGCTACCGACGGCAATGTCAGTGCGATGCACAAAGTGAAAGTTAATGATCGTTTATTCATGGTTTTATTCATTTATGTACATTCCAATACCCCTTTGCGAAGCGATAAATGCCCCTCCTATCACCCGCCGTCCGTCGTAGAAGACGGCGGACTGTCCCGGAGTAATGGAAGAAGCCTCGTCCAGAAAGTGTACCAACAGCCGCCCGTCATCCAACGTACGGACTTCACATGGGATAGGTTTGCTGCGGTAACGGATGCGTACGGAGAGTTTTTCGGTAGTGAACAACTCCTGCGGGTTTGCCATGCAGGCATCCTCCGTCAACATATATTCCGCCTTCAACTGTTCGGCTTCTCCCAGCATGACGGTGTTCTTCTGCGGATTGATCTTCAACACGTAAGCAGGGTGTCCGAGTGCTATTTCCAGTCCTTTGCGCTGTCCGATGGTGTAATACGGGAAGCCCTTGTGCTCTCCCAACTTGACACCTTCGGCATTGACGAACCACCCCCGGCCAACGCGACTGTCGATGTCCGGCATCTGCTCGCGAAGGAAGTCACGGTAATCGCCCTCAATGAAGCATACCTCCATGCTCTCACCTTCCTTCGATTTAGCCTCGAAACCCTTTTCCAAAAGGTAGGCACGCACTTGCGGCTTGGTATATCCGCCTAACGGGAAGACGCAGCGACTCAGCACTTCTTGCCCCAACCGCCAGAGGAAATAGGATTGGTCTTTCAACGGATCATCACCCGCCACGATATAGTAAAATCCACAGCGTTGCTCGATACGTGAGTAGTGTCCGGTAGAAATATAGGGGCAATCCAGCTTGTCCGCCCACTCGGTGAGCACACGGAATTTAAACAGTGGATTACACATCACACATGGATTCGGCGTACGTCCTTGCAAATACTCGTTCATAAAGTAACCTACAATCTGCTCTTTAAACCCCTCGCGCTCATCTGCCACATAATGCGGTATTCCCAACCGAGAGGCAAGCATGCGAGCCTCTACTATATAGTGGGGGTATTCCTGTTCCGGTGAGGTGAACTTAGACGGAGAGTCCCACGTCCGCATGGTAACGCCTACTACCTCATATCCCTGTTCCTGTAACATCAGACAGGTGGCGGAACTGTCTATTCCCCCGCTCATGCCGACCAATACGCGCTTGTTGTTTGTTGCTGCTTCTTTCATGTGGGCAAAGATAGGAAAAAGATGCGGCAGTCCATAAGAAGTAGGTGAGTTGATGGAATTATTTAATATATCTTTTCTACTAGGTACCGGTCTATCGATACCGATGGGTGAGTGCCTTCGTCAGCCTATGCGCTTACGGGGGTGTCAGCAAGGCTCTACTGCCAATAGTGGCAATAAGAGCTTCCGGAAGGATTAGTCACCTCCCGCTATAACTGCCCCCCTCTCTGCACTAGGCATAGCCGAAAGGATTTTGTTTATATTTCAACTTAATTCACCTCCACCCGTACCATTCCCGCCGCATAATTACTATCTTTGCAGCCTCTAATCAATACAACTATTTATGGCTAATCAACGAACACCTACAGAACTCGGCACGGAACGTATCGGCAAACTATTAATGCAATATGCCATTCCCGCCATCATCGCCATGACGGCATCCTCACTCTACAACATGGTAGACAGTATCTTTATCGGGCATGGAGTGGGCACGATGGCTATCTCGGGACTTGCCATCACTTTCCCGCTGATGAACCTTGCGGCTGCATTCGGCTCACTGGTAGGCGTGGGTGCGGCAACACTTGTATCCGTCAGGCTCGGACAGAAAGACTATGACACGGCGCAACGGGTGCTGGGCAACGTGGTGGTGCTGAACGTTATCATCGGTGTGATGTTCACCATCCTCTGCCTCCTGTTCCTCGACCCTATCCTGCGCTTCTTCGGCGCAAGTGATGCCACGTTGCCATACGCCCGCGACTATATGCAGGTAATCTTGCTCGGTAACGTCGTCACACATCTATACTTGGGGTTGAACTCCGTACTGCGTTCCTCCGGTCATCCGCAGAAAGCGATGTTTGCCACCATCGCCACCGTGCTTATCAATACGGCACTCGACCCGCTTTTCATCTTCGTCTTCGGGTGGGGCATACAAGGGGCGGCGATTGCCACTATCATCGCACAGATCATCTCACTGGTATGGCTTATCTACCTGTTCGGCGATAAGCGGGAACTGCTGCATTTCCACAAAGGCATCTTCCGCCTGCGCCGCAAGATTGTGGCGGACTCACTTGCCATCGGTATGTCGCCCTTCCTGATGAACCTCGCATCGTGCTTCATCGTCATCCTTATCAATCTGGGACTGAAAGAGCATGGCGGGGATATCGCCATCGGGGCGTTCGGTATTGCAAACCGACTCGTGTTCCTTGTCGTAATGATTGTGATGGGTATCAACCAGGGTATGCAGCCGATAGCGGGATACAACTTCGGTGCACAGCTCTACCCGAGAGTAACTCGGGTACTGAAACTGACCATCTACGGAGCAACGGCAGTCACCACCACCGGATTCCTCATTGCCCTGTTCCTGCCGGACATCATCGTATCCATCTTCACAACGGATGATGAGCTGATACGTCTTTCGGCAGAAGGACTGCGTATCGTCACTATCTTCTTCCCCATCGTAGGTTTCCAGATGGTAACGTCTAATTTCTTCCAGAGCATCGGCATGGCAGGCAAAGCCATCTTCCTCTCACTGACACGGCAGATGCTATTCCTCCTGCCCTGCCTGTTGATATTGCCTCATTTCTTCGGTGCATGGGGAGTATGGGCAAGTATGCCGGTATCCGACCTTGCAGCCTCCATCGTGGCGGCAATTATGCTCATTGCCCAATTTAAAAAGTTTCACCGGATGGCAGTATCCAAATAAATCTATATATTTGCACATCTACCAATCTAAAACAGAAGGATATGAACGAGAAATTTGTCATCAACATAGGTCGCCAGCTAGGAAGCGGTGGACGCGAAATAGGCGAGAAACTTGCCGCAGAACTGAATATCTCCTATTATGATAAGGAACTGATAGAGCTTGCCTCACAAGAGAGCGGACTTTGCAAGGAGTTCTTTGAGAAAGCAGACGAAAAGGCATCCCAAGGGCTCATCGGCGGATTGTTCGGCATGCGTTTCCCTTTCGTCACCGAAGGCGCAATGCCCTACTCCAATTGCCTGAGTAATGATGCCCTGTTCAAGATACAGAGTGACGTCATCCGCAAATTGGCAGAGGAGAAATCGTGCCTGTTCGTGGGCCGTTGTGCCGATTACATCTTACGTGATAACCCCCGTTGCGTCAATGTATTCATCTCCGCCTCGCTGGAAGATCGTATTGAACGCGTCATGAGTCGTCGCCACATCACCCGTGAGGATGCCGAAGCCCTCATCGAGAAAGTGGACAAGAAGCGCGCGTCCTACTATAATTACTACAGCTACAACACATGGGGAGCTGCCACCACGTATCATCTTTGCATTGACTCGTCTGTGCTGGGAGTTGAGGGGACTGTGGAATTTATTCGGGAGTTTGCTCTGAGAAAAGTAGGAAGATAATCTGCCAATGGCATGAATATTCGAATAGCATATAAAGCCGGATTAATCCTTTTCTTCCTACTTATTCCTTTCCACTTATGGAGCGACGAGCTGGAATATGAGCATTGCAAGCACCTCATCCACATAGGCGAACAAGAACTTGAAAGTGGCTTTTACAGCCAATCTATGGAGCGGTTCAAGACTGCAAAAACATTTGCGGAGAAAAACAGTTGGAACGATCTGAACTATGCCGCCACCATTGACATCGGTGCTGCTTTCTTTCTTATATTGGATTACAGTGAATCTCTCAAGAACAATATTGAAGCCTACAAGATAGCGCTGGAACAACAATTGGGCAAAGAACGGGAAACAAGGGCTCTAAATAATATCGCCGGAGTATACTTTAAAGACGGCAACTATGACAAAGCAAAAGAATTCCTACTCAAAGCTTACAAGAATGCATTGGCTGATAATGACTCTATCTCTATCGGAAGATATGCATCCAATTTAGCCCTGATAGCCAACAAACAGCAAGACCTAAAGACATCTGAACATTATCTGGAAATAGCTTTCAAGGTGCTGGTAAACTATCCGGAATACCAGATCATGCCGCAAAGATCAGCTCTTGAGCAGGCTTTCATGAGTCAGGATTATGCTAAAGCTACTCACTATGCACAAACCATACTACGTAGTGACACACTTCCGGATGATGCAAAAGCGAGTACACTGATCTATCTGGCAAAGATGAACCGGAACAATCCTTCTCTTTCAATTCAATATGCCAAACAAGCAAAAGACATCGCCAACTGGGAAACGAGAGTAGATATCTACCGATTATTGTCCGACATTTATCAGACCAGTAACAATCTAACCACTTCTCTACTTTATAAAGATTCCCTCATACAGGCAATTGATTCTGTCAATCAGGCCACCAACAAGAGAATACTGGAAAGTAACCGGATTAAGTTCGAGATATTCAATTATCAGAAGACTATCTCCGAGAATAAGGAGGAGTTACGATATCAGAAACGGATTTCACTCTATACGTTCATCATCAGCCTACTAATTGTTTTAATCACAATGCTCGTTGTCGGCTATCTTTTTCTACAAAATAAACAGAAGAAAAAGCTCTATGAACGCGATAAGAGAATCATTAATTTGGAATTGGAGAAAAAGGAAAAAGACAAGCTGTTACTGGAGAAGCAAATTAACGAGCTGGAAATCCTCACTCGTCTAGAACAAGAACGAGCAGATAAGAAGAATCGAGAGCTTACTACGAAAGCCTTATTTCTTAGTAGCCAAAATCAATTGATTGAAGAAATCATCGAATTCCTGTCGGCTGTAGAAAAGACAAAAGATATCTCTTCCATATCTCGACAAATCCTACATCTGAAGCTACGTATGAAAGACAGTGCTAAATACGACAACTTCTTAATCCATTTTGAAGAAGTCAATAAAGATTTCCTAGATGCCCTGCAACAAAAACATCCGGATCTTTCCTCCAACGATATTCGTTTCCTATCCTATATTTACATGAATCTGAATACCAAGGAGATTTCTTCTCTACTAAATATCACAACTGATTCGTGCAAAAGAAAAAAGATACGTATCAGTCAGAAATTAGGATTAGAAAGTTCTTCCACTTTATACGACTACCTGTCAAGCATTTACAGTAAATAGGATTTCCTTTTAACATTCCTGTCACCCTTTTGTCACCCCCTGAACAATAAACGAATAATTATTATCAGTAGCTTTGTTTATCTATTAATTTAAAACAAATCAATATGAAAAAGTTACTACTTATCATTAGCCTACTATTTTGTGCAGGTTACTCCTTTGGACAACAACTTGCAGCAAATGCAGGAATTACCCTGCACGCGTACCGAAATTTCCAGGACGACCAGATGGTTTCCTATATAGCCGGTCCGGTCACCTTCAGCAGTGTCAAACCATCCGATGTTCACTTAATTGCAGACCAAACAGATCTGGGACGTATCTACGCCGGTGAATATGTAAATTACAAATGGTATGCTTTAATCACTACTCCCGGCACACAATCAGGTGTCGAAGGATTAGCAGAAGTAGATATCCTTACCGGTGAACGAAAACTCATAGCCACAAGCAATGAAAGTAAGCATCTCACTGATATGACTTATGATTACACGACCGGAACGATGTATGGCATAGCCAGTTCTGCGGAAAAGCTCGCTACGATTAATCTGAAAACAAGTGCCGTGTCATTGATCGAGACCTTTAAAGACCTCGAAGAGAATCCGGTTTATGCTTTGGCGCTTGCCTGTGATTTGAATGGAAGTCTCTATATGATCAGTACTTCAGATACTCTTTATCAGGTAAATAAAAAGAATGCTCTTTGTACTCCTATAGGATATACAGGAGCAGATGCTGCTTTCACACAAACGATGGCTTTCGACCATAATACCCATACTTTATATTGGACGAACAATGCCGATTATACGCTTTATACAGTAGATATAACTACAGGGAAAGCTACTTCTCTCGGCTCAATAGGAGCTGGCGGAGGTGATAGTATGGGAAGTCTTTTTATACCTTATATCCATGTCGCTAGCGGAGCACCGGATAGGGTGACCAAACGTAAGACAGAAAGTTTTGAGAACAAAATCATAATCTCATGGAAATATCCTGCTATCGATGCACAAGGTAACCCGCTGACCGAACTAACAAAAGCCTCTATTTACCGGGACAATACTCTCATCCAAACTTTTTCGCTCACTAAGACCAACATCGGTTCTCCTGCATCCTATGCAGATGAAGGAGTTTCCAAAGGAGTGCACACTTATCGGATCGTTTGTGAAAATAGTAAAGGTATCGGAGGTAAAGATGATGAAGATATTAGCGGTTGTGCTGGCGAAAATACCCCAGGCACAGTACATGATTTTGTTGTTGCTTGTGGTGATAATATTGCATTGCTTTCATGGGAAGCACCTACTGAAGGTTCATTCGGAGGCGTTTATAATCCAAATGATCTAAAAGGCTATGTTATTCAACGAATAGGAACAAATGGAACACAGGAAATAGCTATTAACGATCCGACAACGACTAGCTATTCCGATGAAACCGGATTCGGCAAATTTTCTTATACTATTACAGCTATCAATAGTATAGGTACGGGAATTACAGTTTCTTCGCCTGAAATACTAATCAAGCCTGCTGACTGGATCATTATGAGCAACGGAGAATACACCGTAACTGAAGGTAAATTTTACGATACGGGAGGGCCGGATGGCTATTACAAAAACTCAGAAAGATTAACAATGACATTAAAGCCTTCACTTCCTAATGCAGCTATTATAGCCGAATTTACAGAGTTTTCCGTGGATACTTATGGAGATACATTATTTATTTACGACGGGCTCAACACATCTGCCAGATTAATTGGTAAATATTCCGCCAGCAGTCTTCCCACAGATTTAAAAAGAGCCATTGCAACTAACAACACAGGAGCATTGACCTTTCATTTTTATTCGGATGTTGCCTTTCCTGCAGCTGGATGGAGCGCCAATATTTCCTGCTTCCAAAAGAAAGAATATGATTTAGCGATTAGTAAAATAGAAGGTACCTTGTTTCCATCCCAGAATGTAGAATCCGAATACACAGTTACTTTCCAGAATTTAGGGATAAATCCAGTGGAAGGTTCAGCTTACAAAGTACAATTGACTGACAAGAGTAACAAAGTCATCGCACAAGCGGATGGTGTAACTATAGCCAGCATGGAAACAAAGAAAGTTATTCTGAAACTGATAGCTACCGACAGCGGTCCGCTGGAAGTAAAAGGACACCTTTCTTATGCAGAAGATAACGACCCATCTAATAACTCCTCAGAGACTATTACACTGAATGTACAGGAGGCGGGTTCTACTTATGTATCCATTGGAGAGAACGAACCGTCACTAGCAGTCTTGCCTGCCTCATTCTATTCATTAGAGTCATTGGGTGAGATTCTCTATTCCGCTTCCCAAATTCAGGTAAAAGGAGGAATGTTACAAATGATCAGTTTCCCGATGAAAGCAGAAATGTCTTACGATCAATTAAACATAAAAGTATGGGTTACTGAAACAGAACTGACTAACCTGAACGACGGAAATATCTTCGCACAAGATATGACACAGGTATTCAGTGGCAATTGTCCGATTACAACAGGAGATACCGAATGGATCATCCCATTATCCACACCCTTTAAATACTCGGGCAAGAATTTACTAATTCTAGTACAGAAAGGTGGTGAAAGTACAGACAACATGGGTATTATGTTCTGTGGAACCTATGGAGATTACGAGGGAGATAAATACTCCTGCTTTACCTCTTCCGAAACCCCAATCGATCCTAATGTAAGTATGGGTGAATATTCAACATCTTCCATGCTGCCAGACGTCAAACTGTTATTTACACAAACCGGTACTGGCATTTCACAAATCAAGTCAGACAATATCATACGTATTTATCCAAATCCGTTTACTGATAATATTTATATTGAAAGTAATGCATCTATCACCAATATTACATTAAATGATATTTCCGGTACTATCGTTTTACAGAGTTCGGACACTAGTATAAATACATCCAATCTGGGAGCTGGCATATACATATTAAAGATTTATACAGATGATAATACCTGTACTATAAAGAAGATAATCAAACAGTGATTTCATTCGAATAACGGTTGGCATATTGTGGAACCGGAGTTCAATATAATATGCAAGAAAGCCAACATAACAACATACGGTCGATTGATTACAAACGATAGGAGTTTATAAACGATCGACCGTACGTTTGTTTTCAATCGACCGTATGATTATTAAACACCTTGTAACACCTGAAAAAACATCAAGTTTATCTTATGAATTAGTTGCATATTGTTTCTTGCCATTCTATATAGAGGAATTACCCGAATATATTGTCCGTACAAAAAAAAAGAAGTACCTTTGCTGCCTGAATACAAGAATATTATATCATTACAACAACCGTATGAGCAATCAAAGATACATGCAGCGTGGCGTATCAGCATCGAAAGAAGATGTGCACAATGCGATCAAGAACATTGATAAGGGTATATTCCCACAAGCCTTTTGTAAAATAATCCCTGACATTCTGGGTGGTGACCCCGAATATTGTAATATTATGCATGCCGACGGAGCAGGCACAAAGTCGTCTTTAGCTTACCTTTATTGGAAAGAGACAGGCGATTTATCTGTCTGGAAGGGAATAGCACAGGATGCTTTGATAATGAATATCGATGATCTGCTCTGTGTAGGTGCAGTAGACAATATACTGGTTTCATCCACTATCGGCAGAAACAAGCTATTGGTTCCGGGTGAAGTAATCTCTGCCATTATCAACGGGACGGATGAGCTGCTTGCCGAATTGCGCGGAATGGGAGTAGGCGTTTATGCCACAGGAGGTGAAACAGCTGATGTAGGCGATTTAGTCCGTACCATTATTGTGGACAGTACGGTAACTTGCCGTATGAGACGTTCGGACGTTATCAATAACGCCAATATCCGTCCGGGAGATGTTATCGTAGGTTTGGCCTCTTACGGACAGGCTACTTATGAAAAAGAGTACAACGGAGGTATGGGTAGTAATGGATTGACTTCTGCCCGTCACGATGTATTCTCTAAATATCTGGCAAAGAAGTATCCTGAAAGTTATGACAAGGCCGTTCCTGAAGAATTGATATATTCCGGTGCATTGAAGTTAACAGACAAAGTAGAAGGCTCTCCGCTGGATGCCGGGAAACTGGTTCTCTCTCCTACCCGCACTTATGCTCCGGTGGTAAAGAAACTATTAGATGCATTGCGTCCGAATATTCACGGAATGGTCCACTGTTCCGGTGGTGCTCAAACTAAAATACTGCATTTCGTAGACAACGTAAGAGTTATAAAAGATAACCTGTTCCCTGTTCCTCCATTGTTCAAGACCATCAAAGAACAAAGCGGGACGGATTGGGAGGAAATGTATAAGGTGTTCAACATGGGACATCGTTTGGAAGTATATCTCTCACCGGAATATGCAGAAGAAGTTATCGCTATCTCCAAATCATTTAATATCGATGCACAGATCGTCGGGCGTATTGAAGAGAGCGATAAAAAGGAATTGATTATTAAGAGCGAATTCGGAGAATTCAGATATTAAGAATATATGGCAAGTAACATACTAGATAAACTTGAAGGCTTGGTTAGCCGTTTTGAAGAAGTATCAACTCTAATTACAGACCCATCTGTCATCAGTGACCAAAAGCGTTATGTAAAACTAACAAAGGAATACAAAGAACTGGACGACCTGATAAAGGCCCGCAAAGAATATATACAACTTCTTGGTAACATCGAAGAAGCTAAAAATATTCTGGCTAATGAAACGGATGCCGATATGAAAGAGATGGCAAAAGAAGAACTGGACAATAGCCAAACTCGTTTACCGGAGCTGGAAGAAGAAATCAAATTGCTGCTTATCCCTGCCGACCCTCAAGATGACCGTAACGCCATTCTGGAAATTCGTGGTGGGACGGGTGGCGATGAAGCAGCTATTTTTGCAGGCGATCTATTCCGTATGTATGCAAAGTTCTGCGAAATAAAAGGTTGGAAATTAGAAGTATCCAGTGCTAATGAAGGTGCAGCCGGAGGTTATAAAGAAATTATTTGTTCCGTAACCGGAGAAAAGGTTTACGGAACACTAAAATATGAATCGGGCGTTCACCGTGTACAGCGTGTTCCGGCTACCGAAACACAAGGGCGTGTACATACTTCAGCTGCATCCGTGGCTGTACTCCCCGAAGCAGAACCGTTTGATGTAGAGATTAACGAAGGAGAAATCAAATGGGATACTTTCCGTTCAGGTGGCGCGGGTGGTCAGAACGTAAATAAGGTAGAATCGGGTGTACGTCTACGTTACAATTGGAAGAACCCCAACACAGGTATCGTAGAAGAGATACTGATAGAATGTACCGAAACGCGTGACCAACCTAAGAACAAAGAACGGGCACTTTCACGCCTACGTACCTTTATATATGATAAAGAACACCAAAAGTATATTGATGACATTGCCAGCAAGCGTAAAACGATGGTAAGCACCGGAGACCGTTCGGCAAAGATACGTACTTACAATTATCCGCAAGGACGTATTACCGACCATCGTATCAACTATACAATCTACAATCTGGCTGCTTTTATGGATGGAGACATACAAGATTGTATCGACCATTTGATTGTAGCAGAAAATGCAGAACGCCTGAAAGAAACAGAGTTATAAATAATAGAATAATCACCCAACGATATGAACAAACAAGAATTATTTGAAAATATCAAACGTAAAAAGTCATTCCTTTGTGTAGGACTGGATACGGATATCAAAAAAATACCGGAACATCTTCTGAAAGAAGAATATCCTATCTTCGCTTTCAATAAAGCAATCATAGATGCTACCGCACCTTATTGCATTGCATATAAACCCAACCTCGCCTTTTATGAAAGCATGGGTGTAAAGGGTTGGATAGCTTTTGAAAAGACTGTAAACTATATCAAGCAAAATTATCCCGACCAATTCATTATTGCGGACGCCAAGCGTGGGGACATTGGTAATACATCTGCTATGTATGCACGTACTTTCTTTGAAGAACTCAATATCGACTCTGTCACAGTAGCTCCTTATATGGGCGAAGATAGTGTTACTCCTTTCCTTACTTACGAAGGGAAATGGGTTATTCTGCTTGCTTTGACATCTAATAAAGGTTCTCATGATTTTCAGATGACAGAGGATAAAGATGGTGAACGCCTGTTCGAGAAGGTGTTAAAGACTTCCCAATACTGGGGAAATGACGAAGACATGATGTACGTGGTAGGAGCCACACAGGGCAAGATGTTTGTCGACATCCGTAAATTGGCACCTAAACACTTCTTACTTGTACCGGGTATCGGCGCACAAGGCGGCTCGTTAGAAGAAGTCTGCAAATATGGAATGAACGAAACTTGCGGACTGATAGTCAATTCTTCACGCGCCATCATTTATGCCGATAAAACAGAGAACTTTGCCAAGACAGCAGGAGAAGAAGCTAAAAAAGTGCAACTTCAAATGGAAGAGCAACTTCGTAACATACTATAAGAAAGAGAATGGCTAACCAACGAAAGATTATCAATGACCCCGTTTTCGGATTCATCAGTATTCCTACGGGGTTATTGTACAACATTGTCAAACATCCCATTCTGCAACGATTAAACCGTATCCGTCAGGTAGGATTATCTTCCGTTGTCTATCCGGGTGCTCAACATACCCGTTTTCAACACTCATTGGGAGCTTTTCACCTGATGAGTGAGGCAATCAAACATCTTACAGCAAAGGGCAACTTCATTTTCGACAGTGAAGCAGAAGCTATTCAGGCCGCCATACTTCTACACGATGTCGGTCACGGTCCTTTTTCCCATGTATTGGAAGATACCATCGTGAAAGGTGTATCCCACGAAGATATTTCACTAATGCTGATGGAACGCATCAATAAAGAAATGAACGGTCAGTTAAACCTTGCCATCCAAATCTTTAAAGACGAATATCCGAAAAAGTTCCTGCATCAATTAGTCAGCGGGCAGTTAGATATGGACCGCCTTGATTATCTTCGACGAGACAGCTTCTATACCGGAGTGACAGAAGGTAACATCGGTTCGGCACGTATCATACAAATGTTGGATGTAAAAGACGACCAGTTGGTAGTGGAATCCAAAGGAATTTATTCTATCGAGAACTTCTTAACAGCCCGCCGCTTGATGTATTGGCAAGTATATCTGCATAAAACCTCTGTGGCATACGAGCGCATGCTCATCAGTGCACTGCTACGTGCTAAAGAACTAGCCAGCAAAGGAGTAGAATTATTCGCATCACCCGCTTTCCGTTTCTTCTTATACAATAATATAGATAAAGAAGAATTTTATCACAATCCGGAATGTCTGGAGAATTTTATTCAATTGGACGACAACGACATTTGGACTTCATTAAAAGTATGGAGTACACATACGGACAAGATACTATCTACATTAAGCTCCGGAATGATAAACCGGCGTCTGTTTAAAGTAGAAGTATCATCCGAGCCGGCAAGCGACGAACATATCGAAGAATTAAAAGATATAATATCTGCCCATTTAGGTATTCATCGTGAAGATGCACATTATTTCGTTTCTGTACCAAGAATAGAAAAAAATATGTATGACCCGGCAGATGACAGTATCGACATTCTCTATAATGACGGAAGTATTAAAAATATAGCGGAAGCATCTGATATGCTCAACATTTCTTTGTTATCCAAGAAAGTCCGCAAATACTACCTCTGCTACCAGAGATTACAGTAGAAAACATGAAATATTTTTTAATCTGCACGGAAATATAAAAAAAAAACACGTAATTTGCACTTTAATGTTTTGAAGAAACATAATTGCAACTTATATTTAGCATAAAAGCAATAAATAGGAACTATACAACAATTATTAAAATATGGAGTTCTCGGCTAAGCAAATCGCGGAATTTATTCAGGGAGAAATCGTTGGAAACGAAAATGCAACAGTGCATACATTCGCAAAGATAGAAGAAGGAATACCCGGAGCTATTTCGTTTCTATCAAACCCTAAATATACACCTTATATATATACTACTCAATCAAGTATTGTATTAGTAAATAAAGATTTTGTTCCCGAACAGGAGATTAAGGCTACGCTTATCAAAGTTGAAAATGCTTATGACAGTTTGGCTAAGTTACTTACTCTGTACGAACAAAGTAAACCGAAAAAAACAGGAATAGATTCCTTAGCTTATGTCGCCTCAACGGCAAAAATAGGAGAAAACGTTTATATTGCTCCTTTCGCATACATCGGTGATTACGCTGAAATAGGCAACGACGTTATGATTCATGCCCATGCCACTATTGGCGAGCATGTAAAGATAGGCAATAATTGTGTTGTATACCCCAATACCACGGTTTATCATGATTGCAGAATCGGTAATAACTGTACGCTTCATGCCGGAAGTGTTATCGGTGCAGACGGATTTGGCTTTGCTCCTACTCCGGACGGATACGAAAAGATCCCTCAAATCGGAATTGTTATTTTGGAAGATAACGTAGAAATCGGAGCAAATACCTGTATAGACAGAGCTACGATGGGAGCTACTGTAATACATAAAGGTGTAAAGCTGGATAATCTTATCCAGGTGGCACATAATGTAGAAGTTGGAGAGAATACAGTGATGGCTTCACAAGTAGGTGTTGCCGGATCTACCAAGATAGGGCAATGGTGTATGTTTGGCGGACAAGTAGGTGTTGCCGGACATATTAAAGTCGGAGATAAAGTAACGGTAGGAGCACAAACCGGTATCGCCGGAAGTATCAAATCCGAAAATACGGTTCAAGGTTCACCTGCCATCGATGCAAAGAACTTTGGACGTTCATCAGTCGTATTCAAGAAATTACCCGATATATATACTACTTTAAACAATCTCCAAAAGGAAGTTGAAGAACTAAAGAAACAATTAAATAAGTAAAGTTACCAATGTTGAAACAAAAAACTCTAAAAGATAGCTTTTCACTAAGAGGAAAAGGTCTTCACACTGGACTTGATATTACAATTACATTCAATCCCGCAGCGGAGAATCACGGATACAAGATTCAACGGATAGACCTTGAAGGGCAACCGATTATTGATGCGGTTGCGGATAATGTAGTAGAAACAACACGCGGCACAGTACTTGCAAAGAATGATGTCAAAGTAAGTACGGTAGAGCACGCAATGGCTGCACTCTATGCTGCCGGAATAGACAACTGCCTCATCCAAGTAAACGGACCGGAATTCCCCATATTAGACGGAAGTGCCATTTACTACGTAGAAGGAATCGAAAAGGTAGGAATCGAAGAACAAACAGCCGTTAAGGATTACTACATCATCAAATCCAAGATAGAATTCAAAGATGAGAAGACCGGTTCTTCCATCATTGTCTTACCGGATGACAGTTTTAGTGTGAACGCACTTATCTCTTATGATTCAAAGATTATTCCAAATCAATTCGCAACATTAGAAGATATGAACGACTTCCCAAAAGAAATAGCCGGAAGCCGTACCTTTGTTTTCGTACGTGAGATAGAACCACTATTAGGTGCAGGACTGATAAAAGGTGGTGATCTTGATAATGCAATCGTTATTTATGAACGTCAAATGTCACAAGAAAACTTCGATAAGTTAGCTGACGTAATGGGAGTTCCGCATATGAATGCAAATCAAATGGGATATATAAACCATAAGCCTCTGGTATGGGATAATGAACCTGCACGCCATAAATTACTCGACATCATCGGAGACCTTGCCCTCATAGGCAGACCAATTAAAGGAAGAATCATTGCAACACGTCCGGGGCACACCATCAACAACAAGTTTGCCCGTCAAATGCGCAAAGAGATTCGATTGCATGAAATTCAGGCACCCATATATAACTGTAATGAAGAACCGGTTATGGATATAAACCGTATCCGCGAACTACTTCCGCACCGTTACCCTTTCTTATTAGTAGATAAAATCATTGAAATAGGTCCGAACCACATTGTCGGTGTAAAGAATGTCACAACAAACGAACCTTTCTTCCAAGGGCATTTTCCTCAAGAGCCGGTTATGCCGGGTGTATTGCAGGTAGAAGCAATGGCACAAGTGGGAGGTTTGCTCGTTCTGAATTCCGTGGATGAGCCGGAAAGGTATTCCACCTATTTCATGAAAATAGACGGCGTTAAGTTTCGTCAGAAAGTAGTTCCGGGCGATACACTGTTATTCCGTCTTGAGTTGCTTGCACCTATCCGCCGGGGTATTTCTACCATGAAAGGATATGTGTTCGTTGGAGAAAAAGTAGCTTGTGAAGCCGAATTTATGGCTCAAATTATCAAAAACAAATAAATATGATAAGTCCTTTAGCATATATACACCCCGAAGCGAAGATAGGTAATAACGTAGAAATTGCACCATTTGTTTTCATTGACAAAAATGTAGTTATCGGAGATAACAATAAGATCATGGCAAATGTGAACATCCTCTATGGTTCACGCATCGGGAATGGGAATACAATATTTCCCGGAGCTGTCATCGGAGCCATCCCTCAGGATTTGAAATTCAGAGGGGAAGAAACCACTGCTGAGATTGGTGATAATAACCTGATACGCGAAAACGTTACAATCAACAGAGGTACGGCAGCCAAAGGAAAAACCATCGTAGGCAGCAATAATCTTTTAATGGAAGGTGTTCATGTAGCGCATGATGCCTTAATTGGTAACGGATGTATTGTGGGGAATTCTACAAAAATGGCCGGAGAGATTATCATTGACGATAATGCCATTATCAGTGCTTCGGTATTGATGCATCAGTTCTGCCGTGTAGGCGGTTATGTTATGATACAAGGCGGATCACGCTTCAGTAAAGACATCCCTCCTTATATTATTGCAGGACGCGAACCGATCGCTTATTGCGGCATTAACATTGTAGGACTCCGCCGTCGCGGTTTCTCCAACGAAATGATAGAAAACATTCATAATGCTTATCGTATCATTTATCAGAGCGGACTGAATATCAGCGAAGCATTGGAAGAAGTGCAAAAAGAAATTCCAATGAGTCCGGAGATAGAATATATTATTTCATTCATCAAAGATTCAAGTAGAGGAATCATCCGATAAGATTAGTTTCGTACTCAAATATTTTCATCTTAATACCCGTTTGTTACATTTATACAAACGGGTATTTTATTTTCTAAATCCTGATGTAGTGCAATCCCAAAGCATAGATTTCTCTTTGTGCATATTTTCAAATTACATTATTCCTGCCTTCACGTCTTCACCATCTAAAGATAAATCGTTATCTAATAACGGATTACAGTGAAGGCACTTTTTTAGTTGAGAATTAAGAGTTGAGAATTGAGAATTAGAAACTTTAACTCTCAATCAAAGAAAGTCGATGGTTCACGAAAGACACGGATGAAGACGGATTTTTAAGATTATTAATCCGTTACGGTCAGCCTAATCAGCGTTATCCGTGAACCAAGTTCTTAAATTACTTGAAGAAAAAAACTCTCAATTCTCAACTCTCAATTCTCAACTAAAAAAAGTACCTTCACTTTAATTAAATAGTAATCAGTAACATAAGAGCAAATAGTGATAAGGTGAAGGCAGTTTAAAGTAAAATCGAAAACTGCTAAATCCGTAGAATAACAAGCTAAAAATGCCTAAGGGAGTGTTGGCTTACGCTCCCGTAGATGTAAGCGATCGCTCCCTTGAGCGTTAGCCGTCGTCCCCTTGAGTGTTGGGTAACGCCCCCTTAGGCGATATTTATAAAACGATCTTGATGTTTTTCTAAAACATCAGGTTGTTTGAAAAAAACATAAGGACGTTTATAAACAAAGATACGGTCGATTGTTTGCAAACGATAGGAGTTTATAAACAATCGACCGTATGCAAAATAACAGGCATTTGTTGCAGTTAAACCAAGCGGTAAATAGACACATGATTTTACCGATAATCCGAAATATTACTTCCTCATGATTTTTTCATTTAATTGCTATGCATATATTTGCTCGCAGCAATATTTTTACTACTTTTACGCCATTAAAAAATCATCAGATTATGGTATACAGATTTACAATTATATCAGACGAAGTAGACGATTTCGTTCGGGAAATTAAAATAGATTCCGAAGCAACATTCTTCGATTTGCACGAAGCCATTCTAAAGTCTGTCGGTTACAAAGATGACCAAATGACTTCTTTCTTCATTTGTGATGATAACTGGGAAAAAGAAAAAGAAATCACATTGGAAGATATGGACAATAATTCCGAAGAAGACTCATGGATTATGAAAGAAACCATGTTAAGCGATCTGATTGAAGATGAAAAACAGAAGTTGCTTTATGTATTCGATCCGCTTGCAGAGCGTGTATTTTTCATCGAACTATCTGAAATTATTACAGGACAAGACTTAGACAAGACCGTTTGTTCCAAGAAACATGGCAATCCTCCTACTCAAACCATTGATTTTGAAGAAATGGCAGCAGCTAACTCTTCTATTGATTTGGATGAAACGTTTTATGGCGATCAGGATTTTGATTTAGAAGATTTCGATCCGGAAGGATTTGACATAGGTGGTGGCAGTGGTCCCTATGAAGAAGATAAATTCTAAAGCAAAAACCTTACTTGTTCTCATTGGTCCTACCGGAGTCGGTAAGACGGAATTAAGCCTCCGCCTGGCGGAACGCTTTCAAACCGATATTATTTCTTCCGACTCCCGACAGCTTTACGCTGATCTTAAAATAGGTACGGCTGCTCCTACCCCGGAACAATTAGCACGTGTTCCGCATCATTTTGTCGGAACACTACAACTGACAGATTACTACAGTGCAGCGCAATATGAAACGGAAGTAATGAAACTCCTCTCCGTATTGTTTCAAGAAAAAGACATCGTTATACTCACCGGTGGCTCTATGATGTATGTAGACGCTGTGTGCAAAGGGATTGACGACATACCTACCGTTGACGAAGAAACTCGCACATTAATGAAACAGCGCTACGAAGAGGAAGGGCTTGATAATTTGTGTGCCGAATTAAAACTGCTCGATCCCGAATATTACAAGATTGTCGACTTAAAGAACCCCAAACGGGTAGTTCATGCATTAGAAATTTGCTACATGACCGGGCGTACCTATACTTCATTCCGCACACGCTCCGCCAAAGAAAGGCCATTCAATATCCTTAAAATCGGTCTGACACGTGACAGGGAAGAGCTATACGAACGTATCAACCGCCGTGTAGACATGATGATTGAAGATGGATTGTTGGAAGAAGCAAAAGTTGTATATCCTTATAAACACCTCAATTCGCTCAACACAGTCGGTTACAAAGAAATATTCAACTATCTAGATGGTGAATGGGATTTATCTTTTGCCATCGAAAAGATTAAGCAAAACTCCCGTATATATTCCAGAAAGCAAATGACTTGGTTTAAAAGAGACGAGGAGATCGTATGGTTTCATCCTGAACAGGAAAAAGAAATCCTAAACTATATCGAAGAAAAATTTCAAACCACATAAGAAAATAAAAACCCCTCTTCTAAACCAATATAGAATAAAGAATAGAAGAAGGGTGTATATATCTATTTCTCTAAATAACCCTGATTCACCAAAGGATATAGACCAATGAGCTTACACTGATCACCAACCAAAGAAGAATACCTTGTATCATCGGGCGAATACCAACTTGCCTTACTACATCCATCGAAAGAGAAGCACCAATAAAGAACAAGGTTATAGTCAGCCCTTTACGAGCAAAACGAGCAATTTCATGACCTATTTGAGGAACACTATCCAAAAGATAAGTGTTCACAACGATAGCTAAAATAAAGAAGAATATGAACCAAGGAATTGAGATCTTCTTACCGTCACCTTTAAAAATAAAAGAAGTAACCAATGCCAACGGAATAATCCATAAAGCACGCGTTAACTTAATTGTTGTTGCCACCTCAAGAGCCTCCTTACCATAAGCTGCCCCCGCACCAACTACAGAACTTGTATCATGGATGGCAATCGCTGCCCATGTACCAAACTGTTGCTGACTAAGATCCAATGCATGACCGATAGCAGGAAATACAAACAAAGCTATCGCATTAAGAATAAATATCGTACCTAAAGCGACTGACATAGAACTATCGTTTGCTTTCAACACAGGACCGACGGCAGCAATGGCACTACCACCGCAAATAGCGGTACCCGAACTTATTAAATAGGCTGTATCACGGTCTACACGCAACATCCTCTTACCAATAAACCAACCTATCAACATCGTTCCTACTACAGAGATAATCGTGAACTCCATACCTTCCTTTCCGGAAGCTAAAGACGCTTGCAGATTCATACCGAATCCTAAACCTACCACCGAATATTGAAGTAAATATTTCGAAGTCTTTTTATTGAACTTAGGATGCGCTTGCCCGCAAATCAAAGCAAAAGCCAATCCTACAAAAAGAGCAACCGGAGGTGTAACCCATTCAGAATAAGGGGCCAAGACAGGAATATATTCCATTAATAAGAAAAGTGTCAATACAGCAAGTAAAGTTACATAGATTGCTTTCTTGTGTTCTTGTAAGAAATTGTTAAGTGTGTGCATTTTATTACTTTTTACGTTTTTTAATTGAGCGCAAAGGTAATACGATACCTACACTCCACCTAATCGTTTTTCTTTATTGCTTATAACTTTTCGTTATGATTTGAAGCAAATTGCATGAATAATTGTTCCAATCCTCCTTCTTGTCCATGCGCTTGTACAAAACTAAACGTACGAGTCATTTTCAAGTCCTTAATATCCACTACCTTAAATCTGCCGGCATACAGTTCTCTATTAATAGATCGAATAGATATGATACCCATACAATCCGTATGTTCCAGAAAAGACTTGATGCTTTCCGTACTTCCCAAATGCATCTTTACATGCAGTGAAGACAATTTAATATTGTGTTCAGCCAACGCTGTTTCCAAGACATCCAATGTGCCGGAACCTCTTTCACGCAACACCAAAGGTATATTCTGAAGTTCTTCTATCGTTATCTCATCAAGTGATACCAATTTGCTCTTCGTATGCACTACAGCTACCAGCTCATCCTCCAGAAAAGAAGTATATTTCAAAGTCGGTTGCCGAACAATGCCTTCAACCAAGCCTAAATCAATACGATGCTCTTCTAAGGCTTTTTCTATAGCACGAGAATTTCCATTCAAAAGAGAAAGAGATACTTGAGGAAATTTCTCTATAAACTGCGCCAATAAGACTGGTAAAACATATTGGGAAACGGTAGTGCTTGCCCCTAATTTCAGTTCTCCGGTATATTTGTTCTGCAACAAATGCATCTCAAATTCCAGCCGTTTATAGGACTCCAAGATACGTTCACTATGCTCCAACAGCAATTTACCGGCAGGAGTTAATAATATTTTATTCCCCAGACGTTCAAACAAACGTGCCTGATACAAACTTTCCAATTCCTGAATATGCTTTGTTATAGCCGGTTGGCTCACAAATAATTCTTGCGAGGCCTTTGTAAAGCTGAGATTTTTAGCCACGCTACAAAATACTTTTAGTCTGAAATCTGCTGACATAAATGCTATTGTAATTCTTCACCTTTGATTCCCAATGCCTGCATAATAGGATATGCCAACATTTCCCAACGATAAGATGTCCGATATTCCGGTTCGTTCATACGAAACTGAATAATCTCTTTACCATCCACCTTATTTAATATGTCATTCACCTTTTCACCATATTCCTCATTAAAGGAGATTACGATCAGTTTATCAATCTCTTTTGCATCGGCTACTATTTTCAAAGACTCTAAATAGAGTTCTTCTATTGTTGCCATACCTTCAGGTTGAAAAGAAAAGAAAGAAAACTCTCCAAGCGGATTACGAAAAGCCGTATTATTCAACTCCTTTTCCAAATCCGACGGATGGCAATGCCTCAACTGTTTCACATTCTCACCATAAATAAACAGGACTTGTATCTCATCACTTCCCTCTCTAACATCCGCATCCAATGAAATATAAGTAATCAATTTATCAAGTTCTACATCATGCAGCTCCCTATTTAGCATTCGTTCGAAATTTTTCTTCAAATCATCGACAACAAAATCCATGAACAATGCATCTATCAGTATTACCGTATCGGTAAATTTAGTCTCTTTTTCCATATATTTTATCTTAATGGGGTAAAGATACAATTTATTCCCGAAACACTATTTTATAAGATCATATTTTCAACATCCTTTTCCCCACTCATAACTCTTCCTTTTTTATCATTATATAAAGGTTTTTATAAAATGATAAGACTACAGACAACAAAACATATCACAAAATTCCCTTTCTTTGTAACTGACAACAAGTATTAATTCAATAATGATTCAAATGAAAAAAATTATGATTTGTGCAGCATTCATTGCTGCAATGGGTATCTTTACCGCAACGAATGCACAAGAACCTAAGAAATGTACAAAGACAGAACAATGTTGCCAAAAGAAATGTGATAAAGACAAAAAGTGCGATAAAGCATGCTGCAAAGACAACTGTAAAAACGCAGAATGTAAGAAAAGCGACTGCAAAAAATGTGCTTGCAGTAAACAAGAATGTAAGTCTGAATGCAAAAAGTCTTGTGACTCTAAAAAGAAATAAATTTCAATGAAATTCAGATAGGTAAACAAAAAGCCACCAAAGATGAATAGAGTATAATCTTTGGTGGCTTATCTGTTAAATATAGGTTTACCTTACTTTATCTTCTTATATCCATAAACAGCCAAATCTCCCAATTCTTCTTCAATACGAAGAAGCTGATTATATTTAGCCATACGGTCTGAACGACTCAATGAACCAGTTTTTATCTGTCCGGAATTTGTTGCTACAGCAATATCGGCAATAGTTGCGTCTTCTGTTTCACCCGAACGATGCGAAGTGACTGTTGTGTACCCATTACGATGAGCCATTTCGATGGCATTCAGTGTTTCCGTCAGAGAGCCGATTTGATTTACTTTAATCAGAATTGAATTAGCACATCCTTCTCTAATCCCTTTTTCAAGAAATTCCACGTTGGTTACAAACAGATCATCTCCCACCAACTGGCAACGATCCCCAATCCGCTCTGTCAGTTTTTTCCATCCAGCCCAGTCGTTTTCACTCATACCATCTTCAATGGAATCAATGGGATAGTTATTGATCAACTCCTCCAAATAATCGATTTGTTCATCAGCAGTGCGTTTTTTACCCTTTGCACCTTCAAATTTGGTATAATCATAAATACCATCATGATAAAACTCCGAAGAGGCACAATCCATGCCAATCATTACATCTTTTCCCGGCATATATCCCGCCGCTTCGATGGCTGCAAGAATAGAATTAAGAGCATCTTCTGTCCCGTCCAACGCAGGAGCAAAACCACCTTCATCACCCACGGCAGTACTTAAGCCACGCGCCTGCAATACTTTTTTTAATGCGTGGAATACTTCGGCTCCCATACGTAGTCCTTCATGGAAAGACTTGGCACCTACCGGACGAATCATAAATTCCTGAAAAGCAATCGGAGCATCAGAGTGTGAACCTCCATTAATGATGTTCATCATCGGGACCGGTAGTACATATGTATTTGTTCCACCAATATATCTGTAAAGAGGAATATCAAGATAGTTTGCAGCAGCCTTGGCTACAGCTAAAGATACACCTAAAATGGCATTCGCTCCTAATTTTGATTTCGTTTTAGTTCCGTCAAGTTCCAACATCTTCTTGTCTATCCCCATTTGATCTAATGAAGACATCCCAATAAGTGCAGGAGCTATTATATTATTTATATTGTCAACAGCTTTTTTCACGCCTTTACCACCGTAGCGATTTTTGTCTCCATCACGCAATTCCAATGCCTCATGCTCTCCGGTAGAAGCTCCGGACGGAACGGAAGCACGACCGGTAATACCAGATTCCAATATTATATCAACCTCTACAGTCGGATTACCCCTTGAATCAAGAATCTCTCTTCCTTTAATCTTTTCAATTTTCATAATTATCCTTGTTTATTGTTCTTAGCAAAGATAACAATCAGAGAGGGAATAATGTTTTTTTCTAAATTGCTTTTTTCTATATATAGATTGAAAATACCTATTTATAGGTAGACTCACAGGCTTTTTACCGTCCATATCCCCGCAAAGACGCTGACTATTCCAACAGCAACACTTAAGAATGTATATAAGAAGAATGTCCCGTAAAGATTCTCTCTTAATAAATTAAGATTTTCAGTAGAGAAAGTTGAAAAAGTCGTAAATCCGCCACAAAAGCCAACAGTCAAGAGCAATCGAATTTCGTTGGAAAGATTTAACCGCTCGGATAATGAATAAAAAGCACCTATAAGAAAACAACCGATTATATTCACGACAAAAGTACCTAAAGGAAGTTTAGTTATAACACTTTGATTAATGGCCAATTGAATCAGATAGCGAAATACGCTTCCGACACCTCCTCCGATAAAAATATAGATAAGACTTCTCATTAAGAAACAATTTATTATTTAAAGTGCAAAGTTAATACTTTATTTATAAATCAACATCTTCACCGAAAACAGTGATAAAAATAAAGCTAATAGTTAAATAATTAATTATTTTAAGAGAAAGTTGCAAAATATATTCACTATAAAATAAATATTATCTAAATTTGCAACATCAACAAACAGAAATATTATGGCTAAATTAAAATTATCAAAAAACGTAGGAGCATTATTAACTATATTGTTAATGATAACAGCGTTAGCGGCTTGTTCTGAGAAAGATTTGTATGATTCGGGAGATGATGATGGACAAAAGCCTGCAACAGATCAGTATTTTGGTTTTGAGACGACAATAGCCCGTTCACTGTATGTAAATTATGGAGTTCCGGGTTATAAGGCTTTAATTGAGGTTTATGCTGAAAACCCTATTGAATTTGTAAATGGGAATCGTATAAAGAAAGAAAACGTTAATGCGTTGTTCAAAGCTTATACGGATGATAATTCTACATTTGATGGAGATATGCCTATTCCTTCGGATTTAAATGAGGTATATTTGTATACATCTTATTTAGGATTACCTGAATGTGTAGAACTTTCTATTGTTGACGGAAAAGCTAGTTTTGATCTACCTGCTTTACAACAGGAATCAACTGAGGAAACTAAGGCTTTAACCCGTGCCAATACAAGCGGTAATACATCACCTTATGTTGTAGATAAAACGAAAGCTATTTATTCTTTATGTAAGTGGTCTACATTCGGGAAAATCCATGAAAAAGATTATATGGTAAATAGCAATGGGGAATATATAGGAGATCTCTTAAGTAGGTTACAAGCTAAAATAGGAAAAGCCGGTAATAAGAAAGATAATACTAAATATCTAAGTAATGAGAGCCAGACTAATATCTCTATTTCTCAAGAGGCAGCCGATGGCAGCGATATTAAAGGAGCCACTATTGATTTAGTATTTTTAAATGAAAGAGCCGGTTATCAAAATACATTCGGATATTATTATTATAAAACCGGAACTACTCCTGATATTGCAACATTACCTAAATATATTATTTTCCCGAATGTATCAATTGGCGGAGATGATCCTTATAATTCCTATGGAAACAATAGTTTTAATAAAGCCCCTTTGACATTGGGATGTAAGGTACATTTAAAGTTCTTTGGAGAGGGATACGACCAAGCAGGTAGCGAAACTTTCCTTCCGGGATATACAATTGGTTGGTTCTTAATATCCAACGGTTTCCATGATCACAAAGAAGTGGATGTGAATAAGCCGATTTATTACTCAAACCAAAGTTTCAATAAAGGTGAAAGTCGCTGTATGACATTGTTCGATCAGAAGACCCAAACAATAGTGATAGGTTTTGAAGATGGTGATTTGGGTGCGCATGACAGGAGTTATGAAGATGTATTATTCTATGTGGACGCTACCCCGATAAAAGCTATTATTGATCCTGAGAACCCAGACGTGCCATCAATTGGTGATGAGGAGATTGTATTTCCCAATATAACTATGACAAAAAACGGTACAATTGCTTTTGAAGATTTGTGGCCTTCTCAAGGTGATTACGATATGAATGATTTAGTCCTTACCTATCAATC
>OHAE01000591.1_pt1 | contig 32926 bp, 26 predicted proteins | sample 1577061 | NCBI WGS metagenome assembly OHAE01 (sample SAMEA3541535, study PRJEB24748) | human gut metagenome | biome: human gut; feature: human-associated habitat; material: faeces | place: China | collected 2012
TGCGGACATTTTATGGAAAAAAGGTCGCTTAGACGAAGATATTAAACAGACGGCACTGGAATACCTTGAAAGTGAAACCGATATTGCACGCTGGGCAGAAGAATCACCATCTTTGGGCAGAAAGCGAAAGGTAGTTCTGGAAAAGCTAAAATTAAAATTGCAATCTCCACAGCCGGAAGCGAAACCAATTCGAGTGAAGAAGCTTTATGAATGTCCGTGGAATATTGGGGATGTTTATGCGTTTACATTAACCGGAGAACTGGCAGAAAAAACAGGTCTTGCTGGAACTTATGCGATATTTCAGGTTGCAGAGAAAATATTTATTAATACAATTGGTACATATCCGATAGTTCGTGTTATGTTAACAGAGTCGAGAGAAAAACCTGGATTAAATGATTTTTGCAAGGATCGATTACTTTTAAGTAGATATGATAAAGTTCATGTCTATGCAAGAATTATCAACGCCCTAAACACCAAAAATGCAAAAAATGTTGTTTTTCTGGGGAATACTGCAATTATAGCAAAAGAAGATGATTATGGGATACATTTAGAAAATATATTTGATAGTGTCAATATGTTGGGTATGGATAATTGGATTGATTTACCGGATCAGATTATAAAAGATCATATGATGATGTTTAGGGCAATACGACAGTAAAAGGGAGAAACGAATTATGGGTGCATGGGGTGCGGGACTGTATTCCGATGATTTTGCACTGGATGTGAAAAGTGAATTTTTAGATGCAATCAATTCTGGAAAGCCATATCGAGAAGCATTTGAGGAGTTAAAGAAAACATATGTGGATAATGCATATAATGACGATCCGGACATACCAGTATTTTGGTTTGTATGTGCGGACATTTTATGGAAAAAAGGTCGCTTAGACGAAGATATTAAACAGACGGCATTAGCATATATCGAAAGCAACTCAGATGTTGAACGTTGGAATTTAGAGTCATCTGCTCTGGGAAAGAAAAGAAAAACAGTTTTGGAAAAATTAAAGGCCAAATTACTTTCACCGCAGCCAGAGGCAAAACCGATTCGGATAAAGAAATTCTATGAGTGCCCCTGGAATATTGGTGATGTTTTTGCTTATCCATTGATTAGCAATCTTGCAAAAGAAAACGGGTTACATGGAAAATTTATTATATTTCAAGTTGCTGCAAAGAGAAAAATGAAAAAGAATGTCGATGAGTATCCTGTGGTTCGCTGTTGGATTGCAGAGGAGTTAACGTTTCCTCCCAAAACAACATGTGTGAAATGGAGTAGTATTCCAAGGAATGATGGAAATTATAATTACGGTTATTTTATGATTGCATCTTCTATACGCTCCGTTCCTAAAAGCATTCGTTTTATTGGAAATTTTGCTGAATATATTCCCGTTGATGATGGTGGAAATATTGAAGAAGCTTCAGATGGTGTTATATGGAGGTGCTTTGAAGAAAAGATTGTAAAAGATTATCTGAGAGATATAGAATGACAGTGACTGGTACAGCACTGAGGTTTATGTTCGTGGTACAAATCTGCTGGCGAAATTCAGCAAGCAGAGCGGCAATGTCAAGACGGATTATCAGTATTATACGCAGAATGCACATGGAGATGTTGTTGATCTGACGGATGCAGACGGCGAGATAGTGAAGTTGTATATTTATGATGTATTCGGTGTAGAAAAAATATTGACGATGAAAATATGAATGGCAACTTTGTGTATAGAGCTGGAGCCTATGAGTATTATGATGTTACATATTGGCAACTAGAAGAAGGAGTTATTCTTTATAATTATTCACGGAAAAAGCTAAATGCAGAAGAAATGGCATACGAAACATTGTTGATTTTGCTATTAGCAGGTGCCGCTTATTCCGGAAGTGGCGTTGGACAGCCAGCACCGGCTATGCAACCAGCTATCTAGTAACTATATTGCTATATGTTGAAAGGAGTTTGAATTTGCATGCATTTTCCACATTGTACAAAAAGATGTTTCGGCAATTACTGTTTCCCTATGGATATAAACTTCATAAAAGTTTGTTTTATAAGGAAATTAATCAGGAACAGTGTTTTTTTATCACTGCAAAAAAAGAACGATACGCACCCTATTATACTGTATATTTGGATATGCTTCCCTATTGTATGGATATAGAAAAAGAAATAGAAGATGTTTGTGATATTTCAGATGAACTTGGTTTTGATTTACCGGGTTTGATGAAAAAACTTGAACCATCTCTGTTTCATCCAGAACCGGAAATCATAAAGGAATACTATGCATCCAGGCTATACGCAGATTTTTATGACGAAGACAGAACAATAAACAGCCTTCGAAATGCTTGTAGTGACATGGAAAAATACATCCTGCCTTATTTCCATCGGTTCGCAGATCTGGAATATTTCTATGCGGAAGAAAGTGAAACATGGAATTTTGCAGATCCTGTACATTATGGACTATCTTTGAAACTGCACCACTATGAAGATGCCTTGCGCTGTATTGAATATCGCATATCTAATTGTCGCCGTATCATGGCGGATCATGTCCAGACACAGAACAGACTGCATACTGGTACACTCATGAATCGGGATAAGGTTATTTTAAAGAAAAATCCGGATTATGCGGAAGAGCTGACAAAATGGATCGCAGATTGTGCAGAGAAAATTGCCACATATGAAAAGATACAGAATCATATATTGCATAGGTCTACAACAGAGTTGGATAAAATGGTTACAGAAATAGAAGAAAGAAGTCGTATACACTTAAAAAGACTGCTTAATGCTAATTTCTAATTTCTTGATCCACCACTCACAAGTAGAAACATGACCAACTCCAAAATTCCGATCAATTCATTTTTGAACAAAGACAGATGATGATTATGGAATCCGATATGAAGAATTTGAAATTTATAACAGTTTAGTATCAACAACATTTCGGTTTTTGGAAGATAAGTGTATTAGATGTTATTTCGGCTATAATTTAAAAGGATTTTCCGAGTGATATATTCAAGGCAATACATCAATGAAAGACGATGCAGACAAAAAAGCAGTCAATGACAGAAAGTCAAAGACTGCATAAAATTCACTGTTTGATGTTCCTGACCGGAATCAAGCCGGCGGTCTGTTGCTCAGGATACAGTCACTCTATCCAGATGAGTTTGCAGAAACATCAAAAAATAAAAAGGTACAAATACAAGATTTGTACCTTTTTTGGTGCCGCTGACCGGACTTGAACCGGTACGGTATCGCTACCGAGGGATTTTCTCACTACTCTATGTTACCATAGCCACACAAAATTGTATGTTGTAGTCCGGACTTGGTCTTTACCATATCCTTTCGGACTTAGGTAGTCGGTGTAAGGTCTCTACACTCACTCTTGCGAGTTAGCACGGCGTTCTGTTTGTGCCTTCGCCGTTTTAGCCGACTTCTACACCACAGATTTCTCTGTGGGCACTCTCTGCGAACAGATCGCAGACGCACTGTTCATGCGTACAAACATCAAAGTCCCTTGTGTCTGCCTATTCCACCACAGCGGCAAAAAATTCACTTTCGAAAACTGTCAGAAAATGTAGAAATCATTTTCAAACACAGCATAATTATTATAGCACGTTTTATGAAAAAAGTCAAGTGTTTTTTTACAAACACACATTTTGCACTCTGACAGCAGTGCATTATAATGACATAAGGCAACACAAAAAAGCACATCACTCTTTGCAGCCATTTCCTGCAAAAAGTGATGTGCCTCTTAGGGCAATACCGCACAAAGAGCGTCTAGCGACTTTGCACGCCATCTGCTTGCAAATTTCCCGTCATATTTCACAAAAATGCTCGTGAATACATCAAGTATTCACTCCGCTTTTTGTTTCATCTGACGAAAAATTTGATGATGCATCTGTCGCACAATCTTTGTGCGGTATTGCCTTAGCTTTCTTATACTTTTATGCTTCTGTAATAATTTCCGAATTCATCAGATCCTGTATCTCCTGCCGATTCGGCATCACCTTTAACGCACCCTTTCTCGTCGTAATCAGCGATGCTCCGGCATTTGCAAAACGCAGCAGTTCCAGAAGCTGCTCTTTTGTGAGCTTGTTCACTTCATGCTCCAGCACATAGTTCAGCACGCAACCGAAAAATGTATCTCCTGCACCGGTTTTTTCCACAGATTTCACATCATAGACCGGTGCTTTTGCTGCTGCATTTCTCGTGTAAGCACAGCTTCCGTTTCCGCCCAGCGTGATGCAGATCAGCTGTATCTGCGGATATTTTTCCAAGAGTTCCCTTGCTGCCCGGTCATAATCCGAATGCCCGAACATAAACTCCACTTCATTGTCTGAGATTTTCAAAAGATTGCATTTGGAGAACCCGTATTCGATTTCAGTTCTTGCATCTTCAAGATTGTTCCAGAGCGGTTCCCGCAGATTCGGGTCAAAGGAGAGCATCGCTCCGCTTTCTATTGCGGTATCTATGGCAAATCTGGTGGCTTCCCGAACGCCTGCATGGGTCGAGGAAAGTGTGCCAAAGTGAAAGATTCTGGAATCCTGAATCAAATCTGTACGCACTTCCTGCCTGGTCAGCATCATGTCTGCACCCGGATCACGAATAAAGCTGAACTCCCGTTCACCGCCGGCAAAGGTATGCACAAAGGCAAGCGTCGTGGGAACACCTGCATCTGCCACCAGTCCGTCTGCACAAATTCCAGCCTCTTTTATGGTTTCAGAAAGCTGCCTGCCGAACATATCTGCTCCGACTTTTCCAATGAACGCCGTATGCTTTCCCAGCTTGGAAAGCATGGCAAGCACATTACAGGGAGCACCGCCCGGGTTCGCTTCCAGTAAGGGGTTCCCCTGCGGACTGATTCCATTTTCGGTAAAATCGATCAGCAGTTCACCCAAAGCTGTTACATCATATTTTTTCACTGCATTTCCCTCATTCTATCGTATAATCATAGGTCGTCAAGTTTGCGTGCAATGTAATGGAATCATTTCCAAAGGTTCTTGTAATTGTCAGCAAATCGTTTGCAGAATTTACCTGAATCGTTCCCTCCAGAGAAAATGCCGGATGGGTATTCCGCAGTGTCATTAGTTTTTTCAGTTCCTGTACAACAGGACGTTCCTGCTCTTTTGCCACTTCTTCTTTTGAGTAATAATGGCGATTGATGTCTCTGCCGTTCTTCGTCTGTTCCATCAGAGCAATGTCATTGCTTCCAGCAAGCATTCCTACATAATATACCTGCGGGATTCCCGGTGCAAAAAACTGTATTGCACGAGCAAGCAGATACGCCTTATCATTGTTTCCCAAAGCCGAATAATACGTCGTATTTACCTGATAAATGTCCAGATTATGATAAGCTTCAGAGCTGTAGATCTTCTTGACATTTGCCCCCTGGCTGTACATCTGTTCTTTGACCTTTTCAATTTCCTCGTCCGGCAGCAGGTCTTTTACATCCACAATGCCAATGCCGTCATGCGTGTCCAATGTCGTAAATTGTTTCATGGGACACATTTCCAGCCAATGCTTCAAATATTGTCCGTCATGATTATAGAGGGCATGCAGTGTCAGCACCGGAAGAGCAAAGTCATAAACCCAAAAGCCCTGATCGGAAATTTTCATGGGAATGGTGTAATGTTCGTGGATTTCCGGCAAGATCTCTACATGTTCCTTTTTGACAACATCTTCGATCTCATGCAGCAGTTCCCAGATGTCCGGTTCAATAAAAAAGCAATTGGTATCCGGTTTCTTTACAGCATAGGCAAATGCATCCAGTCGAATGACAGATGCCCCGTGATGACACATAGAGAGCAGTGTATCCCGAATAAATTTCTTTGTCACCTCTGTGCGAATATCCAGATCGATCTGTTCCTCACAGAATGTACACCATACTTTATCACGGCTGCCGTCCGAAAAAGTGACATCCACATATGGTGCTCTCGGTTTCCGCTTATAGATCAGATCTGTCTGCTCCTGTGTGGGTTCTCCGTTTTTCCAGAACTGGCTATACCGGATAAACATGTCCTTATAGGCTGAAGCATCTTTCTTTTCTAAAAAATCTTTGAAATACACAGAGCTTGCTGAAATATGATTGACCATAAAGTCAAACATCAGATAATACTCTTTTCCCAATGCCTCTACATCTGAAAAGTCGCCGAATTTCTCGTCAACCTTGTCGTAGCACATCGGGGCAAACCCTCTGTCCGCAGAAGACGGGAAAAAAGGCAGAATATGCACACCGCCAACAGCATTCTGATAGTGTTGATTCAGCAGTTCATGCAATTCTTTCAAGTTATTTCCCATGCTGTCCGCATAAGTAATCAGCATAATTTCATTTTTTAAGTTCATATCCGCACCTCACTCTATTGTATACAGGGTATGTCTGGAAAGGGGTTTCTGGGCAATATGACGGAAAATCTGCAAGCAGATTGCATGCAAAGCCTTCAGACGGGCTTTATGCAGCGTTTCCTGAAAGTAACTAGTTACTTTGTTGATTACAGCATACCATGAAACCAGTTACTTGTCAAGACTTTTTTCTGATTTTTGTCGCAATTTCTAAAAAATATGAAAACGTTTTGTGCAGTTCTACGAAACTGGTTACTTTACTAATTCTTTTATTGATTCACAAACGATTATGTGCTATAATGAAGAGAGAAACAGGAGGCATAAAAAATGGCGAAAAAAAATGTAACCTTTGCAGATATTGCAGCATATACCGGTTTTTCCAAAACAACGATTTCCCGATATTTTAACAATCCCGACTCCATCACTGTGGAAAATCAGGAAAAGATCGCAAATGCCTTAGAGGTGCTGGACTATAAGGAAAATAAGCTGGCAAGAGTCATGGCAAACGGCAAAACAGAAATGGTTGGCGTGATCATTCCCAACTTATATATGCACTATTATTCGGACATGCTGGATCACATCATCTCGACCTATGAGGAATACGGCTATAAATTCATCGTATTTGCAGGGAACGAAGACGCCGATGTGGAACGGCGATATATTCAGGAACTTCTCGCCTATAAGACAGAGGGGCTGATTATTTTAAGTCACACGCTCTCTTCCAAAGAACTGGCAGAATATCACGTTCCTATCGTTACCATTGAACGGGAAGACGAATATGTGTGCAGTGTCAATACAGACAACTACATGGGCGGCGTGCAGGCTGCAACCGTCCTCGCCAAAAGCGGCTGCGACATTCTGCTCCATGCAAATGCAGATTTTCCAAATACCATTCCAGCTTACAAACGCATTCAGGGATTTCAGGATTTTTGCGAAACAAATGGGTTGGAACATTGCATCATGATTCGGAATTTTGGTGCCAACTTTGAAGAAAACAATGCAGAGATCGCAAAGCTTTTACAAGAGATCGAAGAAACATATGCAGAGAAAAAAGTGGGAATCTTTATGCCCAATGACACCCACGCCAACATTCTGCTCAATCTTATTATACGAAAATACGGCACATTGCCGGAACGGTATAAAATCATTGGTTTCGACAACTCTCCCGTTTCCAGAGAGGCAATTTTTCCCATTACCACAGTTGGCCAACAAATGGACAAAATCGCACAGGAGGCAGTAGAACTGCTTTCACTGCAAATCAGCGAACGAAAAAAACGCAGACCCAAGCCGCTTGCCGCACCGATTCACAAGGTGCTTACACCGATTCTGATCCGCAGAGAAACCACAAAATAAAACCACATCTATGCAAAATCCCCTTATCAGCGAATACTGGTAAGGGAATTTTTTAGAACCCGTCTTCACAAGAAATATATGTGGATTTTCGAGCATAATTTTGTTGCAGACAAGGAAAAAATACGCAGGCGGGCTGTCGCCCGGCAAGTGTTTTTCACGCAGTATGCAGCAAAATTTGCCGAAAAGACACGTGTATACGCTTGTGAAGACGGGTTCTTAGATAGATGCTCATAGAGCAATGCTGTTGCTTATGATTTTGTTTTCTCTTCGTATTTTCTCAAGTATGCGTTATAACAATCATCACAAAGCGTTTTTTTCCATGGCATATCCATTCTGAACATACCTCTCTCACCGCAGTATTCACAGATATGTGCAGACCTTTTTTCATATCCTCGAACGAGTTCTGATATATCATGCCTGAGTTTCTTCTTTGCTTCGTTATCCTCACAATTCTGAGGTTCAAATCTCAAAGAAGCAACACCGAGGAAATCAATAGCCTGTAGTTCGCCAGATACGCCTTTAAATTTGTAATAAAACCTGAGTGTACCGAACTTCTCTTTTATCTGAAGAATTTCCAAGTCAATCTCATTTGCCGGAATACCTTCTTCAGCATATCTATTCGTGATTCTTTGACATAATTCGTAGATAAGTTCGAACCAGCCTGAACTGCATTCGCACCCCCACTTTCGATATATATTTCTTTCTTTTTTGTCCCGATTTTGCTGCATAAACGGGAAATCGCTCTGCAATTGTTTTTCAAAACGTTCTTTCATAGGGCAAGTACTCCTTTAACAAAGGCATGTGTATCTTATGCACAAGAATTTTCTATGCCAACGGTGATTACACAACAAAATAAGAAAATCTAAGGCAACACCGCACAAAGCTTGTGCATAAGGTGCGTTGTCAGATTTTTCGGCAGATTGCCTAGGGCAATACCGTACAAAGTAGGCAGACGCTCTTTGTGCGGTATTGCCTTTACACCGTCAGCGTAAAATCTTGCTGAAAAGACCTGCATTTCATTTTTATGCGAACACATTCTAGTATAACACATCGTTTTAAAAAAAGCAAGAAAAAATTGATAAAGTGAAGAACAACTACACTTTGAGGTTAGGGTGTCAAGTTTTATTATACTACATCAGAGGTAAAAGGCGTTTTCAGAGGATAGCAAACAGCCTGAGATTCCAATTGTAGAATCTCAGGCTGTCTTTCGTTTGTATGCAGTGAGAAAAGTGAGATGGTTTTGGCGTCATGTTTATCGGGAAACACTGAATAAAGCTTGTGCGTAAGATGCATTGTCAGATTTTTCGGCAGATTGCGTGCAAAGCCGTCAGGCGGGCTTTATGCAGTGTTTCCTTTGTTCATGCAGTTTTCCGAAATTCTTCCACAAGACCATTTCTCTGCGGACTGATTCCGCTTTCGGTAAAATCGATCAGCGGTTCGCCCAAAGCTGTTACATCATAGGCAATACCGCATTCACCTTACTCTGTCGTATACAACGTATATGCTTCGCCAGTGACTACCTCCGACAATCCGTATACCACACTGCTGATCACTGCTTCGCCCTGATTGGCATAGACTTCGATCAAATTGGAGTCTACGTAGATCTCCAGTTCACAGCCGTCCCTGAGTACCGGTGTTTCCGCAGTCAATCGATATTTGCCGTCTTTCACAAATACAGCAGAGCGATCTGTGAAAAGCTTGTCCTGTTCCCGCCAGATCCGGTATCCGCCAATGTTGAGACACTCGCCGTTTTTCAGCGAGGTCTTTACCAGATAGCCAGACTTTCCCGCCTGCTCCGGCGAAGAGATCTCCTTGGTAAAAGCGTTTTGGATATGCGGATGAGGACGGAAATAAATGCGATCGTTCTTCACAGAAACCACTCTTGGAATACACATCATGCCGTTCCACTTACCATCTACTGCCTGCGGCATTCTCATCCATGCAATAACAACACGATTGCCATCTTCATCAGTCGTACTCTGCGGGGCATAGAGATCCAGCCCATAGTCCAGAAACTGAACGTCATCTGCAAGCTGCATCGTTCCGGTCGCTTCATCGAATGTGGAGAACAGACAGATCGCTGCGGAATCATACGCTTTTCCATCGTTCAAAAAAGCCATGGGAGAAAACACCGTGATCCCCTTACCGTCCACCTCGAAATAGTCCGGACACTCCCACATCCAGCCGAAGTTGTCCTTTTCCACGTGACTGAGATATTTCCAGTTCTGCAAATCCCTGCTCTGATAAATCAGCAGTCTGCCCTTGTGGGCAACAGAGCTTCCCAGCACCATGTACCACGCATCTGTTCCACGCCATACCTTCGGGTCACGGGTGTGCGTTTTGCTGCCGATCTTATCTTCTGCAATCGTCGGAATGATCGTCTTCTTTTCTTGAAGGTTATCAAAAGTCATACCGTCCGCGGAAGAGATCATCATCTGTGCCGAGAGAAACTGATCGTTCCGACAGTGGTTAATGTTCTCCGGATCCTCCTCCAGATAGTTGACACCGGTATAGTACAAGTACATCGTTCCGTCCTGCTCCACAGCACTGCCGGAGAAACAGCCGCTGCGGTCATCGGTCTTGGTAGGATACAGGGCGATTCCCTTTTCCTCCCAGTTCACCAGATCCTTGCTGACAGCGTGTCCCCAGTGCATTCTGCCCCACTGCGGTGCGTAGGGAAAGCACTGATAAAACAGATGATACTGTCCCTGATACCAGATAAATCCGTTCGGATCATTGATCCAGCAATTCGGGGCTTTGAAATGAATTTTCTGCATAGTATCCTCCTAATTAGAAAAGGCTTTCTTCGGTTTGTGTATCAAAAAAGTGCATTCTGGACGGAACAAAGGCAAAATCAATGGTATCTCCGGGCTTGCTGATCTCATATTTGGATACTCTCGCCACCGATGCAGTGCCACCGAAGTTAAAGTACAGGTTGTTCTCATTTCCCATAACTTCTACACTATCCACCGTTGCAGACATGATATTATCCTTGTAAAGATCCAGATTCTGCGGATCCAGCTTGATGTCCTCGCCACGAATGCCGAGAACCAGCGTTCCCTGTCTGCCGTTTAGGCTTGTCACAACAGATTCCGGCAGCTGCATCTTACTGCCGTCGGCAAAAGTCATGGTATTCCCTGCCACCTTTACTTCATAGAAATTCATCTGCGGCGAACCGATAAATCCTGCCACAAACTTGTTTGCCGGATGCTCATACAAGTCCATCGGCTTGCCCACCTGCTGGATCACACCGTCTTTCATAATGACAATGCGGTCTGCCATAGTCATTGCCTCTACCTGATCGTGCGTCACATAAATGGTGGTACTGCCCAGCTGCCGGTGCAGCTTGCTGATCTCGCTTCTCATGCTGACTCTCAGCTTAGCGTCCAGATTGGAAAGCGGCTCATCCATGAGAAACAGCTTCTGATCCTTGACAATTGCACGTCCCAATGCCACTCTCTGCCGCTGACCGCCGGAAAGATTCTTCGGTTTCCGATAACGGTATTCCGAAAGTCCCAGAATATCGATTGCCCAGTCCACCTTCTTCTTGATTTCCGCTGCCGGTACCTTCATATTCTTCAAACCATAGGAAATGTTCTTTTCCACTGTCATGTGCGGATAGAGGGCGTAGTTCTGAAATACCATAGAGATGCCACGATCTCTCGGCAAAACTGCATTCATACGCTTTCCGTCAATGTAGAAGTCGCCGCTGGTGATTTCCTCAAATCCGGCAATCATACGAAGTGTGGTCGATTTTCCGCAGCCGGACGGGCCAACAAAGGCAATGAATTCACCTTCTTCAACGGAAAGACTGAAATCGGTTACGGAATTTTTATCTGCACCTGCATATTTCTTACAGATGTTCTTCATTTCAATAAAGCTCATAAGTTAACCCTCCTTGGAACCTGTGGAAACAACACCCTCTACAATCTGCTTGGAGAAAAGGGCATAGATGATAATAACCGGAATGGTAATCAGGGTGATGACAGCAAGCGTCTGTCCCATGGTTGTATTGTCGTTGGATGTGATAGAGTTCAAACCGATCTGAGCGGTCAGAAGATCGCTGGACGTGAACACCAGTGACGGCCAGAGGTAATCATTCCATACATTCAGGAATGTGAAAACACTGACAGTTGCAACGACTGTTTTAGACATCGGCAGCACCATTGTAAAGAAATACTTCACAGGATTGCAGTGATCCAGCTGTGCAGCCTCCCAGACATCATCGGGCAGACTGACAAAAACCTGACGGAACAGGAATATATTAAACGGATTGACGATCATCGGAAGCACATAACCAAAAACGGTATTCAGCAGTCCCATTTTGGAAACGAACATAAAGTTGATGGTGATAATGGTTTCTGTCGGAATGATCATCAGCATCATGATGATCGCCAGCCATCTGTCACGAAACGGGAACTTGATCTTCGCCAAGGCATAGCCTGCCAGGCCGTTGACGATCACACCAGCCACGATCATGATTGCTGCATAGAACAGTGTATTTGCCATAAACCGGAGGAATCTTGTGTTGAACAAAATTTCCTTATAGTTATCGAAAAATCCCTTTCCCGGTGCGGGCGGAATAAATGCACTGACGGAATTCATATCTGCTGTGATCGCAGCGTCCGGTTTAAACGAATTTGCAATCATCCAAATGACTGGAAACAGGAAGAATAAGGACAGCACCAGCATTACTGCAACAAGGATTCCATTAGCGATTTTTTGCTTTTTTGTTTTCATGTTTCTCCTCCTTGTCCTTTGTCAAAAATGTTTGAATCATAGTGAGTATGACAACGAATACAGTAAAGACGATCGCCATTGCCGAAGCAAGTCCAATTTCCCAGTTTACCGTACCGGTTTCGTAAATATCATAGACAATGGTATAGGTCGAATGAGACGGACCGCCGCCGGTCATTACCATCGGCTGCACGATCATACGGAATGCACCAATGGTTACTGTGATAAAGACAAATACACAAAGCGGCTTCAGTTCCGGCAGTGTGATATTCTTGAATTTGCTCCAGCCGCTGGCGTGATCCATTTCCGCAGCCTCATAGAGTGCCGGATTGATTGCCTGTAATCCGCCGAGGAATATGATCATCTGATAACCGACACCCTGCCAGACACTCATCAGTGCAATGGAGGGAAGTGCCTGATTGGCACCATAGATAAACGGCTGTGCATCAATGCCAAAATGAGAGAGAATCGTGTTCAGAATACCCTCCGGACTATAGATCTGCATCCAGAGATTTGAAACAACTGCCAGGGACATGACCACCGGAATAAAAAATGCGACCTTGAAGTATTTCTTACAAACTGTGACTTTATTGATGAGCAGTGCCAGTCCCAATGCTCCCAGCGTTTGTAGCGGAACAATGATCAGTACAAACTTAACGGTATTTCCAAAAGCTGTGGTAAACAGGTCGTCCTTAAAAATGGTACTGAAATTTTCCAGTCCTACAAAATGTGTCAGCTTTGGATTTAATGCAAAATAATCTGTAAAGCTGTAAATTAATGTGAGTATCATCGGAATGAACAGGAACACCGTCATTAAAACCAGTGCCGGTCCGAAAAAAGCCATTCCGAGAATGGAATTCGATTTCTTTTTCATGTTATCTTGTGTAACGCTTGAGCTTTGCGTTGATCCTTTCTACAGATTTATCCATTTCGTTTGTGACGTTTTTGCCGCTCAATCCAACGTCCTCCAGAACCTGCTGGAACGATGTGCTGACCTGCGGATAAACAGGTGTTTTCGGTCTGGGATGACCGTAATCTCTCAGCTGTTCGTAAAGTGCCTTATAATTTTCGTCTTCCTCAAAAGTGGTAATCTGGTCATATGCTGCATAAGTGGAAGGCATACTCTTGGTTTTCTCATAGAGAAGAACGCCGCTGTCCACACCGCTCATCCATTTTACCAGCTCTGTAGCGGCTTCAATGTGTTCCGTTTTTGTAGTGGCAGCATATGCCCAGGAACCAGTCGGCGTATATCTGCCGCCGTCCCAGTTGTCACTGACAATATACGGTGCAACGCCAAGGTCGATGTCGCTGTAGCTCTGATAGATCGTGTTGACTTCCCATGCACCGTCAAACTTGAACGCTGCACGTCCGCTTTCAAACAGGTTTTCAATGGGTGTTGCGGACATATACTTGTTTTCCACCAGTCCTCTGAAGTACTGGAACACCTCCGCATTTTTGTCCGAGTTGAAATACCCGTCTGCGGTAAGACCGTCCTCACTAATGAGATCGCCGCCATTGGACCAGATAAACGGAGCATAGTAATAAATGCTGGATTCGCCGACCGGAAAGGTCATGTCCAATGGATACCCGTTTTTGCTGTCCATGATCGGTTTCAGCTGCTCCAAAATATCCAGAAATTCCGAGAATGTCCAAGGGTGATCCTTATCGGGCACTTCAACTCCTGCTTCCTCCAGAATTGCCTTATTATAATAAAGACCTACGCTGGATTCCATGGCACCGAGTGCATACAGTTTGTCATCGACCGTTCCCTGATCCAGAATGGAATCCAGATAAGCCGATTTTTCTTCCTCGCTCAATTCGGCAAGCGGCTGAATAATGCCGTTTGCTGCATAGGCAGAAATATTCGGTCCGTCTACGGTGATGACATCAGGAAGATCTCCCGACATAACCGAAGCATTGATCTTATCCGAATAACCGCCGCCGCTGTCATTTCTCGGAATAAATTCAATGTCTGCAAAATAGGTTCCGTCATACTTTTCATTGAAGCGTTCCACCGACGCTTTATAAGCTTCGCCTTCCGGTGTGTCCTCAATGGTATGCACCCACATGCTGATGTACTGCTCTCCCTCATCATATCCCTTTACATCACCAGGCTTTACGGTTTTGCTGCATCCTGTAAGCGGAACTGCACTCGCCAGAATTGAAAGAGCCGTCAGAAATAATGGTAGCTTTTTCATCGCTGTTTCCCTCCGTTCTTTTTAAGTAACCGGTTACTTTACTGATTACATCATACCATGGAACCGGTTACTTGTCAAGACTTTTTCTGATTTTTGTAGCAATTTCTAAAAATCCTGAAAATGTTTTGTGCAATTCAACGAAACCGGTTACTTTACTGATTCTTTTGTTGATTCAAAAACCGTTGTGTGCTATAATGAAGAGAGAAACAGGGAGCGTGAAAAATGGCGAAAAAAATGTAACCTTTGCAGATATTGCAGCATATACCGGCTTTTCCAAAACAACGATCTCCCGATATTTTAAGGCAATACCGCTGAGAAACTTGGGCAGAGTTTTGGGAGAATTGGAAATTATGTACCTCTTTTTGATGTTACTCCATTTGAAAACGAGTGGACGCGACGTGGTCCATGGATTCAAGCGACTTTCTGGGTTCTTACAAAAGACATGATAAAAAAAGTCAGACGTTTCAAAGCAGCCAAACATTGTGAGCCGTCTATTGAAAAATGAACTGCATTTTATATCGTGATATAAGTGCTGCCGTTAAAAAACGTAAAAAAAATTAAGCTGAAAAACGAGGGAGTGATATTGTGCATATCTGGACACTTGAGAATTGGAAATATAACTTCACAAACATTCAATCAAGAAGAAGCGGGCTTAGATTCCGTTTTACCCCTGACGTTAATACAGAAGTAAGAGGAGCGTGCCTGAAATTTGGAAAGTGGTTGAGAAAAGAGTATTTTTTCCCAATAAGGGTTCCAGTGTATGTGAAAGGGAAAAAATACATTAAGGCAATGGACGGCGAAATGGTATATGGTACTTTTTTCCAACCATATAACAAGACATATGAGCCATATATACGTGTGGCAACGGGGAGTTATACAGACAATTCGATAACATTAGGACGAGACGATGCTTTAGCTCTAATACTAGAAACAATAGCACACGAATTGACGCATTATTTTCAGTGGATTAACGATATTGGGCTCACAAAAATTGGATATGAGCGTCAAGCTTCTTCTTATGCTGATTACATTTTAGATGAATACGCCAATGTGGTTGACCATCCTTAAAAAAATCAAGAAAGAATCAAAACCAATATCCAGCGGTCTGGATATATCTGCAAAAATAAAACTGAGTCAGTATGAGAAACTGGGGCAGAGTGCTTGGCAAGCTGGAGATCATGTACCCCGACAGACAGACTGACTGTTGGAGAAACTTGACAAATTACGGTATTTATTTTAATACTGTAAAAAATTGAGCGGTTGTTCTTCAAGCCGCTCGCAATATCGTTTTTTGTCACTGTTGTTGAATTTACAGAAATTTTTTCGCAGAGACTCGATAGGAGTGTTGGTTATGAACTTTATAAAAAAAAGAAAATTGGTGCTTTTCATTGCTTTTTTCTTGCTTTTTATCTGTATCCTTTTATTGTGCAAAATTGAATCAAATATGCAGAAAGAAAGTAAGCAATTAAACTTACAAAATATATCCAGTATCGAAATTCTCATATCAAAAGATTATGAAACGAAGGAAAGAGTTGTCATAGTCGATGAAACAGCAATCGAGCAATTTATGAATTATTTTAATTCCATTAAATTAGTTGAAGTTGATTCCGGTCCTCTCATTGATTTACCATATGAGTGTATTGATGTTTATATCCAAGGAGGTTCCAGAGGTTCTATTGGAAGTATTTCAGTATGGGAAAATTATCTTACAACTTGGGAACAAGATGTTGCCGATTGCATGTCTATTAAGCATCGTATGGTTCATTCTGGATTTAACTATATTACAGGAGAAAGTGATGTTTCTATCTTCTTAAAAGAGTTGATCAACGATTATGCGGATCAGTAGCATGATCTGCAAACTTGAGTTTATCTCTCATAAAGGTGTATTTGAAATTGTCAATAACACTTGACACATTATGTATCTGGCAACCCACGAGATTACAAAGAAGTGGACGATACCGCTGAGAAACTGGGGCAGAGTTTTGGGAGAATTGGAAATTATGTACCTCAACAGGCTGACCGTTGGAGAAACTTGACAAATTACGGTATTTATTGTATACTGTAAAAAAATTGAGCGGCTGTTTTTCAAGCCGCCCCACAATATCGTTTTTTATCACTGTTGTTGAATTTACAGAGATTTTTTCGCGGGGCCACATAAAAGAACCATTGATGTTATTATAAAATGATTTCTTGGAGAATGATTAATATGATAATTACTACTCATGAACTTTATGATTTTTATTATTTAATAACAGTTATTAGAAATGAAATAACTGACAAGAATAATATATATATATTAAAAAAAGTTACTGATTTATATAAAAATGGCGTTGAAGAAATTGATGATAATCGACTTCGAAAATTAATGATTAGTCTTAATATATGTGATGATAAATGGAGTGTTCTATGCTATGAAAATAGATATTCACAAGAATCAGGGTTATTAAAGGATAAAGAAAAAATGGAATTTTTAATCACAAATATGAATGAACTAGAAAATCTTCTTATACAAAAAAAATATGATCAGGCATTTGATTTAGCTGATGCATTGCATATGTATCCTGAAATTGTTGCCAATAATCTCAAAAAATTTCCTAAAAGTTATTGGAAGTTAATATATAATCCTTACAAAAAAAAGTGGATTAAATAATTGTTCCATGCCGTGTCAACATATCCATTTATTCCAATTGCAAAACGATATGAAAAAGAAGATGAACATGGCAGACCAATCGGCGATTTTTGTTTTGATTATGAATTGGGATTGATTATGACTTCTAAGCGAAATATGTCGGACACGTTCTTCTATCTTGGCGAATTGCCAGTTCAGATGCCGAAAGGTGCATATCAAAAAGAAAAATGTCAAGAATCCGGATGTTTTTATACAAAATGGATTAAGATTGAGGAACTTTTTCTTGGAAAATATACAAAATTCGTTGAGGAATTGTGATTTAATGAGATGTGAAACTGTACAGTAGGCATTGTGAACTGTTCATAACCCCAATACACTAAAGAATAAAAAACTCTAAGAGAGGAATTGAAGTCCATGAAAGAAGTTGAAAAGCAACTAATCACAAAAGTCATACCCCAAGACCTCGAAATCTCTATGCGTTCGAAAGGCAGCCGCTGCTAGATTACGATTTAGGGCAACACCGCATAATCTCCACCTACAAACAAAACCACCCAGCAAAATGCTGAGTGGTTAGAGAAATGTTCCATTTTCCATCGCAAAGGCACACTGAATCAGACCGTCAGAGATTTTCTGGCAGCCAGATACAGATTCGCCAATGCGAACATAATATTCAATGTCACAATACCGCCGGTCGCTTTTGCCCATTTCAGTGCAGTTTCCATGGTATTTCGATTTTCATAAACCTCAGTAAGGCAGGCTTCTGACGCATCGTTATCATTGATGTTCGGCGAATATGCCAGCATTTCAAACCCGCGGAGCAAAGGCTCTTTTCCCGTTTTGCTTTTGATATAGTCAATTTCCTCCATTGGATTTGTCTGGGTGTGCTGTCCGGTGATGATCGCTTTTCCTGCGGTTTCTGAAAGAAAATTCAGAAGTGCTTTTGCTTTTTCTGTTGCATTGGGATTGACTATGTTTTGCATGAATCATACTTCCCGTCATGTTTTTATACGCATTTGAAAAATGGAGAAACTGGATTTCCGCTTTCTGTAAACAAGGCTGCCTCACCAAAATTGTACCAGGCATATTTGACGGCAGATGGAAACTTAACTGCGGGATTTGATATGCAGAGCATATTTCCGTGAATTACGTCTGCCTTTGCAGGATAAAATAAATTGTCTTCTCCAGAAATTTCAAAAGGGCAGCCATTCGCTGTCTGCATAACCAATTTTTCATGCAGATGATCAAATGTCACATATAGCTTCCCATTGTCTGAAAACAGCTGTGCCGCTGTTGCTGTGATCGTTCCCTGCTTGTCGTATACCAGATTTTTTGCAAGCTGAAACAAACGTTCTCCCGGTGTTTTTTTATCCAATGGATGAATATTGTCATATTCACCGCAGTCTGCCAGAGAGATCATGCCGGCATTTTGAATCATCATGGAGGCAATGTATTGCTGTTCTCTCTGCAATGCCCAATAACTGTCATCTTTTTCGCCATCTGCAAGATACATTGGCAGCTGAACAAACAAAAACGGCAGATTCCAGTCATTCCAATCCATTCGCCATTGTTTCACCAACATTTGCATCATATCCGAATAATCTGCGTACCGCTGCACGTCTTCTTCTCCCTGGTAGTATAAAAATCCACGCAGAGAATAAGGTGCTATACGCCGAATCATTGTTTCATGAAGTCCATTGGGACGAAACGGCGACTGCCACCCAACTGGCTGCGGCCACGGACATTCTCCGCAAATTTTATGGATTTCTTTCCACGATGCCTGAGGATCTTTCTGTTTTACTTCTTCTGTGCTTTTTAACCAGTGCTGATATGCACAGTTGTATTCTTCCATTTCTTTTGTATACTGCTGAGAAGATTTTTCTCCTACAAGAGCAGCATAGTTTTCCAAATAATTCTTTCCGCTTTCCAGTTTTGCAAGCTGTTCTCTGCTCATCCAACAGGTAATGGAACTTCCGCCCCAATAGCAATCTATGATACCTACGATGCAATGCAGCGTTTCTGAAAGACGGCTTGCAAAATAAAACGCTATAGCGGACATTTCGCCCACATTCCGGTTATCCGCAATCTGCCATGTGCTGTTTTCTTCCTGCTCTTTCTGATTTTCATCCAGCATAGAACATTTCGGGACCTGATAAAACCGTATGTTTTTTCCACTGTATTCCTCAGAAATCTTGATGCCGTTTTCACTGTCTTTCAGTGCCAGTTCCATGTTGCTTTGACCGCCGGCAAGCCAGACTTCTCCAACAGCTACATTTTGAATCACAATGGATTCCGCTGTATCTGATGCCACAAGTGTATATCCTGCTCCGGCACATAATGGCTGTAAAGCAATTTTCCATGAACCATCAGCACAAACCATGGTATCCGCAGTAGCTGTAAAAAGCGATATTGTCACAATAGTGCCGGGCGTTCCTGTCCCCCACACTTGTATCGGCTTGTTTCGCTGTATCACCATATTGTCCTGAAATATTCCTGCTAATTTTAACATAACTACATCTCCTCATAAATTTGAGGCAATACCGCACAAAGCCGTCAGGCGAGTTTTATGCGGTATTCCTCTCAGAACCTGTCTTCACAAGCGTATACATGTGTCTTGTGAAGACAGGTTCTCAATTTCCTCCTGTTACGATACTGCTGAAAGCCGGTGAATCATCTCAATGCACATTCTGCCGTTGTGATAAGGACATTTCCAAGCGTGTGCCAAAGCCTGATTTGGCTTTGTGGTGTTGTCAGGAGAAATATCTTCGATCCATTCTCCTGTTTTTTGTCAATCACATATTTCTGAATGTAATTCCAGACACCTTCTGCAATTTTTAAGGCAACACCGCACAAAAAGCGTCTGGCGACTTTGCACGCAATCTGCATACGTCAGATACGAAACAGACTCTCATATTTCACAAAAATGCTCGTGAATACATCCAGTATTCACTCCGCTTTTTGTTTCATCTGACGAAAAATTTGACGACGCATCTGTCGCACAATCTTTGTGCGGTATTGCCTTGATTCTATTTTACACCTGTCAAGTATCCTGTTTCTATGAAATAGAACGCAAAAAATTGTACAAACCGATTATTTGTGGATTGACGAAGGCGACTGGTTTATGGTACAATACAGATTGGGAGGAACGGCAAATGAAACTTTTTGAATATATTGACTTTATGCAGCAACCTTATGATATTTTCTATACAGACAGCACGCATTCTCCGCTGCACTGGCATTATTACAGTGAAATTTTATATATTATCAGAGGCTCAATAAAAATTGTATGCAACAACAAAGAGAAAATTTTGAAACAAGGTGATGTGTGTTATTGTTATCCGCTTCAGCTTCACGAAGTCAGAAAGAACAAAAATGAAACTGATGAAATAAAGTACGCAGTTATAAAGTTTAACATTCACACCGTTCACATTCCAAAAGCCTATCTGCAAAAAATGTATGATTATTTTGTGCGTCGGACAGCAGACAACGATTTCTGCCTGGTGATAAACGAAGACAAATCTCATGAAACCATTGGAAATATCATTTCTCACATTGTCGCAGAATACGAAAAAAAGGATGCTATGTATATGCTTGCAGTGCAGTCAGGAATTCACATGCTGCTGATCGAAATTGCAAGAAACGTTGAAAAATCCGGCATCATGCAGCGGGAAAAGCATACAGACATCAGCCTGTCATGTTATCATATTCTGGAATATATTGATACGCATTCTGCTGAACCGCTGGAGGTACAGCAGCTGGCAGAGATGTGCCATATGAGCTACTCCAATTTTGCAAGACTTTTTCGGGAAAATTATGGCCGTTCCTGTAAGGAGTATATCAAGTATATTCGCTTGAACAAAGCACAGGATCTCTTGCTGAACTCTGATTATGATCTGGATTATATTGCTCAGGAAACCGGATTCTTTGATTGCAGCCACTTTATCCAAACCTATAAAAAATGGCGTGGAATCACACCAAAACAAGAACGAATGCAGAACAGAGAAGTCCTGTGACCATACAAAAAAAGCCGCCTTATATGCAGTGAGAAAAGTGACACGCTTTGCCGCAAGCCCTCTCAACGTACAAGTTTATGAAAAAAGCGGCAGCTTATCAAAAAGCCACCGCTTTTCAAAGAAACAAAACCTAAAAACCATTGGAACAGCATGAATTTTCAGAAGCTTCTTTTCATCTGCGGCTTGGAACAGAGCCGCAGAGATTTATTGCAAATGATTCTTCCCATTGGGGGAGAAAATCATTTTTTACTTTGAAAAATCCCACGAAGATAGTTATAAAAATGCGGCTGAACGCTAGATGAATCATGCCCTCCATCAGAAACAGAATGCCAGAGATGTTCAATTCCATTTGCAGACAAAATATTGTGATAAACAGAAGGCTGTGAGCCAACTGTACCATCTTTCCCACCGCCGGTAATCATGATCAGATTCGGCATCTGGTATGCCGGTTTCAGCTGATTTTCCTGCAGCTGACCGGGGTGCATACTCAAATCTGTTCCAGGTGTCAGTCCTGGTGCAGGACAGGCGGCACCCACATATCCAAACAGATCTGAACGGGTCAAGCCGATGAACAGCGATTCTCTCGCACCCATGGAAAATCCTGTAATTGCAGTATTCTCCCGTCCGGTTTTCACGGAGAAATTCTTTTCGATATACGGCATCAGATCGTTTGTCAGATCATGGATAAAGTTGTCATAATTCAATGAATTCTCCAGATTTAATCCATCGCATGCCTCTTTGGTTTTGCTGGTGTAGATATATGGAAAAACAACGATCATCTTTTCCGCTTCGCCATTTGCATTCAAATTGCCCAGCATGGTACGGGCACTGCTCATAGCTGCCAAAGAATCCTCTGTTTCCCAATAACCATGCAGTGCATAGAGTACTGGATAGGTTTCGTTTTCATTGTAGTCAGCCGGTAAAAGCACATTCACGTTGACATTTCGTTCCCGTGTTGTGGAATAGTACTGATATTTTTTCAGAGTACCGTAAGAAACGCCAGTTTTTTCTTCCGTGATTCCTGCCGGGGCGTATTCTGTCATCATATTTTTTACCTGTTCCATATATGCAGTTGGATTCGTTTCATCAGAACCCGCACTGCTTTTTGAGAATGCTGTGATTTTTCCCAGCAGATAATCCTGAATCAGCTGGAGATCTGTACCGTTTACGCTGCCGCTCTGGTCTACGTCTGCTGCCAGACTTGCTGCACTGCCGGAGAATGCACCGGAAACGCCCTGTCGTGCCAGTGCCAGATCTATGCCGTTAATGACACCGTCTGCATTGACATCGCCCAGATGAAACGGCTTGGATTCCCCTGCACCGAGGATGGACGTTCCACCCACAGCACCGATCGCCTCGTCCAGATAGAAGTTATTTGTACTTTCTGCAGTTTCCACATACAGCACCATATTCGTGGCATCTGCCGGAATCTGATAGTTTTTGTTGGCAAGCTGTACCCACTCACCCTTGACGGCAGTTCCCTCTGCCACAGTGGCGTACTGTGCCTCGCCATTGGCATCGGTATATGCCAGTTTCAGGAAAAACTGGTCAGTTGCATCGCCGTCAAAGTATTCCACGTTCACGCTAAAGCTGTATTCTTTTCCAGGCACAAACGCCTTGGGATTCAGTGTTCTTCCGGCACCATTCCACGCAGCCGTCCGATTCTGCACCAACAATGCTTCACTGCCCACATAGGCAGTTCTGCCGCTGGTGAGAACATCAGCACTGCCTCTGCCTTCCCAGCTGTCTGTATCGCCCTCAAATGTGCTTTGGAAATACCAGCCGTATTCATTCGGTTCAATGGGTTTGTCATTGCCGCCGGGGTTGCTGCCGTCGCCCCACTCCGACTGGGGGATCATAGAGGTCAGTGTGGTATATGCCAGCTTCGGCTGATGATTGGTATCGTACAGCAGCGGGGTGTTCTCCGTTTTGATCCATGTGTTGGCATCGTTCGGTCCCCAGATGCACACGGCGGTCACTCTGCCGTCTGAGCTGGGATTTTTGTTCCAGTCCATAGCAGCCTGAAAGATCGCCTTGTACTTATCCGCCTGCTGCTGGAGAGTATACTTGCCGTTTTCCATAGTGATGTCCAATTCTGTGATCTGCAAATCGCAGCCAATGGACAGGAACTTTTTCATTGCCGTGGTGTATGCCGACACGCCGGAGAATCCGTCATAATCTGCGTTGATGTGGGACTGCATGCCAATGCCATCCAGCAAGCCTTTTTCATAGAGGGACTTGCACATACTATAAATAGCATCCCGTTTGTGATCCCAATACTCATTGTAATCGTTATAGTAAAGGGCACAGCTTTCCGGTGCATATTTCCGTGCATAGGTAAAGGCTTTTTCCACAAAGGCATTACTGCCGTAGACCTGTACCCACGGAGATTGTCCGCTGATGTTCTCGCCCGGCTCTCTGGTGCCGCCGTTGTTGGCGGTACGGTTGCTGTCGTCGCTGATGCACTCATTCGCCACGTCGTAGGCATAGAGATTCAGATCCGGATACTGGGTCTTGATTGCCGCAAACATATTTTTGATGTAGCTTTCCATACGCTGATCCATGACTGCCGAGGAAACCCAGTTTCCGCTGGCATTGAAGTTTTCCTTGAAAAACCACAGCGGTGTCTGGCTATGCCAAACCAGCGTATGACCACGCATGGCAATGTTATTATTGACGCAGAAGTCCATGATGCTGGCAGCATTGTTCAGAGAAACACCGATATTCGTTTCGCTGCACTGAGACTGCACCAGCGTTGCATCTGGCTTGGTTTCGTTCTCGCACTCGATGCTGTTATAATCCTTCAGCACGCTGGCAGTAATGGTGGAGTTCTTTACAGTACTGCCGTTGAGAATATTGCCCACCCGAAAATAGTCGGCGAACTCGTCTTTCAGTCCCTTTTCCGCAGCTGCCGCATAGACCTCGCTGCTGTCCGACTTTCCTGTTACGGTGACATCATCAAACACAAAATCGCTAGTGCTGTCTGTGGTGATGGTCAGCCGGAATTCACCGCTGTTTTCCGGTGCACGATACGAAGCAGAAAGTTCTGTCCATTTGCCGGCTCTGGTCTGTTTTGCCGTCAGTTCGGTTTCCGTTTCCTGTGCCGTGTCCAGATCTGCACAGGAAAGGGACAGGTGAAAACGCTCCGCAGTTTCACTGTACACCCACACGCTGTATGTGTAGGTTTCTCCGCCGGAAAGATAGAAGCCTTTTTCCGCACTGGCACCGTCAGATGTGCTGGTTCTTCCGGTAACAGACATACCACGGGACATGTTGTGACCGATGCCGTCTTCTGCTGTCAAAGCTACAGCATCAGCACTGCCGTACCAGCCGCCGTAGTTGACTTCAAAGTCGTTGCTGACCAACTCTGCCGCAGATACTGTTCCTGAAATTGCCGGGAAACAGGATAATGCACCTGCACTGCACAGTACCGCAGTCAGTCCTGCCAGCCATTTTTGCTTGTTCATACAAAAAATTCCTCCTTTTGTTGATGTAAACTTCAATTCAAACTACATTTATTGTAACAGAAGGAAGATTTCTTGTATTGCAGAATTGTCATGCAATTTATATATTTGTAAAGTAAATTTTATCCCTGCGATTTTCGAAATTCTGTGGGTGTCATACCGTGAACTTCTTTGAAAACTCGTGTAAAATGGCTCTGGGACGAGAACCCCAGCAGACTGCTGATCTGGGAGAGATTTTGCTCTGTTTTCAACAGCAGTGTTTCTGCCTCCTGCATTTTTTGCTGCTGGATAAAATCAGACAGCGTCCTGCCTGTTTGCTTTTTGAATTCCGTAGTCAGTCCGCCGCGGCTTTTGCCGCAGTATGCTGCGATGTCTGCGGTGCGGATCGGTTCTGCCATATGACTGCGGATATACTGCAACACATTTCGCACCAATCGGGACTGGCTGCCGCCGCACTGTTTCAGCTTTCGCACCTGATCGGCATAGTCCAGGATCATGTGATACTGCAAGTTCTTGATTCGTTCCATGTCCGGCAGGGATTCGCATTTGGAAATGTAATGTTCCTCCGTTTCCAAAACTTCTTCGGCAGGCAGACCAGCCTGGATCGCCGCACGGGAAACAATGGTTTCCAGCCGAATGAAAAAATTCCTGTGATGCCGCAGCAGCTGCGGTGCAAGCTGTCCGGAACGAACTGCCGGAATTTTTGTTGCACCATCGATCAGACCGTCTACGTCGCCCTGCTGCACCTTCCGAATGATGTCCTGCTCAATCGACAGAGAACGCATGTGCCCTTCTGGATTTCTGTTTTCCGGATCGGACAGGATTTCATTTTCTTTCATTTCTGCTGTAATGGTTTTCTGTTCCCTTTGCTGGATTCGCAGATCAGAAATGTCGTACATGGTTCGGTTGACTGTGAAATTGTACAGGATCATTGCCTGCAAAAGGGTATCCGGATGCATTCCCGAAAGCGTTTTCATCTCAGCTGCAAACACAGAAAACTGTTCAGGCAGCAAATGCAGCGAACCTCCCAGCTTTTTCAATTCGTGTTCCGAAATTGCCAGTTCGCTGACTGGTCCGGCGACAAAGCAGTACGACTGATGCCGGACATAGCCATAGTAAAACATATCGTGATAGGAAAAATAGCCCAGTGGTGCGGTTTCCTGCAAAAGTGCATCAATGCAGAGAATCACAGGATCTGCTGCCAGCTGCACCGGAGAATAGGTGTAGATCTTCTCCTGCTGTCGGTAGAGGCGTACCGGCAGTCCAAACATATTGGAAAACTGCCGGCTGAAATAGCAGAGCTGCGATTTGGTCAAAACGTGCTGCACAGAAGATTGTTCAGACATGGCAGAATTTTCACTCCTCTCTTTGTAAAGGCAATACCGCACAAAGAGCATCTGGCGACTTTGCACGCCATCTGCTTGCAAATTTCCCGTCATATTTCACAAAAATGCTCGTGAATACATCAAGTATTCACTCCGCTTTTTGTTTCATCTGACGAAAAATTTGACGACGCATCTGTCGCACACTCTTTGTGCGGTATTGCCTAAAGTTCTCACTGGCGAAGTTTTAGTCAATACAATCATAATTGATAACAATATTATACTATATTTTGTGAAGCATGTCAAATACAAAAATCCACTGCAAAAGGAAAACCCGAGATCCCACATGAGAATCTCGGGTTTTTATAGGAAATCAGATGAAACAAAATGTCATAATTCAGAGCAACGATGCACAAAACATATCTGTAAACTGCATCGTCAGATATTGCCGGAAGATGTCGCTGTATGCCGGAGCAGACAAAGGTCGAAACCATTCAGCACACCGTCTGCATGCAGATCCCCTGCCTGCCAGTCAGCAAGCTTTGTTTCCGGAACGCCAAGCAGCCACTTTTGCAAAAGCACAACATCTGCCAGATTTACCTTGCCGTCTGCATTGACGTCGCCGGTATTTACAGGCGGTTTTTCTGTTATCACTGTCGTGGTTGCCGCTGTCGTCGCCGAAGCAGAAGTTGCGGTGGTCGCCTTTGTGATCGTTACCGTTGCCTTTGTAGTTGTTGTCGTTGCCTTTGTGGTGGTAGTAGTTGTTGTGGTCGTCGTTGTGGTGGTTACCACAGGCGGTCCGTCGATCACAGTTCCTTTCACGGCACCGATTGCCTCATCGATATAGAAATTATCTGTATCGCCTTCCGTTTCCACATAAATTTTAAAATTCTTTCCGCCCTCCGGCAGTTTGAAACTGGGATTTGCGAGCTGCACATAGTTTCCTTTTGCTGCGGAAGCAGACGCAATTCTGGCGTACTTCGTTTCTCCGGCAGCATCTGTGTACTGTAGAGAAAGTGCAGCATTTTTGGAACTTTCTCCGTCCATGTAATTCAGGCATACGCTGAAACTATATTCTTTTCCAGCCTGAAATGCTTTTGCCGGCAGCGTTTTTTCTGCTCCGTTCCACGCACTGGCACGATTCTGCACCAAAAGTGCATTGGTTCCCTGATACGGTATTCTTCCGCTCAGTGCAATATCTGCTGCACCGTGTCCCTGCCAGTCGCAGTTGTCCGACTCAAAAGTATCGTGAAAATAATAACCGTTTTCATCCGGTTCTACCGGCTGGTCTTCCAATGTCACAACAAACGTAGAAACACTTTCCGCAGGGAGCTGTGCCCAGAAGCTGCTGCTGTCATGCTCCAGATCTTCCGTTTTCGCCAGATTTTCAGAGGCGGAAGTACGATAACGGTCAACCTCTGTAATTTGTGCATCAGCATCTACAGCGAACTGCTGCGAATAGCTTTCTGTTCCCTTGTTAATGGCAACAATGGTTACCTGATTGTCATCGCCCTTATATGCAGACACATAGACATTGTCTGCCGGCTGTTCCGTAGCATCGATCCGCACATCGCCGGGACGAACATATTTGGAGTATTGTGCCATGCAGTACCCACGCTTGCTGATCTTTCCGTCTTCCGTCATCAAACCATAATTCCGGCGGATATACCACCAGGTATAGGCACTCATATTGCCCACAACCATAGCATTATGGATATTTTCCGAAACCTGCAGTGCCTCCGGATAGCGATTCGCCGAATCCTTGTCACTGTTTGGAACATAAACTTCTGTCATCCAGATTTCTTTTCCGCTGTTTTCCAGTTCCGGAAAGTCCATCCATGAACGCTGTGTGCCGTAAAAGTGCGTACCGAACAAGTCACAGTTTGCCATTGCCTTGCTGTTATTCAAGATTTTCCGGTAAAATTTCTTGCCGCCGTCCGGCACCCATGAGGCATTTTCCGGTACATACTGAAAAGATTCCGGTGACATCAGGCGGGTGCTTGTGATCTGATCGCCATAGTTGGCAATGAAGTCTGTTGTTTCATCAGTAGACCAATATGTCCACTCGGACGCATAATCCGGTTCATTCTGTACAGAGACAGCGTACAAGTCAACATTATTATTTTTCATGTAAGTGCCAAAATCATTCAGATGCTTTGCATAGGCAGCATAATTGGATTTGGGCAGATGCAGTTTGCCGTTGCTTCCGCCGGATTCCGTTAGACTTGCCGGCGGTTCCCACGGTGATGCAAAAACAGTGACACCCATTTGCGTCGCAAACTGTGCAGTCGGGAGTGCTCTGTTCCACTGGCTGCTGTCCGGATTCACAAACACCCGAAGTACCGTCAGCCCCAGTTCATTCTCTCCGTTTCCAAATGCCGTCTGCCGCTGTGCCTGCGTCAGATCTCCTGCCCATTCCGGATGGTTGATTCCGCCGAATCCCCGAATCATCTGATGTTCTGTGTCTGTATCAATGACACAAACGTCAGCGGCAAAAACTGTTTTCGTCGGAAAAATAGATGCTGTTGTTACAGACAGCAGTGCTGCCGTAAAACCAGCTGCGACTTTTCTCCAATTCATATACATTCCCTCCTGTGAAATGTGCCGTTTTGCTTGTTGTGTCTATTATAGCAATTTCACATTGCGGTGTATATCATTTTTGTCATGTACTTTTGCATCATTGTCATATGATCTTGTGTAAATGTATATCTGCGGAACTTTATGCAATCTGCCGAAAAATTTGTCGACGCATCTTATGCACAGGCTCTGTGTGGTATTTCTTTACTTTTGAGCATCTTTTGCGAGAACCTCATCAATGGTATTCTGAAGTGTACTGAGATTTTCGTCATTGTCAATGCCGCCCATAAGTGCTTCGCCCACGATATTGCCGTTTCTGTCAATGACATACGTTGTCGGGAACGCAGTGACACCCAGTGCAAATTTTCCGGCATCGCTGTCAGAATCAAAATAGATGTTCCGATATTTCGCTCCCTTTGTTTCCAGAATTTGTTTTGCCGTCGCAATATTCTGCTCGTCACCGTCAAGTGCACCGACATTTACACCAAGTACTTCACCGCCCTGTTCTTTGATGCGATCATTCAGGGCATTCATTTCACTGAGTTCCTCCACACAGGGTTTGCATTCGTTGAACCAGAAATTCACCACTGTCACAGCATTCTCTGCGAAAACACTGCTGTCCACCTTATTTCCGTCCAGATCTTTTCCCTCAAACTGCGGGAATGCAGTGCCAGACGCATCGCTGGTCTGCTCCTCAGAAGAATCCGTCGGAAGTGCTGCGATCTCCTCTTCAATTTTACGGATCTGTTCTGCATCTGATTTCAGCGTTTCATATTCTGCATCAGTAAACTGATCTTTTGCACCGTCTACAGCAGCCATCAGCACATCGCCGTAGTTTGAACTCAGCGTGTCCTCTGTGACATTTTTGCTCATAGATGCAAACACCTTTTCCCACAGATCATTGTTTTTCGCCATGATCGCATTTTCCTCATCCAAAAGTTCCTGTGAAGATTTTCCGGATGTTTCTGCTTCGCCGGATACTTCACTGGACACGCTTGAAGAAGTGTCCTTTACCGTACTGCCGCATCCGCTGAGCGGGACAGAAAGTGCCAGACAAGCTGCTAACATCATCATCAGATTCTTTTTCATTTTCATTTTTTAAGCTCCTTTTTTTCTGTTGAAATTTCTTTTGCCTTTGATAGATCTCCAAAACCATATTGATAACATATGGCATGGGTCGGACAGGATTTCATACACATGCCGCAGCGGATACACTCGGCATGGTTGGGCTGTCTGGTGACATCGACATCCATTTTGCATGCCTTTGCACAAGCTCCGCAGGATACGCATTTGTCTTTGTCCACCTTCATCTGAAAAAGCGATACCCGATTCAAAAGTGCATAAAATGCTCCCAGCGGACACAGCCATTTGCAGAACGGGCGGTAGAAAAACACACTGCCAAGTATCACAGCCAGCAGGACAAATGCTTTCCATGAAAAAAGTGTACCAAGTGCCGTGCGGATTCCTTCATTGGTGATCGACAACGGAATCGCACCTTCCAGCACGCCTTGCGGACAAAGGTATTTGCAGAAGAACGGATCCCCCATTCCCAGCTCATTGACGACTACCATCGGGAGAAGAATCACCATCACCAGCAAAATACCATATTTCAGATAACGCAACGGTTTCAGCTTTTGGGTAGAGAGCTTTGGCGACGGGATCTTATGCAAAAGCTCCTGAAACCAGCCGAACGGACACAGAAATCCACAGATAAATCTTCCCAGCAAAACACCAAGCAATATCAATATTCCGGTGACATAGTAAGAAAACTTAAATTTCGATGACCCTACAACTGCCTGAAATGCCCCGATGGGACAAGAGCCTGCTGCTCCCGGACAGGAATAACAATTCAATCCCGGCACACAGGCGTATTTTCCCTTTCCCCGATTCAGAGAACCATTCAAAAAATTGGGGAGATGCATGTTGGTCAGAAGTGCTGCTGCTGCCTGAATCCAACCGCGAAACCGTGCAAGAATGTGCACATTTTTTTTGTTGATCTGTTTGTTCTTAGCCAATTCCAACACACTCCATACACAGGCGGATCGCTTTTGAAAAAACTGTCTGGGCTTCCTCCCGCCAGATGCCAAAGATGAGCATCGCTATTCCTGCAAGAAGAAGCAGCACTTGCACTGCCGCTTTTTTGAATACCATTTGTTTCCCTCCAATGCTTTGATGACACTAGTATACATCATGCGATATAAAATCTGCGTTAAGAGAAAATTAACACAGATTTTATCTGCGTCTGTTATAATAAAGGTAAAAATTATAAGAGCCTGTTTTGTATCCTGCCCCGAACACTGCTCCATGGCAAGACTTTTAACGGTAAACCATGTGAAAAAAGATACAGAACAATCTCTGGGGAGCATGCTATGAGACTTTTCGTGATAGAAGATGAACAATCCCTGCGGGAGGACATCACAAAAAAATTACAGCGTTCAGGATATGAAGTCGATGCCTGCGGCGATGGAGAAACAGCTTCAGAATATCTGTCTGTGGAATATTATGATTTGATATTATTAGACCTGAACCTTCCTAAGATCGATGGAATGACGCTTCTACGCAGCTTCCGGAAAGAAAATCAGGAAACGCCGGTATTGATCTTATCCGCACGAAGCGAAATTGCTGACAAAGTGGAGGGACTGGATGCAGGGGCAAATGATTACCTTTCGAAGCCATTTCACCTTGCAGAACTGGAAGCCAGAATCCGCAGCCTGACACGCCGGCAGTTCATTCAGCGGGATGTACGCCTGCAATGCGGACAGATCGTATACGACACCAAAAGTCGTACTGCAACAGCAGACGGCGTTGTGATCAATCTGACACGCAAAGAAACCGGCGTACTGGAATATCTGATGTTGCATCAGGGCAGACCTGTCAGTCAGGAGGAACTCATTGAACATGTATGGGACAGCAGCGTGGACAGTTTCAGCAATTCGATTCGTGTCCACATTTCTGCACTCCGGAAAAAACTCCGTGCAGTTCTTGGCTATGACCCCATTCGGAATCGAATCGGAGAGGGTTATGAAATAGAAGGAGAATCAAAATGAAGCGAATGAAACGACTGTCCTTTCAATGGAGAATCACACTGCTGACTGCCATTTTGATTGCCGGAACTTGTATATGTTCCAATCTTCTGCTCTATCGTTCCGGTACGGTCGGCATAGATTCGCTGAATGGCTTTGTCACGGAATATGATCCTGAAAGTTCCGATGTTCTGAAAATTGAATTTGATGATCAGCAGATGTCCGCATTTCTCCATCAGTTTTCGCAGGAAATTTACGATGTGAAAGCAGAATTCGGAAGAAAATGCTGGTATATCACAGCCGCAGTCACACTGCTTAGTGCAGCGATCGCATATTTTGTAAGCGGCAGAGCACTCAAACCGCTGAAACAATTTTCAAAGCAGACAGAAAACATCAATCAGGACAATCTTACCAGCACCCGTTTTGATGAAAACACCGCAGCAGAATTTCAGCAGCTGAGCTGCTCGGTCAATCATATGCTTGACCGGCTGGCACTTTCCTTCGACTTACAGCGTCAGTTTGCAGGAAATGCTGCACATGAATTGCGTACACCGTTGGCAATGATGCAGACAAAATTGGAACTGTTCGCCGAAGAACATTCTGACAGCTGTGCAGAAACCGCAGAACTGGTTCAATTTCAAATCGATCAGGTAAACCGCCTGACTGCCCTTGTCCGCACGCTTCTGGAAATGAGCAATTTGCAGTCTGTTTCACGTTCCGATGAAATCGAATTGGCACCGCTAGTTGACGAGATCCTGACGGATCTCACCACACTTGCGGAACAGAAAAATATTACACTGCATCAAATCTGTGAGGACGTTCATATGATCGGCAGTGATACGCTGATTTACAGACTGCTGTTTAATCTCATTGAGAATGCGATCAAATACAATCATACAGGCGGCAGCGTAACGGTTTCTATCCGGAAGGAACAGCATCAGGCATTGCTGCATATTACAGACACAGGCTGTGGGATTCCGGAAGCATACAGAGAGAGTATTTTTCAGCCGTTTTTTCGTGTGGATAAATCAAGAAGCAGGCAAATGGGCGGTGTCGGTTTAGGGCTTGCCCTTGTGAAAGAAATTGCAGTATTGCATGGCGGGAATGTCTGTGTGGAATCAAGTTCAGAAAAAGGAACGACTTTCGCTGTAAGATTGCCATTGATCGGAAAAGTGGAATAAGACTGTTTGACAAATATACGGATTTTTCAGGCGAGCCCTAAGGCAATACCGCACAAAGATTGTACGACAGATGCGTCGTCAAATTTTTCGTCAGATGAAACAAAAAGCGGAGTGAATAC
>OHAE01000607.1_pt1 | contig 32295 bp, 29 predicted proteins | sample 1577061 | NCBI WGS metagenome assembly OHAE01 (sample SAMEA3541535, study PRJEB24748) | human gut metagenome | biome: human gut; feature: human-associated habitat; material: faeces | place: China | collected 2012
GTGAAGGCGGCCGTACCGTAGGCGCAGGCGTTGTAGCTAAGATTGTAAAATAATCTGCTTTTGCTGATGAAAAGAAGCCCCCCTGTGGGGCTTCTTTTTTTGTACCTTTTTAATTTGGAAATGATATAATATTTTTAATGACTCTGATTTCAATGAAGAAAGGTGAATATATATGAAAATGAAAAAGTGGCTGGCCGTTTCTACTATGGCAGTGATGCTGGCAGCCGGTACTATGTCTGTAAACGCGGATTCCATGACTCTATCGGGGGGAGAAGTACTGGATATGGGCTCTTCTATCTCCGTGTATCCGGGAGAACGGTCGTTTTTTGGTAGTCAGTTCCATGACTGGCTCCTGAGATCCGATGCCGCCTCTACAGTGGAACAGGCGCTGGAAAGTGCAAATCTTTTCCCAAAGGACAAAGGATATGAGAAGGAAATGGCTGAAATGGCGGTAGGTATCCTGAGGACCGGAAAGGTGTATCAGGTTCGTGCATCGGCTAATGATACTTTTTATCAGGGAATGGTTCTGTCTCTGGCGGTGTCTGACAATGATATGCTGAAAATAGCAATGGCTGGCAGTGCCGCGCTGGATAAGGATGGGAAAACCGGTGCCCTTACGGGTAATGAAAGAAAAGAGGCTGCAGATCTCGCACTGGCTGCTCTTCGTGGGACTGTGGAAGTAGAAGAACACTCTTCCTGGTCAGACCGCGTTTCCCGCCAGGGGTTAGTATATCGTACAGCAGATGCCAAAGTGGCTGTTACCAGAAACGGTTTTCTTCTTCCCCTGTACGTGAAGGGAGTTATTACCAGAGGAGAAGGCAAAACCGTGTATACTGCATTTGTATCGGACCAGGCTTCCGGAAATTATTTCAGGCCTTTCCTTGATAAGGCATTGAAAGAAGCTAAAAAATGAGTATGAAGAAAACAGTTTCACTGCTGGCAATATCCCTTTTCCTTGTGACTGGCGCGGTGGGAGCTCAGGACGGAAACCGGTTGGCAGGAACAAAGGATGATATTCTCTCATCGGTGGGAATTGAAAGTACATCAGTATCAATTCCGAAAGGAGTATTGCCTGGTGTTTTCCCAGGGGTGGGACCGGTACTCGGCGGACAGGCAGGGACAGGTTCTACCGTTTCCAACAGTGAAAAGACGGAATCTGCAGAGGTAATACCATCTGACGAAATGAAAGGTTCCTTCCTTAACGGAAAGACTATGCCGAAAACTGTGGGATACCGTCCTTTTTCAAACAATAACCCGTCCCCTGGAACCTATGGAGGAGTCCTGACAGTTAAGGGAAAATCCTATACGGCCGGTGCATTGGCGGCTGCTGCCGTATTCCGGGGACCGAAATCGGATGCTTGCTTCGGTGGTATGTTTCTTCCCGGCGGTTATTCACAGCAGGCGGGAGAACGGATGCTTGCTTTTAATATGACTCTCCTTAAACTGGAGAGTATTACGAATGATGTATTTCTAAAAGCCGTAGCTGAGGCACGGAAAGATACGGGAACCCAGGTGCCCTATGATTTTCTGGCGGTAGATATGCTTCATGTGGAGCAGCTTCACAAGGTCAATGATGCCCCTAGAATTTACAGCTTTTCCCTCCGCCCGGTGTTTTCTGTGGACGGATGGGTACTCCCTCTGTTTTTCCGGGGTTATGCCGCCAAAGTGGATGATTCCTACCGCTTTTTACTGCTGGCTTCTCCAGACAGTGAAAAAAATCTGGTCAGTGAGGCCGGGCTCCGTCTGGTCAGTACCCGTTGAATTAAAAGCTCTCCGAAGAGGAGAGCTTTTTGAATTGTGAATCTATGAAAAAGCTATGGTATAATCAGCAGAGATTGATTCTTTCAGGAGGGACCTATAATCATGGCAAAAAGACCACATATCCATCTGCTGGCCACCGGAGGGACTATTGCAGGGAGAGCGATGTCAGATACCGCTACTACCGGATACAGAGCCGGTGCTCTTTCTGTAGATGATCTGGTGGCAAGTGTGCCTGGCATCCGTGATGCAGCTGATCTTACAGGAGAAACGATTTCATCTATTGACAGCAAGGATATGACTGAGAATATCTGGTGTACCCTGTCGTGCCGTATCCGGGAGCTGGAAAGGAATGGAAAAACTGATGGTATTATCGTTATCCATGGGACCGATACCATGGAGGAAACCGCATATTTTCTGGAACTGACCACAGATCACAGGATACCGGTGGTTCTTACGGGAGCCATGAGGCCTGCTACTGCTGTCAGTGCGGATGGTCCTATGAATCTCCTGAATGCGGTGCGGCTGGCAGGAGTAAAAAAAGCGGCTTTTATGGGAGTGCTGGTCATGATGAATGATACCATTTTTGGCGCCCGGGATGTGACAAAGGGAAATACGCTTTCCCTTGATACTTTCTGTGCTCCCCGGGGTCCCTTAGGTCATATGAACGATGGTCAGGTAGAGTGGTATCACGGGCCCCTTCACCGGGAAGGGGAGGCGCCTTTTTCGGTGGACTCACTGACTGCCCTGCCGAAGGTCTACATCCTCTACGGCACCGCCGGCGCCGATGGTGCCATGGTTAGGGCCGCCCTGCAGGCCGGAGCGGAAGGACTCGTCTATGCGGGCACCGGCAACGGCAGCATCCACGAAGCGGATGAGAAGGAACTGGCAAAGGCAGCGGTCCAGGGAATCCCGGTGGTCCGGAGCTCCCATGCCGGCAGCGGCACCGTCATCGGGGCCGAGGCATCCTATGAGAAAGAGCATTTTATCCGCGGTGGCTCCCTGAATCCACAGAAAGCAAGAATTCTCCTGCAGTTAGCTTTGACAAAGACGAAGGACGCAGGAGAGATACAGGAGATGTTTGAACGATACTGAGGGGGAAGGTGGCGGCGCGGGAAAATTAGGAATGAGGAATTAGGAATGAGGAATGGATGTGGCGGCGCACAAAATGGGAAGCGCCGCCTTTTGAAGTGCTATTGCGGCTTTGCCGCAGTGGAAGTCGTCAGGAAGCCCTGTAATCCTGAACACAAGAAAGATTTCTCGACTCGTCGGAGCTGTAGCGATTCTTAACGTTAGAGTCATATATCATGCTTACACCGCTCGAAATGACGTTAGGAGGATATAGTCATCAGAAAGATGATGGTATTTCTGAAAAATGACCCTCTTCATTTCTCGTCATTTCGAGCGGAGGCAAGCGTCGTAGTGACTATACCCGTAAGAATCGTATGTGGTAAGGAGTCGAGAAATCTTTCAGAAGAATGACTGTGACGATGTAACAACGCAGAAGTTGTTGAGAAAGGGGGCAGGAGGGTAACGATTTCGGCGAGATGGCACACTGCTTTTTGTCATATAGATAGCATCAAAAAAGATGGTCCCATGGATAACCATGGAACCATCTTTTTTGATTGCCATCAGAGTTTCCGGAGGAACCGGAAGCGGATCCGGTCCATGAGGCCTAAGCGGGCGAGGCAGGCTTTGCGGGCTTTGCCGGTGATGGCGGCGGCTTCTTTTCTCTCGTCTTTCGAGAGGGTACGGCCGGAGTATTTCGCTGTCACCAGGAGGTCGATGAGCCGGTCGAAGCCATCGAATCGTCCGTCTTTCCGGTAGGCCTTCTTCCTGTCTTCATAGCTCCCTTTCCGGGGAATCCCGGCCCACCGGGTCAGGCGGTCCGTATAGTCCAGGAGGCGGTTGAAGGAGTCTTTGTTCCTGGGGGCGGCGGCCAGCATTCGGCTTACGGCGGTGAGGCGGATGGCGAGAAGGAGAATGGCCGCCAGCAGGAGGAGGGGCAGGATGAGGAGGCCCTTCGGGAAGGGTCTGGCGCTGTTGGCAGCAGGGGTCTGTCCCTGGAGCTGCGGGGGCTGCTGGCGCTGGGGAGTGGATGGGGAGGTCCGGGGTGGGGTCTCTTTCTTTTCTCCTTCGGAAGGAGAGGACTGCTGTCCCTTGTCCTGGCCCTTCGGATCCAGTGGTGCGTCAGGGGCACCGTTGTCGTTTTTCTTCTTGTCCTGGGGCAGGGGGAAGGGGTTGTCGGTCCCTTCATAGCCCGGCGTCATTTCCACAGGCCGCCAGCCGAGGCCGTCCACATAGACTTCAGCCCAGGCATGGGCGTGGTGGTCATTGATGGAATACTGGCGAAGGCCATCGGCAGAGAGGGGAGCTCCGTGAAGTTCATCGCTGCCCACGGTGAGGCCGACGGCGTAACGGGCGGGAATGCCGCTTTCCCGAAGGAGCATGACTGCGGCGGAGGCAAAGGAGGTGCAGTAGCCCTTCCTGCTTTCCGTGAGGAAGTAGGTGATGAAGTCTTTGCCCAATGGGGTCTTGCCGGGATTTGTGGTATAGGTATAATTTTTCGCCAGGAAATTCCGGATTTCTTCGACCCGCTGCCGCTTTTCGGCCAATGTGGTCACTTTGCTTACGGGGCCAAGGGCAGAGAGCCCTTCTTTCACGGAGTCCGGAATGTCCAGGTAATGGCGGTACACGAAGTCCCGGTATTTCTTCTCCGCTCCCAGGTAGGTGCGGTAATAGGGGTCCGACGAAGATTCCCGGTCCATCATGGAAAGGAGGGCTCCGGAAGGCAGGTCCCAGAGGTAGGTGCTGTAGGCTTTCCCTTCCGCACTCACCGGAGACCGGTCGAAGGCGAAGAGGGGAGCACCGAAGCTGGCATCGTAGGGAAGAAGGAAGAATTTCGTCTTTTCATAGACCGCATTGACGGCGAAGTCCTTCTTGAGACCCTCCACAGAGCCATCGTCCAGGTAGTTGGACAGGCTCTGGGACAGGGCGGGGCTCCGGGCGATGACTTCCATGAGCCAGGCCCCCTGGTCATACCATTCGCCCCGGTTGTCCCGGAAGAGGTCTTTCACACTGTCGTAGTCGGAGTCCGGCAGGTCTTTCCAGGCGTTATTTCCATAGTCCCCGCCGCTCCAGCTCCGAAGGTACAGGCGGTGGGCGGTATCGGCCATCTCAATGTCCGCAATGATGCGGCCGGAATAGCGGATGCCGTTCACGGTCCCCAGTTTCTGGTGGCCTGCGGTGCCCTTCATCATGCCGGTGTAGGCATTACCGGCGTGGAAAATAGGGTCATAGGGGTCGATGAAGGAAACGATGTCTTCCTGGAGCCGGGAGAACAGGGCGGGCTGCTGGTAGTGGCTTTCCGGAATGGCCAGGCAGATGAGGAGGCCAAGGACCAGGGACACCGCAAAGGCCGGGATTTCCGGATGGGAAATGGGACCGCCCCGAAACCGGGCCGGCAGGGATGCCAGAAAGGCACCGGAAAGGACAAGGGCCGCTGCCGGCGGGTTGATGCCGAAGTAAAAGCCCAGAAGCAGGAGGAAGAAAGAAAGGATGCCCGCTGCCAGGGCGCCGGCCTTCGAGAGGAAGGCGGCCAGGAAGAACCAGCAGGTAAGGAGGAGCAGGAAGAGCTCCGCCATCACAGGGCTCGCCGGATGGGCGAGGCGGGGAATGTCCATATCCACGTCGTAGGGCTCTTTCAGGGTGGTGATAAAGGGCACCGATAAAGAGCGCAGGCTGTCCATGAAGCTGCTGCCCAGAAGGAGGGCGACGGCGGCCAGGACAACAAAGAGCAGGGCCAGCAAGGGGAAACGCCGCTTCTCCGGAAGGGATCCGAAAAGGAGGGATACCAGCAGGGTGATGATTCCGGCGGCCAGGCCAAAGGGCAGGGCCCCTTCTCCGAAATAGGAGAAGAGGATGGATACGGTGCCAAAGGCACCGGCGGCGGAGAGGAGGGAGGAGAAGAATATCGTTTTACGCATTATTTCTTTCCTCCCAGGGCTTCATAAATGGCCTCCCTGCCGGAAAGGGCAGCCCGGGGCGCATCGGCAGCAGCGCACCAGATGGCGGGATGGAGGATGGGGGAAATGGGGGGATCCGGATTTCCCGTGAGGTAGCAGATCGGAATGTAGGGGGACAGGGTACTTTCCCGGAGGGCGCCGTCTGTCCCGGCCCGGAGGAAACCGGCCAGGCCATCCAGCCATTCCTCCCGGCTGTGAATGGCGGCGGTTACCGGTCCCCGGTCGGTGGCGAAGGCAAAGCGGAAGGGCATGCGGGCCGACAGGAGAGCGAGGCCCAGGGAATAGAGGGCATCCCCTATGGTATCCCGCAGGACCGGTTCCTTCTCATAGTCTGCGGCCAGCACGATTTTTTCACTGTCTGCAGGGTAGGAATCCCTGACGTAGACGTCCTCTTTCCGGGCGGTGATTTTCCAGTTGATGAGATGGGGATTGTCGCCGGGTTTATAGGGGGTGGCACCGAAATATTCCACTTCGTCACTGCCGGTGAGTTTCCGGAGGCTGGCCAGGGCACTGTGATAGTCTCCTACCGCCTTGGGGTATACAAGGTAGGAGGAAGACGGGAAATCCCGGTGATAGTGGAAGAGGCCGAAGGGGTCAGTCCAGGAAACGTGGATTTTCCCGATGCTTTCCCGGCCGCAGTGGATGGCATTTCTGGTGAAAAAGAAACGAAGGCCCTCCTTCGTTTCCTCAAAGGATTCCCAGGGAGCCCCGTCCAGGAGGATTTCCGGGGAGCCCAGGAAAGAGAGGAAAGGACCGGTCAGGAGTGCCGTGATTTCTACGGCCTCTCCCCGGCTGGCATGGGAAGGGCCGCCAGCGGTGACAGAAAGGCGCTTCCCTGCCCATTTTCCGAAGAAAAAGAGGGGGACCGGGGTGAAGATGAGGACCAGGGCCAGCAGAAAAGCATCGTACTGGTCATAGATAATCATGAGCAGCAGGGCGATGAGCAGGATGAACAGATAGTAAAAGCGGCCCATTTAGTCCTCCTTCAGCGACGGAAGGGGCAGGGAGGACAGAATGGAGGAAAGCACGGATTCCGCAGTTTTCCCGGCATACCGGGCGTCACCGGTAAGGGAAATGCGGTGGGACAGGGTATAGGGGGCCACAGCCATCACATCGTCGGGGGTGGCATAGGTCCGCCCTTCCATGAGGGCATGGGCTTTCGTCATGGCGGCGAGGCACATGGTGCCCCGGGGAGATACGCCGAGGCGGATATCCGGATGATTCCTGGTGGCTCTTGCAAGGTCCACCATGTAGCCGTAGAGGCTGTCTTCCACATGGATGCGGCCGGCTTCTTCCCGGAGGGCCAGGAGCTGGGCCGGAGAAATGACAGGGGTGAGGGTTTCTGCGGGGTTTCTGCTTTCGCCGGAGAGGATATGAATTTCATCTTCCCGGGCCGGATAGCCTACGGTGATGCGGATCATGAAGCGGTCGGTCTGGGACTCCGGCAGTTCCTGGGTGCCGGAAGAACCGAAGGGGTTCTGGGTGGCCATGACGATGAAGGGCTGGGGAACGGCATAGGTCTTGCCGTCTACCGTGAGCCGTCCTTCCTGCATGACCTCCAGCAGGGCGGACTGGGTCTTCGGGGAAGCCCGGTTGATTTCATCGGCCAGGAAGAAATTGGTCATGGCACTGCCTGGCACGTAGCGGAAGGAGCCGCTTCCTTTGTCGTACATGGAAAAGCCGGTGATATCCGATGGCAGTACGTCCGGTGTGAACTGCATGCGCTTGTAGTCCAGCCCCAGCACATGGGTAAAGGAAACGGCAATGGTGGTCTTGCCGACACCGGGGATATCATCGATGAGGATGTGGCCGCCGGCCAGGATGGCGCAGAGAATCCGGCGGAGCACCTCCCCCTTTCCCAGTACCGCCTTCCCGGTTTCTGCCAGGATGGAATCAATCATTTCTTTTGTATTCATAGGGTTACCTCTTTTTCCTTATATATGTATAGTAATATTTTATATTATACTCCTTGTTGGAAGGGGGAAAAGGGTAACGCCTTCGGCGAGGGGGTGCAAGGGGAATGGCCTGCGGCCAAGGTGGTGGAAGCGGTGCGAAAAAATCAGGAATGAGGAATGGTGGTGGCGGCGCACAAATTGGAAAGCGCCGCCTTTTGAATTTCTATCGCGGCTCTGCCGCAGTGGAAGTCGGCAGAAAGCCCTGTATTCTCGAACACAAGAAAGATTTCTCGGCTCGTTGAAGCTGTAGCGATTTTTGATGGTAGAGTTATACAGCATGCTTACCACCGCTCGAAATGACGGGTTTCGTGTAGAGTGGGAGTTCAGAGAAACAGTTTTAGAAAGATGACGCTTCCCCGATAACGTCATTTCGAGCGGTGGTAAGCGCCGGATTATTGAAGAATATAAGAATCGTATGTGAGAGAGAGTCGAGAAATCTCCCTGGTAGATGCCTATGACAGTGTTACAACACCTGAACCCGTAAGAAAAAACTGTATTCCTAAACACGAGAAAGATTTCTCGACTCGTCGAAATTGTAGCGATTTTGGGCGTTAGAGTCATACGGCATGCTTACACCCGAGGGGGAAGCGTGTCACTGGATTCTTGGTCACTTCGCTGAAGGTGTTACCCTTCATTCACTTTGACCGCTTCTCTATTTGACAATCCTCTATCTTTTCCTCTATAATAGGTATCGTTATGGAAGGGTGTCCGAGCGGTTGAAGGAGGCGGTCTTGAAAACCGTTAACTTCGTGAGAGGTTCATGGGTTCGAATCCCATCCCTTCCGCCACCAATGATTCCGCGGGGTGCCCGCGGATTTTTTGTACTATGGAGGTTGTATGACCGTAGCCGGAAGAACAATAGATTTCTGGTCCCTTTTCAAACGGATTGTGGGGCTGGCCATTGGGGCCATTATTTATTCTGCGGGACTGAATCTGTTTCTCATCCCGAACCATATCATCGATGGCGGCGTCACCGGTATTTCCCTTCTGGTGCAGGCGGTGACGGGGATTCCTTTTTCCGTGCTCATCGTGGTGCTGAACCTGCCTTTTTTCTACCTGGGCTACAAGCGCCTGGGGGCGGGGCTGGCAGCATCTGCCACTTTTGCCATTGTGGTGCTCTCGCTCTGCTCTTCCTATTTTGAAACGCTGACGCCGGCCACTACAGATCCTTTCCTGTCCACCATCTTCGGCGGTATTATCATCGGCATCGGCGTGGGTATCGTCATCAAGAGCGGCGGCTCCACCGATGGTACGGAAATCGTGGCCATCTGGCTGGATAATAAGTCCTCTTTTTCCGTAGGGGAAATCATCATGTTCTTCAACCTCTTCATCCTGGGGGCGGCGGGATTTGTGTTCAGCTGGAACAGTGCCATGTATTCCCTGATTGCCTATTTCATCTGCTCCCGCATGATTGATGCCGTGTCCACGGGACTGGATTCGTCCAAGGGCATCTTCATCGTCACCACAGACTACGATGCCGTGGCGGATGCCATTGTCCACGATATGGGAAGGGCCGTGACCCGGCTCCATGGGCAGGGAGGCTACCTGAAAGATGACAAGGATGTACTCTACTGCGTGGTGACCCGGCTGGAAGTGACGAAGCTGAAGCAGGTGGTGCATCATATCGATCCTTCCGCTTTCCTTTCAGTTTTCGATGTACAGGAAGTTCAGGGAGGACTTGTGAAAGGGAAAAGTCTGTAAGTCGTAAAAAAAACTCCTCTTCATGGCAGCTTGTCATGGAGAGGAGTTTTTTAGTGGGATAGTGAGAGGGGGAGTGGCTGAGGGGAAGGGGTACGACACAGGAAAATCGGGAATTAGGAATGGATGTGCACCGCACAAATTGGAAAGCACTGACTTATGAAGATTAACTCTGCGAATCCATCAGATTTTCCTTACATCAGGAGAATATCCGGTCTTTGTCATACCGTTCTCCGCCGGCACCGGGAAGAAGGTTATATTCTTCGGTCCACAGGGTCTTGTAACGAACGGCCTGGAGGTGGATTTTCTGCAGGGTCTTTTCATCGAGCTGTTTTACGACTCTGGCGGGCCGGCCCATGACGAGGGAATGGGCCGGTACGATGGTGCCTTTCGTTACCAGGGAACCGGCGGCTACAATGGAGCCTTCTCCGATGACCGACTGGTCCAGTACACAGGCTCCCATGCCGATGAGGCAGTTATCTTCTACCCGACAGCAGTGAAGCAGGGCACTGTGGCCGATGGTGACAAAGTTTCCGATATGGCATTCGTAGCTTTCTCCGTGGATTACCGTATTATCCTGTACATTGGTATAGTCACCGATGGTGATGGCCTTGTCGCCCCGGACCGTGGCATGGTACCAGATACTTGAAAATTCTCCGACCCGCACATTTCCGATGACATCGGCCGTTTCAAATACATGGGCCTTTGGGTGGATGGCGGGACTGCTTTTTCCATTAGATGTAATCATGGGGATTCCTTTCCGCTTTTGGCAATCGTTGGAAGCTGGCCTGCTTTTATTATAAGCCATGGAGGGGGTGAGACAGAGTAAAGAAAAGTGACGGAGGGGTAACGAATTCGGCAAGGTGGCGGCGCAGAAAAATTAGGAATGAGGAATTAGGAATGAGGAATGGATGTGGCGGCGCACAAATTTTGGAAGCGTCGCCTTTTGAATTGCTATCGCGGCTTTGCCGCAGTGGAAGTCGGCAGAAAGCCCTGTATTCCTGAGCACGAGAAAGATTTTGGGACTCGTCGAAGCTGTAGCGATTCTTGACAGTAGAGTTATACAGCATTCTTACCACCGCTCGAAATGAAGATAGCTGTAAAAATAGTATGTGAGAGAGAGCCCCGAAATCTCCCAGGTAAATGCCTGTGACGGTGTTACAACGCGGAGAGAGGGCTGAGGGGCAACGCCCTGCGGGCGAAGTGGCTCAGGGGGAATGGCCTACGGTCAAGAGGGAGGAGGCGTCGTTTTCTGATTCGTGTGCCGCCACAACCGCTTTTCACTTTTTCCTATCCCTGTTACACTGCAAAGGAAACGCATATAAAATCTGCTTATTACCAGCTTTTTTGTCAATTCCCCTTTTCAACTGTGTCAAGTTATTGTATAATTAGACAATTTGTGCCGGAATCGGTACGGGAGTTTTTTGTGAGTATCTCTAAGAGGGGGAACTATGTCAGAAAAATCTTTGGAAGAACTGGAATTTGAAGAAACCGGGGTGACCCGGAAAGAGCGTTGGAAGATCATGTGGGCTTCCATCATCGGCTATGCTATGGATGGTCTGGATGTGCTGATCCTGTCCTTTGCCATGGCGGCCATTGTCAGTGAGTTTGGCCTGTCCCTGGGGGAAGGGGGACTTATCGCTACGTACACACTGATTGGTACGGTGCTGGGGGGTTATCTTTTCGGCATCTTTGCCGATTATTTTGGCCGGGTTCACACCTTTTCCCTGACCATCATTATTTTCTCCATTTTCACCGGTGCCTGTGCCTTTGCAGACAATGTGACCCATCTGGATATCCTCCGTTTCCTGGCAGGCCTTGGGCTGGGCGGGGAATACGGTATCGGTATGACCCTTGTTTCTGAAACCTGGCCGGCGGCAAAGCGTGCCCGGGCTACGGCAGGGGTGGCTATGGGCTGGCAGGCAGGGGCTGTGCTGGCGGCTATCCTGGCGGCTTTTGTTCTACCGGATTACGGATGGAGAGGCCTGTTCCTGGTAGGTGTGGTACCGGCACTGCTGGCTGCCTGGGCTCGCCACGGCCTGAAGGAACCACCGATGTGGGTCAAGAGAAAGGAAATGAAGAAGGCCCTTCTGGCCCGTAAGGCAAATGGCGAACAGCTCACGGCAGAAGAGGAAGAGGAACTTTCGGAAGCAAAGAAGTTCCCTCTGGCCCATCTTTTCTCCAGCCCGTCCAAGACGCTGACCACCGTGTCCCTCACCATCATGACCAGTGTCCAGAATTTCGGCTACTACGGCATCATGGTATGGCTGCCCATGATTCTCCTGAAGGAACACGGCCTCACCACGAAGTCCATGTCCGGCTGGATGATTGTCACCGTTGTCGGTATGATTGCCGGCATTTACGTATTCGGCTATCTCTGCGACCGTCTGGGACGCAAGATTCCGTACCTCATTTTCTATGTCTGCACAGCAGCCATGGTTTATATCTATGTCAATCTGGGAACTCCGATTGCCCTCCTCTTTGGCGGCGCTTTCCTGGGATTCTTCTGCAATGGCATGATGGCTGGCTATGGCACCCTTCTTTCTGAAAACTATACCACCGATGCCCGCTCCACGGCCCAGAACTTCATCTTCAATACTGGCCGTGCTGTCGGCGGCTTTGCACCTGCCATCATCGGTGCCCTGGCCCAGGCCCATGGATTCAATGCGGCCTTCGTCCTCCTGTCCTGCGTCTATCTGGCGGCAGCGCTGAATGTGCTGTTCTTTATCAAAGATACCAAGGGCGTTACAATTAAATAATCTATGATTCTTTAAGAGCTGTGAAATGGGATTTCCTGTTTCGCAGCTCTTTTCCATTGAACTTGACCGCTATATGCTGCCCGTAATTTCGCCGCTGGGGATAGAAGATAGATGGAAGAGAACCGGCATTTCCGGAAAAGCACTGATTGTATCAAACTTTGTGAATCAACAGCGTTTTTCTGGCATTATAGTTTATGTTTTTATTACATTCTCGGACGGATTCTTTGACGGATTCCATACAGCCCCCGCCTACAATGAAATTATCCCGATATTCATTGTAAGGAGCGTGAATCGACTATGTTGAAAAAGAAAATGATTTCCCTGACTGCTGCTGTCCTGCTGGCAGCCTCCCTGAGCCCCCTGTGCTTTTCGTCTTCCCCGGTGTGGGCGAAGGATTATGAACGCCTGGTGGTGATGAGTGATGTCCACTACGGCAGCAAGGAGCATAAGGACCTGGCCAAAAGAGCACGGGTCATGGCGAACAAAGAAAAGGCGGTGCAGGATATCAACAGCTGGAAGGATGTGGATCTCTGTATCTTCACGGGGGATATGGTGGAGCTTTCCGCCGGGGATAACGAGTACCGTCTGGCCCGGAAGCTCACGGACAAAGTGACCCAGCCGAAGACATTCATTGCCGGAAATCATGAAGTGGTGTACAGTGAGACACCGGCGGTGAAGGGAAAACTGCAGCCCGCAGACCCCTATGAACGGATGGAACATATCGGAGAATACAAGGCCAACTATGGGCCCCTTTATTATGCGAAGAACATGGGAAACTACCTGCTTCTCTTCCTGTCGCCCGATGAAATCGAAGGGCATATTATCAATAACAAGCCCTATGCAGTGGAGCTGTCGGAAGCGGAACTGACCTGGCTCAAAGCGGAACTCAAAGCAAACCGGAATAAGCCGACCCTCATTTTCTGCCATACCCCATTGGAAGGGACTATCCTGCCGGATAACAGTGAAAATGAACCCCGTAATTTCACGGCCCCGGCGAAGGAAATCAAAGATATCCTGTCCCAGAATCCCCAGGTCCTTGTATGGGCTTCCGGCCACACCCACACGCCGCCTACAGACGCCAGCTTTGATAACGCCGTAAACCACTATGCCGGTACCTCGGTACTGGATGTGTACAATCCGGCATGGGAAGGCGATCAGATCTGGACCAATTCCTTCTACCTCTATTCGGATAAGATTGTAATCCGCACCTACAGCCATGAAAACCATCAGTGGCTGACCCGGTTCGACCGGACCATTTCCCTTCCGGCATCCCTCACTGCGTCCAATACGAAACCGGCGGCCTGAGGGAAAGTAAATCAGCTGCTATTCACTGCGCGGGAGCCGCACATCATATTTTCTTTTACTAGCAGAGTTTCCTTATTCCATATGGACAAAGGGCCTTCTATAATGTATAATTATTGCAATAATTTGTATAATTTGCATAAAAATGAGGTGCTCCGATGAAACTGTGGAAAAAGGGAATACTCCTGGGGGCTGCCATGATGCTGGCGGCCGGCATGATGGCCGGATGCGGCGGGGAGAAGAAGGCTGCTGCCTCTTCTGCCAATAAGAATGTGCTGAAAGTGGCTACCAATGCTACCTATGTGCCCTTCGAATTCAAGACAAAGGATGGCTCCGACTATACGGGCTATGAAATCGACGTGGTCCGGGCGGTGGCTAAGGAAATGGGAAAGGACGTGGAATTCCGGAATATCGCCTTTGACGGACTCATTCCCTCTCTTCAGTCCAAGGAAGTGGATATGACTGCTTCCGGCATGACAGCCACCAAAGAAAGGGCCCAGAAGATTCTTTTTGCAGCGCCCTTCTATGAAACAAAACTGGCCGTGGTGACCCGGGCGGACAGCGATATCCACTCTGTGGACGATATGACCAAGGGACAGGAAATCGCCGTACAGGTAGGGACTACGGCGGCCTACTACGCCCAGGACAAAGGCATGCATACAAGAAACTTCGACCACTCATCGGACATTGTCATGGAGCTGAAAGCCGGCGGTGCCGTAGCCGGTATCCTGGACAAACCGGCGGCGGACTACTTTGTAGCCACCGATGGGAAGGACCAGTTCCGGGTGGTGGACGTGCCGGACTCCAAGGTCCAGTACTTCGCCTTTGGATTCAATAAGGACAATAAAGAACTGCAGCAGCAGGTGAATAAAGCCATTGCGGACCTGAAGCAGAAGGGGACACTGAACGAACTCCATGAAAAATGGTTCAAACAGCCCCTGCCGGACATGCCGGCCACTACAGAAGAAGCGCTGGGAATCTGAAATATAAAAAAAGCAGGAACAGAGTGATGTTCCTGCTTTTTTTGTGAGATAGTGGAAAAGTTGGGAGTGATGGAGGCGCCGGGAAATCAGGAATGAGGAATTAGGAATGAGGAATGGATGTGGCGGCGCACACAATGGGAAGCGCCGCCTTATGAAATCTGACTGCTGATTCGCCGCCTTTTCTTTCACCGGTTAAAACAATTCCCCTTTAACGTCATTTCGAGCGGTGGTAAGCGTAGTAGTAAGTGTAACCATAAGAATCATATGTGGGGGAGAGTCGAGAAATCTCCCGGGTAAATGCCTGTGACGGTGTTACAACGCGGAAAGGGGGCTGAGGGGTAATGCCCTGCGGGCAAGGCGGAGTGTCCTGCAGAGAACCTCCGAGTCCGAATAAGTTAGCACCTATACTGCACATCAAAGCGCCTTCCTTTTGGTATTCGGACGGCTCAGGGGGACCGCTTTGCCCTGAGAGGGAAGAGGCGGCGCTTCCTGTTTTGTGTGCCGGCACAATCATTCTTTGTCTCTCATTTCCGGCTTTTCCACTTCTATGGCCTTTCCGTAGGTGAAGGACCAGAGGTAGAGGTGGGATACCGGTTTGCCCAAGAGTTTTTCAGCGGCTTCGCCGTAGACCTGGAGCTGGATTTTGTAGTGGTTCTTCAGTTCTTCTTCGGTCATGGTGTGGTCTGTCTTGTAGTCGATGATGAGGAAGTCTTTGTCGAATTCCAGAAGGCAGTCCATGACGCCCTGGAGGAAGATCTTTTCTCCCTCTTCGCAGTCCGGATAGAAGGAGCGGGCGGGGAGGAGGATGGAGAAGGGCATTTCTTTTTTGATGTCTTTGGCTTCTTTCATTTTTTCCGCCAGTGGGCCCTTGGCGAAGGTGAGGAGGGCCTGTATGGGATTGTTCCGTTTCCTGTGGGAGAGGAGGATGGAGCCTTCTTCTTTGGTGAAGATTTTATCCTGTACCAGCTGCTCCAGGGCGGCGCGGATGGCGTCTTCCGAAGGGGGAAGCTTGGTGAAATCGAGCATTTCCATGGCTTTGTGCATGAGGGTACCGAAGGAGGTGCCCTCATATTTTTCTTCTTCTCCGGAGAGAAAGGCTGGCGGCTGGGCGTAGTCGGCAGAGAGGCTTTCTTTTTCATCTCCTGCCAGGATGGCGGAGGCTTCCGGCGGTTCGTCGCTGGCAGCGTATTCCGCTAGTTCCCGGAGGTGGACGGCGGCGGTGGCGGTGAGTTTGGCCGGTGTATTCACGGCGCCGGAATGGCTGTAGGTCCAGGTGAGCTGGCGGTCCATCCAGTCCGGCCAGCTTTTCGGCAGGTGGGAGAGGAAGGCGGCCAGCCGGTCTTCGTCCTTCTTCTCTTCCATTTTGGGAAGCATTGCTTTTTCTCCCTCTGCCCGGAGACTGGCTTTTTCTTCTTCGATGAGGAGATCTTCCTGTTTTGTGTCGGTGAAGCGGAAGAAGGAGTGGTCGGACGGGGCATCGTCCCGGTAGGAGGGCACTCTCTTTGCTGTTTCCCAGGCTGCTTTCATGGTACGGTGCCGGAGGGCAGCGGGCATGATCCAGTCCAGGTAGCATTTGCCGTTGGCCGCGATATGACTGGGGAGGGGAGACACCAGGGTTCCCTCATCGGCGGTGGCCAGGGAGGCAGTCCAGCCGTCGAGGTCTTTGGACAGGTCCTTACAGGTGCCTACAATAAAGAGCTTATCCCGGGCCCTGGTCATGGCCACGTAGAGGAGCCGGGCTTCTTCGGCCAGGCTTTCCGCCTTTGATGCTTCTTTCACGGAGCACCAGTACAGGCTGGGCCAGCGGACCCGGTGTTTTTTGTCGTAGTACTGGATGCCGAGACCCAGTGTCTTGTGGCAGATGGCGGTCTGCTGGGTATCCCTGAGGTTGAAGCCTTTTTTCGTATCCGCCAGGAAGACTACCGGAAATTCGAGGCCCTTGCTCTTGTGGATGGTCATGATGTGGACAGCATCGGCCATGGCATTGGTGGAGACGGATTTGAATTCCCGGTCTTCTTTGTGAAGTTTGGACAGGTAGTCCAGGAAGGAATAGAGACCGCTGCTGGGGGTGCTGTCCCGGGCGAGGGCGAGCTGGTAGAAGGCAAGTACGTGATTTACCCGCCACTCGCCGCCGGGAAGGCCGGAGAGCCAGGTGAGGTATTCGGTGTCCGTGAGAATTCTCCGAAGGAGGGGGGCCGTGCCGTCCTGCATGGCTTCTTCCCGCCATGTTTTGAAGAACGCAAGGAAATGGCGGAGCTTCTCTTCTTTTTCTTCCGAAAGTACACCGGGAAGGGGGAGAACGGTCCAGAGGTGGGGCTGTTTTTCCTCTTCCTGCCTGAGGTGGAGGAGAGTGAGGTCCTTCTCATCGAGGCCCACAAAGAAGGAACGGAGTACGGCTGCCGCTGCCAGGTCCTGGAGCGGGTTGTCCAGAAGTTTCAGCAGGGCCCAGAGAATTTCCACATCCCCGTTCTTCATGAAGTCCTCTTCCTTGTCGGAAATGGCAGGGATGCCGTTTTCTTCCAGTACCTTCATGAGGACAGGCCCTTTTCCTGCAATGGAACGGAGGAGAATCACCATGTCTCCGTACCGGGCGGGTCGGAAGGCACCGCTTTTTTCCATCATCGTTCCATGGTCCATGATTTCGTGAATTCTTTTGGCAATGAGCCGGCCTTCGAGCATGATTTTTTCCATATCCTTCAGCTCATCCGGCGCATTTCCTTCTTTGATGCCTGCTTGGTCGATGAGTTCGATGGAAACGGAGCCGCCGGCATAGCTGTCGGGCCTTGGCTCTTCGTGGCGGCCGGCGTAGAGGGCTTCGGCATCGCCGTAGTCCAGTTCCAGGGTATCCCGGGTCATGATCTGCCGGAAAATGAAATTGATGGAAGACAGGATGGCGGCATCGCTTCGGAAATTGCGGTTCAGGTCGATGCGATGGGAGGGACTGTCTTTGTCCGAGGAAAAATGAAGGTACTTATCCATGAAAATGGTGGGGTCCGCCTGCCGGAAGCGGTAGATGCTCTGCTTGAGGTCGCCCACCATGAACCGATTCTTTCCGTTGGATACGAGGGCGGTAATCAGCTCCTGGACCCCATTGGTATCCTGGTATTCGTCGATCATGACTTCCTTGTATTTCCGGCGGATAGAAAGGGCCGCTTCCGAAGGGAAGAGGGCTGCCTTCTCCGGCGTGAAGTCCGGGTTCTCCCGGTCCACCAGGATGTCCAGGGCATAGTGCTCCATATCGTTGAAGTCCATGAGGCCTTCCTGCTTTTTCCGCTCTTTCAGGGCTTTTGCAAAGTCCAGGGCCAGGCGGGAAAGGACGGTGACCACCGGCAGCATGGCGGCGGTTTCCGAAATCCACTGGGACTCCGGTACTTGGGTAAAAGGGGCAATTTCTTTTGTCCAGGTATCTTTTGCACTCTTGCGGAGGTCGCTGATGGCCATGGCATCGGCGGAATTCGTAAAGTCGCTGGTTTTAGCGTAATGGAAAGCAGCGGCCTGTTTGGGCTTCATGGTGCTCATTCGGGCAAATGAAAAGGAGGGGAGGTGGAACCAGTCTTTCCAGGTCTTTGCGGAAGAGACCATGGAAAAGAAGGAGTATTCATTGCTGAGTTGCTCGCCATACACCGCCTCTGCCGCTTTATTCCGGTCCATGATGGCAAACATCTGCCGGTAGCTGTCAGCGATTTTTCGGGAAAGGGAGATGAGGTGATCCAGCACCGGCCGGTCCCAGGGGAGGTCGTCCATGGACGCGCCTTCCGGGATACGGTACCGGTCGGGAAGATGGGAGAGCCAGTCCTCCGGGAAGGGGAGGGAGCAGGAAAAGTGGTAAATCTTTGCCACCATCTGCTTTAATATCCGGTCCTGGTAGCGGTCGGCAAAGAGGTCCACGGTGTCCAAAAAATCCGGATTTCCCTGGGCATACCACTTTTCCAGGACCTCCGACAGCACCTCTTCTTCCAAAAGGAATTCCTCATTCTCGTCGGACAGGATCCGCACTTTCGGGTCCAGGTCCAGGAGGTAGAAATACTGGCGGATAATGGACTGGAAATAGGAGTCCAGCGTGGAAATCTGGGCGCTTCCCAGGAGGGAGACCTGCTTTTCCAGATGGTGGATACGGGGCTCGTCATCGGCTTCGTCCGCCTTTTTCAGGGCATCGGACAGGGCTTTTGATACCCGGGCCTTCATTTCGCTGGCAGCAGCCTTTGTGAAGGTGAGGACCAGGAGCTCATTGATGTCCGTATGGCTCTTTGGGTTTTCCACGAGCCGAATGATGCGCTCCGTGAGGACCGCCGTCTTTCCGCTGCCCGCTGCGGCGGAGAGGAGGAGGTTCTGCCCCCGGGCATCCAAGGCTTCTTCCTGTTCTTTTGTCCAGTGGTTACTCATGGTGTTCCTCCTTTTCATTGGCAAGTTCAGCCAGGTTTTTCTTTAAGTCCTTATTTGGGGGGAGATGAATGTATTCATACCCTTCCCCCTCCGCCTTTGGGTCGAAGTGGCAGATGCTGTGGTAGGGGCACCAGGTACAGGGAATCTTATTATTGTAATTGACCGGCCTGATTTCGATGTGCCCCTCTTCCATGGATCTATAGATTTTCAGAAGGTTTTTCTTAACAATGGTGAGAAGGTTTTTGAAATCTTCCTCCGAAAGGAGGGAAGTGGAAGAGGAGAGGCTCCCGTCTTTCTTGAATTTCAGGGGAAGAATGGAATCATCGGTGCCCACGGCACTGTCCAGTGATTTTACCACGTCCGGGTCATCCAGAATCCAGCCGGAACCGCTCTCTTTATCCGGAAGCGGCGGCTGGCTGCCCGGTGGGACGGCGGCCATATTTTTCACGTCACCGGACAGGTAGATGCACATGAGGGCTGCCGGCAGGAGGCCGCCTTTCCCCTCTTCCTCCACAGCCAGGAGGTAGGTGAGGAGCTGCAGCTTCAGCCCGGCCACCACTTCCTGCAGTGTGGCCACGGGGGTGCCGGTTTTGTAGTCATAGATGGCAGCGGCACGACCGTCCATGTCGATGCGGTCGATTTTCCCTTTCAGGGTGAACGTATCCGTATCTCCGGCAATGTGGAGGTAGAATTCCTTTTCCAGGGCCTTCGTATCGAACCGGCTGTTTCGGCTCCATTTCCGGAGGGACCGGAGGGATCGGCGGAAAGTCTCATTCAGCGCCCGCTCCGTATATCGGGAAGCGCCATCAGCATGGAGGGCGCCGTAGTGAATCTTTTTAGACAGGACGCTTGCAATTTCTCCGGAAATCTTCTCGATATCCTCATCCGTGGCATCCCGCCACTGCCGGTTTTCTTTTCCCAGCCGGCTGCCGAACTGGTGGAGTCCGGCATGAAGGTAGTTGCCGAAGTCCAAAGGTTCCATGTCCCCTTCATCCCGCTTGTCGATGTGGAGGCCGTACTGCACAAAGTAGGCAAAGGGACAGCGGCGGTAGTTTTCAAACCGGGTGACGGAACCGAAGAAACGGCCCTGGGGTTTGAAGAGCCGGGCCGCCAGGTCCCGGGGAAGCGGAGCAGCGTCGTTCTTATAGTAGAAACCGGTGAGGGCCTGGTCTAGGGATTCCCCGTATCCCTTCGCCTTCGCCCAGGATGCCAGCTGGGCCCAGGGAGAAGTGGGGGCAGGAATTTCCCGGCGGAGAATGGAAGGCAGGAGGGACAGGGCCTGCTTCGGATTGGCGAAGAAGGAGTGGTCACTTTCCCGGTCCGAGGGGGAAAGAAAAATGGATTCCGAAGCATAGCCCAGATGGGCCAGCTGGGAAACGAGGAAGGAGGGCTCCGTATCATTATGGTCGTCATTCACGGAGGGCATAGTGATGTAGAGGGCCCGGCGAGCGCGGGTGAGGGCCAGGTACACGAAGAACTGCTCCTTGTGCACTTCCTCCAGCAGGTCCGTACCGAAGATAAGGCGGCTGTCCCGGTAGATTTTCTGCTTTTCCGATTCCGTGAAGAAGCCGCCTTCCTCGATGCGTTTCGGAAATTCCCCTTCTATGGCGCCGGGGATGAAGACTGCCTCCGCCTCCATACCATAGCCCCGGTCCATGCCGGTCACCGTCACGTGGTCCAGGGTAGGGGGAATGGTGGAATAGGTGAGGGAAGAGAGGCCATCTTCGAAGAGGGAACGGAAATCTTTGGCCCCGGTCTCCTCGTTTCCGGCGGCGTGGACAATTTCGTCCAGAAGGGTAAGAATTTTTTTCCACACCTGCAGGTTCGGCCGGAGGTTGGTCCGGAGTTCTTCTTTTTCATCCAGCCTTTCCATGGTTTCCGGTATTTTTTCGTCCACCAGCCACTGGTAGAGAATCCGGCAGCGGTCTTTCGGGAGGGGAGAGGCTTTCCATTGGTCCACCAGGGGATCCAGCATGGAAGTAAGCCGCGTCCGCCAGCCATTGGCTTCAGCAAGGACCTGCTTTTCCCCCTCCGTCAGGGCGGGCAGGGGACCATCGAGCTCCCGGTATTCCCGGAATACCCACTCTTCGTGATACTGGGAGGGCCGGATACCGTGGGAGAGGACGTAATTTTCGAGGCGGTCCACATCGTCCTCCGGCCATTGGGGCAGGAGGAATGTTTTCAGCAGGCGGAAAAGAGTCTCCCGCTGCCAGCCGCTCCCTTTATGCAGGGATTCGGCGGTGAGAAAACGGAGAAGGCTGCTGATGAGTACCACCAGGGGATGGCTGTTCATGGGATGCTTCCTGTCGATGAAGCCCGGGATTTCATAGCGTCGGAAGGACCGCTCGAAGAGGTTCCCGTAGTCATCGGGATTCCGGATGAGCACCAGGATGTCCCGGTACCGGAAATGGCTGTCCCGGACGAGGGAGAGAATGCGGCGGGAAATGTAGTCCACCTCCTCCGCCTTATGGGCGGCCCGGATGAGATGGAGCCCCTCTGCCGCGGAGGAGGGGCCTTTTTTATCCAAAGGAGAAGGTATCGGGCGGCGGTTGAAGAAATGCCGGGCTATAGCAGCCAGCTGGGGAGAGGTAAAACGGCAGTCTTCGGTGAGAAGGGTGGAAGAGGAGGCGCCTTCCTGTCGGGAAAGGAGACTGAAAAGCTGCCAGGGCCGTGCAAAGTTCGGATTTTCGACAGCCTCTTCGGGCTTATCCATCTGAAGGGTCATGGTGACTTCTTTGGCCGTATGGACCAGGGCGGACACAATGCGGATCTTCTGGGGAGCCATGCCGTTGAATCCGTCGATCCAGACCCGGGAGGACCGGAGGGTGGGGGATTTTGGAATTTCCCTTGCCAGCAGGTCAAAGAGACTGCCTTCGTAGGAAAAGTGGTCCTTCAGGTACCGGTGGTATGCGCCGTAGAGGAGGGAGAGATCCGCCATTTTCCGGCCCAGCGGTGTGTCCCCCTGGGCTTCGGCGGCATGGGCCATGTCCTTTTCCGATACGCAGAACATGTCGAGCTGGTGGAAGAAACGGGTGAGCTCTTCCGAGAAATGGGGATGGGAGGCTGCTTTCATTACCATCCGGAGCTCTCCCTTATGCTCTTCCATGAGTCGGCGGATGATGATCTGCTGCCCTAAGGGGGACAGGGCGTCGCTCACGGGGGAATGGAGTTCCTGGAAGACCCGGTACGCCAGGCGCGAGAAACCGCACACCGTCACATCGGTGAATCCTTCTCCGGGAAAAGATTTTGCCAGTTCGTATTCCGCTGTGTAGGTTCCCTGGTCCGGAACCAGGAGAAAGGCTTTCCTTCCTGTATCGCCCAGCACGTAGTCCCGGATTTCCCTGCATACCCGGCTTGTCTTGCCGGTTCCTGCCCGGCCCAGAATGAAATGAAGTCCCATGGTCATGTCCTCCTTCGTTTTGTTGTATTCATTATACTATGGGAAAGGACAGAACGTGACAGGAGAGATGTGTCAGCGCGCGGACAAACGGATGGCAGAGCTGATGGAAGGTGGCTGAAGGGGAACGCCCTGCGGGCGAGGTGACTCAAGGGAAACGGGCTTCGCCCGAGGTGACGGTGTGCCGCATTAAATAAAGGACGGCACAATTTTATATCCAGCGGCTGCGCCGCATCCATTCTGCGATTTTGACGCAGGCCGTTTGGCTTACAAGGAAGGCACTTTTATGGGCAGGCTAAGCACCATATTTATACCAAACTTGAAAGTCTTATGCGGAACTTTCATCTATAAGGGCATGCATGCTTACGGGGTATATAAAAATGGCGGCGCTATATGAATTGTGCGCCGCCACCTTCCCCTTGCCCGCAGGGCATTTCCCCTCAGTCACTTCGCCGCAGGCGTTACCCTTCAGCCACCTTCCCATGCCCATCCAAAGCATCACCTCTAAATCTGCCCATCTGTGATACAATAAATGTACTTGTTTTTACAGAAAGGCGGCACTATGGCGCAGGCGAAAATTTGGACTCGGGAATTCCTGGGCATGGGCATGACCAATTTCTTCTATTTCATGTCCCAGTATATTCTGATCGCATCCCTTCCGGTCTTCATTATGGATGACCTGGGGAAGGGGCAGTGGGAGGCAGGCATGGCTATGACCTGTTTCCAGATTGGCACGGTGGCATGCCGTCCCCTGGCGGGGCGCATCATTGATGGGGTGAATAAACAGAAACTTCTCTTCCTGGCATCCGCTGTATTCTTCCTGGTGATGGCGGGCTTTTACTTCGCCTCAAGCCTTCACATGGTGTGGGGCCTCCGGCTGGTGCATGGTATCGTCTTTGCCCTGGGCACCACGGCGTCTGCCACCATGGCGGCCCTGGTGCTGCCGAAAAGCCGGAAGGGGGAAGGCATCGGCTATTTCGCGGTGAGCGGAAACCTGGCCATGGTCATCGGGCCCCTGGTGGGACTTCTGATCATTGATTTTCTGGGGCCCCGGCCGCTGTTCATTTTCCTGGCACTCCTGGCCCTGGGGGCTATTTATGGAGGAAATGGGAAGAAGCTGCCTGATGCTGTCATCCTTCCTTCGGGGAAACGGAAACAGGGCTTTCATTTTTCCGACTTCTTTGAAAAGAAAGCTCTTCCCTCGGTTATCCTTGGTGGCCTCGTTTTCTTCGCCTATGGCGGTGTGCTGACGTTCATTCCCATGTATACCCGGGCCCTCCAGCTTTCTTCCTTTACCAGCCTGTTCTTTCTGGTCTTTGCCCTGGTCATCGTGGTGACCCGTCCTTTTGTGGGATATCTTTTTGACCACCATGGCCCTGATGCCACGGTGTATCCGGGATTTGCCTTCTTCTGCATCGGATTTATCCTCTTCAGTCAGGTGGGAGGGTTGCCGCTGCTGCTCCTGTCTGCCGGGATCCTTGGCATCGGCTTCGGTGCCCTGGCACCGGCGTTCCAGACGCTGGCTGTCCAGAGCGCGCCACCTTCCCGGGCCGGGGTGGCTACGTCCACCTATTTCTGGTCCCTCGATATTTCCGTGGGCCTGGCAGCGGCGGTGCTGGGAGTGGTATCCGATGCCCTGGGCTATCCTTTCATGTATGGGGTGGTCTGCCTGGCATCGGCACTTCTGGGACTTGTGTATTACTTCTTCTGGCGAAGAAGCGGGAAGAGGGCAGGAACCTAAAGCCTAGGAAAAGTCAGGAATGAGGCGTTAGTGGCGGCGGCGTACAGATGGGAAGCTCCGCTTTATAACGAAAACGCAGTTAATGGCTCAATGCAAAAATATCAAAAGCGGCGCTTTGTAATTTGATGCGCCGCACATTCATTCCTGATTAATTTTCTCCATGGCTTGAGGTACACACTTTTTCTCAAAAAAATTCAAAAAAGTGCTTGACAGGATGGAGAAGGGGGATTATGATATACACATCTTCAGACAACCGAATGACTTGAGAAAAGCCAGGATCGAGACAAAAGGTTTGTTGTTTAATCTTCAGAGAGCCGGTGTACGGTGCGAACCGGTAGATGGCAGCATTCATACTATCCCTCGAGAGCTCTTTCGTCGAACCAAGTAGACGAAGGCGTTCATTCACGTTACGAATAGGACTACAGAGTATAATGTAGGGTGGTACCGCGATACATCGCCCCTATCTTCTTTGGAAGATAGGGGCTTTTCTTATATCAGGGTATCAGTTTACTTACAGTCCGCAAGTGATAAGTGGGAGTGGTACCGCGCATATGCGCCTCCGCCTTTGGGAAACCAGGGGCGGAGGTTTTCTTTTGCTTATTTTTGCTTATTTCAGTCATTCGGGTCACATTATTTTTTGAAAGAGGGATAAACTATGCAGAAAAAATGGTTAAAAGGAATGGCAGCTCTCGCAGCAGCTGCAGCATTAGCAGGCGCTTTCGCAGGTTGTGGCGGACAGAAGTCCGACAATGGCGGAGCTAAAGGACAGCAGACCGTAAAATTTGGCTTCGTTACCGGTTGGACCGGCCCTGGCGCTGCATACGGCACCGCTATGAAGGAAGGCGTGGATCTGGCTGTTGAAGAAATCAACAACAACCCGAACACCAAGATGAAGATTGACCTTAAGGAATACGATACCAAACTGGTAAAAGCAGAAGCCATCAACGCATTCAAAAAATGCATTGAACAGGATAAAGTCCTCGCTATTGAAGGACCGATGACCTCCGGCGAAATGTTCGCTGCCGGCCCGATTGCCCAGCAGTCCAAGGTCGTTGCCTTCGGCACCGGTACTACAGCACCCGGAATCACCGATATCGGCGATTACATTTTCCGTAACGCAATCCCCGGCAAGATGGCTATTCCGATTACCGTAAAGAAGGCACAGGAAAAACTGGGCTTCAAGAAAGTAGCTATTCTCTACTCCAACAACAATGACCAGATGGTTGGCGAAAACAAGATTTATCAGGAACTGTTCAAGGAAATGGGCATCGACGTTGTCGCTACCGAAACCTTTGCTGATAAGGATACGGACTTCTCCGCACAGCTCACCAAGATTCAGGCAGCTAATCCTGATGTCATCGCTGTAGCAGGCCTGTATCAGGAAGGCGCTCTTATCGTAAAGAAAGCCCGTGAAATGGGTATGAACCAGCCGATTCTTGCCAACAACGGCTTCAACAGCCCGGCATTCATCCAGCAGGCTGGCGAAGCAGCTAACGGTACCCTCGTAGCTACTCCGTGGAATGCGGAAAGCAAATCCGAAAAGGCACAGAATTTCCGTAAAGCCTTTGTTGCCAAATACGGCCATGAACCGGATCAGTTCGCTGCCCAGGCCTATGATGCCATGTACGTTATGCACCAGGCTGCTGAACAGTCCGGCACCACCACGGACCGCAAGAAGTTCCGGGATGCCCTGGCTAAGATCAAAGATTTCGAAGGTGCTACCGGCAAATTCCAGTTCGATGACCATCGCGATCCGAAGATGGACCTCTCCATCATGGAAGCGAAAGACGGCAAATGGGTTCCTTTCGCTTAATCGTCGAGTAACGGTTAAAGGCCATGGACCGGGCTATGGGGCCATGGCTGCATAGTAAGACCCTCCGCAGGGGGAACCGAAAAGGGTATTCAGATAAGCCTGGCCCCTGATTTCCCCAACTGCCGGAATGATATTCCGGCGGGAAACCTGCCTTTGTGGGCAGGGCAGGAAGGAATGGACTGCTGCCACAGTCATTCTTTTCCCTGCCCACCTGGTAGTTTTTCCCAAAGTAAAAGAGCAGTGCATCCCTACGCACTGCTCTTTTACTTTGGGAAAAATCAGATTTTCCTGATTTCCCATATATGGCGGAAGGAAATATTTTTCCCACCCAGTCGAAGGAAGTGCCAGGGTCTGTCTATGGATTCCAGCATCCCTTCCAGGGTCCTGTAGCGTCCGGATTCGTAGAAGGTCAGGCGGAGATGGTCTCCCTTCCTTAGATGCCCCAGTATATTATCGAGCTTTTGGGCCCGGTCTTCAGACAGGGGCCGCTCTTCTTCCTCTTCTTCTCTGGCTTCGGTCAGCAGTTTCCCATACCCTTTGAGTCCATTGAAAGGGAGAAACTGCCGGGCCCGTTTCCTGTTATCCATGATGACCTCCTATCAGGCTGTTCCTCTGGCGCAGGGTGGCTTTCGGGAAATAGTCGATGCCCCGGAGCAGCGCATTCTTTCCGAATCTCTTCTTGATGTCCACCATGGCGAGCTCCACCTCTTCTGCATCTATTCTTCCTCCCCTGATAGAAAAAGAGAATGGGAACGGAGTGCCCGGTGAGCTGGGAGTACATTGTTCAGGCTGCTCCGGAGGACCTTATCCGTGGTATAGTCAACGGAAGATATGCCACAGGTCTGCGGGGATGTCGCTATGGTATTCCACGCATCTTCGTGCCTCGGCTGCCTTGGGTGATGAGGCCTTTTCTAGAGGTTGCTGTATGTATAGGATTCCCACCATTTCAAGGAGTAGAAGTACCCGCTCTTCCAGTGTATAATCTTCGAATAGTACTTGGTCGTTGCTAATGGGCCGCCCCGATGAATGGCAACTGTGGATATCTGAGATGGTGCAGGCTCCCAGTCATGGGCGTAGTTAATGGGGGATCAGATGTTAACCTCGAATTCACGGTACAGCAAGCCTCTTCTGGCAGCAGGAATATCCCGTAGAGGTCATAGAACCTCATATTTGCAAGACGTTGGGCGATGCCGGGACCAATATTCCATATATTTATAATGGACTGGTAGCACTAGATGGTTTCCAAAAACTATGGATCATCGAGAAAGTCGATATGCTCCGATAGATACTTGGCCCAAATATCCATGCCCGCCTTGCCTTGACCTGAAAAGGATTGGCGCTTGCGTTGGCAGGAGCGTAGATACAGGCCTTCTTATACGCGGCACCCCCCTGATAATTTGGGAAATATCGATTTCATCGCGCTCATAAAATTTATAGTGGGACACTATATTGATGAAATATTTATCGATGGAATAGGCGTATACGTCTTTAGTAGAGGACAGGGACAGATATGTGCATATGGTGGAGGGCATGTCCATGTATAATTTCATGCGGTGCTGTACTTATATGGAGCCCCGCCTTTGGCAATAGAGAAGTATTACACCCCGAATGTGTATTTGCTGTAGAGGAGACATAGAAAAACCGAGGAAAGTACGGTAAGCCGGATAACGCTTTACCGTACTTTCCCTGGAGATTATATATTAAAATAGTATGTCAGGCGGTGGAGCAGGATAGCAAGTTATTGCATGGTCCCAATCTGATATGAAGAATATCTTTTTGGCTCTTCTTTGGTCAGTCAGTAATAGTTCCTTTTCCGGAATAAGGGATTTTTTCTACTTTTACCGCTTCCAAATGGTAGAAGGGACCGGATAGACCCGGACCAGTATGTCCTGTAGCTTCTCGGAGGATCCCATATAACCGTATCCAAGTAGCGCCAGAAGTATATTCTGAGAAGTCCTGGTCAGAGTTAAATTCAAAATCTACATAGCCTCCTGTGCAGTAAGGGCAACTGGGACCGTTTCTTCCTATGAAAAGGTGCCCATTAATAGTGAGAAAATAACCTTCAAGCATGACAGTTTTATCAGCATAGTCCTTGAAATTCATGTACCAGTCATTGATCTGTGTCATATAATGATGGTCTCCCACAATGATATCCAAATGATCGTAGGGAAAGGAAACTCGATCCTTCTTTATATTGTAATGAATCTGGAAATAAGGATACTTAACATTTCCAGCGGCGTCTCTAGGGATATTCTCACAGAAAAGACGATCTGATTCCGCGTTCTGTCTCTGTGTTGGGGTGGAAGCGGCTTGTGCAGAAGATAATTCTTTTCTGCTGACAACGGCGGGATATTTTTCTCGGCTTATTCCAGTGCTGCAGCCGGAGATTGCGGTAGCTAGGATCAGAAGAGGTAGGAACGGATACAAAATTCTCATAACACAAACCCTCCTCTTATATGACGTATGAGTGATACTATTACTAAGAGTGTCAGGTTGGTTATGACAATAGAGGCACCGGTGGGAATAGAGAATGCATAGGATAGAGTGATTCCTACAGTGAAGCATGAAAGGCCAGAAAGTACGGAAATCACCGTGACTCTGAGATAATGACCGGTCAGTTGCATGGCTGTTACAGCAGGGAAGACGATAAGGCTAGAAATCAAGAGTGCCCCCATCATGCGCATTCCCAGTACAACTGTAACCGCAGTCATAAGAGACAGGAGAATCGTGTAAAAACCTGTGTGAATACCGCTGGATGCAGCAAAAGATTCATCAAAAGTAATGGAGAAGAGCGGGCAATAGAAGAGAACATAGAAGGCAATGATTACACTGCCGGCGGAGAGAGAGATTGTTACGTCGATTGGACTCATAGCCAGAATACTGCCAAACATGAAGTTACATATATCTGTATTCATCCCCCTGGACAGGGAAATGGTAAGTACACCAATAGCCAATGAACTGCTGCACAAAAGAGCGATAGCTGCATCTCCTCTGATAAAGCTTCCTTCTCGGATATGAAGAAGGAAAAACGCGGATAGCATAGTGACAGGAATGGCAATCATTAGGGGATCCAGATGGCAGGCATAGGCTACCGCTAAAGCAGCGAATCCAAGATGGGAAAGCCCTTCTCCAATCATGGAATATCGTTTCAATACCAAACTGGTACCCAGTAAAGAAGCACAAATGGTAATTACTATACCGACTAGAAACGCACGTATCATAAAAGGGTATGTCAGCATTTCAGTGAATAGATTCATGAGTATTGCTCCGCCATCCCTTTCCAATTAGAACTATGAAGAAAATCTTGGCTACTCCCGTAAAACCGTTGTGCTCCTTCAGCGAGATATAGAATCTGATCAGCTTCAGCCAAAACCCTGGGCATATCGTGAGAGACCATAAGGATTGATAAATGATATTTCTTTCGCAGCTCCCTCAAGAGAAGGTATAAAGACTCGGTAGAATGTATATCAAGGCCAGTCATAGGTTCATCTAAAAAAAGGATCCGGTTACCCGCAGCTAGAGCACGTGCCAATAGAACGCGTTGCTGCTGTCCGCCTGACAAGTCATGAAGGCAGGCACTGGCTAGGTGATTGATGCTAAGCGCCTTCATAATATCCCCTATGTCTTGATAGTCCCTCCTACTATAAAAATAGGGGAAAGAAAGTCGAGATAATCTCCCTGACTGTATTACTTCCATTACACTGGCAGGGAAATCCTTCTGCTCTTCCTGATGTTGAGGAAGATAGCCAATATCTCCCCTTCGAATCTTCGGACTGAACTGGATACTGCCGCCGGATATCCTTTTTAGCCCTAAAATTCCCTTCATAAGAGTACTTTTCCCGCAGCCATTTTCTCCGATTATAGCCATGCAGATGCCCTCTTCTAGAGAAAAATTGACTCTTTCAAGAACCTTCTTTTGGCCATAAGAGAGAGAAACGTCTTGGCAAGTAAGTAAAATCATTCATTCAGTGCCTCCTTCAGTACATCTTCATTATGTTTCATAAGATCCACGTAGGTAATACCTTTTTTGAAATCCTCCTCGCTTACATTATGCACTGCATTCAGGAGAAGGTCCTTTGCTCCCGTAGCCTCCGCAATAGAATGACTCATCTGCTGGTTAGACATTTCAATATGGAAAACAACAGGAATATCATCTTCCTTTATCTTATTGATAAGGAACGCAATAGTCTTTGGATTGGACTCAGTATCTTTAGAACAGCCGGGGAATGCTGCATGATAAGAAAGACCATACTCCTTTACAAAATACAAGAATGGGAAACGGTCACCGACGATGATTTCTTTCCTTTTACTGGAAGAAATAATATCTCGGAAATCATTATCCAAGGAGGAGAGTTCAGATACATAAACGTCTGCATTTTTTTGATAAGAGGTTGCATTCTCTCTATCGATTGAACACAGCTTTTCTTCAATCGCCTTCGTAATTTTGATGGAATTGGCTGGAGAAGTCCATACATGTTCATCCATTTCTTCTTCTCCATCCTCATCTTCCTTCTCTGAGCTGTCCTGCTTTTCTTCAGCCATACCTTCTGGATGTTCTTCAGGCAGAAGGGCAACAGTATCCATCATTTTACAAACAGCTTTAGGCTTCTGATCGCTGCTCGAAAAAATTTTATCTACCCACTCATCACTATCTCCACCAGTGTAGATGAAAAGATCGCAATTTTCGACCTTTTTAATATCTTTTGGCGTAGGTTCGAAGCTGTGCACATCCGTACCTGGCTTGATTAGGAGAGTTATATCGGCGTGCCCTTTGGCGATTTGTCGTGCAAAATCATAACCAGCAAAATTGGTACACACGATCTGGATCGGTGTCTTCCCTTTTGGGGCAGATGAAGATGCAGGGGAAGACGTACAACCTGAAAGTCCGAAAGCTGCAGACAGGCAAGTGAAAAGTAAAAGTATACCAAATAATATTCTTTTCATAAAAAAACCTCCACTGAGAATAATTTAGGGAAATGGTAGACCGGTATTTTCTCTCCTTTTTATTGGTAAATTGTTGTTATTTCGTGTCCTTGATAGTATGCATGAAAGAGTAGAAATAAGGTGACAATTTCAGTGGTACCTCCTAACGTTTCTTGCATTTAATCAGAAAGTTTAATGCATAGGGAAACTAGGGTAACTGGTGCGAAGAGAATTGAGAGAAAAGGACAGAAATAAATGAATAAAAGCGTTAGTTGGTGAATGCACGGGAGCGACTGAGTTTGACATGATAGAATGGTTAGGCCGATTCATCAGAGCCAGGAAGACCGTGGTATCGGTATAGACTGGGAACTACTGCCAGAGCAATCGTGACGAAGGCGACTAATGATAAATAAAAAGCTGGGGAGGGGGGAAAGCTCAATAATTGTAATGAAAGATAATAGAAGTAGTGCTGCTTTTAGTGCCCTTTTCATTGCTGATCGATCTCTTTTTATTAAATTTGCGAATTATTCGCAATTTTTAATTATTATAGGATAGAAGATAAGAAATGTCAAGGAAGTGAAATGTTGAGGTATGTATCAAGGTTTTCTTGGCACTTTATTTGATTGTCGATATTATCAGGTTTCCCAGTCTCCGTTTTCTCAGTAAATCCGTATTGCTTTCGCCAACTGGTCTATTGGAGTCGAGGTTGCTCCGTATACGCCTATACGGCTTCCAGATACCCAAAGCGATAATTTCTCACCCGTCGGTTTTCTTAGTGGCTTTTTGACTCGCGTTTACGGCTTCTACGACCGATTTATACATCTGCCGGTCCATCTTCTTGCAGATCTTGCCTGCAGCGTTATAAATCGGGGCCTTTTCCAAAGCACCGTTGCGAGTGGCAGTAATCAGGGGTCCTATCGAATCCATGCCTACACTGCGCCAATTGTGTCCCTCTTTTTTAGGCAATAGCTATAGCATCGATGGTTACTTTCAGCGGCTTCCAGATGAATATTCATATGGATGTCACGTTCTCGGATTTCAGAGATGTAGTCGGTGTTGCGACTCAGATAGTCTGCCAGCCTCCGTACCTGCTCAGCCTGTTCTTCTGTTTTCGCATAGCTAGGGAAACGCTGATTAAATGGGCTTTTTACAAGCGCTAATTATTCACAGCCATTTTCAGCAGTTTTGGGCGGGATTTTTGTGAATAACTTGAAGAAAATGAATAAAGCCACTACAAATCTATCTACTTTTTCAATATTTATTCTGTATTTTTCATATTTTGGGCGCACTTATCCCATGTTAAACTCTGCTGCTCGACCTGCCCTACAAACCATCAGTAAGTTTCCACTGGCAAACAGCATGTTAAATCGGTTGAAGTTCTTGGCAATTCCTCGGTAGACCACCTTGGCATAGCCGAAATAGTTCTTAACTATCAAAAATGGGTGTTCTACTTTACAACGAGTCGCGGATTTACGGTGTTCAATCTCTTTATCCCAGTTGATGCCGGAATATGTCTTTTCTGTTTTCATATCACTGGGCCGGCGATTGATTATATAAT
>OHAE01000618.1_pt1 | contig 31990 bp, 25 predicted proteins | sample 1577061 | NCBI WGS metagenome assembly OHAE01 (sample SAMEA3541535, study PRJEB24748) | human gut metagenome | biome: human gut; feature: human-associated habitat; material: faeces | place: China | collected 2012
TAAGCGGCAGAGAGTTCAAGGTCACAGGAAACGACGGCAGCACCGCCGGTCACGACGTATACTCCACCTACGACCAAAGCCTCAAGGCGACATGGAAGGACAAGGAGGCAGCAGAAATCACCATCACCTTTGACCCCAACGGCGGCACGGGCACGATGCAGCCCATGAAGGTCAAGTCGGGCGAGGAATTTGAACTCCCTGAATGCACCTTTACGCCGCCGGAGGGCAAGGAGTTTGCCGGCTGGCTCGCAGTAAACGGCAATGTGTACCCCGCCGGCAATGTGGCAACCTTCTCCATCGACCAAAGCCTCAAGGCGACGTGGAAGGACAAGGCGGAAGTCGACGTGACGCAGATGTTCACCGACGTGGAGAAAAACTGGGCGTACCCCGGCATCCAGTACTGCGTGACGCACGGCATCATGGGCGGCATGGGCGACGGCACGTTTGCCCCGACCGGCACGACGACGCGCGCGCAGATCGTGCAGATCCTCTATAACCTCGAGGGCACGCCGGCGGTGAGCGGCACGACGCCGTTTACCGACCTGACCGCAAACTGGTACAAGCCAGCCATCCTCTGGGCATACCAGAACAACGTGGTCGCAGGCACATCGCCGACCACGTTCGACCCGGAGGGGCCCGTCACGCGCGAGCAGATCGCAGTCATCCTCACGCAGTACATGTTTCATGTCCTCAAGATGGAGCGCACGTGGACGCCCGCCGACCTGAGCGCGTTCCCGGACGGCGCGCAGGTGAGCGGTTGGGCGAAGGAGGCCATGCAGGATGCGGTCGCGCTCGGCCTCATCAACGGCACCAAGGCGCCTGACGGCAAGGTCTATCTCGACCCGCAGGGCAGCGCCGCCCGCCAGCAGGTCGCAACCATCCTGATGAACTTCTGCCAGAATGTGAAGAAGTAACCACCTGTCTTGCTGCTGCACCCCGTGAATATCGCGGGGTGCAGTTTTTTTTATCTGCCAATTGGTGCTATTCGCCAGTTTCATCCCATGAATTTCGTATAAATACCCGATATTGTGGTCGCCGAGCCGGGATGTTACAATGAATACACTATGTCCTGCCTCGTCTGAAATGCGAACAGAAGGAGAACGATCCACATGAAAAAGAGAGCTTTGTCATTTTTCCTGATGCTGATCATGGTCTTTGCACTCTTGCCGACGTCCGCATATGCAAAGTATACCTATGATCCGGCGAAAGCCATTGCGTGGGCGACAAATAAAACAGAATTTGATAAATACGGCGGAAAATGCGCAGCCTTTGTTTCCCGCTGCCTGCGGGAGGGCGGGCTGAAGGATGTGAGCTATTCCGAGCCGGGCGCTATGGTGAGCTTTCTTGAGAAAAGCGATTACGGCACGACCTATCGCATCAACGACGCGAACCTCAAGAAGCTGAAGGCCGGAGACGTTGTGATGGTGTACTGCGGCAAAGGGCATGACAAATCAAAATACTGGGGTCTGCACACGATTTTTGTCACAGCGGTCGACCAGAAGAACAAGAAGTTCACCTATTGCGCAAAGAACGAGTCGCGTTTTTGCGTGACAAAGACGTTCGGGTATCTGAAAAACTATGCATCTTACATCAAGTGCAACCGGTGCGGAAGCAGCAGCAACAGCGTGGGCGTGTTCGTCAGCATGAATACGACCAGCCAGACGCCCAAGCAGAAATATACGCTGCTGTTTGACGGCAACAGCGGCAGCGGCAGTATGAGCAATCAGGTCGTGACGATGGGAGATAAGTTTGCACTGCCGTCCTGCACCTTCACGCGCGAAGGGTATCGGTGCATTGGCTGGAATGTGTGCAGAAATGCTGACAAAACATGGTACGTGGCAAAGCACGGCTGGCTCACGCAGCAGCAGATCACGGAGCAAAAGCTTGAGAAGAAGCTCTATGCCAATGACAGCAGCGCACAGTATGTATTTGATAGCAGTTGGACACAGGGCTGCAGCACCGTGAGCACATATACCTTCCATGCGGTCTGGGAGCAGCTTCCGCATGCGCACAATTACGTCAGGCAGGAACGGCCGGCGACCTGTACGCAGGATGGATATGTGAAGTACGTCTGTGCGTGCGGCAGCTCGTATAATGAGGCGGTATATCCGGCGCTCGGCCATGATTGGGATAGCGGCACGGTGACCAAGGAGCCGACCGCGACGGAGACCGGCGTCAGGACCTTTACCTGCACGCGCTGCAGCGCGACCAAGACGGAAACTATCCCGGCCACCGGTAGCGTTGACGTGACGCAGATGTTCACCGACGTGACGAAAAACTGGGCGTACCCCGGCATCCAGTACTGCGTGACGCACGGCATCATGGGCGGCATGGGCGACGGCACGTTTGCCCCGACCGGCACGACGACGCGCGCGCAGATCGTGCAGATCCTATATAACCTCGAGGGCACGCCGGCGGTGAGCGGCACGACACCGTTTACCGACCTGACCGCAAACTGGTACAAGCCCGCCATCCTCTGGGCGTACCAGAACAATGTGGTCGCGGGCACATCGCCGACCACGTTTGCCCCGGATCAGCCCGTCACGCGCGAGCAGATCGCGGTCATCCTCACGCAGTACATGTTTCACGTGCTCAAGATGGAGCGCACGTGGACGCCCGCCGACCTGAGCAAGTTCCCGGACGGCGCGCAGGTGAGCGGTTGGGCGAAGGAGGCCATGCAGGACGCGGTCGCGCTCGGCCTCATCAACGGCACCAAGGCGCCTGACGGCTTGGTCTACCTCGACCCGCAGGGCAGCGCCGCCCGCCAGCAGGTCGCGACGATCCTGATGAACTTCTGCCAGAATGTGAAGAAGTAATCACCATTGCGCAAGACGGAATAACCGCAGCAAAAAGCACCCCCTCGGGCTCTGCCCGAGGGGGTGCTTGACATTGCCGGAAGCTCCTCCGGGGGGTTCCGGCATAAGACTTGCAGCTTGCTGCGTGCGGCGCGTCAGCCCTCGCCGGGCAGAAGCTTGCCATGCCGCCGCAGCACCAGAAATGCGATCACGCAGATGATGACCGACAGCAGCGAGCCCGCCGCCGTTGCCAGCCCCATGGGCAGCAGCGTCGCGGGGAAGTACCTGCTCGTCAGGTATGCGCCCGGTACGCGCACGAGCACCACCGCCGTGATGTTGTGTACGAACGACAGCTCCGAGCGGCCGATGGCGCAGAAATATCCGCTGAAGCAAAAGTGGACGCCGGCAAAGCAGCAGTCGAGGATATACCCGCGCAGATACGGCCCGCCCGCCGCGACGACGGCGGCGTCATGCGTGAAGAGCGCGACGACCGGTTCGGCGACGAACTGGATGACGACCGAGATGAGCACGCCGAAGCCGAACGCGACGGCGATGGCATACCACAGCGTCTGCAGCGCGCGGCGGGACTTGCCCGCGCCGATGTTCTGCGCGCCGAGCGCCGACACCGTCGAGAGCATGGACGACGGCACGAGGAACAGAAAGCTGATGATCTTCTCCACGATGCCGACGGCGGCTGCGTCCGTGAGGCCGCGGCGGTTGGCGATGACGGTGATGAACAAAAACGCGATCTGGATCAGTCCGTCCTGCAGCGCGATCGGCACGCCGATGCGCAGAATGCGCCCCATGATCGCCCGCTGCGGGCGAAAATCGTCCCGCGTGAGGGCAATGCCGCCGCGCGCGCTGCGCATGACCGCGAGCGACACCGCCACGCTGACCGCCTGCGCCAGCGTTGTGCCGAGTGCCGCGCCCGCCGGGCCCATGTGCAGCGCGCCGATGAACAGGTAATCGAGCGCGATGTTCACCGCGCACGCGACGGCGATGAAGTACATCGGGCGTTTGGAATCGCCGAGGCCGCGAAAGACGGACGCGATGATGTTGTACGCCGTGATCAGCGGCACGCCGAGAAAACAGATGCGCAGATACGCGACCGTGCCGGACACGGCCTCGGCCGGGGTGGACATGACCGCCGCGATCGGCCGCGCCAGCGCGAGCAGCAGCCCCGTGACCGCAACGCTCAGCACCAGAAACAGCGTCATCGTGTTGCCGGTATAGCGCGCGGCGCTCTTCTGGTCGCGCGCGCCGACGGCCTGCCCGATCGTGACCGTCGCGCCCATGGCGAGGCCGACGATCATGAGCGTGAGCATGTGCATGACCTGACTGCCGACGGACACCGCCGTTGTGCCGGACGCGTCGGCGTATTGGCCGATGATGAACAGGTCGGCCATGCCGTAGAGCGTCTGCAAAAAGTACGAAAACAGGTATGGCAGCGAAAAGCGCACGATGTTGCCGAAGACGCCGCCGGTCGTGAGGTTTTTCTCCATGGTGTTGCCCTCCCGACGAAACGTCAGAACGTCAGGCGCATCTGATACCACACGACGCCGCCGTGGGTGGAGGCCGACACGCCCTCACTCACGAAGCCGAACTTCGCATAGTAGTGCACAAGCCGGTCCTTGCACGTGAGCACAAGGCCGCGCCGCCCCTGCGCGCGGGCGTCGGCAATGGCGCGCTCGAGAAGCTGTCCCGCATAGCCGTGCCGCCGGTAGTCGGGCAGTGTGTTCACGCCGAAGATCATCTGCCACGCGCCGTGCGCGTCGTGCAGGGATGCATCGGCATAGAGATCGTCCGTGAGGTCGGCGCGGTCGGTGACCATGCCGTCGACGAACGCGATGAGCGTGCCGCCGTCAAACATCAGCCAGAAGTGGCCGCCGTAGTGCGCCAGCCGATCTGCGAGCTCCGCGCGCGTCGCGGCCTCCGCCGCGGGAAAGCACGCCGCCTCCACCGCCGCCACGGCGTCGAGGTCGGCGAGGGTCGCCGTGCGAATGATCCGGTCCATATTCATGCCTCCGTTTCGTCCAGCAGCAGCGCGGTCAGCTCCGCCACCGTGCGGCAGTAGTGCGGGCTGATGCGCTGCATGGTTTCGATGATGTGCGGCACGGTGTGTGTCCATCCGGCCGCGATAAAGTCCACGCCCGCGCGGTCGGCCATGTCCTTGCCGGGCTTGAGGTCGTCGATGACCACGAGCTGCTCCGGCCGCAGGCCGAGCGCGTGCTCGATCTGATAGATCGGCCACGGTGCGGGCTTGCGCCGCTCCGGGTCGTCGTCCCAGCCGTAGATCAGCTCCGGCGTGGGCAGATCGTGCGCGCGGTAGTCGCGCAGGATCGTCTCCGGCACGGAGTGGCTCACGACGCAGATGTGCCCGCCCGCGGCATGATACCGCTGCAGCAGCTCGCGCATACCGGGGAAGGTGTCCGGCACGTGCGTGCGCGCGTTCTCCAGCCACGTGCGGTACTGAAAGTCCATCTCGCTGTCGGAAAAATGCAGAATGTCGCTGCACAGCGCGCCGAAGCCGGGCTCGAACGAGTAGGAAAAAAAGTCGTCGAGCGTCATGTGCACGTCCGGCCGCAGCGTTCTGAGCGTCTGCACGAAGGCAGGGTAATTGACGGACGCGGTGCTGTTGACGACCGTGTCGTCATGGTCGAGCACCAGACATTGGTAGCGCATGGGCGACGCCTCCTTCGGGTTGAAATATGGATGCATTTTATCACACGGCGCGCGAAAATGCACGCGCGTGCACGAAAATGCCCGGACGAAGTTTCCCTCCGTCCGGGCCGATGCCTTGTACAGTTTGCTCAGAAGCTGCCGGCGGCCGTGCTTGCGCCCGCGCCCCAGAGCAGCACGCGCAGCACGCCGATGAGCGCGAGGTGCGCGGGATAATAGACGTAAAAGAGCCTGCCCATAGAGCGCCATTTGCCGCGTGTGCCGTCATAGCAGCGCAGCAGCGGGATGGAGAGCGCTGTGCCGAGCTGCACGAGCGCGTACACCTTATCAATGAAGAAAAAGTACACGAGCGCATACACGGCTGACCACACCATGAGCCAGCACATCTGGCGGCGGAAGTCCCCGCGTGCCTGCCCCATGAACAGGATCGCCATCGCGGCCACGCAGCTCCAGTCCGACGGGAAGGTGATGGCGCAGATCACAAACGTCAGCACGATCTTGACCCAGTTTTTAATCCGCTCGTCGTCGTGGATGACGAGCAGCATGAGTCCCCACGCGAGCGACCAGACGACGCCCGTCTGGTTGAACGGCCCGGTAGACAGCGGCAAAAACGGGATGCCGAAGCAGAAATCATACGCAAAGTGCGAGATGAACGCGAGCGCGAACAGGCGCACGGCGTACTTTTTCACATCGTGCGTGTAGTGATAGCCCTCGACGACGAAAAACCACATGATCGGCGCCGTCACGCGGCCGAGCAGGTGGCACACGAGCACCCACCAGTCGGTGCTGTACCCCGGCCAGAGCGTCCACGTGAGGTGGTCGAGCGTCATGGCGAGGATGGCGATGCCCTTGAGCGCGTTGCCGCTCAGGGCCGGTCTGCGGGTCTGGAGCATGGAGGCACCTCCGGAAAACGAGTTTTCTCTTTTTCAGCATAGCAAATCCGCGCCGCTGCGTCAATGCCCGCGGCGCAGAATGAAACCGCCCGCGGCAGCCAAAGCTGCCGCGGGCGGAAATGTCCGGCTGCGTGCGTCAGGTTTCGTCGGTCCCGGCCGTCTCGCCGAGGCCCGCATCGTCCTCCCCGAGGATGCCGAGCTTGCCGATGGCGTGGCGGCAGAGCGCGGCATACGTCTGCTCGCTGATGTCGTGCTCCATCTTGCAGGCGTCCTCCTCGGCGGTCTCGGCGTCCACGCCGAGCTCCATGAGAAACTTGGTCAGCGTGTGGTGCCGGTCGAGCATACGCGAGGCGATGTCCATCCCGCTCGGCGTGAGCGTGATGAGCCCGTCGCGATCCATGGTGATGTAGCCGTTTTCGCGCAGGCGCTTGGTCGTATAGGTCACGCTCGGCTTCGTGACGCCGAGCTGCTCTGCGATGTCGATCGAGCGAATGTATCCGTGCTTCTGCTGCATCATCAGCATTGCCTCCAGATAGTCCTCCGCGGCTCTGAGTATCTGCATAGCGGTTTCCACCAACCTTTTCGTGAAATTTCTTTTAGGTTAGCACACTTTAACCAAAATTGCAAGAGATGCGGCTTTTTTATATTTTCCTCTTGACATACGATGTTAGATGCGTTAAACTTTGGCATGGTTAAGGAAGTTTAACTTCTGTTAAACGAATGTAACCGATCTTTTTTCATCTAAGGTTAGCACGCTCTAACCGTTTACCAGTGGAGGGATATCTATGATGCCGCTGAATCTCGCCAACGTCGGCGAGGAGACACTGATTCTGAAAGTCGGCGGGAACCCGGAGATCAGAAAGCATTTGGCCGATCTGGGGTTTGTCCCCGGCGGGACGGCTACGGTCGTATCGGCGATCGGCGGGAATCTGATCGTGAAGGTCAAGGAATCCCGCGTTGCCATCAGCGATGAGATGGCACGCAAGATCATGATTTAAGGGAGGAAGTACGATGAAAACGCTGCGAGACGCCAAGATCGGCGAAACGGTCAAGGTCGTGAAGCTGCACGGTGAGGGCGCGATCAAGCGCCGCATCATGGACATGGGCATCACGAAGGGCACGGATGTGTACGTGCGCAAGGTCGCACCGCTCGGCGATCCGGTTGAGGTCACGGTGCGCGGGTACGAACTGAGTCTGCGCAAGGCCGACGCCGAGATGATCGAAGTTCAGGCGTAAACATCTGCAAGCAAAAAATATTTATTACATAAGGTAGGATCCCCCGAAGCAGAGGAGAATATCACAAAGGAGCATCCGAATGGAAAAGCAAATCAAGATTGCCCTAGCCGGTAACCCGAACTGCGGCAAGACGACGCTGTTCAATGCGCTGACCGGCTCCAATCAGTTTGTTGGCAACTGGCCGGGCGTCACGGTCGAGAAAAAGGAAGGCCGGCTGAAAAAGCATGACGACGTCGTCATCATGGACCTTCCCGGCATTTACTCGCTCAGCCCCTACACGCTGGAGGAGGTCGTCGCCCGCAACTACCTGATCGACGAGCGGCCGGACGCCATCCTCAACATCGTCGACGGCACGAACCTTGAGCGCAACCTGTACCTGACCACGCAGCTGACCGAGCTGGGCATCCCGGTGGTCATGGCCGTGAACATGATGGACATCGTGCGCAAGAGCGGCGACCAGATCAACATCAGGGAGCTCTCGCAGCAGCTCGGCTGCAAGGTCGTGGAGATCTCGGCCCTGAAGGGCGACGGTGTCATGGCCGCGGCGGAGGCCGCCATCGAGGCTGCCAGATCCACCAAGACCGTGCCGATGCACACGTTCTCCGGCCCGGTCGAGCACGCGATCGCCCACATTGAAGAGGCGGCTGTGCACGAGCTGCCGGAAGAGCAGCAGCGCTGGTACGCCATCAAGATCTTTGAGCGCGACGACAAGGTGCTCGCAAAGCTCCACATCCCCGAGGATGTGCACGCGCACATCGAGGCGGACATCAAGGCCGCCGAGGAGGAGCTCGACGACGACGCCGAGTCCATCATCACCAACGAGCGCTATGTCTACATCGCGGAGGTCATCCGCGCCTGCTACCGCAAGAAATCCAAGGCTACGCAGTCTGCGTCCGATAAGATCGACCGCATCGTCACCAACCGCTGGCTGGGCCTGCCGATCTTCGCCGTGGTCATGTTCCTCGTCTACTGGGTCGCCATGGTCGCCGTCGGCGCGCCCGCGACCGACTGGGCCAACGACGGCGTGTTCGGCGACGGCTGGCACCTGCTGGGCATTGGCTCGGGCGCCTATAGCGACGCCAACGACGAATACACCGCCGCGACCGAAGCGGTCGACGCGTTCCTGGGTCTCGACACCGAAGCCGAAGACTTCGACGCCGACGCCGCGCTCGCGGACATGAAGGACTTCGTTCCGAGCTCTGACACCGCGACCGTCACGGTCGAGGACGAGGAGACGCTGGCCGAGAACGAACTGACCGCTTACTACGACGCCATCCCCGATGACGCCGACGAGGACAGCACCGTCGCCATGACGTATCTGGACGCGGTGAAATATTTCGAGCAAAACGGCTTTGACGCGCCCGATCCGGCCAATTACGGCGTCTGGGTCCCGGGCATCCCGGTCCTGATCGGCAACGGTCTGGAGAAAGCGGGCTGCGCCGACTGGCTCAGCGGTTTGATCCTCGACGGCATTGTCGCCGGTGTCGGCGCGGTGCTCGGCTTCGTGCCGCAGATGCTTGTCCTGTTCTTGATGCTGGCCTTCCTTGAGGCCTGCGGCTACATGTCCCGTATCGCCTTCGTGCTCGACCGTATCTTCCGCAAGTTCGGTCTGAGCGGCAAGTCCTTCATCCCGATGCTCATCGGCGTCGGCTGCGGCGTGCCGGGTGTTATGGCTTCGCGTACCATTGAAAACGAGCGTGATCGCCGCATGACGATCATGACCACCACCTTCATCCCCTGCGGCGCGAAGGTGCCGTTCATCGGCATGATCGCCGGCGCCCTCTTCGGCGGCAGCGCATGGGTCTCCACCTCCGCTTACTTCATCGGCATGGCTGCGATCATCATCTCCGGCATCATGCTCAAGAAGACCAAGATGTTCTCCGGCGATCCGGCTCCGTTTGTCATGGAGCTGCCGGCCTACCACTGGCCGACGCTCGGCAACGTCCTGCGCTCCATGTGGGAGCGCGGCTGGTCCTTCATCAAGAAGGCCGGTACGATCATCCTGCTGTCCACGATCTTTGTCTGGTTCACCACCTACTTCGGCACGGTCGACGGTACGTTCCGCATGCTGTCCGAGGACGAGATCGACTACTCCATCCTTGCTGCCATCGGCGGCGTGCTCGCCTGGATCTTCAAGCCCCTCGGCTGGGGCAACTGGCAGGCGGCGGTCGCCTCCATCACCGGCCTCGTTGCCAAGGAGAACATTGTCGGCACGCTCGGCATTCTCTACGGCGGCGGCGACGGCAGCGTGTACCAGAACATCGCGGCTGCCTTCAACGGCATCAGCGGTTACAGCTTCCTCGTGTTCAACCTTCTGTGCGCTCCGTGCTTTGCGGCCATCGGCGCCATCAAGCGCGAGATGAACAGCCGGAAGTGGACGTGGTTCGCCATCGGCTATCAGTGCGGCTTTGCCTATCTGGTCGCTCTGATGATCTACCAGTTCGGCTGCGCCTTCACCGGCAGCCTGAACATCATCGGCCTCATCTGCGCGGTCCTGGCGCTGGCCGGCATCATCTACATGCTGGTGCGTCCGTACAAGGAGGCCACCACACTCAAGGCCTGAGCCTTGCTGAATTTCGCAAACGCAAAGGAGTGAATACCTATGCTGCACTGGATCGGTGCAAACCTCTCTACGATTTTGATTTCGATCTTTCTCATTGCCATTGTCATCCTAATTTCCCTTTCCCTGATCCGCCAGAAGCGGCAAGGGCGCTCCTCCTGCGGCGGCAGCTGTGCCCATTGCGGCGCACAGTGCCATAGCTGCCACCCCAAAAGGCAGTGACACCCCCACATGGACAGACAGAGACTCCTACTCTGTCTGTCCTTTTTTGTCTGTCCTTTTTTCAGAATCCTCGCAGTCTTTCGCCGCCGGCAGGCAGACCCTTAACAATATCTTCAGGCGTTTCTTCACAGATTCGTCACTCTTTTTGCGGGAACTTCTTTACAATGGAGGCGTCTATCCTGTCAGGGACTGCGGCGCAAGGCCGCAGGGAAAGGAAACCTACTGCCATGAAAATTCTCAAACGGGTCCTGCCCATCGTGCTTGCCGTGTGTCTGCTGGCAAGTCTCGGCGCGGTGTCGGCCATCGACGCCGGTGAGACGCGCACCGTTATCGGCGCCGACCTCACGGACGACCAGATCAAGACCGTCTACAAGACCTTCGGCATCGAGCGCGGCAGCGTCAAAGAGCTGACCGTCACGAATCAGGACGAGCGGCAATACCTCAGCGGTGTCATCAGCGACGCGCAGATCGGCACGAAGGCCATCTCCTGCATCTCCATCGAGGTGCTCGCCGCCGGAAAAGGTATGACCGTCAACACGTCGCACATTACCTACTGCACGAGCCAGATGTACATCAGCGCGCTGGCGACTGCCGGCATCATGGACGCGAAGATCAGCGTGGCCGCGCCGTTCGACGTCTCGGGCACTGCGGCGCTGACCGGCATCTACAAGGCGTATGAGGACATTACGGGCACGAAGCTCGATGAGACTGCCAAGGCCGTCTCCTCGCAGGAGCTGGCGACGACGGCGGAGCTCGCGCAGGCCATCGGCGACTATGACTCGGTCGAGATCGTCAACGAGCTCAAGCTCATCCTCAACGAGACGAAGGACATGACCGACGCCGAACTGCGCGCCAAGATCCGCGAGATCGCCGCCGAGTACAACGTCACGCTCACGGACGATCAGATGACCCAGCTCGTGAACCTCTGCCGCTCGCTCGAAAAGCTCGACACGAACGCCCTGCTCTCGAAGGTCCAGGCCGTGCAGGACACGCTCAAGCAGCTCGCCGGCGCCAAGGAGAAGGTCGCCGCCTTCACCGGGAAGGTCAAGGACGTGATTACCGCCATCGGTGATTTCTTTGACCGCGTCATCGCGTTCTTCCGCAAGTAAATCCGGATATAATATAAGAACCCCGCCCGCAGGCAGCGCCTGTGGGCGGGTTTTTGCATACCAAAGCGCGGGCGGTGCATCAGCACCGCCCGCAGAAGCAGCTACATAAGAAACAATATGCTGCCAGCCTTAGCAAGCATCTACAATCGTCTCTCCCCATATATCCTTAAGCGTATTTCCATTGATACGTGCATTTTCAAACAACTCTCGACAAGAGCCAAATGCCTGCGTATTGTCAAAATCGTCGCTCAAATACGAACGGCCTTCCTTTGTGTGTGAAATCCAATAATCCCTTCCGCGATACGAAAAATGGATTTCTCTCCCGTGCACGGTCGCGTTATGCCTGACCGCCTCATATGTCTCCCAAACCGGGTCACTCCACTCTAGTATTGCGGCTTGTTGAATGACAATCATCAACAGTGTGCCATCAACACAAACTTGCTCGCATAATTCTTCCAACGAGTTCCGCTGCTGAGGCATCGCATCTGTGGTCACAAAACGATACTGGAAGCCGAATAAAGATTGGCGCCTTTCAAGTGTGTAGAATTCAGATCGATAACAAAACACAAGGAAAGTATGTTGCTGCAAATACATCTTTATTTCCTGTATCGTCACACACTTCACCTACAATTATGTTCTTCTACTGTTCGTCCCTGCAATGCAAATTATACGCGGATTGCAGGCAGACTTTCTGATGCTTGGGGAGTACCTGAAGCAACGCCTCATACATTTCCTCATAAAACTGGATGCGCACAAACCCAGGCTTTGTCCTGAGAGAATTGATGCGATTTGCTGGACTCTTGCCCTTATACTTCGGCAGTGGCCCGTAACTCAAGTAAATCCACCAGCGAGTTGTTCCGGTTGTCGTTGCATAATCCATGCCGACGATGCAGCGATCATAGTACAACACAAAACAAAACGTTTACGAAAGGGACACTTGCAAACCAGATGATCCGGATACAAATACATGTAATGACACATGCGAAGGAACCAAATCGCACTCCATAGACAGGCGCCCCACATAAAAATCGCAAACAGCAGATAAATACCTTTGCTCCACTCGCGCCATCCACTACCGAACACCGTGATTGCCCACAGCAGAATCACAAGCATTTCTGCACCCAGTCCAGCGAACGCCGTCGGAACACATTTGTATCTTTTCATTTTCATTGGCTTCCGAGCGCTTCCTTTCCTCACGGCATGCATGGCGTCATTTTTCCAGCGCGGCGAGCTTCTCGCGGCGGATGCGTCCGGCGTCCCGGCGGACAAAGTACGCGGGGATGAGGATGAACACCGCGCTCACGGCCGCGGCCAGAAACAGCTCATACGGGTAGAGGTAGCTGCCGGCGTAGCTCGGGTATTTGGCGAGGATGGCCGCCGTCGGCTCGAGCGCGACGGCCCGGATGATGAGCGGGTCGATGATGCTCGCAAGTACCATGGGCAGCATGATGTAGATGACCATCTTCACACTCTGTGACGCGCCGGCGCGCCCGGCGGGCGTATAGTCGCGCGACGAGGCGGTGAACAGGCCCGCCATGGCGAGGTTTCCGGCCATGATGCACGTGCCGCCGACGCACAGCAGCGGCATGGCGTGGCCGAGGAATTTGATGCTGTAGGCGATCAACCCGCCGAGCACCTGCATGGCGGCCACGGGGTAATAGAATTTCTCCTTGCCGAAGCGGTCCATGGCCTTGCCCGCGAGCACGGACAGCACTGCCGAGGCGAGCACAACGATGCCGATGGGCAGGATGTAGTTGTCGATGCCGAGCGTGACCTCGACGAGTGAGATCATGTACGGCTGCCACAGCTGCATGGCAAGGCCCGAGAACATCATGCCGAGAAAGCAGACGTAGATCATCTTGTTGGCGCGGATGTTCGCCGGGCGGAAGGCGTAGAGCACGTCGCGCAGGTACGTGTCGCCCTGCACGGGGCGCAGGGCGGGGCTGTCGCGGAAGATGCACAGGCCGAGCACACCGGCCGCACTCGTCAGGCCGCCGAGCATGAGGAAGAAGCCCGTCCAGTTGCCGTGCACGGTCATGCCGTCAAAGCCCGCGAAGATGACGATGAGCGCGACGATGGGCAGGATGCTCAGCACGATGTCCACGACGCCGCGGTTCGTGACGTCGGTCACGTCTGTGACCCAGGCGGAAAAGGCCGAGTCGTTGGCCGTGCTGCCGATGGCGGACATGACGCAGTCCATGACGACGAAGAGCGTCACCGCGAGACCGACGCTGCCGCCGACCTGCCCGTTGCCGAAGAGCGCGAACGCCGCCGTTGTAATGCCCCAGAGGATGTAGCCCCAGCAGACGAAGGCGCGGCGCTTGCCCACGCGGTCCGACCACGCGGCGCTGAAGATCGTCGCGAGCGCGGCAGCGATGGCGCTGGCGGCGACGGTCGCGGAGGTCGCCCAGCCGGCGGCCGTGATATTTTTCTGAATGTAGGTGGAGAAGTAGACGTTTTCGACCATCCAGGCGATCTGCCCGATGAAGCCGAACACCAGCAGACTTGTCCAGACGCGCGCGCCGAGCGGCGTCGCCTTTTTGACGACCAGAGTATCTTTCATAGCGTGCCTCCCTCTGTCCGGTGCGGACATAAAAAGGATATCATGCGCGCCGGAAAACGGCAACCCGTTTCCGGTGCTGCGGCGGCTGTGCGGGGCAGAAAAAATTTTTTCAAAAATTTTTTCTTTCTTTGCATTAAAAACGAAAGCTGGCGCATTATTACGGCAGAACGGAAACAAATTAGATTTTCGTCAGACAGAGCACGCTTTCCTCTTAAGGTTGTTTACCGGTTATTTACAACTTTACCCCACACACACAAACTTTTGCTTGCTCTGCGGCGCCTGCGCGACACACACGCGTGGGCGCATTCTTTTTTAAATGCCGCGTTCCGGTCTGCGCTTTTCCGAGCAGACTGCGCTCCCGGAGAAAAGTGCTCTGCGCTCGCCCGGCCGCGCGCCGGGGCGGGGGAAACCGGCCGCGTGCGCAGCGGCACAAACTGCCCCAAGACGCGAAAAAGGCTCGCCCAATCGGGCGAGCCTTGTTCGGTGCAATGATTGCAATTCACACAGCGCGGGTGACCTTGCCGCTGCGGAGGCAGCGGGTGCATGCGTAGACGTGCTGGGGTTTGCCGTCCACGATGGCCTTGACGCGCTTCACATTGGGTTTCCAAGTGCGGTTGGAACGGCGGTGAGAGTGGCTCACCTGAATGCCGAAGCTCACGCCCTTGTCGCAAAACTGACATTTTGCCATTGGTTGAAGCACCTCCTTCTCTAATATCTGCGAGAACAGCTTTCTCATAATAGCAGAAACGATGGCCGATTGCAAGATGATTTTCACATTTTCTGCGCATTTTCTGCTATGCGGCCGGAAAAAAACCAGCCGCGGCGCAAAAGCCGTTGCCAAATGCCGTTATGTTCGCTACAATAGAATGCGGGGGAGCAGACGCTCCGCCCATAGGATCACAGGTTTCCGCCGCCGTGCGCGGCGTTGTCAGAAAGGAGATGCGCACCATGGGCGCACCGCGTTATACCGTACCGCTGCAAAAGATCGTCACCGAGCAGGGACTGACCGTCCTGCACACCGCCGCCGATTACGCCACGCGCGCGATCAGCACGGCCGACGTCAACCGGCCGGGGCTGCAGCTTGCCGGCTTCTATAACTATTTTGATCCCGAGCGCCTGCAGATCATCGGCCGCGTCGAGAGCACGTTTCTCGAGACGCTCACACCTGCACAGCGGCGCGAGCGCTTTGAGACGTTCATGCGCTACAACATCATCGGCCTTGTCATCTGCCACGGCATGGACCCGTTTCCGGAGTGCCTGGAGATGGCGGAAAAGTATGACCGCAACCTCTTTCTCGTGCGCAAGGACACCTCGGAGTTCATGGCCGACCTCATCGCCTCGCTCTCGAGCTATCTCGCCCCGCGTCTGACGCAGCACGGCGTGCTCGTCGAGGTGTTCGGCGAGGGCGTGCTCATCACGGGTGACAGCGGCGTCGGCAAGAGTGAGACAGCGCTCGAGCTCATCAAGCGCGGTCACCGGCTCGTCGCGGACGATGCCGTGGAGATCAAGCGCATCAACCGCACAACGCTCATGGGTTCTGCACCTGAGATGATCCGCTATTATATGGAGCTGCGCGGCATCGGCGTGATCGACGCGCGGCAGATCTACGGCGTCGGTGCGGTCAAGCCCGAGTCGCGTGTGGATCTTGTCGTGCAGCTCGAGCCGTGGGAGGACGGCAGGGCCTATGACCGCTTGGGACTGACGACGGAGTATTGCGAGATCCTCAACGTGCGCGTGCCGTGCGTGACGATCCCGGTCGGACCGGGACGCAACCTCGCCGTGATCCTCGAGCTTGCCGCGATGAACAACCGCCAAAAGGGCATGGGCTACAACGCGGCGCAGAAGCTCGCCGCCGAGCACGACCGCGGCATTGACCTCGGCATCGGATTTTGACCCGGAAAGGACAGAACGAACACTATGGCAAATTTGGATCTCATCGTCCGGGCGCTGCGCGCGCAGTGTCCGGGACTGGAGATATTGGAACACGAACCGATGCGCGCGCACTGCTCGTTTCGCATCGGCGGACCGGCGCGCGCGCTCGTGCGCCCCGCGTCTGCGGAGGAGACGGCGGCCGTGTGCCGCATCGTGCGCGAGGGCGGCGCGCAGCCGCTCATCATCGGCAACGGCACGAACCTGCTCATCACCGACGGCGCGCTCGAGCGCATCGTCGTGCAGATGGGCGACAACATGGCTGCCGTCACGCAGCCGGATGCAACGCATCTGAGCGCGGGCGCGGGCATCCCGCTCGCGCGGCTGGCGCAGGCGGCACTCGGCTGCGGTCTTGCGGGGCTGGAGTTTGCGCACGGCATCCCCGGGTCGCTGGGCGGCGCGGTGTCGATGAACGCCGGCGCCTACGGCGGCGAGATGAAGGATGTCGTCGTCTCGACGCGCTACCTCGACGGGGAGCTGCGCCTGTGTGAAGCGCACGGCAGCGCGCATGACTTCGGCTACCGCCACAGCGCATTTTCCGACACGGACTGCGTCCTGCTCGGCAGCACGCTCGCGCTCACGCCGGGCGACCCGGCGGACATTCAGGCGCGTATGCGCGACCTGAGCGAGCGCCGCCGCAGCAGACAGCCGCTCGACCTGCCGAGCGCCGGCAGCACGTTCAAGCGACCGGTGGGGGGCTATGCCGCCGCACTCATCGATCAGGCCGGGCTCAAGGGCTACACGGTCGGCGGCGCGCAGGTGAGCGAAAAGCACGCGGGCTTTGTCGTCAACCGCGGCGGCGCTGCGTTTGACGATGTGCTGCGGCTTATGGACGATGTCCGCAGCGCGGTGCTGCGCACGTCCGGCGTGGAGCTCGAGCCGGAAGTGAAGATCATCCGGGGGTGACGAGGATGCAATTTCTGATCGTATCGGGGCTGTCCGGCGGCGGCAAGAGCCGCGCGGCCGACGTGCTGGAGGATCTGGATTTTTACTGCGTGGACAATATGCCCACGGCACTGCTGACGAAGTTTGCCGAGCTGTGCCTTGCCACGCGCGGCCGGTATGAAAAGGTCGCGCTCGTGACGGATATCCGCAGTCAGGAGAGCTTCACCGAGCTCTTTGACGCGCTCGACGAGCTGGCAAACATGGGTGTGGATTACCGCATTCTGTTCGTCGAGGCGTCGGAGAGCGCCATCGTGCGCCGCTATAAGGAGTCGCGCCGCCCGCACCCGCTGCAGGCGGAGAGCCGCTGCTCTCTGCCGGAGGCCGTGCGCCGCGAGAGCGAGCTGCTCGCCCCCGTGCGCGAGCGCGCAGACTTCGTCATCAACACCACGGGACTCACGCTCTCGATGCTGCAAAAGCGCATCTGCGAGATCTTTGTCGACGGCGGCACGCGGCGCGATATCCTCATCAACGTCGTGGCCTTCGGCTTCAAGTACGGCATCCCGATCGACGCCGATCTGGTGTTTGACGTGCGCTTTCTGCCGAACCCGTATTATGTGGAAAAGCTCCGGCCGCTCAGCGGCATGGACGACGAGGTGCGGGAATATGTCCTGCGCAGCGACGTGGCGCAGCGTTTTCTCGAAAAGCTCACCGGCATGATCGATTTTCTCCTGCCGCAGTACGCTGCCGAGGGGCGCTATGCGCTCACGATCGGCATCGGCTGCACCGGCGGCCAGCACCGCAGCGTGGCCGTGGCCAAGGCGCTGACGGATTATCTCGCCGCGCGCGACGCGAACGTCCGTCTGCGCAACCGGGACTTCCCGAGAACCTGAGCGGAGGCGCACCATGTCCTTTGCAAATGAAGTGAAAAACGAGCTGTGCCGCGTGCCGCTCAGCCACCATTGCTGCGCCGTGGCCGAGGCCTACGGTGTGCTGCTGTACTGCCACACGTTCACGACGCGGGAGATCCGCATCGTGACGGCGTGCGACGCCTTTGCCGAGCGGCTGCCGAAGCTGTTCCGGCGCGCATTCGGCGCGCACTTTGTGCTCCCGGTCACGGAAAAGGCCGGCGGCCGCCATGTGCTGACCATCACCGACCGCGCCGCCATCGAGACGGTGTTCGCCGCCTTCGGCGCGGATCTGTCGCGCACGGTCGCGCACCACATCAACCTCGGCGTGCTGGAGAGCGACTGCTGCAAGGCGTCGTTCCTGCGGGGCGCATTTCTCGCCGGCGGCAGCGTCACAGACCCGAGCAAGAACTACCACCTTGAGCTCATCACGGCGCACGCGAGCGTCAGCCGCGAGGCGGCCGCCCTGCTCACGGAGCTGGGCTTTGCCGCGCGCAGCATCGACCGCGGCGCCAACACCGTGCTCTATTTTAAAAAGTCCGAGGCCATCGAGGACTTTCTGACCAAGATCGGTGCGCCCTGCGCCGCCATGGACATCATGTCCGCCAAGGTGGAGAAGTCCATGAACAACTCCATCAACCGCAAGGTCAACTGCGACACCGCCAACGCCGACAAGGTCGTCGCCGCGGCGCAGGAGCAGATCGATGCCATCCGCCGCATCGAGCGCGATTACGGGCTCGACGTGCTGCCGGAAAAGCTGCAGAGCGCGGCGCTGCTGCGCATTGCCAATCCCGAGGCCAGCCTTGCCGACCTCGCCATGCTCTCGTATCCGCCGGTGACGAAGAGCTGCCTGAACTACCGGCTGAAAAAACTCATGGAATTTCACATGGACGACTGAAAGGAACGCACGATGGGGTTTGCACATCTGCACGTACATAGTGAATACAGCCTGCTCGACGGCGCCTGCCGCATCGGGCCGCTCGTCGAGCGCGCCAAAGAGCTGGGTCAGACCGCGCTGGCGATCACCGACCACGGTGTCATGTACGGCGCGGTCGCTTTTTACAAGGCGGCCGTGGCCGCCGGCATCCGGCCGATCATCGGCTGCGAGGTCTATGTCGCCCCGCGCGGCATGACCGACCGCGTCCACGGTGTGGACGATGCGTATACGCACCTCGTGCTGCTCTGCCGCGACGAGACGGGCTACCACAATCTGTGCTATCTCGTGTCGGCGGCGTTCGAGCGCGGGTTTTACGGCAAGCCGCGCATCGACTGGCCGCTGCTGCGTGAACACGCCGAGGGGCTCATCTGTCTGAGCGGCTGCGTCGCGGGTGACATTCCGCGCGCGATCCTGCGCGGCGATTATGAGGCTGCCAAGGCGCGCGCCGTGGAGCTGCAGGCGCTGTTCGGCGAGGGGAACTTCTACCTCGAGCTGCAAAACCACCGCATGACCGACGAGGCGCGCGTGCGCGCGGCGCTGCTGCGCATCCACCGGGAGACGGGCATCCCGCTTGCGGCGACGAACGACGTGCACTATATCAGAAAGCAGGATGCCTACGATCAGGACGTGCTGCTGTGCATCCAGACCGGGCAGACGCTCGACAGCCCCGAGCGCCTGCGCTTCCCGAACGACGAGTTCTACCTCAAGAGCGAGGCGGAAATGCGCGCACTCTTTGACGAATATCCGGACGCCGTGGAAAACACGCAGCGCATCGCGGACCGCTGCCGGTTTGATTTCACCTTCGGGCACTATCACCTGCCGCGTTTCCTGCTCCCGGAGGGGGAGACGGATGCCGACACCTATCTCACGAAGCTGTGCGAGCGCGGCTTTACCCGGCGCTACGGCGACCGGCCGGAGGTGCACGGGCGCATGGAGTACGAGCTCGATATGATCCGGCGCATGGGCTTTGTGGATTATTTTCTCATCGTCAGCGATTTTATCGGCTACGCCAAGCGCCAGCGCATCCCGGTCGGTCCCGGGCGCGGCAGCGCCGCCGGGAGCGTCGTGTCCTACTGCCTCGGCATCACGGACGTCGACCCCGTGCAGTATAACCTCTACTTCGAGCGCTTTCTCAACCCCGAGCGTGTGAGCATGCCGGATATCGACGTGGACTTCTGCGTGCAGCGGCGCGGGGAAGTGATCGACTACGTCATCCGCAAATACGGCGCCGACCACGTGGCGCAGATCGTCACCTTCGGCACGATGGCGGCGCGCGCCGCCGTGCGCGATGTCGGCAGGGTCATGAACCTGACCTACGCTGAGACCGATGCCGTGGCCAAGGCCATCCCCGGCGGCATCAACACCACGCTCGACGAGGCGCTGCAGCAGTCGAAGCCTCTGCGCGCGATGTATGACGGCGACGAGCGGCTGCACCGGCTCATCGACACCGCCCGCGCCATCGAGGGTATGCCGCGCCACGCGTCAACGCACGCGGCGGGCGTGGTCATCACCGAGCAGCCGGTGTACGCCTATGTGCCACTGGCGAGCAATGACGGCGCGCTCGTGTGCCAGTATCAGATGACGACGCTCGAGGAGCTCGGTCTGCTGAAGATGGACTTTCTCGGTCTGCGCAACCTCACCGTGCTCGAGGACGCGGCGCGCCGCGTGCGCCGCCGCGTGCCGGATTTTCAGGTCGAGCGCATCCCGCTCGACGATAAGAAGACGTTTGATATGCTCGCCGCCGGGCGCACCGTCGGCGTGTTCCAGCTCGAGAGCGCGGGCATCACGTCCGTGTGCATGGGCCTGCGCCCGCGCAGCATCGAGGACATCACCGCCGTCATCGCGCTCTACCGCCCGGGTCCGATGGAGAGCATCCCGCGCTTTCTCGCCTGCTCGGCGCATCCGGAGCGCATCACCTATCAGCACCCCCTGCTCGAGCCGATCCTCGCCGTGACCTACGGTTGCATCGTCTATCAGGAGCAGGTCATCGAGATCTTCCGGCAGCTGGCCGGGTTCTCGCTCGGTCAGGCGGACATGATCCGCCGCGCCATGTCGAAGAAAAAAGAGGCCGTCATCACGGCCGAGCGCGCCGCCTTCGTGCACGGCGACCCGGCGCGGAGCATTCCCGGCGCGGTGGCCAAGGGCGTGCCCGAGCAGACCGCAAACGACATCTATGACGAGATCCTTGCCTTTGCAAGCTACGCCTTCAACAAGGCGCACGCGGTGTCGTATGCCATCGTGTCCTACCGCACGGCGTACATGAAGCGCAACTATCCGCACGAATATATGGCGGCGCTGCTGACCTCCGTGCTCGACAACACGCCGAAGGTCACGGAGTACATCGCCGAGTGCCGCGAGCTGGGCATCCGCCTGCTGCCGCCGGACATCAACGCGTCCGACGCCGACTTCACCGTGGAAAACGGCGACCTGCGCTTTGGCCTCGTGGCCATCAAGGGCGTGGGGCGCGGACTCATTCAGACGCTCATGCGTGAGCGGGAGATCGGCGGACCGTTCACGGCGTTTGACGAATTCTGCCGCCGCATGAACGGGCACGATCTCAACCGCCGCGCCGCCGAGAGTCTCATCCGCGCCGGCTGCTTTGACCGCATGGGCTATAAGCGCAAGGCACTCATGCAGTCGGTCGACCGTGTGCTGGGCGGCGCCGCGAGCGAGAGCCGCATGAACCTCACCGGCCAGATGAACCTCTTCAGCACGCCGGATGACGGGGGAGAGCTCGCCGACACGACGCAGCTCGTGCTGCCGGACGTGGAGGAGTTCACCCGCGCCGAGCTCATGGCCATGGAGCGCGAGACCACCGGTCTCTATCTCACCGGCCACCCGATGGACGCGTACCGCGCCCTTGCGCAGCAGGCGAAGGCCGCGCCCATGGGCGACATTCTGGCGAGCTTTCACGCGCCGGATGACGCCACGCACCGCTACCGTGACGGGCAGCGCGTGGTCATCGCCGGCATCTGTACCGCCAGCCGCGAGCGCGCCACGCGCAAAAACACGCGCATGGCCTACCTCCAGCTCGAGGACGACAGCGGCAGCATGGAGGTCATCGTCTTTTCGCCTGCGCTCGATGCCTGCCGCGACCTGCTCGCGCAGGAGACGCCTGCGCTGTTCGTTTCGGGGCGCATCTCGACGCGCGACGAATCCGACCCGCAGCTCGTGGCGGATCAGGTCCTTCCGCTCAGCGAGCAGGGACTCGAGACGCTGCGCACACCGCCGCGCCGCGACCCGCCGCCCCGGCCCGAGGCGTCGCCGCGGCACCGGCTCTGGGTGCGGCTGCCGGATAAGGAGCACCCGGCCGTCAGGCGCATCGAGCTGATCCTGCAAATGTTCCCCGGCGACGAGCAGCTCGTGCTCGTCTTTGAGGACACAGGCAAGCGCGCTGCTGCGCGCTGCTGCGTGCATCCTGCGCTCGTCGAGGAGCTGCGATCCCTCGCGGGGCAGGGAAACGTCGCCGTCACGGAGGAGAAAACGCGTTGACGCGGCGGGCATTATATGGTATACTAATCGCTAATTTATTTCCCGCCCCGGATAGGCACCGGGCGGGGAGACAACTCAGGAGTGTGATGATCCGCAATGGACGCTGGCCCTAAGCAGGATTTATGGAATCTTTTGCCTGTTATCATCGTGCTGCTCCTTGGTGCGGCCTATTTCGCCATCATGGAGACAGCCTTTTCATCCGCGAGCCGCATCCGGCTCAAAGCCGCCGCTGACCACGGCAACCGCCGCGCCGGTCAGGCGCTGTATGTGCTCGATCACTTCGATCAGGCGATCACGACGCTGCTGATCGGCACGAACATCCTGCACCTGACGATCGCGACGATCGTGACCGTGGCCGTGCAGCGGGTGTGGGGCATGTGGGCGGTCACCGCCGCGACGCTGGTCACGACCGTGGTTGTGTTCTTCGCCGGGGAGATGCTGCCGAAAAGCATCGCCAAGAAATACGCAGAGCGTCTGGCCATGGCCACGGCGCGTTCGCTGCGGTTTTTCATGGTGCTCTTTCAGCCCCTGTCCGTGCTGCTCACCGCCATCGGCAACGCTGCCGCCCGCTGCATCCGCGGCGAGCCCGCCGTGACCGTGACGGAGGATGAGCTGGCCGATATCATCGAGAACATGACCGACGACGGAGAGCTGACCGCCGAGCGCGGCGAGCTCATGAGCTCGGCACTCTCGTTTGCCGAGGTGCCGGTCGAGAGCGTCATCACGGCGCGTGTCGATGTTGCCGCCGTGGATGTGGACGACCCGCCGGAGGAGATCCTTGCCTACGTGCGCGAGCAGCGCCACAGCCGCCTGCCCGTGTACGCCGACAGCGTGGACAATGTCATCGGCATCCTGCAGATCCGCAAATACATCAAGGCCTGCATCAAAGCCGGCGGCAAGGCCGTGGACATCCGTCCGCTGCTCGACGAGCCGGTGTTCGTGCACCAGAGCACGCTCATCGCCGAGGTGCTGCCCGAGCTCAGCCGCCGCAAGGCAAATCTCGCCATTGTCACCGATAACTACGGCGGCACGCTCGGCATCGTCACCGTGGAGGACATCGTTGAGGAGCTTGTCGGCGAGATCTGGGACGAGGACGACGTTGTTGAGGAGTCGTTCGTGCCGCTCGGCGGCGGCCGCTATGAGGTCGATGCCGAGATGACCGTCGGCGAGGTGTTCGACCGCCTCGACTACACCGATCCCGAGGACGACGAGGAGCTGCGCTACAAGCTGCTCGGCGAGTGGACATACGAGCAGTTTTCCTACATCCCGCGCGAGCGGGAGGGCTTCCGCTATCACCGGCTCGACGTGCGCATCTCCGATATGCGCCAAAAGCGCATCGTCAAGCTCATCGTTCGCCTGCTGCCGGAGGAGCCGGACGAGGCTGCGGCCGCTGAGGCCGCCCCGGAGAAAGGGGGCGAGCCGGCATGAGCATCGTGTGGTATTTTGTCGCGCTCGTCGTGCTGATCGCGCTGTCCGCGTTCTTCTCCGCGTCGGAGATGTCCTATTCGTCGGCCAACCGTCTGCGGCTGGAAAACGCCGCCGAGGACGGCAGCCGCCGCGCCAGGGCAGCCGTCGGCATCCTCGACCACTACGACCGTGCCCTGAGCGCCATTCTCATCGGCAACAATCTGGTCAACATCGCATCGTCGTCGCTCGGCTCCGTGATCGTGATCCTGCTCGCGGGCGAACAGTGGACGTGGGTGTCCACGGTCGTGCTGACACTGCTGGTCATCATCTTCGGCGAGACGATGCCGAAGATCGTCGCCAAGCAAAACGCCAACGGTATCGCCCTGCGCAACGCCTATGTCATCCGCGCGCTGTCGATCGTGCTCTATCCTGTGATCTGGCTTGTGGTCGGTCTCGTGCACCTGATCACGCGCCCGCTGCGCGGCGACACCGGTGACGGTGACCCGGAGGAGGCTGCCTCGCAGGAGCTGCAGTCGATCATCGAGACTGCCGAGGACGAGGACGTGCTCGACGAGGACCGCAGCGAGCTGCTGCGCTCCGCGCTCGACTTTTCCGACATCAGCGCGAGCGAGGCCATGACCGCCCGCGTCGACATGGTCGCCATCGACATCGACGACGACTGGGACGAGATCCTGCGCGTCATCGACGAATCGACGTATTCCCGCCTGCCGGTCTACTCCGACAGTGTGGACAATATCATCGGATTTTTGTACCTCAACCGCTTTTTCAAGGCCATGATGGACGGCCGGCCGGAGGATCTGCGCGCGCAGCTCATCCCGCCGTGCTTTGTCTACAAGACCACGCGCCTACCCGACGTGCTGGCAAAGCTCCGCCGCGAGCAGAAGCACCTCGCTGTCGTCACGGACGAATACGGCGGCACGCTCGGCGTCATCACGATGGAGGACGTGCTCGAGGAGCTCGTCGGCGACATCTGGGATGAGACCGACGAGGTCGAGCGCGAGGTCGTTGCACGCTCCGACGGAGGATATGAGCTCGACGGCGACATGACGATCTCGGACTTTCTTGAGCTGCTCGGCTGGAATGAGGACGCCCTGGACGATGCCGACAGCGCCACCGTCGGCGGCTGGACGCTCGAGCGCTTCGGCACGTTCCCGAAGCCGGGCGACAGCTTCCGGTACGAAAATCTCACCGTCACAGTCCTGGCCATGGACGGCCGCCGCGTCGAGCGTGTGCTCGTGCAGCCCGATCCGGCTTCCGATAAGGACGAATAAGTGCATACAACCCCAAGTCCGGTCTGTGCAAAAACTGCACAGGCCGGACCTTTTTCTGTATGGAAAAGGTATCTTGTACCCGATGAGGGAAAATCTGCCCAAAAGGCGCAAGATGTGGCGATTTGTATCATAATTTCACTAATGCGTGAAAGATTTTGCACATCGAGCGTGCCAAAGATTCATTTTTTGCTTGAAATTTACGCTTCACGCAGGTATAATGAACGCATATTGAATCTTCTGAAGAGGAAAATTTCAAAAAGGAGAGAATACAACTATGAAGTCCAACAAAATCGTGGCTCTGGCTCTGGCTCTCGTCATGGTGTTTGCGCTGTGCGCCTGCGGCGGCGGCGACACCAACAAAAAAGACGATTCCGGTTCTGCGGCCAAGGTCGACACCAGCACCGTCTCCGTCGGCGCAGTCGTCATCGCGCGTGACGATGTTCCGACCGACCAGATCTATGCGTTCGTGTCCACCATCTTCAATAACCTCGACGCCATCGCCGCTCAGCACGGCAAGGGCGCAGAGCTGAACCTCGAGGCTGCCGCCTCGGTCAAGGGCGTGCCGTATCACCCCGGCGCTGCCAAGTATTTTGAGGAGAAGGGCCTCAAGGTTGACGCGGTCAAGGACGGCGCCGGCACCGGCACCGCCGCTGCGCTCAGCTTCGGCACCGGCGGCGACACCGGCACGTACTACGGCTTCGGCAGCGTGCTGGCCAACTACGTCTCCACCAACTCCGACTGCAAGGTCACGGCGCTCACCTCCGGCGGCTCTCAGGCCAACGTTGAGGACCTGACCAACGGCAACGTCCAGATCGCCTTCGTGCAGAGCGACGTTATGAACTATGCCTACAACGGCCAGCGCCTGTTCGAGAGCCCGGTCACCGGTTTCTCCGTCGTTGCCCAGCTGTATCAGGAGCAGGTGCAGATCGTCACCACCAACCCTGACATCAAGACCGTTGCCGACCTCGCCGGCAAGAAGGTCTCCATCGGCGCAGCCGGCTCCGGCGTGTACTTCAACGCCATTGACGTGCTCAACGCCTATGACCTCAAGGAGAGCGATATCTCCGCCGTGTACCAGAGCTTCGGCGACAGCGCCGAGAGCCTGAAGGACGGCAAGATCGACGCCGCGTTCATCGTCGCCGGTGCGCCCACCACGGCCATCACCGACCTCGCCACCGCCGGCAGCGTCTACCTTGTCAGCCTCGACGACAGCCACGTGCAGTCCCTGCTGTCCGCGTCCCCGTACTACACCGCCGCCACCATCAAGGCCGGCACCTATTGATGCCTGACCCGGTGATGCGCCGCATCCCGTAAATGTTCGCTACGGCGTCAGTACCCCTGACGCCGTAGTTTTTCCATTCTACCCGGAACGGAGGTTTCCTCTTATATGTCTGACACCAAAAAGACCGCAGCCGCTGCGGAAGCCGCTTCTCTGCAGGAGGATATGGACGCCGTCATGCGCAAGTATGACCGCGAGTCTGCCACCCGCATCTGGGCGGGCAAGCCCAAGATCGTCATTTCCGTCGTCATGGCGCTGTTCTCGGTCTACTGCATCTGGTCGACCCTGTTCAGCACCGCCGCGCTCGAGGTGCGCCTGACGGCATTCCTCGGCCTGATCATCATCATGGGCTATCTGACCTATCCCGCCAGCAAGAAGCACGTGCACGTCAATCGCCTGCCGTGGTATGACATCGTCATCATGGTCATCGGCGCGGCTGCGTTTTTCTACTACTGCTTTAACTACGGCACGCTCATCAAGACGCTCACCAGCGCCGCCAAGATGACGCCGTTTCTCATCGCCGTCGGCGTGGCCGGCATTCTGACGCTTGCCGAGCTCTGCCGCCGCTGTGTCGGCGTACCGATCCTTGTGGTCGTCGGCGCACTGCTCGTATACACGTTCGTGAGTATGCTCAAGGGCGGCCAGACGTTTGATCAGGTGCTCGGCCGCGTGATCTACACGCTCTTTTTCGGCACGTCCGGCGTGCTGAGCACGCCCGTGCAGGTGTGTGCGAAGTTTATCGCGGTGTTCATCATCTTCGGCGCATTTCTGGAGCGCACCGGCATCTCCAGCTTCTTCATTGATCTCGCCAATGCCATTGCCGGCTGGACCTCCGGCGGCCCGGCCAAGGTCGCGGTCATCTCGTCTGCACTGTGCGGCATGGTGTCCGGCTCTTCCGTCGGCAACACCGTCACTACGGGCTCGGTCACGATCCCGATGATGAAGCGCACCGGCTACAAGCCCGAATTCGCCGGCGCGGTCGAGGCGGCGGCCTCCACCGGCGGCCAGATCATGCCGCCCATCATGGGCGCGGCCGCGTTCCTGATGGCCGAATACATGAATGTCACCTACGGTCAGGTCACCCTCTGGGCGATCCTGCCTGCCGTGCTGTACTTCGGCGGCATCTTCATCTCCGTGCATCTGGAGGCCAAGAAGCTCGGCCTGCGCGGCATCCCGCGCTCGGAGCTGCCCCGCTTCAAGTACCTCATGCGTAATGTCTATCTGCTGCTGCCGCTCGTGTTCTTGATCTGGGTGGTCACGGCAAATATCCGCTCGCTGCAGTATGCGGCCTCCATCGCCATCCTCATCTCCATCGCCGTGAGCCTTGTCGGTACGATCCGCGACGCTGCGGCCGAGGCAAAGGAGACCAAGACCGGCAGCGCCGCCGGCATCGCCGTCAAAAAGACCGGCCTGATGATCCTCGAGGCGCTCGAGGCCGGCGGCAAGGGCAGCATCACGGTCGCCGTGGCCTGCTCCATGGCCGGCATGATCGCAGGCTGCATCACCGTCACGGGTCTGGCGTCCAAGCTCATCAGCGGCGTCGTCGCTCTGAGCAGCAAGATCCCGAACCCGACGCTCTCGCTGCTGCTGGCGCTGTTTTTGACCATGCTCTGCTGCATCGTGCTCGGCATGGGTGTGCCCACGACTGCGAACTACTGCATCATGGCCTCGACCTGCGCGCCGATCCTCATCACGCTCGGCATTCCGAAGATCGCGGCGCACTTCTTCGTGTTCTACTTCGGCATCGTCGCCGACATCACGCCGCCGGTCGCGCTGGCTGCCTATGCTGGCTCTGCCATCGCCAAGTCCGACCCCATGAAGACAGGCATCAATGCGACGAAGCTTGCCATCGCGGCGTTCATCGTGCCGTACATGTTTGCGATGAACCCGTCCATGCTGCTCATGGATCAGGGCGTGCTCGCCGCAGTTCAGGTCATCATCACGTCCTGCCTCGGCATCTTCGGCATCGCCGCCGCGCTCGAGGGCTATGTCGTCACACGCGCACCTTGGTGGCAGCGCATCCTGCTTGCCGCAGGCGGCCTGTGCCTGATCGACCCCAGGCTTATGACCGACCTTGTCGGTATCGCGGCGATCGTGATCGTCGTTGTGCTGCAGATCGTCATGCGCAAGCACGGCAAGCCCGCCGCCGCATAAAAAATCCGGAACCTTTTTCGCAGGAGCACGTCAGATATTTCTGGCGTGCTTCCTTTTGCACGTCGTGCGCCGCGCCGCGCGGGGCTTTACACGTGCCGGCCGATGGCGTATACTATTCTCTATACAAGACACGGAAAGGAGCAATCTGCATGAAACGAAGCATTGCGGTGCTCATATTGGCACTGGCGCTGGCGCTGACTGCCTGCGGCGGCCAGAAGGCGGCAGATGCACAGGCCGAGGCGAAGGACATCACGCTCTGCCCGACGTATGACAACGGTAAGGGCGGGTATTTTTCCATCACGCTGCCTGCCAGCTGGGGCGATCATTACGTGACCGAGTGCGGCACGAACGACGGCGGCTATTACGTCGGCTTTTATGAAAAGACCGATCATGACAACGGGCTCGGCGGCTTTTTGTTTATGCTCGAGGTCTTTCCCACCGATTATGACTATACCGAGCTGCCGGAGTATCAGGCCATCTGCGGCCTGACGGTCGACGGGGCGAACTACAACCTCATTGCCGAGCTGCCGACGGATGTGCAGTTTGCCAACGAAAATGCGGATCTCTACCGCAGCATGTCCAACGATTTTACGACCATCCTCAAGAGCCTGACGTTCTCCAAGGGTGTCACGCGCACGGAGGTCACTGCGCCGGTGCCGCAGTCTGAGAGCGACACGTGAGCAAATGATGAAAACGCCGTCTCCCGGCCGGGAGACGGCGTTTTTTTGCGTTCTGGTGCGCTTTTGCCGTCCAGCACACATATTTTGCCGAAAAACGGGAAAACTTTGTCATGTGTAGGTTCTGATGCAAGGCCTCACATGTGTCACAAAACGGCGGCCATCCCGCCGAGGAGGATGCCGAGATTATCCGACCAGATGCCCGGAAACTGACTGAGCGGCAGGGGATTTTCACCGCTGCCCGCCTCGATCGTGAAGCCGGGGCGGCGGAAGTCCTGAAGGAACCAGTCCTTGTAGCCCGCGTGGCCGGAGGCGTAGGGCGTCGCGGCGACGGCATAGCCGCTCGCGGCGGCAAAGCGCTCGGCGATGGCCTTGCTGCCGGGCACGTCATAGCCGTCGTACTGCCAGTAGATCACGCGCCCCTGCGTGTGGTATGACAGAGTGAGCTGCGGGTCGAGCGCGCGGGTGAAGCCGTACATGGCGAGACTCTCCGGCGCTGTCAGCGGCGCCGGACCGACATAGTCGCGCGGGCCGGGGCGCGTGTAGCCCGCGGCGAATTTGATCTCGCGCGCGGTGCTCCATCCGGCGGGGTACTGCAGGTTGAGGTCGACGCCGCGGATGTTCGCCTTCCAGCCGGACGGGAAGGGGATGGCAGGGTAATTTTGCGCGAGCGTGCGCGCGGCATCGGTGCGCTCGCGGCTGAGTGCGCCGGTCACAAGGTCGATGCCGTCCGGGTCGACCGCCGGAGCGAGCACGAGCGTGACCTGCCGCAGCAGCGCGCGGATGTCCTGTCCGCCAAGCTCACCGCCGTCGCCAAGCCGGGCGCAGAGCTGCTCGCAGAACGTGAGCAGCAGCGGCGTCGTGATCCACTCGTTGGCGTGGTGCGCGGCGTTATAAAACACGCATGTTTCGCCGCTGCCGAGCGTCAGATACCACAGCGGCTTTCCAAGCACGCTGCGCCCGAATTCCCCGATCGCAAGCGTGGGATAGCGCGCAGCCAGTCCGCGCACCACATAGCCGATGAGCGCCGAGGAGTACGGGATGCGCACCGGCGTGACCGGAAACGGCAGCGGCACGGTCACTGCCCGGCCGACCGGCAGGCGCTCCGGGTCAAGGTAGGGGTTGGCCAGCCGGATGGCCTCCACGCTCGTGCCGTACTGCCGCGCGAGCGCGGAGAACGTGTCGCCCGCGCGCACGGTGCGCAAAACGAAGCCCGTGTAATACGGCAGCAGCGCGCGGTGCGTCTGTGCGCCCGCGATGCCGTCCGGCGTGAGGGCGTTCGCCGCCTGAAACGCGCGCACGGCCGCTGCGGTCTGTGCGCCGAAGATACCGTCGAGCGCGCCCGGCATCTGTCCCGCGCGTTCAAGCGCGAGCTGCAGCAGTGCCACGAGTGCGCCGCGGTCGCCTGCTTTCAGGGTCTGTGTCATGAAAATTCCTCCGATGCATCGAATTACCAAAGCTGGTTCCGTACATCGTATGCGCGCCGCCGCAGGCATTTGCGCCCGCACAGGCAAACGAGCAAGAATGTTCCGCCGCTATTTTGTCCGAAAGCCGGCATACTGATACTGCACGCAAAAAAGGGGGGATTTTTTGCAGACAAAACCAAGGAGACTGTGCCGCACGGCCCTGCTTGCGCTCGCGTTTGCGCTTTGTATGGGCATGGCTGCGCAGGCGGCGTCACTTGTGCCGCTCGGTCAGGCGGTCGGCATCCAGATGACCACGGCAGGCGTGCTCGTGGCGGATCTGGCCGAGGTGGACACGCCCGACGGTACGTGTACGCCCGCAAAGGACGCGGGACTGCGCCCCGGCGATGTGATCTGCCGCATGGACGGGCAGGAGATCGTGTCGTCGGCGGACTTTCTGGCGGCGCTCGACGCAGCGGGGGATACCGTGAGCGTGACCGTCCGGCGCGGCGGTGCCGAGATCACGGCTGCGGTCACGCCCGCCGTTATGCCCGACGGCACGCGGCAGCTCGGGCTCTGGCTGCGCGACGGTGTGACCGGCGTCGGCACGCTCACGTACTACGATCCGGCCACGGGGCGCTACGGCGCACTCGGCCACGGCATCGCGGATGAGACGAGCGGCGCGCTCATGCCGCTGCGCGACGGCAGCGTGCTCTCGGCCGTCGTTGCGGATGTGCGTCCGGGCGGGCACGGTACGGCCGGTGAGCTGGTCGGCAGCTTCGATGCCGCCGACCGCATCGGTGCAATCGAGCGCAACGGCCTGTTCGGCATCTTCGGCACGCTCGACGCGCCGCCGGACGGCACGCCTGTCGAGACCGCGCCCGCAAATGCGGTCAAGACCGGCAGCGCGACCATCCTGTCCACGGTCGCGGGCGACACCGTGCAGGCGTACACCGTGAACATCACGCGGGTCTATCACGACGGGGCGAGCACGCGCTTTGCCATCACCGTCACAGACCCTGCGCTGCTCTCGGCGACCGGCGGCATCGTGCAGGGCATGAGCGGCAGCCCCATCCTGCAGGACGGCAGACTTGTCGGCGCGGTGACGCTACACCGCGCGCATGGTGCGCAATGTGAAGATCGCCCCGTCGCCGAAGTGGCTGCGCCAGCGCCTGCGCGCCAACGGCGTCCGCCCCATCAACAACATCGTCGATATCACGAACTATGTCATGCTGGAATACGGCCAGCCGATGCACGCCTTTGACTACCGCTATGTCGGCTCCGGCAAGATCATCGTCCGCCGCAGCGAACCGGGCGAGACCCTGACGACGCTCGACGGCAATGTCCGCACCCTGACGCCCGGCATGCTCGTCATCGCCGACGAGACGAAGCCCATCGGCCTTGCCGGCATCATGGGCGGCGAGAACAGCGAGATCATGGACGACACGGTCGATGTCGTCTTCGAATCCGCAAACTTCAACGGCACGTCCATCCGCCAGACGGCCCTTGCCCTCGGCATGCGCACGGAGGCCTCCGGCAAGTTTGAAAAGAACATCGATCCGCTGCTGACGCT
>OHAE01000639.1_pt1 | contig 31314 bp, 18 predicted proteins | sample 1577061 | NCBI WGS metagenome assembly OHAE01 (sample SAMEA3541535, study PRJEB24748) | human gut metagenome | biome: human gut; feature: human-associated habitat; material: faeces | place: China | collected 2012
TGAACTTAAATAAGATTATCCTGTAAATCAGGTAGTTCGGTTAAGAGTCCTCTGTAAAGAGGATTCTTAACCTTTTTGCGTCTATATTAAGTTCACTAGGTTTCATCTGTCGGAACTGTGAGAGTGACCGACTGTTATTATCCTAGTTTTTACATTTTAAACTCCATACAGATGTCTTCAGAAACTCAAAATCAACGAATTAATTTTGCTTCTATTAAGAATCCGATGCAGTATCCGGATTTCCTGGAAGTACAGTTGAAGTCATTTCAGGACTTCTTGCAATTAGATACCCCACCCGAAAAACGAAAGAATGATGGCTTGTATAAGGTTTTTGCGGAAAACTTCCCTATAGCTGATACACGCAATAACTTCGTGCTCGAGTTCCTTGACTACTATATTGATCCGCCTCACTATACAATTGATGATTGTTTGGAACGTGGCTTGACATATAGTGTACCTTTGAAAGCTAAATTGAAGCTTTATTGTACCGACCCCGATCACGAAGATTTTGATACAGTGATTCAGGACGTGTATCTGGGACCGATTCCTTATATGACTCCGAAAGGTACCTTTGTAATTAATGGTGCTGAACGTGTAGTTGTTTCTCAGCTTCACCGTTCTCCGGGTGTATTCTTTGGTCAGAGCATCCATGCCAATGGTACCAAATTGTATTCGGCTCGTATTATCCCGTTTAAAGGATCTTGGATTGAGTTCGCTACGGATATCAACAATGTGATGTATGCGTACATCGACCGTAAGAAGAAGCTTCCGGTAACAACTTTGTTGAGAGCTGTAGGATTTGAAAATGATAAGGATATTCTTGAAATTTTCAATCTGGCTGAGGATGTAAAGGTTAACAAAACTAACCTGAAAAAGATTATTGGACGCAAATTAGCTGCTCGTGTATTGAAAACATGGACAGAAGATTTTGTGGATGAAGATACTGGTGAAGTTGTTTCTATCGAACGTAACGAGGTAGTAATTGACCGTGAAACTGTTATTGAACCTGAACATATCGACTTGATTATCGAGTCTGGTGTACAGAATATCCTCGTTCACAACGAAGAAGCAAATGCCTCTGACTATTCTATTATCTTCAATACTTTACAGAAAGACCCAAGTAACTCTGAAAAAGAAGCTGTATTGTATATCTATCGTCAGTTGCGTAATGCCGATCCGGCCGATGATGCAAGTGCACGTGAAGTTATCAACAACTTGTTCTTCTCAGAAAAACGTTATGACCTGGGGGATGTAGGACGTTATCGTATCAACAAGAAGTTGAACTTGGATACTCCTATGGATGTCAGAGTATTGACGAAACAAGATATTATTGAAATTATCAAATATCTCATTGAGTTGATTAACTCAAAGGCTGATGTGGATGATATTGACCACTTGAGTAACCGTCGTGTACGTACAGTGGGTGAACAGTTGTCTAATCAGTTTGCAATCGGTCTGGCTCGTATGTCACGTACAATCCGTGAACGTATGAACGTACGCGACAACGAAGTATTTACTCCGATTGATTTGATTAACGCGAAAACTATTTCGTCTGTAATCAACTCATTCTTTGGAACGAATGCTTTGTCACAGTTCATGGACCAGACTAACCCGCTGGCTGAAATTACGCATAAGCGTCGTCTGTCTGCTTTGGGACCTGGTGGTTTGTCACGTGACCGTGCTGGTTTCGAGGTTCGAGACGTACACTATACTCACTATGGTCGTTTGTGTCCGATTGAAACTCCTGAAGGTCCGAACATCGGTTTGATTTCTTCTTTGTGTGTTTACGCAAAGATTAATGAACTGGGCTTTATCGTAACTCCTTACCGTAAGGTAAAGGATGGAGTAGTAGACTTGTCAAATGAAGGTATTGAATACCTTTCTGCAGAAGAAGAAGAAGACAAGATTATTGCTCAGGGTAATGCTCCGCTGAATGATGACGGTACATTTATCCGTGAAAAGGTAAAAGCACGTCGTGATGCGGATTATCCGGTAGTTACTCCGGACCAGGTAGAATTAATGGACGTAGCTCCTCAGCAGATTGCATCTATTGCGGCTTCATTGATTCCGTTCCTTGAACATGACGATGCGAACCGTGCGTTGATGGGATCTAACATGATGCGCCAGGCAGTTCCTTTGTTGAAGACTGAAGCTCCGATTGTAGGTACAGGTATCGAAAAACAATTGTGTGAAGATTCACGTACACAGATTGCTGCAGAAGGTGATGGTGTGATTGACTTTGTGGATGCTACTACAATTCGTATTTTGTATGACCGTACAGAAGATGAAGAGTTTGTAAGTTTCGAACCGGCATTGAAGGAATATCGTATTCCGAAGTTCCGCAAGACAAACCAGAGCATGACCATCGACTTGCGCCCGATTTGTAATAAAGGACAGCGCGTGAAGAAGGGAGATATCCTGACTGAAGGTTATTCTACTGCAAATGGAGAGCTGGCATTGGGTAAGAACTTGCTGGTAGCTTACATGCCTTGGAAGGGTTACAACTACGAGGATGCTATTGTATTGAACGAACGTGTGGTTCGTGAAGATATTCTGACATCTGTTCACGTAGATGAATATATTCTGGAAGTACGCGAAACTAAACGCGGTATGGAGGAACTGACTTCTGATATTCCGAATGTGAGCGAAGAAGCAACCAAAGATTTGGATGAAAACGGTATCGTACGTATTGGTGCACGTATTGAGCCAGGCGATATCCTGATTGGTAAGATTACTCCGAAGGGAGAATCTGATCCTTCTCCGGAAGAAAAACTGTTGCGTGCTATCTTTGGCGACAAGGCTGGAGATGTGAAGGATGCTTCATTGAAAGCTTCTCCATCATTGCGCGGTGTGGTTATTGACAAGAAATTATATTCTCGTGTAATCAAGACTCGTAGTGAGAAAAATGCAGATAAGGCTATTCTGCCGAAACTGAATGAAGAATTTGAAGAAAAAGCTGCAGCTCTGAAGGCAATCTTGATTGACAAGTTGCTGGTATTGACAGCTGATAAGGTTTCTCAGGGTGTGAAGGATTATCTGGGAACTGAAGTGATTGCCAAGGGAGCTAAGTTTACTAAATACGATTTGGAATCATTGGATTATACCGTAATTCAGTTGAGCAAGTGGACTGCTGATGCTCATAAGAATGATATGATTCGTGATCTTATCGTAAACTATCTGAAGAAGTACAAGGAACTGGATGCCGAATTGAAACGTAAGAAGTTTGCGTTGACAATCGGTGATGAGTTGCCTTCAGGTATTATTCAGATGGCGAAGGTTTACATTGCTAAGAAACGTAAGATTGGTGTGGGTGATAAGATGGCCGGTCGTCACGGTAACAAGGGTATCGTTTCACGTGTGGTTCGTCAGGAAGATATGCCGTTCTTGGCTGACGGTACACCGGTTGATATCGTATTGAACCCGTTGGGTGTGCCTTCTCGTATGAACATCGGTCAGATTTTCGAAGCCGTATTGGGACGTGCCGGAAAAGAATTGGGCGTGAAGTTTGCGACTCCGATTTTCGATGGTGCTACTTTGGATGACTTGGATGAATGGACTGACAAAGCTGGTTTGCCACGTTATTGTAAGACTTACTTGTATGATGGTGGTACAGGTGATCAGTTTGACCAGCCGGCTACAGTCGGTGTGACTTACATGTTGAAACTGGGTCACATGGTTGAAGACAAGATGCATGCCCGTTCAATCGGTCCGTACTCATTGATCACTCAGCAGCCGCTTGGTGGTAAGGCTCAGTTCGGTGGTCAGCGTTTCGGAGAAATGGAGGTTTGGGCAATCGAAGCATTCGGTGCTGCTCATGTACTTCAGGAAATCTTGACTATCAAGTCTGATGACGTAGTAGGACGTTCTAAGGCATACGAAGCAATTGTGAAAGGTGAACCTATGCCGACTCCGGGTATTCCTGAATCTCTCAACGTATTGTTGCATGAACTTAGAGGTTTGTGCTTGAGCATTACGCTGGAATAACTTTTTCAAATGAAGAATGGAAAAGATAACTTCCATTCTTCATGATTAAATTCTTCATTATCATAAAATAAAAAGTATGGCTTTTAGAAAAGATACTAAGATAAAAAGTAATTTCTCAAAGATTACGATCGGTCTGGCATCACCCGAAGAGATTCTGGAAAATTCTTATGGTGAGGTTCTGAAACCGGAAACCATCAACTATCGTACTTATAAACCGGAACGTGACGGTTTGTTCTGCGAACGTATCTTCGGTCCGGTGAAAGACTACGAATGTCATTGCGGTAAGTACAAACGTATTCGCTACAAAGGCATTGTCTGCGACCGATGCGGTGTGGAAGTAACAGAAAAGAAAGTACGTCGTGAGCGTAGTGGTCACATTCAGTTGGTGGTACCTGTAGCTCATATCTGGTATTTCCGTTCATTGCCTAATAAGATTGGTTATCTGCTGGGATTGCCGACGAAGAAACTGGATGCTATCATTTATTATGAACGTTATGTAGTTATCCAGCCGGGTGTGAAGGCTGAAGATGGTATCAGTAAATATGACTTGTTGTCTGAAGAAGAGTACCTGGATATTATGGAAACTCTTCCGAAGGAAAATCAATACCTGGAAGACAGCGATCCGAATAAATTCATCGCCAAGATGGGTGCTGAAGCAATCTATGATTTGCTGGTAGGAATTGATTTGGATGCTCTGTCATACGAATTGCGTCATAAGGCAAACAATGATTCTTCACAGCAGCGTAAGAATGAAGCTTTGAAGCGCTTGCAGGTAGTAGAATCTTTCCGTGCATCTCGTGGTCGCAACAAACCGGAATGGATGATTGTACGTATCGTACCGGTTATTCCGCCTGAATTGCGTCCGTTAGTTCCGCTGGATGGTGGTCGCTTTGCTACTTCAGACTTGAACGATTTGTATCGTCGTGTAATTATCCGTAACAACCGTTTGAAACGTCTGATTGAAATCAAGGCTCCGGAAGTGATTTTGCGTAATGAAAAACGTATGCTTCAGGAAGCTGTCGATTCATTGTTCGACAACTCTCGTAAGTCGAGTGCAGTGAAGACAGATGCCAACCGTCCGTTGAAATCTTTGTCAGACAGTTTGAAAGGTAAGCAAGGACGTTTCCGTCAGAACTTGTTGGGTAAACGTGTTGACTACTCTGCTCGTTCTGTAATCGTTGTAGGTCCGGAACTGAAGATGGGTGAATGTGGTATTCCTAAGTTGATGGCTGCAGAATTGTACAAACCGTTCATCATCCGTAAGCTGATTGAACGTGGTATTGTGAAGACAGTGAAATCAGCGAAGAAGATTGTAGATCGCAAGGAATCTGTTATCTGGGACATCCTGGAACATGTAATGAAGGGACACCCGGTATTGCTGAACCGTGCCCCGACACTTCACCGTTTGGGTATCCAGGCCTTCCAGCCAAAGATGATCGAAGGAAAAGCTATCCAGTTGCACCCGTTGGCTTGTACTGCGTTCAACGCCGACTTCGATGGTGACCAGATGGCCGTACACTTGCCTTTGAGTAACGAAGCTGTACTGGAAGCTCAGATGTTGATGCTTCAGTCACACAATATTTTGAACCCTGCCAATGGTGCGCCTATCACTGTGCCTGCACAGGATATGGTATTGGGATTGTATTACATTACCAAATTACGTAAGGGTGCCAAAGGTGAAGGTTTGATTTTCTATGGACCGGAAGAAGCAATGATTGCTTACAATGAAGGTAAGGTAGACATTCACGCTATTATCAGCGTAGTGGCTAATGACCTTGATGAAAACGGCAATATCGTGAAGAAGTTGATTAAGGAAACTTCTGTAGGTCGTGTCATTGTAAATGAACTGGTTCCGGATGAATGTGGTTATTTGAATACCGTTATTTCTAAGAAGTCTCTGCGTGACATCATCAGCGACGTTATTAAGGCTGTCGGTGTGGCTCGTGCTTGCGAATTCTTGGATGGTATCAAGAACTTAGGTTATAAGAAAGCATTCGAAGGTGGTCTGTCATTCAACTTGGGTGATATCATTATCCCGAAGGAGAAGGAAGAACTGGTAAAACGTGGTAACGAAGAAATCGAACAGATTATGATGAACTATAACATGGGATTCATCACCGATAACGAACGTTACAACCAGGTAATTGATACTTGGACTCACGTAAACAGTGACTTGTCAGACATTCTATATAAGACTATTAAGAACGACGACCAAGGATTTAACTCTGTATTTATGATGTTGGATTCTGGTGCCCGTGGTTCTAAGGAACAGATCCGTCAGTTGTCTGGTATGCGTGGTTTGATGGCTAAACCGCAGAAAGCTGGTGCTGAGGGTGCACAGATTATTGAAAACCCGATTCTTTCTAACTTTAAGGAAGGTCTTTCGGTGTTGGAATACTTTATCTCTACCCACGGTGCTCGTAAGGGTCTTGCCGATACCGCGTTGAAGACTGCCGATGCCGGATACTTGACTCGTCGTTTGGTTGACGTTTCACATGACGTGATTATCAACGAAGAAGACTGTGGTACATTGCGTGGTCTGGTTTGTACAGCGTTGAAGAACAACGATGAAGTTATCGCTACTTTGTACGAACGTATTTTGGGTCGTGTATCTGTTCATGATATTATCCACCCGACAACTGGTAAGCTGATTGTAGCTGCTGGTGAAGAAATCACAGAAGACATTGCGGAAGAAATCGAAAAATCTCCGATTGAAAGCGTAGAAATCCGCTCTGTATTGACTTGTGAATCTAAGAAGGGTGTATGTGCGAAATGTTACGGACGTAACCTGGCTACCAGTCGTATGGTACAGAAAGGTGAAGCTGTCGGCGTAATCGCTGCTCAGTCAATCGGTGAACCGGGTACTCAGTTGACTCTGCGTACATTCCACGCCGGAGGTATCGCAGGTAACATGGCTGCCAATGCAAGTATCGTAGCTAAGAATGATGCTCGTTTGGAATTCGAAGAATTGCGTACGGTTGATGCTGTAGAAGAAACTGGTGAACCAGTGAAGATTGTTGTAGGTCGTCTGGCCGAAGTTCGCTTTGTGGATGTACATACAGGTATCATCCTTTCTACTCACAACGTTCCTTACGGTTCTAAACTGTATGCTTCAGACGGTGAGGTGGTAGAAAAGGGTAAGCTGATTGCTAAGTGGGACCCGTTCAACGCCGTTATCGTAACAGAAGCTGCTGGTAAGATTGACTTTGAATCAGTAATTGAAAACGTAACCTATAAGGTAGAATCTGATGAAGCTACAGGTTTGCGTGAAATCATTATTACTGAATCTAAGGATAAGACGAAAATTCCGTCATTGCACATCTTGGATGAAAACGGTGGAATTATCCGTACATACAACTTGCCGGTAGGTGGTCACGTAGTAGTAGAAGACAAACAAACCGTGAAGTCGGGTGATATTCTGGTGAAGATTCCGCGTGCCGTAGGTAAGGCGGGTGATATCACCGGTGGTCTTCCACGTGTAACAGAGTTGTTCGAAGCTCGTAACCCGTCTAATCCGGCTGTCGTTTCTGAAATCGATGGTGAAATTACGATGGGTAAGATTAAACGTGGTAACCGTGAAATCATCGTTACATCGAAGACTGGTGACGTTCGTAAGTACTTGGTTGCTTTGTCTAAGCAGATTCTGGTTCAGGAAAATGACTATGTACGTGCCGGAACTCCGTTGTCTGACGGTGCTATTACTCCTGCCGACATCTTGGCCATCAAAGGTCCTACAGCCGTTCAGGAATATATCGTAAATGAAATCCAGGACGTTTACCGTCTGCAGGGTGTGAAGATTAACGATAAGCACTTCGAAATCATCGTTCGTCAGATGATGCGTAAGGTACAGATTGACGAACCGGGTGATACTCGCTTCTTGGAACAGCAGGTTGTAGACCGCATTGAATTCAATGAGGAAAACGACCGTATCTGGGGTAAGAAAGTGGTTGTAGACGCTGGTGATTCTCAGAACTTGCAGCCGGGACAGATTGTTACAGCTCGTAAGCTCCGTGATGAAAACAGTATGCTGAAACGCCGTGACTTGAAACTGGTTGAAGTACGTGATGCAGTTCCTGCTACTTCTACTCAGATTCTGCAGGGTATTACACGTGCTGCATTGCAGACATCAAGCTTCATGTCAGCTGCATCATTCCAGGAAACTACCAAGGTATTGAACGAAGCTGCTATCAACGGTAAGGTTGATAAACTGGAAGGTATGAAAGAGAACGTAATCTGCGGTCACTTGATTCCTGCTGGTACAGGTCAGCGTGAGTTTGAAAAGATTGTGGTAGGTTCTAAAGAAGAATACGATCGCATCTTGGCTAACAAGAAGAATGTATTAGATTACAGTGGAGTTGAATAATCTCAACTACTATCATAAAAAGAGCCGTCTCATTTGAGGCGGCTTTTTTTATGTGCTTATTCGATGTAAGCAGGCATCGTATATTTAAAGTTTTTCGTTACTCTGATGATTGACTATTGTAATTGTGTAGTACCTGTCATTTCCGCATTATAGGAGGGAAGACTGTATTCCGCTGATGCGTATTGCCCGGCTTTATTTCCTTTTCCAATATAGCAGGATGAAACGTCCTCCTGTGGCCATCAGCGCGAGGGAAAGTCCGGTATAAAAGACTGCAATAAAACTTTCAGGCAGCAGGCGTGCGGTACGGATAGTTATACCCAGTGCAATCATGAAAGCCATCACCAGCCAACCCTTCACGTCAAAAAACGAGAATGGACAGCGTTTGTTGGGGTTACCGGCTGTGATACGCTGTGCATGCTTGCGGTAGAGCTTGTGGAAAATCATGCAGAAAAACAGCAGGAATATCAGACTGGCTTCGCAGACCTTGAGCAGCCAGTAGTGCGCATCCGTTATCCAGCAGGAAATGCCGATACGGAGAATGTTGATACCGGCGACCAGCCATACGATTCCGGCCGTAAGCAGCAGCGTATTGGAAGATACTCCGTATTTCATATACCCTCAGCTTAGAACCACTTTATTTTCCGGAAAATAACAAAGGCCGTTGCCGAGAGGAAGATGGAGAAACATACAATCAAGGCAAAGGCATGCGGCAGTCCTTCGATGTGAATATCCACGTTCATACCATAGAAACTGGCAATCAGCGTCGGTACCATCAGCACGATGGAAAGACTGGTCATGCGTTTCATGATGGTGTTCACATTGTTGGAGATGATGGAAGCAAAAGCATCCATGGTACCCGTAAGAATGTCGCTGTAGATGTTTACCTGATTGTGTGCCTGCTTCAGCTCGATGAGCACATCTTCTGTCAGTTCCGTATTCTGGTAGTCCTTCTCATTAAAGATATTCTGCAATTTGCCTATCATGACCTCGTTGCCACGGATAGACGTATTGAAATATACCAGACTCTTCTGCAGGTTCATCAGTCGGAGCAAGTCCTCGTTACGGATGCTACGTTCCAACTCCTTTTCTGCATTGTTTACTTCGTTGTTGATTTGTTTCAGGTATTTCAGGAACCATACAGCCGACGAGTAAATCAGTCGCAGAATCAGTTCGTATTTATTGGGCACGTTGATACCTTTGCGCTGTGTATGTTCGATGAAATCCGGCAGCATCTCCGTAGAGTGATAGCACACCGAAATCACCAGTTCATTGTTCGTAATGATACCGATAGGCACCGTGGCATACGGCACTTTTGAATCAGGAGTCTGTACGGGAATACGCAGAATGGTCAGCAGCCAGTTACCTTCCGTATCCGTACGCGGACGTTCGTCGGTATCGGCAATGTCATTCAAAAAAGACTGGGGAACTTTTAATTGTTCTTGCAGGAAGTGGAAGTCCGCGGCATCCGGACATTCAATGTTAATCCAGCAGTTAGGTTGCCAGTTGGCTTTCTCTACAAAGCCAGCTTCACAAAAAAGATACTTTCTCATCTGTCTGCTCCTTTCCTTCATTTTAAGCCCGGAGGAGCATCTTCAGAGTAAAAGACAAGATTACTCACGACACCCCTTCAGGAAGTGGTTAAAATAATTGTAATACGTTCGCGAGTAATAATCGTCCATATTAGTTCGTTTTAGGGTATAAAAAAAGTTCGTTTATTCAACGAACTCTCAAGCTCTTCAGGTTGGACTTGAACCAACGACCCTCTGATTAACAGTCAGATGCTCTAACCGACTGAGCTACTGAAGAAGATTCAAACATGTTTCAAAAAAAGGAGCTCTTCAGGTTGGACTTGAACCAACGACCCTCTGATTAACAGTCAGATGCTCTAACCGACTGAGCTACTGAAGAAGATTCAAACATGTTTCAAAAAAAGGAGCTCTTCAGGTTGGACTTGAACCAACGACCCTCTGATTAACAGTCAGATGCTCTAACCGACTGAGCTACTGAAGAAGGTTTTCCTTTAATTGCGATGCAAAGGTAGTAGGATATTTTGAATTATGCAATATCTTTGCAAAAAAAATGAAGTAAAATGGATAAAATTATAGGAATGGGCAATGCATTGGTCGATGTGCTGGTAAGAATTGATGACGATTCCTTGCTGGAAAAGCTACATTTGCCCAAAGGAAGCATGCAGTTGATACAAGAAGACACCTTGTCTGAAATACGTAAATATACCTCAGGGATGAAAATTCATCGCTCTACCGGCGGCTCGGCCGGCAATACGGTCTGTGCACTGGCCGCATTGGGAGCCAATCCCGGATTTATCGGAAAGGTAGGTCAGGACGAAACGGGAGCTTTCTTTGGTGATACCCTCCGCCAACGCGGGGTAAATGCCTTGCTGGCCACCTGCGATTTGCCGTCGGGCATTGCGTCGACTTTCATTTCTACCGATGGGGAGCGTACATTCGGTACTTATTTGGGAGCAGCTGCCACACTGAGAGCAGAAGACTTGTCGCGTAAAATGTTTGCCGGATACAATTATCTCTATATTGAAGGCTATCTTTTGCAAGACCATGACCTGATGCTGCGCGCCGTACAGCTGGCCAAGGAAGAAGGACTTCAGGTTTGTCTCGACATGGCAAGCTACAATGTGGTGGAAGCCGAACGTGACTTCTTCGACCAGTTGATTGTGAAATATGTGGACATCGTGTTTGCCAATGAGAGCGAAGCACTGGCCTATACGGGAAAAGCCCCTCATGAAGCCTTGGAAGAAATTGCGTCCAAATGCAGCATTGCCGTAGTGAAAACCGGAAAAGAAGGTTCCCTCGTGAAGAAAGGAACAGAAGTCATTCAATTGCTTTCTTGTCCGGTAGATAATGTGCTGGACACCACAGGTGCAGGTGATTTCTATGCCGCCGGTTTCATGTACGGCCTGACGTGCGGTTATTCGCTGGAGAAATGCGTGCAAATCAGCACTATTCTGGCCACAGCCGTCATTCAGGAAGTCGGTACCACCTTACCTGCGAAGAAATGGGACGAAATTAAGTTAAATATTGAATCACTTCTGCAAGTCTAACCGGAATAATGTGTTTATTTGCAAGGAAGAACAATTTTGTAAACAGACTATATATGAATGCAAGAAAAATGCTGGCCGGAGCCTTTATCGTGATGTTGGGGATGGGCATGACCAGCTTCAAGGAAGACGACCGTAATTTTCAGATATCAAAGAATCTGGACATATTCAACTCCATTTTCAAGGAACTGGATATGTTTTATGTAGATACCGTGAATGCCGAAAAAATGATTCAGACCGGAGTGGAAGGTATGCTTTCACTGACCGACCCTTATACGGAGTACTATCCGGAAGAAGAGGTGAGCAGTCTCAAGGAAATGACTACCGGAAAATACGGCGGTATCGGTGCGGCCATCCGTTACTATGAGGCCAAAGACCGCATTGCAGTGGTAGAACCTACCGAAGGCATGCCGGCAGCCGAAGCCGGGGTCAAGGCAGGCGACATCATTCTTTCGGTAGGAGGAAAGGAAATGGTACGTGGCGACATGAAACCCCAGGAATTTTCTTCCAAGGTCAGCGAAGCGCTGCGTGGAGAACCGGGCACGTCGTTCGTACTGAAAGTGCTGCGTCCGCTCAAAAATGACAGTACGGTGATGGAATTTAAAATCACCCGTAAGAACATCCGTACCAACCCGGTGCCCTATTACGGCATGGTGAAAGACAGCATCGGCTATTTGGCTTTGTCCAGCTTTACGGAAAATTCTGCCAAGGATTTCAAAAAAGCTTTTATCGAACTGAAACAGAAAGGTGCCAAGTCGCTGATTATCGACTTGCGTGACAATGGAGGAGGTTCCTTGTCGGAAGCGGTAGACATTGTCAATCTTTATGTGCCGAAGGGACAGGAAATTGTGGTGACAAAAGGGAAGGTACGTCAGGCACAAGGTTCTTATAAAACCCAGAATGAACCGGTCGATACACAGATTCCGCTGGCAGTACTCGTGAACGGTGCCACGGCTTCGGCTTCTGAAATCGTGAGCGGTTCGTTGCAGGACTTGGATCGTGCGGTAGTTATCGGTTCGCGCACCTTCGGAAAAGGACTGGTGCAGACCATCCGTCCGTTGCCCTACAACGGTACGCTGAAAGTGACCACTTCCAAATACTATATTCCCAGCGGACGTTGTATCCAGGCTATCGACTATGCCAAGAAGAATGCCGACGGTTCAGTAGCCCGTACACCCGACAGTCTGACCACCGTATTCCATACGGCTGCCGGACGTGAGGTACGCGACGGAGGAGGTATTCGTCCGGACATCGAAGTGAAGGGAGACAAGATTCCGAACATCGTGTTCTACCTGATGAACGACGACCTGATTTTCGATTATGCTACCCAATATTGCTGGGATCATCCCACACTGGCTTCGGTAGACGATTTCAAACTGACCGATGCCGATTATGAGGCTTTCAAGAAACTGGTGAAGTCGCGTAACTTCACATACGACCGCCAGAGTGAGAAGATGCTGAAAAGCCTGAAGGAAATAGCCGAGTTTGAGGGCTACATGACCGAGGCGGCAGAGGAATTCAAGGCGCTGGAAAAGAAGCTCAACCATAACTTGGACCGTGACCTGGATTATTTTGCCAAACCGATTAAAGAATATATCTCACAGGAAATCGTGACCCGCTATTTTTATCAGCGTGGTGCTGCGATGGAACGGTTGAAAGATGATACTGATTTGGAAGAAGCCATCAAGGTATTGCAGAATCCCGTCCGTTACCGGGAGATTCTTTCGGCACCGGTAAAGAAAGACGAACCTGTCAAGAAGGAGAAGGAAGAAACGAAGAAATAAGGCCTCAGAGAGGCTTCTGGAGGGCTTTTAAGTAAGGCTCGGAAAACGCAAGTACGTTTTGTTTCAAACGCAAGTGCATTTGAAGTAAAACGTACTTGCGTTTTTAGTAAAATGTACTTGCGTTTTGGGGAAAACGCAAAGGCGTTTGATTTGAAACGCTTCGGTGTTTTGACGTGGGTGAAATTCGACTGACTACAACATTTATTTTGAAACGGAACAAACAATCAAATTATTGAAGAAGCTATGGCAATGATGAGTAATTATGATAGCCTCTTTCGGACTGATACTGTCGTACACATGCTGTGTAACCCGAATTGATTTTGTGAATTATTAAAATGTTATTCTTGTGATAAATGTAGAAATAAGCTTGATTCCGCATGTTTATTTATCCGTTATTTGTATAAATAAATAGAAGTATGTATTTTTGTAATATTTAAAATACATAATAGTATGAATATAGCAAATTCTTTCATTGAAGAGCAGATCCAGAAACGTATGGTGCTTGATAATCCTTGGTGGGAATCAGGAAAGGTAGATGATGACTTTACTCAATTCCCTCGCAGGGCATATTTGGATGATTTTTATGAGTTGGTGACAGATTTGTCTGTAAAGCGTGCTGTTATATTGATGGGGCCACGGCGTGTTGGAAAAACGGTTATGATTTATCATTCCATTGATAGATTAATTTCCTCTGGTATCGATCCTAAAAAAATTATTTATATATCTGTGGATACTCCCATATATAATAATATTTCTTTGGAAGATTTCTTTTTGCTTGCCAGAAAAGCACTGAAAAATGAAGGAAGTTATGAGGGGTATTATGTGTTTTTTGATGAAATACAATATCTTAAGAATTGGGAAGTACATTTGAAATCTATGGTTGACACATTTCGCTCATCACGTTTTGTAGCATCTGGTTCGGCTGCCGCTGCTTTGAAAATGAAAAGCATAGAGAGTGGGGCTGGTCGATTTAGTGATTTTTTATTGCCTCCACTTACATTTTATGAGTATATACAATTCAAGAAACTAGATTCGCTGGTAGTGAAAAGTAATAATGGAATATCTCCTTATGATACCATTAATATTGATGCGCTTAATCGCCATTTTGTTGAATACATTAATTTTGGAGGTTATCCGGAAGTCGTTTTTTCTGAGGCTATTCGTCGTAACCCTGGGCAGTACATAAAAAATGACATTATAGATAAAGTTCTGTTACGTGACTTGCCAAGTCTTTATGGTATATCTGACATACAAGAACTTAATAAATTATTTGTGCATATAGCTTTTCGTTCAGGTAATGAGTTCTCATACGAGTCACTCTCTACGGAAGCAGGAATTAAAAAAGAAACAATCAAGAGATATCTTGAATATCTTGAGGCAGCATTTTTAATCAAGGTCGTAAATCGTATAGATCAGAATGCAAAGCGTATGCAGCGTGTTACATCTTTCAAAATATATCTTACTAATCCTTCGTTACGTTGTGCTTTGTTTACTCCGATAAATGAAGATGATGAATTTATGGGAAGCATGGTAGAAACTGCAGTGTTTTCTCAGTGGATTCAAGGAGGGAAAACTGATTTCTTTTATGCAAACTGGGCAAAAGGTCGTAGTAAGGGAGAGGTTGATATTGTATGGGTAGATATGGCAACGCAGAAAGCTATATCTCTTGCAGAGATTAAGTGGACGGACCGTTTTGCTGAAAATCCTACGGAATTAAAATCTCTTTATTTATTCTTGTCATTAAATCCGAGTGTAAAAAAGATTTTTGTGACATCTAAGACACGTTTTGGAACATACGATATACCTGAAGGGAAAATAATGTTTATACCTGTTGCTATTTACTCCTATTGGATTTCTAATTTTCTCTATCATTCAAAGCGAATGCAGAGTGAACAAAAAAATTATATGTAAGAATAAGCTTTTTTTTTTAGCTTATTCTTACATATCGTCGTAATCATTTGATTATTAGCGTGAAGCAAGTGTAAAATAAGATTGAAATAAGGACTTTATAGCATATTTTACTCTTATTCTGCATAAAACAAAACCGTCTGCATGCCTTGAAAAAATCAAGATTCATGCAGACGGTTTGTATATCTGAGCCGGAGAATCAGTCTTTATAATCTCCGTTTGCCTTAATCAGCTCAATCAGTTTTTCTACAGCCTGTTCTTCCGGAATGTTCTTTTCAATGCATTCCTTCTTCTTGTACAGACTGATTTTACCTCTTCCGGCACCTACATAGCCATAGTCGGCATCGGCCATTTCACCCGGGCCATTGACGATACAGCCCATGATACCGATTTTCAGTCCCTTGAGGTGAGCCGTAGCAGCCTTGATGCGGGCGATGGTCGATTCCAGGTCGTACAATGTACGTCCACAACCCGGACAAGAGATGTATTCGGTCTTGGAAGTACGGATACGTCCTGCCTGCAGGATACCGAAGGCGGTTTCGTCCACTTTCAGGTTACTGATTTGGTTGCCGTGGTTATAGAGCAGGATACCGTCGCACAGACCGTCGATAATCAGGGCACCCATGTCGGCAGCCGACTTGATTTGCAAATCCTCTGTTTCGGTTTCCTGATAAAGCTGGAAGAATACTAGCGGGTTTTTCAGTCCCTGATTCATCAGCTGATGTGCCAATGCACGGAACTCGCCTAAGCGGTTGTAGTGGTTGCTTTGAGCCACGATGACCACTTCCGGATGCAGACGCAGGCAAGCCATTACCTCTTCATTCAGTCCTAAATAAGAAGTAAAGAGGAACTTCATTTTTGCCGGATGGTGATGCAGTTCAATCAACTGCTGGTAGTTGAAAGCCGGATAGGTGTGCTCGCTGCCGTCCCAGGCACAGGCATCCACAATGTAACCGATGTCCGCTCTGCGGTTTTCGGGCAAGCGTTGGCCGCAGTACAGGTAGTCGGGCTTGAACTGTTCGCTTACTTTCAGGTCGTTGTTCAGACGGGCTGAGATGACTACCGGAAGCTGGTCGCCTCCGATGTTACCTACGGCTACGGTTTCTCTTCGGCTGGGGTGCGTGTAGTTGAATTCCGGAGCTTCGGTAGCTGGAATATAGGGATGTCCTTCGCGTTTCAATACATAATCTACCAGTTTGCGGGCTACGGGAATTTCGGCTTCGGGCGCTTCACTCAGCGATACGCGGATGGTGTCACCCAGTCCGTCGCAAAGCAAGGCACCGATACCCAAGGCTGATTTGATACGGCCGTCTTCTCCGTCGCCAGCTTCTGTCACTCCTAAGTGGAGCGGGAAGGCCATGTTTTCTTTTTCCATCTGTTCTACCAGCAGGCGGACGGTGCGTACCATGATGACCGTATTGGAAGCCTTGATAGAGATGACCACGTTCATGAAATCCTGTTCCACACAGATGCGCAGGAACTCCATGCACGATTCTACCATGCCCTCCGGAGTGTCTCCGTAGCGCGACATGATGCGGTCGGACAGCGAACCGTGGTTCACTCCGATGCGGATGGCCGTGTGGTTCTCCTTACAGATGTTCAGGAAGGGGATGAAACGGTCGCGTATCTTCTGGATTTCTTTTGCATACTCTTCATCCGTATACTCCAGTTGCTTGAAGGTACGGGCAGCATCTACATAGTTGCCCGGGTTGATACGTACCTTCTCAGCGTACAAGGCAGCAACCTCGGCTACTTTCGGATTGAAATGTACATCGGCCACTAAAGGAGTCTGGTATCCCTGGGCACGCAGAGATGCATTGATATGCTGCAGGTTCTCTGCCTCACGTACTCCTTGTGTGGTGAGACGTACGTATTCTCCTCCCGCCCCAATGATACGCTTGGCCTGTTCCACACAAGCTTCAGTGTCCATGGTGACGGTATTCGTCATACTCTGTATACGGATAGGATAAGCGCCACCCATAGGAGTGGCGCCTACATATACCTCGTTCGCCTGTCGGCGAGAATAGTTGAAGTAATTCATTCAGTTAGTTTGTCTTATAAGCGTATTTGACTTCTTTCAGCTCTTCGTTGGCTTTTACGATTTTGTTTTTCAAACCTTCTTTGTAAGCTGCAAACTTTTGAGCCAGTTCTGCATCGCTCAGGGCCAGCATCTGTACGGCCAGGATAGCAGCATTCATGGCACCGTTGATGGCTACTGTAGCCACAGGTATTCCGGGAGGCATCTGGATGATAGAGTAGAGTGCGTCTACACCGTCGAGTACAGAACCTTTTACAGGCACTCCGATAACTGGAAGGGTGGTGTTGGCTGCAATTACTCCCGGCAGTGCAGCAGCCATTCCGGCAGCCGCGATGATTACCTTGATGCCACGTCCGGCAGCTTCTTTCGCAAACTTCTCTACTTCAGCAGGAGTGCGGTGAGCCGACAGGGCATTCATTTCAAACGGGACTTGCATTTCATCGAGCAGCTTGGCGGCCTTTTCCATTACCGGAAGGTCAGAAGTACTGCCCATAATGATACTTACAATTGGTTTCATTCGTTGTTTTTATTTTAGTTATTCGTTAATAATCTCTTTGTAGCCTGCAGCGTCCAGCAGATCGTCCAGTTCGCTGGCATCCGTAGGTTTCAGCTTGATAATCCAGCCTTCGCCGTAAGGATCCTGGTTTACCAGTTCCGGATGTTCTTCCAGTTGCGGGTTGACTTCCAGAATCTCGCCTCCGATGGGGAGGAACAGGTCTGAAACTGTTTTCACTACCTCGATGGTACCGAATACTTCGCCTTTATCCAGCGTTTCACCTTCTGTGGTTACGTCGATGAAAACGATGTCGCCCAGCTGTTGCTGTGCATAGTCTGTGATACCTACATAGGCAGTGTCGCCTTCCAAACGAATCCATTCGTGTTCGTTGGTGTACTTAATGTTAGTCGGGAATTCCATATTGAATAAATTTAAAGTTTAAGATAATCAGTTTTCAAATAAACAAAATTCCCGTGATACCACAAAATAAACCGACGAAAAACCCGCCTGTCACTTCATTTAAAGTATGTTGCTTGACGATGATACGGGCTGAACCTAACATGCCGGCAAGCAGGATGAAGAAGCAGAGCCATTCCACCGGATTGAACTGAAAGATGAAGCTGTAGGACAGCAATCCGCCCACCATCATGCCGCTGCTGGCCATGTGGGTGCTGATTTTCCAGCGTGTGTTGATGGCTGTGCAGATGACCATGCAGATCAGGGTGGCTACGATGATGCCGCTCATATAGCGTGGCAGGTGTATGCGATACATTGTCAGCAGGCAGGCCATGTAGCTCAGTATGGTCATTCCGTAAGGGATAAAACGCTTTTCGCGGTGTCCCAGTTCGTGGAGTGTCCAGCCGTTGATTTTCTGAAACAGATAGATGCCCAGCATCGGTAGCAGGATGGTGAAGCAATACACCAGCCCTAAGACTGTCAGTTTGTACTGCAGGGGCATGATGTTCAGATAAGTAAAGAAAAAAAGCAGGCAGAATGCCACAAACGGTACCATGAACGGTGTAAAGATGAGTGATACGATGCGGGCAGTCATAAACAGGGCATCGCGGGGTTCCCCAGCATGGCGGGGAGCGGGTTCATGATAAGTCAGTTCATCGGGGATACTGGTTTCTTCCATATCAATATGTTATCTTCTTAATCTTGCTACGGGGATATTCAACTGCTGGCGGTACTTGGCCACAGTGCGGCGGGCAATGGGGTATCCTTTTTCCTTCAGCATATCGGCCAGCTCATCGTCAGTGTAAGGCTTTTCCTTGTTCTCACTGGCCACGCATTCTTTCAGGATACGCTTGATTTCACGGACGGACAGTTCTTCACCGTTTTCGGTCGTGTAGCCATCGCTGAAGAAGAATTTCAACGGGTAAATGCCGTAGTTAGTCTGTACATATTTGCTGTTGCTCACACGGGAAATAGTGGAGATGTCCAGCTTTGTACGTTCAGCCACATCTTTCAGAATCATCGGACGAAGCAGAGATTCGTCCCCTTCTTCGAAGAACGGGCGTTGCAAGTCGATGATGGCCTGCATGGTGCTGAGCAGTGTTTGCTGGCGTTGTTTCACGGCGTTGATGAATCCTTGTGCCGCATCTACCTTCTGCTTGAGGAACATCAGGGCATCTTTTGATTCTTTGCTCTGGTTCTGCTTGTTGCGGGTATGTTCGTCCAGCAGTTCGGTAAATTCCCGGCTTAGCCGCAGTTCCGGCACGTTCCGGTTGTTGAGGCTGAGGTTAATCGTGCCGTCGTCTTCCGTTTCTACTAAGAAATCAGGAATAATCTGTTGCAGGTTTTTCCCGATGGCTTCTCCCATGGAACTTCCCGGACGCGGATTCAGCTTGGTCAGTTCGGCGGCAGCCGCATTATATTGTTCTTCTGTAATATTCAGTTTCTGAATAATCTTGTCTTTATTTTTGCGGGTGAAGTCCTCACAGCACTTTCCGATGATGTCCAGCTCAATCTGCTTGAGCGGAGAATCTTCTTTCCGGCGAATCTGGATGAGCAGACACTCTTGCAGACTTCTGGCACCGATGCCGGCAGGGTCAAAGTCCTGAATCACTGAGAGCACATGCTCCAGTTCTTCTGCGGAAGTGTAGACTCCCTGATAAATAGCCAGTTCATCGAGAATCGTTTCAGTGGATTTACGCAGCAGTCCGTCGTCATCAAGTGAGCCGATAAGGTATTCACCTAATTGCTTCTGTTCGGGAGTGAGGTGTTGCATGTCGAGCTGTTCTTTCAGTGTTTCGTAGAAAGATACGTTGTCCGAAAAAGGAATGTCTTCCGCCCGGTCTTCTTTGGAGCGGTTGTTTTCCTGCAATTTGTAATCCGGAATATCGTCTTCCGTGCGGTAATCACCCAGTTCGATGTCTTCACCTGAATCGGTATTAGGTTCTCCGTCTTGGTCAGTCGTATTGTACTCATCGTTGAGGGCATCGGAAGCGTCGGAAGTTTCTTTTCCTTCTTCGAGTGCCGGATTATCCAGCAATTCAGCGTGAATCCGTTCTTCCAACTCCAGAGTCGGAAGTTCCAGCAACTTGACAGCCAGTATCTGTTGAGGAGACAGGGTCTGTACTTGTTGTTGCGCCTGTGTCTGTACCTGACGTGAACCTTGTACCATTTTTATTGTTGTCTTGAGTTAACAGCGTGCAAAAATAATAATTAAAATGAACTTCAAAGAAAAAGGCAAAATTTTTAATATTGGAAACTGCTGCCTCCTAAGAACTCTCGTAGCAGGGAAGTTGGGGGCAATTCCTTATCTTGTACGGAAACAAAATAGTTCAGGAAGCGGAGCAGACGGTGTGCTTCGGAGTATTCCGGACAACGGTTGGGCACCTTGCGCAAAACGGGTTCCACGTAATCCTTTAATACAGCCAGTTCGAACAGCAGGGCCGAGTTGAACATGGCATCGGCATTTTCCTGATAGGGGAAAATCCATTTTTCTTCTCCGGCGCGTACACTTGGCCAGCGTGCGATGGTTTCCTCGGCCGAGTAGTTGCGGTACTTGTAATCGCGGATGATGCGTCGCAACAGACGGTTGTCGGTTGTCGGGATGTAGTTGTGGTTGTCCAGCAGGATGGTGGTCAGTGCCGACACATACACTTTGTATTTGTTTTCGTTGGGAATGTGCGGAGTCAGTGCCGGATTCAGTGCATGAATACCTTCAATAATCAGTATCATGTGTTCATCTATCCGGAGTTTCTTACCGCTCATTTCTCTTTTCCCGGTGGTAAAGTTATAGCGTGGCAGTTCTACCTCTCCTCCGTTGAGCAAGGTGGTCAACTGTTCTTCGAAGAAGGGGAGGTCTACGGCATACAAGGATTCGAAGTCGTGTTTGCCGTTCTCGTCCAGCGGGGTATCGTTCCGGTTGACGAAATAGTCATCCAGTGAAATGGGGTAGGGCTTCAGGCCGTTGGTCATGAGCTGAATACTCAGTCGCTTGCTGAAAGTGGTTTTTCCGGAAGAGGACGGACCTGATATAAGCACGAGTTTTACCCGTTTCCCGTCTTGGTTGCGGTGGGTAATTTCATCGGCTATCTGGGCAATTTTCTTTTCCTGCAAGGCTTCCGATACGTTAATCAAGTCGGTAGCATGTCCGTGGTTGCAGGCCACATTCAAATCGCCCACCGTACTGATGCCCAGAATCTGGTTCCAGCGGTGATATTCCTGGAACACTTCCAGCATTTTTTCCTGCTTCACCACCTCTTCCAGTTTGGTCGGGTTTTCACGGCTGGGGATACGCAGCAACAGTCCGTCGTAGTATTTTACAATGTCGAACAGGCGGATGTATCCTGTACTGGGTACCAGGCTGCTATAATAACAGTCCACCGTGTCGCCCAATTGATAGTAGTAAGAATAAAGCTGACCGTAAGTGTCCAACAGTCGTGCCTTATCCGTCATCCCTCGTTTTTCGAACAGACGAACTACTTCTTCCGTGTGACTTTCAGTGCGTGTGTAGGGAATATCGGCTGCGATGATTTCCTGCATTTTCTGTTTGATGCGCTGTACGTCATCCAGTCCGATGGTACGGTCGATATGCAGTTTGCAGAAATATCCCTTTGAGATGGGATGTTCCAGTGAAATACTGCCTTGCGGATAAAGTTCTTCTACCGCTTTGACCAGGATGAAAAAGAGCGAACGGACATAAGTGCGCATGCCGGAAGAACTGGTAATGTCAAGAAATTCAATGTCTTTATTGTAGTACACCCGGAAGTCGAGACTCTCTACCTTATTGTTGACTTTGGCGCTGACCGGACCGTAGGGCATGGCCAGATTAAAACCGTTATAAATATCCAAAAGTGAGCTTCCCTCCGGGAATTCTCTTGTCGAATTATTATTTTTGCAATATATTTGTAGCATAAATGTAATATGTGTTACTAACCTTGTGAATAGGCAGTTAATTTACTCATTAAACAATTAAAAGCCTCTTTCCAACTTAACTAATTACAAATGGAATATTCTTTTTATGATTTTTTAGCGCTTCTTGGATCACTGGCGCTGTTCCTTTATGGAATGAAAATCATGAGTGAGGGACTTCAGAAGTTTGCGGGCGACCGCCTTCGTAGTATTTTAACCGCAATGACCACGAACCGTGTGACGGGGGTGCTGACAGGTATGTTGATTACCGCTCTGATTCAGTCCTCTTCTGCTACAACCGTAATGGTGGTCAGCTTTGTAAACGCCGGCTTGCTGACGCTTTCTCAGTCTATCGGGGTGATTATGGGAGCGAATATCGGAACCACGGTGACGGCGTGGATTATTTCAGCTCTCGGTTTTAAAGTAGATATATCTGCATTTTCTCTGCCGCTTCTGGCCATTGGTATTCCACTGCTTTTCTCTCAAAAAAGTACACGTAAATCTGTGGGTGAGTTCATCTTCGGGTTTGCTTTTCTGTTCATGGGATTGAATCTGCTGAAAAGCAATGCACCCGATTTGAGTCATAACCCTGATATGCTGGCCTTTGTCCAGAACTATACGGACATGGGCTTTTTCTCTGTCCTGCTGTTCGTATTGATAGGTACGCTGCTGACCATGATAGTGCAGGCTTCGGCGGCTACCATGGCCATTACGCTGATTATGTGTGCCAACGGATGGATTAGTTTTGAACTGGGAGCCGCTTTGGTGTTAGGTGAGAATATCGGAACCACGATTACGGCTAACCTGGCAGCGTTGACTGCCAATACGCAGGCACGCCGTGCAGCCTTGGCGCATCTCATGTTTAATGTCTTCGGTGTGCTTTGGGTACTGATTTTGTTCGAGCCTTTCCTGTCGATGGTAGACTGGATTATTTCCGACTTTATGAACGTGAGCGAGGCAGACGGAGTGGCCGTATCTTTCAAACTGTCAGCTTTCCATACTTGCTTTAATGTGTGCAATGTGCTGCTGTTGATATGGTTTGTACATTTTATCGAGAAAACGGTCTGCAAGATTATTCCACAGAAGGAGCAGGAAGAAGAATACCGTTTGCAGTTCATTACGGGCGGTATGCTTTCTACGGCCGAGTTGTCCATCCTTCAGGCACGGAAAGAAATCAATCTGTTTGCTGAACGTATACAGCGTATGTTCCGCATGGTGCGTGACCTGTTGCATACGGAGAATGAAAATGATTTCAACAAGCTGTTCAGCCGGATTGAGAAGTATGAGAATATCAGCGACAACATGGAGGTGGAGATTGCCAACTACCTGACGCTGGTGTCGGAAGGCAGATTGAGTTCTGAAAGTAAAGTACAGATTCGAGGTATGCTCCGCGAAGTCACAGAGATAGAAAGTATTGGTGACAGCTGCTATAATCTGGCTCGTACCATCAACCGGAAGCGCCGCGGAAATGAGGACTTCACGAGTGCGCAATATGAGCACATCACACAGATGTTCCAGCTGACAGACGATGCCCTGACACAGATGATTGCCCTGGTGAAAGATGTGCATCAGCAGGTGGATGTCAACAAGTCGTTCAATATCGAAACGGAAATCAACAACTATCGTAACCAGTTGAAGAACCAGAATGTGATTGACGTCAATGAAAAGAAATACGATTATCAGATGGGTGTACACTACATGGACATTATCGCCGAATGTGAGAAGTTAGGCGATTATGCAGTGAATGTGGTAGAGGCTCACCGGGATGTAAAGGAAAAGAAAGCCTGAAAATAAGTGGATATCACCATACAAATAAAGCTGTTCAAAATAAGATTTGAACAGCTTTATTTGTATGGTATAAGTTGAGTGCAAAAGGCTTTGAACAGGCTTGAAAATGATTTGTTTACCACAAATAATGACGTATGTTTTCATAAGTGGCATCTTTCAGTATCACTTGTTTTTGTTTATCCAACAGATAAATTGCAGGCATTGCTTTCAGGTCATACAGAGCTTCCATTTTTATGACTTCATGGTCTGAACCAACAGTCCAGTTCTCAGGTATGTCTGGTAATGATTTTTTCCAGGCTTCATCATTTCCTTCGGTATAGATTGCAAGTACACTGACTTCCCCTGCTTTTATGGCTTGGGTTAATGTTTCGTCTGTTTTCATTTTATTCATAACCCGATGACACAATTTGCATTCCGGATCGTAGAAAATGAGTAGCAGATGCTTACTCTTTACTGGGGTTTTAGCCAAAGTAACCTTGTTCCCGTCGGGAAGATAGTACATAAAATCGGTAGCCAGACTACCGGGATTATTCCGCTTGCATAATTGTAGTTTGAAATTATATGCTGAATACATGACATCCTTGGGTGGAAGTTTCTCGAGGAATGCTTGGAGGCATAATATATACAGCTTCTCGTTGTAATAAGGTGAGTTAGGGTTGTATAAATAATCATTGGCCAATGTGGTAAAGACTTTTTGTGCATAAGATGAAGTTAAAATCTGTTTGCTCCAGCTGTCTAAACTTTTTTTGATCAGTTCATCTGTACTTTCATTGGCTAACAATGCTATGAAGTCCACAAAGCCTTGCTCTGTCACATTACGGTTATCAAGCAGGGTCGTGTCGGAAAAATTAAAATTATTCCAGTAATGAGTGAGAAGGTAGGATTTTCGGGCTTCCTGGTCTATCAGAGTGATTGGGACTGAAGGGAGTGGAAACTGCTCATTTAAGATTGCGGTTTCCGACGGGACAGTATCTGTCCCGCCGGAAATACCAGACTTTATCTGACATGAAGATAATAATATTACTGGTATTAATATGCTGATTTTCATTATTCTAATTTTTTAAGAATAACATTTGGATTTTTGAATAGGGTGGCAAGGTTATAAATTTTAGCTTCGTATATACCATCGGCTCTTGTGTATTGCATGGTAATATGTTCATCACCATTCCAGGCGTATGAATATTCACCATAAAGAACAAGGTCATATTCACCATTCTGTTTAACATTTATTCTGCCTATACGGGTCTGGTCTCTGTCACGTTTAAAAGCTACAAAAGCATTTGGCTCAACGTTAATTCCTGTTCCGTATTGGATAGTTCCACTTATCGATTGATTTGTGATAGAATATGTTTCAGTTTCAAAGTCTACAATATTTTTGTCTGCACTGATGGTAATATCACCTGCGCTTACTATCTTGTTTGTCTTGAAGGGAAGTGTTTTAAGCGTGCCATTAAAGAATTTCGATTCAGTATCTGCATCTTTATCCACTACATACACAAATCGTCCGTCCGTATCTTGATAGAATTTGTTTTCATCTACTCCTTGAGGACGTCTGCTTTCGTCAATTTTAAGCATAGGAGCATCAATAAATACCTTAAAGGAGGTGCCGAACGGATCAACTGTGGCCTTGTCACTTCCTACAAAAGAGGCGATATTGAATTTTATGTCTACAGGTTGTTCATATTCATAAGTCCATTTCTGCTCTTTTGTGTCTGAATCTTTAATAGTTGATGCAAACTTAAATGGATTATAATTGGCTAACTCGAATACAATAGAGCGGTAAACTTCGCCTTTATACTCTTCTGTTCCTTTTACTGAGGTATTTCCTTCCTGATTGGATGCGATACGAATAACTTCAGCACTATTCGGGCGGTTGGTATACATATAGACCTTTTTAGTCATGTCATTACCATTGTTATTTTTAGGATAAAAATAAAATACGCGTCCTTCACTGTTCCATTGATCTTGATCTACTGCTCCAAATATACAGTCTGGAGCTGCCACACCATTAATTGGAAAATCACTCTCGTTATAAGCATTCAGATATTGAGAGTATAGCAGAAACTCATCATCCTTGCCAACAGGAATTGCTACATCAGTTCCATTATTTTTGATACCTATCGTAAAATCGACAAAGGCATTAATTTTGCGTGGAACGAGTTTGTAATAGATTACCTCATCTTTTGCAAACTCTTCTCCTGCTTCACTTCCATTATATGATTGAAGTCCTTCCAATGTAATTACTTTTTGCTCATTGCTATATGTAAATTGTTTAGTTAATGTCTGGAAAAACTGCGCTTCAATTTTTGCATTATCCGGTACATTGTCAGGAAGTACTGTTTCAAGGTATATTCGTTGTGTTCCTTTGTGCTTTGCCTCGTATACATATTTGTATTTGATATCCTCATCGTTCCAATCGCCGCTATATTTTTCTGCACTATTAGCCTTTGTTATCACGGATAACTTCATGCCCGACTCATTGCGTACGTCCATGTGGTTCACACTGATGAGCACACGTATGGGCATTAGTTCATCTGGACATTCTTCTGGAATTGTGAACATGATAGTGGCTTTTTGCTTATTGGCTGTTTGATAGATTCCAGTGGATACCCATGCCGGTGTGAAAGTCATTTTTTTCACTGCAATGATTTTTATGGAGCGCTGCAGTTTTCCTTTTTTTATTAATAAGGTTCCTTCGCGCTTGGTGTTTCCTTCCATCGGGAGCAGGGTTACCTGGATTGTTCCCTGACCTGTAGCGGGGTCATAGTTATTGGTGATGGATGTTGAGGCTACATTATTATTTTCTGTACCCCAAGAAACAACAGGGCTTTCTGGTTGGCTATTCCCTTCTTCTGTATAAGTATATTTTAATGTCAAAGGTGTAGACTTGTCTTGCCCTTCAGTTACCACAAATGTATTTTCAACTGTTAAAGTATTTTCACCATCACTTACTGTTTTTATCTCGTCTGCAATAGATATCCAGATATTGTTGGTCGCCGCTCCTTTCAGCGCTTCGGCAAATGTTGCGTAGCCATAAGACAATGTACCGGTAACTTGTATTTCATAATGGTGGTTTCGCAAAATAGGTAGCAGGTTTCCGTCTGTGTCTTGTATCAATACACGATAGTAACGATCTTCTGTCTCATTATTGTTACGTCCTTTGATAATGACACTAACAGGGCTTGATAGATTATTCTCTGTTTCAAATATATATTGTACGTTTTGCTTTACTACATCCTGAGGATCGGTAGTACGTGCAGTTTCTGTGGGTAAGGTGATATATTTGGTTTGTGCCGTACGCCAGTCAAATTGGTTCGTTGTCCGGTTATACGGAGCAATAGTTCCAAATGCATTGGTATTGCACACTATGAAGCCGGCTTCCGACAAGGTGAAGTTGGCATCGGGTAGAGCTTTAACTGTGACTTTTGCCTGGTTCCTAATCATTACGATACCTTGTTTCCCGCTATCTCCAGCGTTACTGATTCTTTTCATTGCCTCCGATATTTCTTCATTGTCTTCGGCCTCAACTCGTCCCCAATAAATCATTCGGTTGGATGTGGCTGTGAGACTAGTCATCACTTCCGCTTCGGATTTTCCTAACCATTCAGTTTCGTTGAAACTATCTATATTCTGATTGGCCACCAGGTGGATAATTTTAGTATAATTAGGTACTTCTGCTGTGAACGTACCCTCAAGATAATATCCTGCCTCATTAGGCTTTCCAGGAGTGTGTGAACTGGTAGTAGTCATGGTGATAAGCAATCCGTTCTTATCAAAACAGAATAGGCAGATGGTTTCTACTCCTATAGCATCTTCATCTACAGCACGTGTTTCTACTTTGGTCATGTCCGGTACTATTATGCTAAAATTGAGATTAATATTTTTCCCGGAGGTTTGTTCTTGTTGTAGGTCGCCAATTTCTTTCTCAGCACGGCACCCGGTCAGTAAAGTGATGGCAAACCATGCAAGTATACTGATATTTTTTATCCAAGTTCGTCTCATTTTTTTATTTTTTTGAGTTTTCATATGGGGGAAGTGTGTCCTCGTATACGTCTCGTACGCAGCGAGTTGCTTTATAACTAGGGTTATTTACAATGTTTACAAATCCTGAAGAACTCCAGTAGGCAGGGCCATTCATAACCGCAAACATTGCCTCTTTATCTTGGTATTTTCTGATAATATTTATTTCTGCGTCAGTAGGTAATCTCCAGTCGTTATATATGTGAGTAACACCATTGGATTGGTAAGTTTCTATGTATTTGTCACAGTAGTCAACGGCATCATCATGAGAATTATTTGGTTGGTCAGTAGCCCCTAATTGTGAATTAATCATAAAGGAAGGGGAGACTAAATTCGCATTTTCTTTAGTGTCTATTACTTTTCCATCTTCATCCTTTTGAGGAATACCTAATACATATTCGCTTGAAGTGGATGTAATCTGAATATGATACATACGATAGTCAGTTAATGCACCGTTCTCTTCATTATATGTTGTTACTTGAGTTGAACTATCCCATTTATATCTTTTAATTACTCTTTCATTACTTTCTTGAATAGCGACTCTGGCATAGAAGATATTTCTATTGTCCTTAGTATAAATAGTTTTTCCATTGGCAGTACCTGTCCTTCCTCCGTAAGCTTCGTAGGTCGCTAACTCGTCTCGTGAAGAATAGTAACCTATTATATACCTGATATAATCCAAAGGATATTGTGTGACAGTTACTTCTTTTGTTATATTATCTTGATTACTAATCGTAATAGTAAGATAGCGTATCAGATTATTGGTTGGTACTTCACTATACAGTTTTAATACACCATTCAAATTACTGGTTGGTATTACTGAATATTGGTCCTCTGGTACAGTTTTAGTGTTACCCTCTTTATCAGTATAATAAGCTTTGGTAATCTTTACCGTTACATCGGAAGATGAGGCAAAAGTAATAGATTGATCATCGGATACATTACGTAGTATCAGATTTTCTTTATTTATATATAAAAACTTAGGTTGATTATCGGAGTCACCAATAGAAATAGGAGTTGAAATCCAATCTAATGTTTGATACTGGATGTTCTCTAAGGTTTCAGCTTCGGGAATAGTATTGGCACCTGCAGAACTAATTTCTGCGGTAATGTTGTAACAGGTATTTCGCTCGATTGTAGTTTCATCTGTCACAATGGGTACCTTGTAGTAATTATTAGGGTAATCAGTGTCTTCAATTTTAATCGGTACATTTACAACTACAGAAATACTGTTGTCAGATGAAGATGTATTCTCCCAGTCGTGGCTGTAAGTATATGTTATTAACTGCATTTGTTGTTTCTCTTCCGTGGGGGGTGTCATGTGGGCATTAGTCATTGCTGTATTCTTTAGTTCAGCATTTGTTGCCCAACCACCTTCTGCCAGTAACCGGGTATCAGTACGCATGTTTACCAATTGATAATTGTACATAATATTTCCGCCGGGAGGAAGAAATGAAACATTGCTGCCAGGTTTAAGTGTGATTATAATCTTGGCAGCAGCTCGGTAGAGAACTGCATTTAAATCAATGTTGTTTGTTGTACCGTCATTTAGCACAATAGAAGCATTGTCATTTAACTTTGCAATTCCATCCATTAAAAACGTTACAGGTGTGTCGTTGCCGTTGGTACCTGTCAGGTGAATATTTTCGGTTGTGTGGACGGCGTCTTTTAAATCGGTCAAACTTTTGCCATTATCCTTAAATCCTTGTAATGTGTTTTGAAGTTCGGTAGGGCAATTGGCAAGCAGATAGACTCTATAAGGCTTATTTGCTTCAAATGCGGTTTTTCTTTCGCTTAATGTCAGCTTTCCGGCATTAGCTTCTACATCGGAATGGCTGTGATAAACGCACTGTTCGTTTTCATTAAATATCAGCACATCTATATCTGTTACGGTGCTTTCATAACTTTCTGTATCTCCACGCGAAGAAAGATAAGAAAGAGTAATGCTATTGTCAAGCACTTCTAAACCTGTATCTATTTTATCAGTTTTACAAGCTGCAACTGCTATTGATACAAGTAATGCAATAATATATCTTATAGTTCTCATAAACGGAAATGTTTACGTGGTTATTTCTGTTATTAAGGTTGGGTTGCCGTATCCTTGGGTTCTGCTACTTGTGTGATTTTGATTTCTGTTTGTAATGGTTGATTACTCCCAGTTTTATTAAACAATCTATTTTCATTAATCAACAGCAGGTCGTTACTTCCTCCCCATGAGAGTGTAGAGATACGCAGAGTAGTTTCATTGGTAGCTTTTTCACTTAAGGGGCGGTTTGGAATTACATAAATCTTAAATGCAAGCTGGCCTGATATCCATTTTTCAGGACTATTGGTTATATCTTTATCTTCATGATTAAAAACCATTATGTCAAAGTCACCGCCTTCTGAAGTTACTGTCCATTTCTGATTGAGTGGTTGAGACATTGTGAATTTTAATCCGAAGGCAGCGTCCAGTTTCTTCTGCAAAATTGAGGTATTTACATAATAAACTTCAGTGCTATAGTCATTTTCCTTTATGGGTTCACAAACTGTGGTTGGATGAGAGAAATCAAGATTTATATCTTTCTTAAACCAGTCTGCAACGCTGTATTTTATGTTTATCAGGTTCTGCCATCCACCGAAATTAACCGTTGTACGAAACCAATGATTCCGATAGATATTGTAATCTGTCACCTCATCGGAGTTTCCAGCTCCTATATTGATTTCATAGTTGTCTGTCACTCCTTCAGCAGTCAGTGAAAAGGAAAATCTGAGGTTATTGTCTGTAGTCGCATTTTCAACTAGCATTTCTGGGAAATATAGCGTCTTGCCCGTAAATGGGGTTGTAATATCCGTATTGGTTAGTTCTGAGCTGAATGGGGCAGTGCTATAGTTTTTGTAATCTCGGGTGTCAAATAATGAATATGAAGTAGGATAGGTGCCCTGAAGTTTTACGTTGTTAACTTCTATGTCATTAGTATAAGCATCATCCTTCAATACTTTCAGTTGCATTTTTGCCAGACAACGGATTAAATGTATGGTTTTTATCTGATTTTGCCCTTGTTTGATAGCATTAGTTGATGATGCTGTCATCAGGATGGGGTAACTACCGGGAGCTTTATTTTGAGAAGGAGAATCGAAAGAAATGATGCATGTACTCAATGCTTCCTTGGTCGGGGCAGACTCTATATCGGTTCCTAAAAACTGAGACAAAGTTCCTGAAGGCTGTATAGAATATCCTTCTTCATTTGCTATGAAATAGAATGTACAGTTACCACCAGAGAAAGACTCTTCCAGCAGTTGATTGATTTCAATTGCATTGCCATTGTCTACAACTTTTAGCTCGTCTCCCTGATGCATTTTATTACATATTACATTTTCATTGGCATCAAACCCTATAATGCGTAGTGTTTTGATGTATGTATCGTAGTTGTTATCACCTGTAGGCTCGGTGACAGTCACCCCACGCGCAGTAAGTACAAGTGAATTCTTTTGTGTCTGGGCTTCTTCTATTGTTGC